>Ga0315336_1000302_pt1 | contig 166139 bp, 143 predicted proteins | sample ASW5metaG_FD_204512 | JGI IMG/M metagenome (GOLD analysis project Ga0315336, IMG submission 204512) | Ammonia-oxidizing marine archaeal communities from Monterey Bay, California, United States - ASW #5 | ecosystem: Environmental > Aquatic > Marine > Intertidal zone | place: USA: California... | reverse complement strand
CGCCCCGACAAGGCGCACGCGAAGCGTCTGCCGACAGGCTTCGTTCAAATCTCGTTGTCATGATAGATCCGCCGCCGAAGGCCACAGATCGGCCGTGGGGCGCTCGCAAACGAGCTGGATCCGGCTCTAGGTGAAACGACCTTGCGCCAAACCGGCTTGGATGCGCACGCGTGGAGCTTCTAGTCGTGCTTATAGCCGTGGAGCGCCAGCTCTGAGCCGCCACGGCCATCGTCACGGCTACCCCGAAGCCTCCGAGCCAGCCTTCAAGATCCGATACAGCGTCGCGCGGCTCACCTTGAACTCGCTGGCCAACGCCGACATCGGCGCTCCCTCACGGCGCTTTCGTAGAACCGCCTCGCGGTCCACCACCTTCCGCGGCCGCCCGAGGTGATCGGTCCTGCCGTCTCTTCGCAGGCGCTCTATCGCGGCCTGAGCCCTCTCCGACCGGCGCACTCGCTCCTGCTTCGCAATTGCTGCGATCACGCCGATGATCGCTTCGCGGAAGACGCCGCACGAATCGACGTACTCTTCGCTGTAGCTCTTCCAGTCGACGCCGTGCGAGTTCAATTTCTCAAGGTGCTGCAGCGTCTCGAGCGTCCCCTCCCGCGAGAAGCGGTCGAGCGACCAGAACAGGACGAGGTCGAACTCGCGGCGGTGGGCGCCTCGGAACAGACGCTTGAAATGCGTCCGATTCGCCGTAGCGCCCGACTTCTGATCGACGTACTCGGCAGCGATCCGCCAGCGTCGCTTCCGGCAGTACTCGCGCAGCTGGATCAGTTGATTGCGGGTTTCCTGGACGCCTTCACGAGTGCTGACGCGGGCGTAGAGGGCGACAGTTCTTGAGCGTTTAGGACTCACATCCCGAGTGTATCATAATGAGATCATTTTGAGGCATTTAAACGAGTCAGTTAAGGTCGTTGTTTTCAGTGGCGCTTAGCCTCCGTTTGAGAATGCTTTTTGAGACGGAAGTCGCCCCGGGCAGGAGAAGGGCTCCCAGCTTCCATCCACAGGCAGCCTTGTTCCAGGCGGGTGTCGTGATTGTCACTAGAATGCCGGTACCCAGTCGTGAGGATAGACGGCCATGGCCACAGCGTCCGCAAAGTCCGGCGACTTGATTCCACGCGAGCGCATGGAATCCTTGGACTCGAGCTTGAGCCGCCCGCGGCTGTCTGCAAGCATCATGGGCGCCGAGAGCTGCTCGAAGAGCGCCGGATTCCTTGGGATCTTAACTCGCTTCTCCCGAAGCATCTCACCCAGATTCCACCACAGCTCGGTCCTGATGTCGGCGTAGCGATCGAAGCAGCACGCCTTGGCGCCGAACATGAAAGTGACTATCTCGACGGAGCGGGCCGCCTGGCCTGTTTGCGCGTCGCCGCACAGCTCGATGATCCGGTCGCTTACCCCGCCGCCAATGCCCGTGTCGTCGATCCGAATCGAATGCGGATAGAGTTCTTCGATGAGCTGAAAAGCCCGACCCACCGTCGCCATCAAATCCGGCTGATGGCTGGACTCGACGTGCTTGATCACGTCGCCCTGTGCAACGGCAAAGACCGTTTTGTCTCCTTTCACGGATCTTGCGACATCGAGTCCGATGTCGATCGGATCGCCCCGTCTGCCTTCGAGATCATCCGAAGCGCACTGTTCGAGCCAATCGGCGTAGATGAAACCCTCGCCACCGGCATCGAGAAATTCACACAGATACTCTTGCCGGAACCACGCTGAGCCCATCGATTGGCGCTCTTGGTCGAGGATCTCGGATGTCAAACGGGGGCACTGCTGCGCTGTAATCTTGATCTTCTTCCAGTACTCGGCGTTCGCCCACTCGTGATAGAACCAACCCTTTCGCCCCCACGGCGTCGTCAGCGCGATCAGCCGTCCGCCGGAGACAGCCAGCATCGGCCGCACCGAGTAGTAGAGCTCGTCTTCGACACGAGCGGCTTCATCGATGATCAGCAAGCTCACGCCGGAAAAGCCGCGAATCGTTTCCTCGCCCGCGGGCAATGCGACGACTCGTGAGCCGTTCGATAGCTCTAGCCGGAGCGCGCTCTCGGCTTTGATCGGTACGATGCCGCCGGAGGCCCGATAGACCTCAAGCACCTTGCGGAACAGCTCGCCGGATTGCCGTAGCGACGGCGACAGCAGCAGCACAAGCGAGTTTGGCTTGAAGCTCGCCTCGTGCACCGCGATCGTGGCGGCCACGGGAGACTTGCCCGCCTGGCGGTTGCACAACACCAACGACCGTTTGGCGTCGGACCGAAGCAGATCGGTTTGCCAAGAGTCCGCCTCGAAGCCCGCTGACTGCATCAGCACGACCGGGTCCAGTGATGAAGCAATATTGGTGAGTACGCCCATCTTCTACTCCCTCTCAGGACGCCGTGTATACGGTATATCCTGATCGCTAAGAAAACTTAATGTCCGGAAATGGAACAGAAGCGTCAGTCCCGGCTCCTTCGGGTCAGGAATTGTCTCCTGCGATCCGCGGCGGTCGCTCATGTGTCCATCTCCCTTAGCCTCTTCGCGGCCGCCACGCGCGCCTCGGGGTAGTCGGCCAGCGCCTCGAGGATCACCGGCGCGACCATGGCGACGTTGATCACGGTTGTGGGCGGCTCAAGCTCGCCCAGCAGCTTGCCCTCGAGCTCGAGCTGCTTCTCCGCCCGGCTGATCGCCCTCAGGCGCAACTCGTGGTTCCTTTCGTCGCGGGCGGCGCGCAGCACTTCTTGGGTCTCGACGTTAAGCTGACGCAGCCGGTCGAGCAGGCTGTCGCCGAGGGCGACGTCCTGAGCATCTCGGGCCTTGGCGAGCGCCTTCGGGATGTGGCTCTGCTTGTGGCGGTGGAGTGACGCCGCGGATGTTTCGAAACGTCCCGCAACGTTCCGGAACGCCTCTCCCGCAAGCAGCGCTTCATTGATCCGTTTCAGGTCGGCGTGGTCACAGATAGTGCAGTGGCGTGGCATGCGTGTACCTCCCGAAGCGGTTAAGTTGAGGGCCACCTTGCGCGTCTGCTCACCGGAGGGCGCGCAGTGTAGGGTGTGTAGCCACAGACGGAACTTTTCTACGAGAAGCAGTGCACACTTGTGAAAAGTTTGGAATCTGGGTACACACCCTACACTCGCAGCCCTAACGAGGGCAAATCGCCTGTGAATCTTGGTCGGTTGTGCTATCCATCGTCCATCTCGCGAAGCTCCTGCAGGGCTCGATGGCTGTCTGGCAGCGGGAGCAGCTCCGGCGGAACCGAACCTTCGTTCCCTTCAGTAATCGCCTGCTCCACTGCCTCTCGGATTTGCTTGTCGGCTTCTTCCAACTCCCTATCGAAGGCACCGGTGGGCATCGTCTCTCTATCTTGCTCTTTCATGAATGTTTCTCCTCTTTCGAAAGTTCGTGCAGCGTCGCAACCGCGGCGCGCGCGAATGAGTCGTGGCACCAGTGGGGCGCCGGCGGCCAGTTGGTGCAGTTCATGTGCTGTTTTCGTCTTTATTTAGTAGCTTAATCCCGAGGTAGCTGATGCCCCCCGAATCCCTTTTTGCCGAGTAACCAAGCTGGTTGAGCCGCTGCGCGAAGACCTTTTGGGGCATTGCCGCCTGAGCGCCGTCGTCCAAGCTGCGGGCCGACCACCGAGAAAAGGCCTCAAAGAGCTCGCCTGCACGCGATTGATGCCCCTCGCCGGTGGTGCAACACTCGCCCATGAACCGGCTTACCACGTCGGATTCTCGACGATAGTCTTCGGTGGCCTGCTCGACTTCGGGGCACGTGCCAACTCCTCCCTCGATCACACTGGACATTGCGGCCAACACCCAGTTCAAAATTCCGCTCGACTCCTCTTTCCAAAGGATCTCGTCGAAGCTACGGAGGCGCCGCTCTTTCGGAATCACGGCACCGAATGGAATCTTGCGCAGTCGCCGCCAAAACCCCCCACTATGGTCGGACACGAGCGGCACGGTGTTCCCGTTGAAGAAGAGTTTCGCGGTGTTGGTAAAAGTGAACGGTGCGCCGTAGAGATGACGGGCGCGTGTCTCCGGCTCGCCGGTTAGCTGCTTGATTCGCTCGACGGCCCACTTCCGCCCAGGCTCGATCTCCTGAATGACGCAAAGCCTAACGCCTTGCAGATCGGCCATTTCGACCGGGTGTCGACTATGGTTCTTTTCTGCCCAGAACGTGTCTGACATCGACCGCTGCCCGTATTGGCCGAGTAGACGGAGCATTACACCGACGAACGTGCTCTTGCCATTGGCTCCCGATCCGTAAGCGAAAAAGAACACTTGTTCTCCGACGTCTCCTGTAAGGCAATAGGCGAAGACTCGTTGAAGGTACCGAGCCAGGGCAGAACGGTCGCAGCTGATCTGGCGAATGAATTCGGTCCAGCGCGGGCAATCGGCAGCCGGATCGAATTGAATGTCGAGAACGTGAAGGAGTTTGTCCTCCCTGGATGGAGCGCGGACCTCACGGGTTTCGAGATCCAACGTCAGCGTGTGACCGGAAGCGTCCTTTACGTTCAGCAATCTGGGATGGTTCTCGAATTCCGCGGCCTTGCAACGTATTGGAGGCTCGGCGCGGGCCAATATCAGGACGTTCTTTCGGCGAGTTGCTGATTCGCCCTTGCGTGCCCACGCTCGCAGCTCCTTTGCGGCTTTCTCCACGCGCAACCGATCTGCGGCGAAATACGTCGCCCTGATCGTCTCGAGGTAGCGACGGCCGACCATATCTCCTGCTTGATCTCGGAACCAGCAGCCCCTTTCCTGATCCCACGAATACCAACAGCGCTCGTCCTCCGCGTACCGCAGGTCCCGGACGTTCAGGGCGATCAGGCGCTCGGCATCACCGCTTTCTGTATTGGGAAACCGCTCGAGCCGAATACGCGGGTCGGGTACGGCGTCCGGAACGTTGTTGGCCGCCTCCGAGGAATCAGTCGAGTCAGCTTCTCGCGGAGCATAGTCCGCAAAGGCGTCTTCCTCATGTTTTTCAACGTAGGCGATCGTGCGATCGAGGTAATCGTCGCGAAGAGCCTTCTCGGGGTTAAAGTTGTGTTTCAGCCGGAACACGTACAGAAGGCTCTTTATCCAGTTCCGATCCCAGCCATCTAGCAGTGCGCACGCGATCAGCCGGCAGTCGAACTCGCTGGGGCTTTCGCCGCCGCCGCGGGTTGGCCGGGGATTTGCGTAGTAGCACCAGAACTCAGGTCCTTGACGTGTAATGGCGTCCTTGATTCGGGTCTCAACTTCTTCCTGAGGGAATGGTACACTCGGTACCCGAGGAGTTGCGGACGTTGTTCCGTTCTGAACGGGATCCACATCTCTTGGCAGCTGTTGTGAGCGCTCCCCATCCCCCTCCAAAGACGCCTTGTCAGCATGTGGCGGTGATGCGTCCGCAGCGTTGGCAACGGCAGCGCGGTTCTTCGACGGGCGCGAGGGGTGCGACTTTACCGTTGAGCGAGGATACTTTTTAGTCAGCCACGCAAGCCCTTCGACGTTGTGGCTGATTTCGACTGGCGTTTCACTGAGGTGGATACCGCTGAGCGCCGCGTACTTCGTGTGGGCGTAGATCTCAACAGCCGGTTGTTTGTCGCCGTATCCCGGAACGTCGAGGGAGTGCTTCCAGCCGGTTCCAATGAACTCGACGGTCGCGGCGTCCGCTTCAAGGTAAACGTGAACGCCCGTGCCCGACACGCTCTGCGCCGTGTGGCTGTTGAGTCGGCGGATGATTTCCTGAGCCCAAGGGCGACTATCCCGGTCGCGGGATCTCTGCAAGCGTCTAGGTCAATGAATACAAATGGATCGTCGGGTGAGAAGACGAAGCCGATCCCGGTCAACCTGTAAGTTTGGCGAGCCTTGCAAGCGTCCCGGAGGCTCCCCCAGGTGGAAGGGGCGTTTGTCTTGGCGTTTCGACCGGTCTGGGGATTCTTCGGAACTTTGGTTATCTTGCCTCCTCGTTGGTCAGCGCGCCAGCCTATGAATTGATCCAACCTGGTTAATTCAGACGGAATCAGCTCACTCGCTGGCTCTGGGGCGCTGAACACGCCCTCTGGGCGCAGCTTCGATGAATCGTCGAGTCTCATTGGCAAATGGAAGCGAGGGCCATCACAAGAGCTGCCTGGCCGCGGTGGAGCGCCGGATGGCGCCGGCGTACCAGGGCAACTGGTCCAGCTTGCGGTCGATACGATCGCGGGAGCCAGGCGAATCGCTGCACTTTTCGCAGAGCCAGTAGACCGTACAGCAGCGGGTGCCAGATCCGTTTAAGGGCCTGTAAGGCGTGAAGATGCCAAACGAGGGCACTGTTTTACCGCACAGAATGCACGGACGGCGATCCCCGACGGCAGAGTTGAAAAGCCTGTTCATCGCATCTGGCGTGTCAATATCTGCGTGCGGCAGGTTGAGCAGCTGCGAATCGGAACCGAAATCGCTGTGGAGCTTTGAGTCTTCGCTAGGCGAGTTGGTCGTGCTTGCCCCACCGCGATCCGAGGTGCTTGGCTCCTCCCGCGGCAACCCCTTCTCGGTCTCCATGTCGGGGCTTGGGTGCGCCGAACGAGCGATCCTATTACGCCGAGCCGGGTCGATTAGGCTCCGCTTGATGCACTGGGCACGGTGCCTGCCAGCTCGCTTCAGCCACTTAGCCTTCCGCGCTTTTCTGCGATGACGTCTAGTCATGTTTGCCCTCGTTCTCGGCTGCTGGCGTTTGATCCACCGAGACGTGTCCACGGTCGTTTGCGTCTCTATCGCCGTCGAGGAGCTTTTCTAGCTGGCATCTCGGCACGAGAATGCGGTTCAGGATGCGCACGGTCGGGATTGCTCCCGTTCTCGCCGCCTCGTAGGCGGTGCCGCGACTCACTCCTAGTAAGCGGGCGGTCTCCTCCACCGTCAAGGTCATGCGTTGCGGCGGTTCTGCGCTCTGTGGTACATTGCGTGACGTCACGTTTCAGTGCCTCCTACCTGTGACTCTACGCATCAAACTCTAGCACCTATTTGTCTTGGGTAGCGTGGACTTATCCGTGACGCCAGCGTATGTACGAATTTTCCTGGTCGGTCCCATGCGGTGGATTCGAGATGGTCGATCGAAAGTGGCGGGCTAACCCGAACGCTGATGCGCTCCCCTTCTGGCAAATGCCACACGGAGGCGGCCACCGCTGGCTGGTGGAGCGAAGTAACGAAAAGAGACTCGGGCTGACGCCGTACCAGCCATTCCACGAGCACAGGGGGCTTTTTCAACAGTTCGGCCATCTTCAGCCGACTGAGGAGGACGCGTTGTCATTTGCGAACCAGTACGGCGCCCTTTGGATCGGGGATGTAGGCAGGCCGCCGCCCGGCCCACTTGGCGTATCGTCTCGGACTTCAGGTGTGTTCAGGCTGTCTGGGCAGAAGCAGCTCCTTCAAGCCGGCGTGCTGCGGCGCGAGGGCAGATTCGGCTTCGGGGAGTCGTTTGCCTATTGGCGGTCTCAGATCCGACTGATGGCTGAAGTGTTGTCCTTCTGGAACGCCATTCTCGACGACGACTTCAGTAGCGTGAGGAACCGCGTCAGGTGGAACAATGCTGACGGCCTGAACTACGAGGGTCAAGAAACGGGCCAGGGACATCAAGCGGCTGCAAGTAGCATCCCCCCGTTTGTGCGCGAGCGATTCGATGCAGATGGCGAGGCCGCACTCATGCGATACGTCCTGGTTTGGATCGTTAATAAAGAACTACAACGGCATGAGTTCATAGCTCAGCTCGAACTCGGGAGCGTTGACCGAAGGCCGAACGCAGGTTTCGTCCCGAAAAGCCTTATCGGCACCCTTTGGATCCAAGCCGCCTTAGCGATTGAAGGTTCCAAGCGGTACCGGAAGTGTCTGATGTGCAGCCGATGGTTCGACCTCACGGACGAAAAAAGAGGTGATGCGGAGGTCTGTGGTGACGCCTGCCGTCAGAGAAAACGACGCGCCCGCCTGAAAGCATGCCAGCTTGACTCGGAGGGCGCACGAGTTGCCGAGATCAGCAAACAGGTCGGGGTGGATCGAAAAACGATCGAAGGATGGGTCAAGAAATGAAAGGACATGTCCGTAGGCGAGGAACACGATCCTGGGCGGTGATATTAGACTTGCCGCCCGGGGAAGATGGCAAACGCCGCCAGAAGTGGCACGCAGTCAAGGGCACGAAGCGCGACGCCGAACGCGAGTTGGCCCGGCTGATCCATTCGCTCAACACCGCCTCCTACGTCGAGCCGACCAAGACGACGCTGGCCGAGTACCTTGAGCGCTGGCTCGAGACGGTCGAGCCGACGCTCGGTGCGCGGACGTTCCACCGCTACGCCGAAATCGCTCGTAAGCACCTTGTTCCTGCGCTCGGGAACCAACTGCTCGCGAAACTCCAGCCGCTGGCGATCAACGCCTACTACGCCAAGGCTCTGAAGTCGGGCCGCCGCGACGGCAAGGGCGGTCTCGCGGCGCGGACGGTGTTGCACCACCACCGGGTACTGCGGGAAGCGCTCCAGCAAGCGGTCAAGTGGCAGATTCTGGCGCGCAACCCGGACGACGCCGCCTCGCCGCCCAAGCCCGCCTACCTCGAGATGCGGGCGTTGACCGAAGCCGAGACGGTCTGGTTGATGACAGCCGCGCAAGGCCTAGAGCTCGCCACACCTGTTCTGCTGGCGGTCACTTGCGGTTTGCGTCGCGGGGAGGTGCTGGCTGTCGGATGGAGGGACGTCGATCTAGAGGCGGGGACGCTGACCGTGCGGCGGTCGCTCGAGCAGACGCCCGCGGGGCTCGCCTTCAAGGAGCCAAAGAACCGCAAGCCCCGGATGATCGACCTGCCCTCGCTGATGATCGAGGAGTTGGTGCGGCGGCGGGAAGAGGCTGAGAGGCAGCGGCGCGATCTCGGGGAGCGTCTTCGCCGCGACGATCTGGTTGTTGCGCGTCCAGACGGCTCGCCGTGGCGTCCGGATTCATTCACGCCGGCTTTTCGGAAGTTTCTCGAGCGGGCCGGGCTTGAGGGCCTTCGCTTTCACGATCTGCGCCACACGCATGCGACGCAGCTGCTGCGCCAGGGCGTCAATCCGAAGATTGTCAGCGAGCGGCTGGGGCACAGCAGCGTCGCCTTCACCTTGCAGACTTACGCGCACGTGCTGCCGACGATGCAGCGCGAGGCCGCCGGCGCGCTCGACCGCGCGTTGAGAAACGCGTTCGAGCAGCAGAACCTGCCGCCGGGCGACGGCGCGAAGCCAGCCTAGATCCCTCGCTTCCGAAGGAGCCCGGAGCAAACCTATGTTTGCAGAATGTTTGCAAGCTGCTGTCAGGATCGGGCGAGTAACGCTAAGTTATTGAAGGAACTGGAGCCACGGGTCGGATTCGAACCGACGACCTGCGGTTTACGAAACCGCTGCTCTACCAACTGAGCTACCGTGGCGCTGATTGGAGCGGCCTGGAGGGGCTGCGTCCCCGGCGGGCATCTTCGATTTTAGCATGGGTTCGGGGGGCGGTCGTTCCCCTCAGTGGTGCATCTCGCCAGCGGCGATGATCGTGTCTAGCGCGGGCGATTGGCGTGTCGGTAGCGCCCTAGGTCGAAACTAGGATCAGCGACCGTATCGGTAGACTATCCGGCCCGCCGTGTCTATGTAGGCGCGATCACTATAGTCGTTGAGAATGACGTTTGCGAGTCCGCCGTAGAAGTCAGAGTGGATGTAGTATGAGCCGGGGAATGCACGCTGGCCGGATGTGTCAATGTAGAACCTATCGAGGTCTCCCGATTCTGTCCGGACAGAGACGGCCGCTCGCCCATCTGAGAACCGCCCAGCGTCGACGAATTGCGGGCGAATCACGAAGTTGCCGGAGCGGTCAACATACCCGAGGCCTCGCTAGCGATCAACTAAAGGCAGTGCTGCCGCCAGCCCTTCCCCGAAGCCGCCGACTTTGCTGAACTGGGGCGGGATCTCGAACGTTCCATCTCGATCGATGAACCCCCAGTTCTGGCCCCATTCGCCGTAGAACCCGACCGCAGCGAGCCCCTCGGAGAAGTCGGTGACAGCATCGAATACTCGGTCGCCTACGTTCTGGCCCGCTCTGTCATTAAGGGAGAAGCGGCAATTGGGGATCTCGAATGCCAACTCGATAGATGCCCGACCAGACGGAATGGGACCCAAGATATCTCGCAGTAAGTACATGTTCTTGGGCGCTGAGATCCAGCACGGACAGGGCTCTCGAATTACCCAAGCGCGCTCTTCGTGGAAGTCGGTGAGATGCACGAACGTCGGCGGCAAGACGAACTCGCCCGACTCGTCAATGTAGCCCCACTTGCCCTCGACCTGGACCGCCGCGAGACCATCTCGGAAGGGTCTCGCACGGTCGAACTGGGGTGCAATCACGAGTTTGCCGGAGTGATTCGCATAGCCCCATTTGCTATCAGGCCGCACAGCAGCCAGACCGCCAGAAAAGTGCTCGGCCTCCTGATACCGAGGACTTATCGCCCATTCACCACGTATGGTAATGTAACCCGTCAGGCCAGCACCAGCAAGGCTGATCTCCGCCGCTACAGCCAAGCCCTCATGAAAGTCTCCGCGGAAACCGCGAGCGTCAGGTGGAAACGGGATCTGTCGACCCTCACCATCTATGAAGCCGGTGATGCCTTCGTCCCATAGCGGAAACACGTTCGGATCCGAGCCGCGCTCTTTCCGTCGTCGCGACTGGCGGCAAGACCGCCGAAATCGCGGCAACAAGTGCCATCAACGCACCTTTTCGCACGCTCTGATTCTACACGTGTCTCGTTCCATACAACCTCCGGCGCTACCCGGCCGGCGCTTCGTGCAGCGCCACGCGGTTGCCTTCGCTGTCCTCGAAATGGGCGATGAAGCCGTGCTGGCGATGGCCGTTCGCGGCATCAGCGTCTTGCCTCCAGCCTCACCGATTCGCTCGAGCGCAACGTCGATCTTCGGGACGTGGATGTACACCAACGAGCCGTCGCGCGACGGGGTGTAGCCCGGTCCCTGAACGAGCGTGCCGGCCGACCCGGCCGCTCCCATCTCCATAGGGAACCACGCCATCTTGCTCGGGCCCATTTCGTTCTCGGCAAGCTCGACGCCGAAGACCGATTCGTAGAATTTCTTCGAGCGAGCAAGATCATTCGCGGGGATTTCGAACCAGTTTACGGGGTTCGGGTTGATCGGCATTTTCGTTTCTCCTCCACTGTGAAGCGGTCAATCTTGACGTGATCGTTTAGTAACGTTACAGTAGAGTAACGTTTTGATCGGCTCTTGTCAAGGGTCGAGCAAAGCAACGGAGGACAGACGATGAACATGGAAGATCTGCTGCTCGACTTCGAGCAGACTCTTGAGATCGAGGCCCCGCCGGAGAAGGTTTTCCCGGCTCTTCTACAACGCTTTGGAGCCGACAACGTGCGGCCGGACGGCGTGCCGATGCCAATGGTATTGGAGCCGACGGCGGGCGGGCGATGGTACCGTGACCGGGGCAGCGGTATCGAGCATCTTTGGGGATTCGTACAGGTCATTAAGCCTCCGACTCTGCTCGAGCTGAGCGGACCGTTGTTCATGTCTTACCCGGCGAACAACCATATCGAGATCAAGATCGAGGAGAACGAGGCCGGGTCCAGGGTCACGCTTAGGCACCGTGCCGTTGGGATGATCGATCCGCAACACCGAGAAGGACTGGGATCGGGCTGGACTTATGCCCTTGAGGAGCTCAAGAAGGACTGTGAATAGTGGATGATCTGGACCCGGTTTGGAAGGCGCTGGCGGATCCGACACGGCGCGGCATCCTCGATCTATTGCGAATCCGTCCGCGCACGACGACGGAGATCGTGGAGTCTTTTCAGGAATTGTCACGCTTCGGCGTGATGAAGCACATCGAGGTCCTACGTGAGGCTGAGCTCGTCCGGACGCGCGAATCCGGTAGGTACCGAGTCAATTCGCTCAATGCCGTCCCAATCCGCCGGATCTACGAACGCTGGGTCAGCCGGTACGAAGAGCTCTGGGCAAGTCAACTGCTGCGTCTCAAAGAGACCGTCGAGGGGGAGGAGAGCTCTTAGCCAAGGGAGCCCATCAGTCGTCCTTTTCTTCCGCCCTCTTGCGCAGGCGCCGGACGGCCCTGTCGAGCTCCGGCAGCCGATTGTGGACAGCGGTGCAGCGCAGCCATTGGCGGTTGTCTTGCGCGGGGTAGCCCGAGACCTTACTGTTGTCGGTGATGTCGTGGGCGACGCCGCTTTGGGCCGTGATCAGCACGTTGTCGCCGACCTTGAGATGATTGACGAGCCCGACCTGACCGGCCAGCACGCAGTTGTCGCCGAGCGATGTCGAGCCCGCGATTCCGACCTGCGCACAAAGGATCGTATTGGTGCCGACGTGCACCGCGTGACCGATCTGCACCAGGTTGTCGATCTTAGAGCCGGCGCCGATGCGCGTCTCGCCTACCGCCGCGCGATCGATGCAAGATCCGGCCTGAATTTCGACGTCGTCCTCGACAACGACGATGCCCGACTGCGGAATCTTGTGGTGTGTGCCGTCGGCGCGTCGCGCGAATCCGTAGCCGTCGCCACCGACCACGACGCCGTTTTGCAGCAGGACGCGGTCGCCGACGCGGCACGCTTCCCGAACCACCGAATGGGCGTGCGCCTCGAAGTCGTCGCCGATCTTCACGCCGCTGTAGATCGTCACGTGCGGATGGAGCACCGCGCGGGCGCCGATCTCGACGTTGTCCCCGACGACCGCGTAGGGGCCAATGCTCGCCTCTGAGCCGATGCTCGCCGACTCGGCGACGACGGCGGTCGGATGCACTCCCGGCGCCGTCCGCGGAGGTTGATAGAAGAACGCCAGGGCGCGGGCGAAGTCGAGGTAGGGGTCTTCGCTGATCAACGCCGCGGCGCGGCAGCCGTCGAGCGGCTCGGCGACGAGGATCGCCGCCGCCTTCGTCTCAAGCGCCCGCGCGGAGTAGCGCGGATTGTTGAGGAAGGTGATCTGCCCGGGACCCGCGTCCTCTATGCCCGCGACGCCGTCGATCTCGACTTCTGGATCGCCTTCGAGACTGCATCCGAGCTTGTCCGCGATCTTTCCCAGCTTCATCTGTTTCTATGCTCCCGCAGGCAGCACTGCCTGCCAATACCAGGCTAGAATCTGGTCGCCCCAGACGACCGCGATGACTGCAGCGGCACCGAGGTAGGTTCCGTAGGGCAGCTCGTGATCCCAGCGCCGTCCACCAAGAAGCGCCAGCAGTAGTCCGCTAGCGGCGCCGGCCACCGAGCCCACGATCAACACAAGCAAGGCCATTCCCGAACCCCAGAACGCCGCAATCATCGCCATCAGCTTAACGTCGCCGAGGCCGAGTCCGTCGATGTCGCGCACGCGATAATAGAGCTCGCGGACCCCCAGCAACACGCCTCCAAATACGAGAGCGGAGACGGCTGACTCGGTCAACGAGGCGACCCAGGCTTCTGGCTCGCGTTCGGCGATGAGCCAGATGATCGTGCTGACCCCGCGTCCAAGCAGAAAGAACGGGCTTAGCGCCAGGCCGATTACGAGCCCTCCGATTGTGATTTCGTCCGGCAGGATGTACTGCTCGTAGTCGCTGAAGATCGCGACCAGCATCATCGACGCGAACAGTGCGCTCTTGAGAGCTTCAGGCTGCGGGCCGAGCTTGTAGGCTAGGCCGGCGTAGATGATTGCGTTCAGTAACTCGACCAGCGGATATCGAAGCGGAATTGGCGTACGGCAGCAGCGACAGCGTCCCTTGAGCAGGACGTAGCTCAGCAGCGGAATATTGTCGTACCAAGCGATCTGCGAAATACACAAAGGGCAGTGCGAGCGCGGCTGGACGACCGAGAGCTCGTCGGGCCAACGGTGGATGCAGACGTTGAGGAAGCTGCCGATGAGCAGGCCGGCGAGGAAGGCGAGGAGAACGGTCACGTTAGGAATCCAGACCTAACGCCAAGCGGTAAGAATGCTCCGTGCGATCGAACATTATATCATCGCGATATTTTTCTTTAACCTGTTCATAGGCGCGTTCGGCGCACTGGCGGGCAAGCTCTGGGTCGGCTGCGAAGCGACGTAGTGCGTCGGCCGCGTCGGCGGCGCTGTTCTGCGTCAACAGCCCGGTTACGCCGTCACGCACGATCTCGGGGATGCCGCCCTCGGCGCTGGCTACGACAGGAATCTTGCGCGAGGCGGCGAAGAGAATCGCCGATCCAAGCCCTTCGCTCTCGGAAAGATAGAGAAAGACGTCGGCGTCCTCAATCTCGCTATCAAGATCGCGGGCGAAGCGTAGATCGAGCTTGGCGAGCTGGCAGGCGGTGATTGCCGTTTCGCCCAGCTTGAGCGGATCGCTCGAAGCGACGGCGAGCACGCGCGGCGACGAAGTTGGCCTACGAAACGCCTGTTGGTAGGGGGAGAGCGAGATGCCGTCCGGCACAAGGTCGATTCTGTCGGCGGGGACGCCGGCCGCTTTCAGCTTGAAGCCGACGTAATTCGAGACCGCGAGGAATCGTCGGGGCCGAGAGTACTTCCTACGGGACAGCGCGTCGCTGCGCGGCGGAAAGGCGACCCGGCGCGAGACGATCAGCGGCGTGCCTGGACACAGAAACGCCGCCCAAGAGTGCGCCCGCGCGTCGTGGGCGTGGATCAAGTCCGCCTTCCGAGCAGAGCGGACCAAGGCCCAAGGCGTGGCGCGCTCTCCGCCTGACCGGCGCAGGGCTTCGCCGCGCGCCAGTACTGTTTGCTCGTAGTCTCGGCGCGCCAGACCGGCTTGCAGCAGCAGCATTTGGCGCTGCCCGCCGCGCAGATCCTCTCCAGTGTCGAGATGAAGAACTCTCATTGATCGGCGAGCAGGCGTCGCGCTTTGGCGTATTTGAGGAACACGTAGTAGGCCGCCATGCGGGCAATGACGAAGCCCTCGAAGCCGTCGCGAAACCCGCCTTGCAGCAGATACGAACGTAAGAAGGTCCAACCCGGCGCCAACGCCAAACGGAGCAGCCCGGCCGAGCGCCCGCGATCGACGAGCTCGCGGGCGGCGAGCGTAGTGTAGCGATCGATGCGGCGGGCGTGATCTTCGATGGAGTTGCAGGTGTAGTGCAGCAGGTCGCCGCGCAGCGAGCCGACCGCGCCGTTGCAGATGACCCGCTCATGCACGTACTCGCCCACCCACCTAGCCCTGCGGCGATCGTAGAGGCGAATTTTACGATCCGGATACCAGCCGCCGCCGCGAATCCAGCGGCCTAGATAGCAGGCCCGGCGGGGGAAGTCGTAGGCGTCGAAGCGGGGCTCTTCGGCGGCAAGGCGTTCGATCTCGGCGCGGAGCAGCGGGCTAAGCTCTTCGTCTGCGTCGAGCGCGAGGATCCAGTGGTTGACGGCCTCCGAGGCGGCGAAATTCTTCTGCGTCTCGTAGCCGTCCCAATCGTGCACGACGACTGTTGCGCCAAGGTCGCGCGCGATTTCGACGGTGCGATCGCTCGAGCCGGAGTCCACGATGAGGATCTCGTCGCAAAACGAGAGCGACGCCAGCGCGCGTGGAAGGTTCTCTTCCTCGTTGAGCGTAATCAGAGTGGCGGAGATCTTCACAACGGCGGGAGGCGACGCTCCCCATTATGACGAGAACGGCGACATGCGGACGACCAATGGGCTCAGTCCCCTTCGGTCGCCTCTACAGGCTCCCGATAGCCGGTGATGCGCCTCAGTATTCGCAACGTCGTCGCCTTCGCCGACAGGAACGAGCTGAACAGCGCCGGCACCAAAACGAGCGTAAAGACGGTTGACATCAGCAAACCGCCGACTACAACACTGCCGATGCCGCGATAGAGCTCCGAGCCCGCGCCAGGATACAGAATCAGCGGCATCATCCCGAATACACTTGTCAGAACGCTCATGAAGATCGGCCGCATTCGGTTTCGTACTGATTCTCGAATGGCCTCGTTCGGCGCCATGCCTTCATGTCGAATGTGATTGAGCGATTGGTGAACCAGCAAGATCGCGTTGTTGACCACCGTGCCTACGAGGATGAAGAAACCGAGCATCGTCAGCACGTCGAGCGGCTGATAGGAGATGTTGTTGATCAGCCTGAGGCCGAGCAAGCCGCCGAAGCCCGCTAGCGGCACGCTGAAGAGAATCACCAGCGGATAGCCGAAGCTCTGGAAGAGCGCCGCCATCAGCAAGTAAGTGATCACGACCGCGAACCCTAGGTTGAAGCTGAGCGCGTCCCAGGTCTCGGCGAGCTTGTCGGCCGAACCACGCAGAATAATCCGGTAGGCGCCGCCGAGGTCTCCCTGTCGCGTTAGCGGTTGAATTACCTTTTCGTCGATGTCTCGCAGCACTTGCTGCATCGGGACTCCGGGCGGCGGCGTGACTTGGATCGTCGAGGCGCGTTGGCGCTCGCTGTGCGCGATCGAGACCGGAGCGCTGGTGAGCTCGATTTTGGCGATTGTGTCGAGCGTAATGAGTTGGCCGCCGCGCGCGGCGATCGGGAGCCGAGCGATGTCTTGAGTGCGATGCCGCCAACCTTGGTCGGCCACGAGCTTGAGGTCGATGCGCTTGCCGAGCCACTGATAGTCGGAGACCTTGGCGCCGTCGACGAGAGCGTTGACGGTGACGCCGAGGTCGCGGCTGTTGACGCCGAGCTGCGAGGCTCGCATGCGATGCGGAATGATGCGCAGCTCCGGCTTGCCGCGATCGATGCCGCCCAGCGGCCGCGCTTGCGCCTCCGGCACTTCGGCCTGCATTTGTGCCAGGACAATCCCGCCGAGCTCCTGGAGGCGTTCGAAGTCCGGTCCGACAATGTCGAGATTGATCGAGCCGCCGCTGGGTCCGCTTTCAAATAGGCTGCTCTGGCGGAACCCCCCGATAGCGGCCGGAATCCGTCCGGCGACCGCGCGCAGCGGCGGGATCAGCTCGGTCGCTCGCAGTCCGTCGTTCGCCCGAACGCCGAAGAAGGCGCCCGCTCCGCGCGCGACAAAGAAGCGACTTCTGATGCCGCCTCCCGGACAATCGAGGTCTTCGGCCGTGCAGCCTTCGTACTTGGCCAGCGCTTCGTCGAAGTCGCGGTGCAGGCTCTCGACCGACTCGTTGCTGTAGTTTGAGGGAAGCGAAATCCGACCGGTGACGAAGTTGGCGTTGCCGGCAGGCAAGTACTCCACTTGAGGAATTAGGTTTAGCGCGCCGATTACGGCTGCGGCGGTAAAGCCGACGGCGACTATCGAGCGCCGCCAAAGGCTGCCGCAGATCCAGTAGACGAAGTCGGCCGTCTTTGTCGTCAAGAAGGACGCTGCGCGCGTGGCTCCGACGCCCTTGCCGGATGATTTCTTTCCTCCGCCCAGAATCTTGGCCGACAGCGACGGGATGACCGTGATCGCAACGATCATGCTCAGAGAAACCGAGGCGCTGATGGCGATGGCGATGTCGCTAAACAGCTGCCCTGCTTCCTCCTCCATGAAGAGCACCGGGAGGAAGACGGCGACCGTCGTCAGCGTGCTCGCCAAGATGGCGCCCCAAACCTCGCGCGCGCCGTCATAGGCGGCTTGCGGAGCCGATTTTCCCATTTGGCGATGGCGATAGATGTTCTCGAGCGCAACGATCGAGTTGTCGACGACCATGCCGATCGCGAAGGCGATGCCGGCAAGGCTGATGACGTTGAGCGAACGTCCCGCGAGGTCCATCGCAAGAAACGTGCCGATCACGCTGATCGGCATCGCGACCGCGATGATCAGCGTGCTGCTGAAGCTGCGCAAGAAGAGCAGCAGCACCAGGATCGCCAAGCCGGCGCCGACATAGACGCTGCCGCGCAGCAGCTCAATGGCGCTGTCGATGTACTCCGTCGAGTCCGACATCTGGGCGACCCGCATGCCTTGCGGGACGAGTACCTGAGCGTTGAGATCCGTGATCGCTATCTTGACGCCCGCCATCACCTCGAGTAGATTCTCGCCCGGCGCCTTGGCGACGTTGATGAAGATTGCTTCCTGATCGTTGGCGTAGCCTCGGCCCCGGCTCTTCGCGTAACCCATACGGGCGAAGCCGATGTCTTTGGCGAAGACGGGAATCGAGTTCTGATAGGCGACAACGACTTGCTCGATGTCTTCCGGCGTTGTGTATTCGCCGGCTGTTCGGACGGAGTAGTTGATCTTGCCTTCGTCGAAATCGCCGCCGCTGACGTTGAAATTTTCGCCTGACAGAGCGGCGGCTACTTGAGCGATAGTCAGGTTCCGCGTCGCCAACTTAACCGGGTCGGCGTAGAAGTGCATCTCGTGGCGAACGCCGCCGAAGATGTTGGTGGTCGCGACTCCGGGCACGCGTTCGAGCGCCGGCGCGACGACGTCTTCGAGGTAGTCGAAGCGGCGATCGATCGACTCTTCGGAGCCGTCGGGATCGTCGTAGACCAGAGCGAACCAGCCGATCGCGTTGAACTGTTCGCCGGCCGCTCGCACTAGCGGTTTGAGCGCGTCCTCGGGGTAGCGCTGGACTTGCTGTAGGCGGTTCGAGACATCGAGCAAGGCCGTGTCGACGTCCGTGGAGACAGTGAAAACGAGATTGATTTGGCCTTGTCCGTAAGAGCTTGTGCTGTTGAGCTCCTCTAAACCCTCGAGGCTCTTGAGCTGATCCTCCTGCTCTTGGACGATCTGCCTTTCCACCTCGGCCGGCAAGCCGCCCGGCCACATGGTAACGATGCGGATCTCGGGTTTTTCGACGGTTGGGATGAGCTGGACGGGAATGCGCGTCAGCGCAATGCCGCCGAACAACGCCAGCAACAGCACCCCGACGGCGGTTGTTACCGGAAACTTGATCGCGTCTTCAACGAGCTTCATGGCTTTGGCATGACCCTAAGCTGAGCGTTGACGCTTTGTCCGTCGCGCAGCCGCTCATTGCCTAGGATCACGACTTGGTCACCTTGATTCAAGTCGCCGCTGACCTCGGTCCATTGCGAGACGGACTCGCCGATGCGGATCGGCACCGCGGCGACCGACTTGTCAGCGCGGACCGCGAAGACGACCCAACCCTCGACTTGCTCCACCAGCGCGTCCTTGGGCACGATCTTCACCGTGCGCGGACGCGTCGGTGCGAAGATCACCGCGGCGACCATGCCGGGGCGGACGGTTCCTTTACGCGATGAGACCGAGACCTTGACGCGGAAGGTGCGCGCTTGCGGGTCGGCCTCGGGCGCGAGCGCGACTACCTTGCCTTGGAGCGTCACGCCGGGTAGGGCTTCGAAGCGGATCTGGCAGGCTTGTCCGAGGCTCACCTTCGAGAAGTGAATCTCGGGCACGTCCACGTCGACTTCGAGATCGTTGGTTCCGATGATCTCGAGCAGCGGATCGCCCACCCTGACCCACTGGCCGATCTCGGTCAGCTTTTGAGTGACCGAACCGGAGAAGGGCGCCTTGATCGTGCTTTGTTTAATCGCCAGATCGATTTCGCCGATCGAAGCGCGCAAAGCGGCGACGCCGGCGTCGAGCGCATTGAGCTCGAAGCGCGAGTCGTCCAACTGTTCGGTGCTGATAACCTTCGCTTCGAAGAGCTCTTGGGCTCGCCTGACGCGGACTTCGGCGGCGTGGCGGCGCGCCTCGGATTCGAGCACCTGCGCCTCGACCGTAACGCGGCGCGTTTGGAGCGTATCGATGTAGAGGCGCGCCAGTATTTGACCGCCCTCGACGGTGTCGCCGTCTCGCGCGAGTAGCTCCTTCACCAGGCCGGCGACCGGCGCGGCGACCTGCGTTTTGCGCGGCGCCTTGACCGAGCCCGGCAACTGAATAGACGCCGTCAGCGCATGAGTTTGGACTTCGGCGGTGACGACGGGGGCGGGCGGAGCCTTACGCCCGCCCCCGTCGGGCGGTCCCTGAGCTAGGATCGAGCCGGCCGCGCCGAGAAGCAAGATGAGCGAGACGGCTATCCAGGGATGCCGGAAGGGGTGTTGCGTAGGAACCGAAATCATGTGAGCGGGGCTCCGCGTGCCGGTCCGAGTTTCAGCGCTTTTACGACGGGCCGACCAGATCAGTGCGGAAACTTCTATTCTCGCACGCCAGCGAGTCGCTCCATTAGCCAGTAGACGCCCTTGTCCTCAACTTGATTGAAGCCGAGGCGCTCGTAGAGACGCATCGCCGGGTTGTTCCGCTCCACGTGGATGCGAACCGGTTTGCCGAGCATTGCGGCCTCGTCGAGAACGCGCCGCATCAACGCGCCGCCGATGCCTTGTCCACGTTGGGCGGCGAATAGCGCGATGTCGATGATGCGCAGCTCATCGGGTCGGCGATCGAGGTAGAGCCGGCCGATCGGTTTGCCCGCCTTTTCGACGATATCGAACGAGGCCGCGGGGAAGTGCTTCTGATAGTATTCGTGCTGCGCCCGGAACTGCATTCGGAGAAAGTCTTCTTTCTCCTGCTCGCTCCACGGCGCGAGTGCTATCTCTTCCATGCGCGTGTCGGCGTAGATGCGATAGACGAGCTCGCGGTCGGCTTCGGTCATGGGCCGCAGCACGACGTCGTTGAGTGCTGAACCATCGGCCGAGGCGGCGCACATGGCGCCCAGGATATCACGCACGTCTAGGCGTCGCCTCGCTCTCGCCTCGTCGGGTCGTCGATGCGACAGAGCCGCGGGCGAAAGCCTGCGACTGAGGCCGGAAGCTAGCGAGCCGCGGGGTGGAATCGAGATCTTCGACAACTCAACCGCGCCCTGTCGGACGCGGCTCCGTATGTTATTCCGCCAACTTGCGAAACAGGTGGCGTTCGCTGACTCTCCGCTATACTTGGCGACGTCGAGCTCGGCATCCGCCGCTTTGAGGAGAACAACCAATGGGAGAGATTGTCCACACTTCGCGCATTCGCATCTTGCAGGACAAACCGCCCGAGCGACGCGCCTACATTGAGTCCTTCGAGGAGCCGCTGACCTTCGGCGTCCACGGCGGAATCAAGCACTTCTACGGCATGGAGCCGGAAAGGGATCTGCCGGCGACGCTCGATCACATGATCGGCGCGGTCGGCGGTTGACTGACCGGCACTCTGTCAGGGGCCCTGGCAGTACGTAAGATTCCGAATCATCCCGACAAGGTCTGGAGCGAGGTCGAAGGCGACATCGAGAACGTCGACGGCGTCATTCGTATCACCCGCATCCGCGTGAAGTACCATCTGCGCATTCCCGAAGGAACGCGGGATCGCGCCCAGAGGGCGCTCGATACTCACAAGGTGAAGTGTCCGGCGGCGATGAGCGTCGAGGGCGCGATCGACATCGAGCTCAGCTCGGAGATCGTCGAAGAGTAGGCGAGGGGTTGCCATGCACGTCTATCATTAGACGTGCTTAACGGAAACCTCCGAATCGCCTCAGTTCCCCTTGCGGCGGCGCTGCTGCTGGCCTTCGCCTGCGGCGCTCCCACCCCGCCGCCGTCCGAGTCGATCGATCCGGTTCTTCAATCGGCTGTCGAAGCCGGCAAGGTTCGCGGCGTCGTCGTGGCGGCGGCCTCCCGCGACGGCGTCCTCTATGAGGGAGCGTTCGGCGCCAAGGACGCGGCTGCGGGCGAGCCGATGGCGGCCGACACGATCTTTCGCATCGCCTCGATGACCAAAGCGGTGACCTCGGTCGCGGTGATGCAACTCGTAGAGCAAGGCAGGCTCAAGCTGGACGACTCTGCTCGCGACCATTTGCCCGAGCTCGGAGACCCTCAGGTGCTCGAAGGCTTTGGCGACGACGGCACGCCCAAGCTCCGCGCCGCCGCCCGGCCGCCCACCATTCGCGAGTTGCTCTCGCATACCTCCGGCTACGCCTACCACGTCTGGGACGCGAGCATGAATCGATATCAGGAGCAAGTCGAGCTGCCCGCCGGCCGCGAGCGCTACTTCAAGCTGCCATTGATATTCGACCCTGGCACGCGTTGGCAGTACGGCCCAGGCCCCGAAGTTACGGGGATCATAGTCGAGACGCTCTCAGGCCTTACTCTTGAGGAGTACTTTCAGCGGAACATCTTCGAGCCGCTCGGCATCTCAGATACGTTCTTCCAAGTCCCGGCAGGCAAGTGGTCTCGCTTTGCCCGGACGTATCGTCGCGAGGCCGACGGCGCGGTGAGCGAGAACGCGCGGCCTAAGCCGGAGGCTCCGCCTGAGGTCACATTCTTTAGCGGCGGCGGCGGGCTCTATTCCACCGCGCCCGACTACATTCGATTCATGCGGGCGCTGCTCAACGGCGGCGAACTCGACGGCGCGCGCATCCTCAAGCCTGAGACAGTCGAGCTGATGGCCCAGAATCACATCGGCGAGCATGAGGCCGGCAATCTCACTAGCGTTCTCCCCGATTCTTCCGAAGACTTCGCGCTGTTCCCCGAATCCGTCGACCATTTCGGTCTCGGCTTCTTCATCAACTCCGAGGCGCTGCCGGGTGGACGGGCGTCAGGCAGCCTAGCATGGGCAGGGTTCCGCAACACCTATTTCTGGATCGACCCCGAGCGTGACGTCTGCGGCGTTTTGTTGACGCAGCTCCACCCTTTCGCCGATACAACGACGCTCGAGCTTTTGACCGACTACGAGCGAGCCGTCTATTCGGCCTTCCGGAGTAACTGAGCAGGCTATACCTCGTCCGGGATCACGTACGGCGGGCGGCCGGAGCGCTTGCTTAGCGCGTCGGCCTCGGCGCAATGGACAAAGTGCTCACCGGCGGGGTCGAAGTCCAGTTCGTGGCCCACGCGGTAGGCGGTGTTGCCGAGGTGGCACAGCGCTGTCGATAGGCGGGTTTCACGAATCTCTGCGTTGAGCAAGCCGCGGTCGCCGGCGCGAATCGCTTCGACGAAGTTCGCATAGTGGTTGACGTCCGGCAGCGGCTCGACCTGCGGCTCGGGCTGCTTGTTGCGGCCAAGCGTCACTTGGAACTGGCCGTCGGCGGCGATGTGCATGTGCCCCTTGCTGCCGAAAAAGTCCCACGACATCGGCTCCGCCGTATAGAGACCGCGGATCTCGCCGACGATGGCCGTTCCGTCGGGGTATTCCCAGCGGACGTTCTGGGTGTTGGGCGTCTCGGCTTGATCCTTATATCCGTAGCGTCCACCCCAGGAGCTGACCCTGGTCGGCAGCTCCTTTTGCATACCCCAGCGAGAGATGTCGACGAGGTGGATGCCGTTGTTGCCCAACTCCCCGTTGCCGAAGTCCCAGAACCAGTGCCAGTTGTAGTGCACCAGATTGGAGTGGTAGGGCTGCTCGGGAGCCGGCCCAAGCCACAGATCCCAGTTGAGCCAATTCGGAGGCGGGCCTTCGGGCTTGACGCCGATCGAGTCTCGGTTGCCTGGGAAGAACCACTTGGCGAGGTAGACCTCGCCGATGGCGCCGTCGTGGATGAGCCCAATGGCGCGCCGGAAGCGGCCATAGGAACGGCGCTGCGTGCCGCCCTGCACGATGCGGTCATACTTTCGCGAAGCTGCGACGAGCTGACGGCCCTCGAAGAGGTCGTGTGAGACGGGCTTTTCGCAATAGACGTGTTTGCCGGCCTGCATCGCTCGGATGGCGGTAAGCGTGTGCCAGTGGTTCGTCGTCGCAACGAGTACCGCATCGATCTCGGGATCGTCGAAAGCGAGCCGCATGTCGGCGTGCGCCTTCGGGCGACTGTAGTTGTTCTGACGAACCCAGCCGGCGGCTTCCTCGGCTCGGTTGCCGTCGGGGTCGACCAGGGCTCGAATCTCAACGCCGGGGACATCCGAGAAGGCCTTCATCAGCGCCGTGCCGCGGCCGCCTACACCGATGATGGCGATGCGGACCGGATCACTGTTTTGGGCCGAGGCGAGAGCGGCGGAGCCGACCGCGGCTACGGTGGTGGAAAGGAAATGTCGACGATGCACGAGAGCAATGGTAACAGAGCCGATCCATGCGAGCGGGAGCGGTGAGGTGAGGTCACATCCCCATCGCGGCGCGCGCCGCCGGCAGATACTTGAGCGCGTTCTCGTAGTAGACCTTACGAATCACTTCGTCAGGCAAAAACGCTCCGTGGATGGCCCAGCGGCCTTGCAGCGGCGCGCCCAGCGGCGAAAGCATCTGCGCGGGGTGGTCGAAGTACTCGTCGTCGGTCTCGAAGTAGCGCCAGTGCGGCGTCCAGAATCGATCTACCTCGCGGCTCGGGTTGCCGTCGGAACCGAACAGCACGCGGTCTTGGTATTTGATCAGGAACGCCCGGCCTGAGAAGGGCTGGCGGCCGAGATCTTGGATGCGGGCCGACACTTCCATATCGGTGTTGGGATACTTGTCGAGCAGTTCCGCTACGCGCTTCAGGTCGAAGGCCATCATGGCGATGTGTGCGTTCACAAAACGCGTCCCGGGATGCTTGGCGAACATGTTCTCGCGGTGCTTGAAGATCTCCTCGATGCTTGGGAGGCCGCCGCCGTAATAGTTACCCTCGACGTCGCTCCGCCACTGGCCGGCCTCCCAGCGCTCATTGGCCGGGCCGATCGGCTGGAAGCGGGCGACCGAGTCGCTGACGTGAATCATCACGGGCTTGTTGTTGCGGGCGCACGTCTCCCAAACGGGGTCGAGACGCGGGTCGTCGCATTGTACGTACGTGCCGTCGGCGTTCTGTACTTCGAGACCGAGCCGCTTGCTGATCTTGAGTCCCGCGGCGCCGGCTCGAAAACAGCGGTCGAGCTCGGCGGCGGCTTTCTCCGCCCAGCCCGGCTCGTTGATGCCTTCCCAGTCGATGCGGGCGAACTGTTGGAAGCGCTCCTTGTAGGGTTCGCTCACCTGCATGTTTTTGTCGAAGGCCTCGCCATAGCCGCCGTCCATGTTGCAGATGACGCTCAGACCGGCTTGGTCCATCTTGGCGATCATCGCCTCGTAGTCCGCTGGGGTCTGCATTCTGCGCCCGTGGAAATGAAAGTCGACGGCGGGGTGCTTGGCCTTCTCGATCGGCGTTCGCTTGACGACGAGAACCGAATCAGGCATCGGCCCCTGCTCCGCCGCCGGCTTGAAGTCGGGATGGTTGGGATGCGGCGTCGCCGCCGTCTGTTCCGAGGGCGTGCTGGAGCAGCCGATGAGGACAGCCCACGTCAGAATGGCTATGGATCGTTTCATGATTCGTTCCTGCTCAGTTCGGCTTTGCGTGACTTGTTCAGCGAGTTCGGCCATGCCGGTGATGAGGATCCTGCGCGCCTTCAATACTCCATGATCACCGCAAGAATCAGAGCCGCGGTCGCAATGGCGTACAGCTTCAGGAGCAGCGGCACGATGAAGCGAGCCCAACGCGGATAGGGCACCCGACCCAGCGCCAGCATGCCCATCAATAGGGCGTTGGTCGGGACAATCGTGTTCGTGAATCCGTCGCCGAGTTGATAAGCAAGCACCGCCGTCTGACGACTCACCCCGGTCAGATCCGCCAGAGGCGCCATGATAGGCATGGTCACGTACGCTTGGCCGCTGCCGGAAGGGATGAAGAAGTTGAAGACGCTTTGAACGAGAAGCATCGCTGAAGCTGAGAGGACGGCCGGCAAGTCTTCCAAACCGCCTGCGATCCCGTGGATGATCGTGTCCTTGATGGATGCATCGTCGAGGACAACTTCGATCGAACGAGCGAACCCGATAATGAGCGCCGCCGAGGTCAGCTCGGCGGCGCCGCTGCCAAACTCCCGCGCAACTCGGTTCGGGCCCAGCCCTCCGAGCACTGCGGACAGCGCCATCAGCCCCAAGAACACAGCTCCCAGTTCGGTGAGAAACCAGTCCCAGCGCGCGACGCCGAACACGAAGAGCCCAATAGCCGCCGCGAAGCACACGAGAATGGCGGTGCGAGGCGGCGATAGCGGCGTCTCCTGGGGAGCATCGAACCCGACCGTGTAATCGACGTCGGAGACCAGGCTGAGCTGTGGGTCTTTCGCGACCCGACCGGCGTAACGCAACAGATGGTGGATGCCTACCGCCAGGCAAACTACGAACATCGACCAGCGCACTAGCTGCCCCGAATACAATGGCAAGCCGGCGATTCTCTGGGCGATGACGACCGTAAATGGGTTGAGGGCCGCACAGCCGTAACCGATGCCGGCCCCGACGTAGACTAGTCCCAACGCGACAATGGCGTCCATCTTCAGAGCGAGACACATCGCCACCAGGATGGGGATGAAGGGCATGTACTCTTCCGCCATACCAATCGTCGAGGAGCCCAGGGCAAACAACGTCATCGTTCCCGCGACGAGCAGGGTCGGGCTATCTCCAAACTTCCGAATCGCCGTGCTGATCAGCGCATCGATCGCGCCGGTCGCACGAATTACTCCTATGGCGCCGCCGACGATGAATACGAAGAAGATGATGTCGGCCGCAGCGGCCATTCCGCGGGGTATGGCGGTGAGGAACGCGAAGGCGGGCAGCGGAGCTGCTTTTACTTCGTGAAAGGTCCCGGCGGCCACTTGCTCGCGCTGATGGCCGGCCTCGCCTACCAAGACGCGGCCATAGGCGCCGGCGGGCAGCACGTAGGAGAGGAGCTGCGCCGCTAGAATCATTCCGAAGATGAGAACCAGCGAGTCGGGGAATTTCGACGCTTTCATGGAAGAAGCGAAGCCGCTCCCTGTGCTCAGGAACGGCTCCCGAACGTCGTCAGGCTAGCACAGCGGCGCCGAAAAACCAGAGTTTCTCGGCATTCTTCGGCTGCAGTGTTTGCCTAGGGCAGTTGGAAGGCGACGCTGATTGAGGTTACGACTTCAGTAGGTTGGCCGTTGAGCTTGACAGGCTCGTAACGCCATTGGCGGACGGCGTCAATCGCCGCCGCGACCAGTCGGCGGTCAACCGCTTTGTTGACGGCCTCGATGCCGGTTGGCTGGCCGGCTGAGGTGATCACCGCCTCAAGCAGCACGGTGCCTTCGAGCCCCTCAGCCTGGGCCTCGTCCGGGTAGATGGGCGAGACATACTCAAGCAGACGTGCGCGCTTCACCTTGCCGCCGACCCGAACTCGGGTCCTGTCACCTTCCGATTGCGAGCCAGCATCCGCCCGCTTGCCCGCAACGACGATCTGCTCTTCGACGCCGGCGACCGCAACGGTGACATCGAGCTCTTGGTCGGCTGTCAGGTCGACGACCTGGTTGTAGACGGCAAAGCCCGGGGCCCGAACCTCAACCAGATAGTCGGGCGACGCGACGAGTCCTTCGATCTTGAAGGACCCGTCTCCTGAGGTAGTAGTCGCCTCGACGCCGCCGCGGAGTGCGTCGACGATTCGAACGCCGGCGCCTGGGACGCGGGCGCCGCTTGGGTCTTTGACCGATCCGGACAGGGTGACTCCGGCGGTTTGCCCGACGGTCACCGAAACGAGCGAAAGAAGCAACGCCGCACTACCAGCGGCTAGGATGAGCTTCCGCGGGGCCGCCGCCTGGAGGATGCCGGGGAAGAAGACGCGGGCGCCAAGGATGCGCTCGATGCGGCGCGTCACGTCGGGCGTGCGGGCCATGGCCGGAGCAATGGCTGGAAGACCGCGCTTTGGCTGGTTGTGCTGGGCGACCTCGAGCAGAGCTTCCGCGTAAGTCTCAGGGTCGCGAGCGACGAGGACGGCGTGGTCATCGCAAGCCATCTCCGCCAGCGTCCGCAGCCGCTTCTGCAGCCAGCCGGCGAGAGGGTGGAACCAGAACAGGGCGGCGTTGAGCGAGGCGGCTGACAAGATCCAGGCGTCATGTCGCGCGACGTGGGCGACCTCGTGGGCGAGCACCGCTTCAAGCTTCCCCGTACTCCAGGTTGTCCAATCTGAGGACAAGAGAATGGCGGGGCGGAAGCGCCCGAACACCACCGGGGTTGTGATCTCTGGACTGGCGAGTAGCTGAGGCTCGCGGTCGAGGTTCGCAGCGGCGAGCGAGGCGTCCAGCAGATCCAGCGCCTCGATTTGGGTTGCTGGCTGTGCTCCGGCGACGAGGCGGCGAGCTCTCAGCCATGCGAACAACGAACGCAGCAGTAGAATCGCGGTGACCGCAATTGAGAGCAAGCCGGCCAGGCTTTGCCAGTCCGGCGTCCCGGCGTTCTCGGCGGCTGCTACCAGCGGCGACGTACTCAAAGAACTAGGGTTGCTCGACCAATCTGGAAGGGCGGCCGCCGCTGCCGACGTGTTGACGGTCAGAGCGGGCGCCAGTTCGGAGGAAACGCTCACTAGAGCAAGGGCGGGCAACAGCAGCATGCCGTACATCACCGCAGTCCAGACGCCGTGTTCGATAGCTGGGCGCCGCGAGCGGACGAGAAACAGCGCCACAGCCGCGAGCGCGGCGAGCGCGGCCGCGCGGACGGACGTTAGGAAAAGCAGATCGAAAGCGGTCCTGCCAATTTCGAGCACGGTCGGGTGAATCATGACTTACTCCTTCGCGTCTTGCGCGAGGCGGCGATCTTGTCTGCGAGTCGTTTGAGCTCAGCGCCGTCGATGACGTCGTGGTCGACCATCCCTACAAGCAACTGCTCGAGAGAGCCATTGCAGAATCGGTCGGCGATGCGGCGGACGGCCCGGGCGGCGACGCTCTCGCCGGGATCCTGGGCTTGATAGTGAAACGTACGGCCTTTGACGGTGTGTGTTAGGTAGCCCTTCTCTTCCAGCCGGCGCAGGATGGTGCGAACGGTGGAGTCTTTCATGGGGTGGCGATCCGCCAGCGACTCACGAATGCTTTCGGCAGTGGCCGAATGACTGAACCAGACGACTCCCATGACGAGCTCTTCGAGGGCGCTTAGGTTACCTTGGATGCTCTGTGTCATACCGTTATTTGATGTAACGTTACAATTGGTAGCACATGGGTTTGAGATCGTCAAGCGTTTTCTCGCGGTATCGACAACATTCTTTCGCGGCAGCCGTGTTGACATGCCGGGCGTTGTTTGCTGCGATCTTGACGAGCTGCCAGGAGGCGCACCATGTCGATAGACCGCCGAACCTTCCTCTCCACCGCGACGGCAACCGGCGTCGCTGCTGCTGCGAGCTGCAGCCGCGGCGAGCAACCTCCGTCAGCAGCCGTCGAGAGGAAGCCCATCCGCATGCACGTTGGAACGCAACGGCGCGGCGATCTTTCCCCCGAGCACTTGCAGTTCATCAAACGTCATGGCGTGGATCACATGGCCGGCTGGCCACTCGATGCCAAGGAGGATACGCTGGCGGATGATCTGGCTCGCGCGAAAGAGACGTGTGCGAAACAGGGTCTCAGCCTCGACATAGCGCAAGTGCAACTGCTCGCCGGCGCTCCCGTCGCTGCAATTCTGCTCGGCAAAGACCCCGATCGCGACCGAGAGATCGAATACATACACAACGTGATTCGCGCCTGCGCCCAGGCAGGTATTCCCGCTTTCAAGTACAACCTGCGCGTGCTATTCAATGTTCGCTCGGGCCTGACTCCAGGGCGGGGCGGCGTCTCCTACAGCACATGGAAGTTCGAGGACGTCAGAGACGACCCGCCCGAGCCTGAGGTCGGCCGCGTTGACGCCGATACGTTTTGGGAGCGCATCACCCACTTCCTCGACCGCGTCATTCCGGTATGCAATGAATACGAAATTCGCGCGATGTGCCATCCGCATGATCCCGGCGTGCCGCCGTCAGGGTACAAGGGTGTCGACCGTGTGCTTGGAACAGTCGACGGCTTGAAGAAGCTCATCTCGATCCAGGAGAGTCCCTATCACGGCTTAAATCTGTGCTTGGGCACGACAGCAGAGATGCTCCAGGATCCTGCCCGAGAGCTGCCGGACGTCATTCGCTACTTCGGCGAAAGGAAGAAGATCTTCAACATTCACTTCCGCAATATCGTCGGCAAGCGTGATGACTTCTACGAGGTCTACCCGGACAACGGCGACATGGACATGGTTGAGCTGGCGCGCGTCTTGTACGAGGTCGACTATCCGTACATGCTGATGCCCGATCACATGCCGCGCCATCCTGACGATCCCGGATACGCCCAAGGCTTTGCGTATGGGTACGGGTATATCAAGGGGTTGCTGCAGACGCTCGAAACTTTCGTGTAGCTCGGAGCCTCCCCGGGGACTTGACATTGCCCCGCTGACAGGGCTAAACCGTAGCCATGCAACGACGCACGTTTCTCGCCGCCGCCCCGTTCGCCGCCGCCGCTACAGCCAGCCCCCTCCCACAAGCTGCCCCTCCGGTTGAGGACACCCTCAAGATCACCGGCGTCAAGATCGTTCAAACGCGGCCGCGGTACCCCGTGCCGTCCTACAAGCCCACGCCGGGCTCTTGGTCGACCGGCGGAGTTGAGGTGGCCAATCCGGTCTCGATCTATCCCAAGTACAAAGCGACTCGAAGCTTGTTCATGCCCGACCCCGGCGGGGTCTCGAGCTTCACCGTCGAGATCGAGACGGACAAAGGTATCAAGGGCTATGGCCGGGGCGGACCCGGCGGCGGTCCGATCATTGATGGTCACTTGACGAAGCTGCTGCTCGGAGAGAACGCGCTCAACATAGAGCGCATCTGGGATATTCTATGGCGCGCCACGATGTCCTACGGACGCAAGGGCGTCGTGATCAACGCCATCAGCGGTGTCGATCTGGCGCTGTGGGACATCGCGGGCAAATCCTGGGGGCTTCCTGTTTATCGATTGCTGGGCGGAGAGACGAAGCCCCGAATCCCGTGCTATTGCACCGGCAATGATATCGATCAGCACGTCGAGTTCGGATACAAACGCCTGAAGTTGGCTCTGCCCTATGGGCCTGCGGACGGGATCCAAGGTATGCGCGAGAACGTGGCGCTCGTGAAGCGTGCGCGCGAGGCCGTAGGGCCCGACGGCGACGTCATGATGGATTGCTGGATGGCGCTGACCGAGCGTTACACGCTGGAACTGTGCGAGATGTTCGAGCCCTACCGCGTCTACTGGATGGAAGAGTGCCTTCCTCCGGGCGATTACGCAGGATTTGGGCGGCTGAACGCAGCCATTACCTCGACCCGAATCGTCACCGGCGAGCACGTCTACACCCGCTACGGATTCCGTGAGTTGCTCGAGGCGCGAGGAGCAGAGATTTGGCAGCCCGACATTCACTGGTGCGGCGGACTTACGGAGCTGCGCCGGATCGGTGCGATGGCGGCGGCCTACGACATTCCCGTCATTCCCCACGGCGGCGGACAGCGAGATGCGATTCACTTCGTGATGGCGACTACCAACAGCCCGTGGGGGGAGATGTTCATGCCGCCCCCGGGAGGTCCCGCCGAGGTCTACGAGCGATACGAGCAGGACAACCAGCTCACTCGCGGTCCCGAAGGGATCTATACTCGTCCATCCGACAAGCCTGGCTTCGGTTGGGACCTCGAAGTAGCGTAGACGCGCGTCGTCTACTCTGCGATTTCCTGGAGGGCCCACGTCGCTGCCTTCCGCACAGCCGGGTCGCTATCGTCGAGCGTCTCCGCAAGCGCCGAAGTAGCAGTGCGGGCTTTCAGCGCTCCAAGAGCTTGCGCCGACTGGCGGCGAACACGCGGTGAGGCGTCCTTAAGAGCCTCGATCAACGATGGGACGGCTGCGGGTTGACCGAGCTTCCCAAGAGCCCAGGCCGCTTGCGCTCGAACGGTCGGGCTGTCGCCGCGTAGAGTTTCACCAAGAGCGGACGCGATCTCCGGGCTTCCTACGCCGATCCAGCCGAGCGCCCACGCCGCCTTGTCACGCGCTCTCTCATGCGAGTCGTCGAGTGTGGCGACCAGGGCGCGGGCAGCGGTAGCCGCCGGGGCGCCGATCTGACCCAATGCATAGGCGGAGTCTGTGCGGATCTGAGCCTCGTCCTCGTCGAGGGCCTCGATCAGGGCCTGCACCGTTGCGGGGTCGTCGGGACGGATCTTCGCCAACGCATAGAGAGCGCTGTTGCGCCCGGAGCGATCGCCGCTTTGGAGCAACTTCACGAGGCCGGGAGCGGCGGACTTCGCTCCGCAACCAATTTCTGCCAAAGCCCTCGCCGCGTTGGAGCGCACTCGTTGGTCCGGGTCCTCTTCTAATAGTTCGGTGAGCGGCTCCACCGCCTCCCTTGCAGCGCAGCCGATCATTCGAAGCGCTCCGAGGGCCGCCGTCTGAGACTCTTCATCCGCCAATAATTCAATCAGCAGCGGGACGCCGGGTGCGGCGCCTTCCTCGGCCGCCCCGAGGGCGCCGATCATAGCCCCCTGTGCTCGACCACTTTCCGCTTGTATCGCCTCCATCAGGGCGGGCACGGCGGCAGCCGCGCGGTAGCCGAGGGCCTTAAGCAGGCGTGCAGCCTCGATACGGACGTCTTCGCTTGGATCCTTCAACGCTGCCTGCAATACAGGGATCGCAGCGACGCCGAAGCTTTTCAGCAGCTCAGCGGCTTGGCTCCGTGCGGTCGGGTCTCCGCCTCGCAGGGCCTCGCCCAGCCGTGCCAACGTCGCGGAGTCGACGCCCTCGGTCGGGCCCTCGGACGGGGCCGTGCGGACGTACATGTCGACCAGAGCCTCGACCTCGTCTGGCGTGATGTCCGGCCGAGGGTCGATGGATGCGAGGGCTCGGCCGGCGGCGTTCCGGATCCAGACGTGCTCGGCCCGCAGGGCTCTCGCCAAATCGGGAATGGCGATTCGCGACTCCGGCCCCATGTAAGACAGCGCGTCGGCGGCGTGGCTGCGTACATAGAACTGATTGTCCGGGTTGTTGAGGGCTTCGATGAGCGCCGGGATCGCCTCCTTCGCGTTCTGACCTAGAAGCGCCAGTGAACCGGCAGCCGAGCTGCGAACGTGGTCGTTCTCGTCGTTCAAGAGCTCGATCAAGCCCGGCACGGAGCTGAGCCCTAGTGGGTCGACCCTCCCCAAAGCATCGGCCGCCGCGGATCGAACCGTAGCATCGCTATCCGCGAGCGCGTCGATTAGTTTGGGCAAGACGGCGGTCGCCTGAATTCCCATTTGGCTCAGGGAATAGGCTGCTGAGCGTCTCACCCAGCCCGATTGGTCGTCCAGGCAGATCGTCAGGCCTGGGATTGAGCTTGCGGCCGCCGGTCCAATACCTCCGAGCGCACCCGCCGCCGATGCCCTCACGCGCTCCTCTCTGTCGGACAACATGCGGGCCAGCGGCCGCACGGCTTGCTCGGCCTCTACGCCTAGCCGACCCAAGGCGTCCGCAGCGGAACCGCGAACGTCGGGAACGGGGTCGCTCAGCGCCTGAACGAAAGGCGCTACGACCCGTTCGCCCAGGCCGAGTTCGGCCAACTGCCTAACGGCCTGCTCGCGGACTTTGGCGTCGGGATCCCGGAGATTGCGGAAGAGCGTTTCGGGTGAGACCTCCGCGGCGGCCGCCGCCGGGACGAAGGCGATTGTGCAGACAGCGAGGATCTTTGCCAATAGCATGGCGCGCGCGGGTTCTTACAGGGGTGACGTTACTCCGTACGCTGGCGCGCAGACAATTGGGAAAACGGCCTAGGTTCAAGAATAGCCCCGGAGGTGCGGAACGGACGGGCAAGCGCGCTAGCTGCTCATGGGTTCGCGCCCTCCGCTGCTTCTTCACCCGGAATTGTCACCGTCGAGGCGGGTTTCCGAGCTAGACTGCCTACGGGAGCTTATCGATGCGACAAACCATAGCACTAACGGTCGTCAGCCTTCTTGCGCCGACGCTGTATGCGGCTGACGGCGCGGCAGCCCAGGGAGATTCAGTCGACCAGGAATCCTTGGTGCCGATCAGCGTGACGCACGCCTCGTCGTTTATACCGTTCGATCCGATTGCGAACCCTGAGATTTCTTTGGCGGCAAACACATTCCTGACGATCTTCGGGCCGGCCACCGGAAACGGACCCTCCCAGGAAGCGCTTCGGATCGTGCCGCCGGGGGATCCCAGAATCTGGTCCGATAGCTTCGTCGACCGGGTCGCGCCGACGTCGCTCGACGGCGTGCGGGTCTTGATCAACGGCAAGGCGGGGTTTATCTCATACCTCGCCAGAGCCGAATCCTTTTTCAACGTCGATTTCGATCAGATTAACCTTCTCGCTCCGGACGACGATACGCGGGGGTTGGTCACAGTCGAAGTCTTAAACGGGGAGCAACGGGTGGCGACCTCGATGGTGAACCTCGGCGAAGTTTCGCCCGGCCTGTTCGCGATCAAGTTCGGCGATATCAGCTACGTCATTGCGCGGACGGCAGACACGGGACGGCTTCTTCTGGATCCGGATGTCTTGCCTACGCTTGAGACCCGGCCGGCAAGAGTCGGCGAGGTCATTCTGATGTTTGGAACCGGGTACGGCAAGACCGAGCCCCCTCTCCCGACGGGGGAGCTCCCGCCCCGCTTCGGAGGCCCGTGGCGGATCCCCGACGAGGTGCGCGCGACCATCGGCGGCGTGGAGGCCGCTCTGGAATTCGCGGGCATCTCTCCATGCTGCGTCGGCGTCTACCAATTCAACGTGAAAGTGCCGCCTCTGCCCGACGGGAATCACCTCGTGACGATCGAGACGATGAACGTCAACAGCCAGCCGGACCTTTGGCTCACCGTCGCGAACGAGTGAGGCGCCGCTGTGAGCCGCGAGTCCGGGTTGTCTCGATTCCGCGCTCAGTCCTGTTAGCGATCGCGGAACTCCTCGTACCAGTTCTCGACCACATCGATCGAGGACTGCCCACCATTCGCGCTCTCCACCGAGTCCACAAGGACGAAGCGCCCGTCTGCTGAGACATCGTAGGAGACTTGATTGGAATTTTCGGCAGACAGGTACGGGTCCGAGAAAAGGGTCGTTGTCGAAACCGCCGCAAAGCTTGGCGAGGTAGCTACCTCGACCGCCGTCATCGTGTCGCCCTCCACATAGAATAGTTCCTTACCGTCCCGGCTCCAGCGCGGCTGGCAGCCGCCGTTCGCCGACACTCGCCACTGCCCGTCGCCGGAAGGAAACGGCCGCACATACACCTGGTCCTCTCCCGAGGCGTCGGAACAGTAGGCCAGCAGGCGGCCATCGGGCGAAAGGCTCGGCGCATCCTCTTTGAAGGGAGTAGCCAGGAACGGGACGGAGTCAAATCCCTCCCCGTTGCCTTTGCGCTTCAGATACCAGAGATCCCTATTTCCGTTTCCTGCCGCTTCGGCCGTGTAGAGGAGATAGTTTCCATCGCGAGACCAGCCGTAGGGACGCTCCCCCGCCTCCGCCCCGACCAGCAGTTCCGCCTTGGCGGTCCCGCCCGTCGCTTGTCGGAAGATATCATAGGTTCCGCCGCGGGACGACTGAAACGTGATTTCGCGCCCCGAGGGCGACCATTGCGGGCGGAGGTCCCCTGCAGGATCAAACGTCAGCCGACGCTTCATCGGCCGCTCGACTTCGTGCACCCAGATGTCGTTGTCGCCGTCCTCGGTCGCCCGTACGGCCACGCTGCGGCCGTCGGGAGAGAGCACCGGGGATCGAGTAACCTCCTGCGGCTGTCCGATTTCTCCGAGCTTCTCTCCCGTACGGTCGCGCCAAACCAATTGTTCCAGTCCCCCGCCTCGAAGGAGAGAAACCAGCGTCCCATCCGTCGCGACGCTGGAAAAGACGCCGCTCTCGACGATCGGGAAAGCCTCTCCGGTCGGCTTTAAGGCTTGGAGCGCGAAGGGCGAAGCCCACAGACTGCCCTGCACTTGATAGACGATGTGCCCGCTAGGTGAATAGACCGGATACTGCTCCCCCTCGGCCAACAGAAGCGACTCGCCCGTTTCGAGATTCTTGAGGATGATATCGCTAGCAGCACGGCTGCCGACTGTCATCAACAAGCTTCGCGCCCCGGCTTCCAGGGGCAAGAAGTGGGGATAGAGGTTGCCCGATCCTCTTGCGGTCTTCTCTGGTTCGAATAGGAGCTTCGGCTGTCCTCCACGAGCAGGGACCTCGAAGATCCGGGCCGGGGTTCCGGCGCTGAAGACGACAGACTCGCCGTCCGGACTCCAGGAGCCTCCGGCGAAAGCGCCCGGCAACTCGCAAAGCGTGATGGCAGGGCTTCCCTGAACTGAAATTCTCTTGACTTCGCGTCCCGCGCCGAAGCCGATGAGCCGACTATCGGGAGACCAGAATGGTCCCGTCGCTCCTTCGGTCCCGGCCAGCTCGCGCGGCTCCAGGCGGTCGATGTCCCGCACCCATAGCCTCTTGACGCCCGGATCGGACACGTAGGCGATGTGTCTGCCGTTCGGAGATACCGCCACTGATCCGGGAACGGCAGACAGCGCCTCTGGACTGAAGGACCACTTTCTGACCGGTCGCTCGATGGGCGCTTGGCTGAAGTACATGAAGGAGACGGCTGCAGCGAAAAGGAACGCCCCGCCGGCCAGCGTCAAGGCCAGGTGGAGCTTGCGTCTCGGGACCAGGTTATTCGCCGGGGTCCCGTCATCTATTGCGGCCACAGCATGCTGCATCCCCGCTTCCGAGGCCGAGGGTTCCGATTCTGTGGGCGTCTTCCGTCCGCTCAGCGCGGGTGAGCGGCCCGACTCTTGCTTTTCGGCCAGCGCGCGCAAGTCGACCAGTAGATCATCCGCATGCTGATAACGTTGCTCGCGGTCCTTGGCGAGGGCCTTCGCGATGGCGCGATCTACCTCAGGCTGCGCATCGGCTCGCTGCGCTGAGACCGGCTCGGGCTCCTCGTTGAGAATCCCGTAGGCAATCGCCTGCTCGTAGTCAGCGTCGAAGGGCGTACGCTGCGTCAGCATCTCGTAGAGCACGCACCCCAAAGCCCAGATGTCGGCACGGCGGTCTACTTCGCGGCCCTCGAGCTGCTCTGGGGCCATGTATGCCGGCGTCCCTAGAGTCGTCCCACTCTTTGTGAGCTTCGAGCGGCCTGCCAGCGAGGCCAGACCAAAGTCCATGATCTTGAGCTGACCCTTGGCGGTCAGCATCACGTTATGCGGCTTGATGTCGCGATGGACGATCCCCTTTTCGTGGGCTTCCTGCAAACCCTCGGCGATCTGGATGGCGTTGCTCAAAGCCTCGCTGAGCGGCACGGTCTTTCCGAGATCTTGTCCGCCAGCGCAGGCCCGTCGATATAGGCCATCGCGATGAAGGTTTGGCCGTGCTCCTCGTGGATGCCGTGGACAGCGCAAATGTTGGGGTGATCCAAGGAAGCCGAGGCCTGCGCCTCCCGGATCAGGCGGGCCTTAACGTCCTCATTGCCGACGGTCTCAGAGGAAAGGAACTTAAGCGCGACAATACGTCGCAATTGCGTGTCTTCAGCTTTGTAGACGACGCCCATCCCACCCTCGCCCAGCTTCTCGAGGATCTTGTAGTGACTGATCGATCGGCCGATCATGGCGTCGTGAGCCCGTCAGACGGGTTCGATCAGATTGTACCCGGTCGTGTGGTTTAGCGGAGTTCAATGGGATTGTTGTGCGGAGAGCGCCGACGATTCGACGCCCTGGGGGCTTGCATCAGAAATCGGCTCGCCAATTATTCGCTCGAATTCCGCGCTTCGCCAAGCTACAATCTATTCGGACCAAATCGGAGCCCCTATGGAGAGAACGCGTCTCGTGAATCATCCCAAGCTGGCCAAGGACATCATGGTCACCAACCTGGTGACGTTGCGCCCCGACCATACCGTCGGCGAGGGCATCGCACGCCTAGTCAGGCTCAACCACACCGGCGCGCCTGTCATCGAGCAAGACCATACCTACCTCGGAATGTTCTCGGAGAAGGTTTGCCTCGACGCTCTAATCGAGGCCGTCCAGGGTCGACACGAAAATGAGATTCCCTTGGCCCAGGACGTCATGCGGACCAGTCTTGTGACGCTAGCTCCAGATGCGGACGTCTTCGACGCGATCGATCGGCTTCTCTTGAATCGTATCTCAGGAGCGCCGGTGCTCGATTCGGCCGGTCGCTTCCTCGGCGTGTTCTCCGAGAAGACGAGCATGTCGGTCCTCGTCGATGCCGCCTACGAGCAACTGCCGACAAGTCGCGTTGAGGCCTACGTCGACCGCCAGCGCGAGCGCACGTTCGTAGCCGAGGGAGACAACCTGGTAACGCTTGCTCGTCTCTTTGTGGACACGGAGTATCGACGAGCAGAGGTCCTGCGAGACGGAGCACTGCTGGGTCAGATCAGCCGACGCGACGTAGTGCGCGCATTGTGGGCGGTCCAAGGAATTCCGACCCACCCGCTCATGGGCAGCTTGGTCGGCTCCCGTGGGGACAATGAGGCCCAGACAATTCACGAAGAGCTCGACTTCCTCGGCATCGTCCAGATTTTTCGGCAAACCGGTCTCCGGCGCCTGCCCGTCCTTCGGGGCGGCAACCTCATGGGCCAGATCAGCCGCAGGGATTTGCTCCAGGCGGTGCACAACATGCTGGCGCTGTCGAAAGACCCCGAAAAGTCTCTGCTCTACCTCAGCTCGCTGATGTCTCCCGGCGACGCTCCGTTCTGAGGCTGCTTCCTCACAGCTTCCACGGCGCTCGATACTCGTAGCTCAAGAGCTCGTTGGCCGCGCTGCTGTTCGTGAAGCGTTCTCGCTCGGCGTCCCACTGCAGGTGCGTTTGGGTTTTGTAGGCGATCAGCGCGATGTTAGCGGCGGTGGTAGAGCGGTGGGCGGTTTCCACGTCGCAGTTTGGTTTGGAGCGGCTCTTGATGCAGTCGAGGAAGTTGCGGATGTGGAAACGCGGATCAGCCTTACCTTGGCCGCTGCGAGCTTCCATCGCGGGCCGCATCGATTCGCGATAACGCCGGCCTGCGCTTCGGTCGAGCGGATTGCTCGCTGGGAAGGGAAGTGCTGAGTTGCTCTCGGGCCGGATCTCCCAGCCGTCAAAGTAGACGTACATCGTCCCTTTCGTACCGCGAAATTCCGCCAGCAAGGGCTTCGTGTTGCTGATCGGCGCGGCGTTGCAACTCGACTGGCAGAAGTGGACCATCGTACCGTCCGGGTACTGCCATAGCGCCTGCAGCGTGTCGGGCGTCTCGCGGTTGTCTTCGAGCGCGTACTTGCCTCCGATCGCTGTCGTCGATAGCGGATTCTCACGGCCCAGGCCCCAGTGGATCAGGTCGAGGAAGTGAACTCCGTTATCGGTGAGCTGGCCTCCGCCGTAGTGAAAGAACCAGCGGTAGCGAAAGAGGTGACGGTTTTCGTTGTAGGCCGCTTCGGGAGCCGGACCGAGATAGAGGTCCCAATCGAGACCGGCCGGAGGCACCCGGTCCGGAGGCGCGCCGATTCCGACCGGCCACTGGTTGATCGCAACCGCGCAACGAGCGGAGGTGACTTGACCGATCTCGCCGTTACGGACGATCTCAGCGGCCTCGCGGCAGAAGGGCGAAGAGCGCCGATGGATGCCGACCTGCACGACGCGTTCCGTCTCGCCGGCGACCTCGATCATTTTGCGCCCCTCGGCAACGGTCAGCGAGAGCGGCTTCTCAACGTAAACATCCTTGTCCGCCCGGCAAGCGTGCACCATGTGCAAAGCGTGCCAGTGGTCGGGTGAGGCGACGACGACGGCGTCGACGTCTTGGCGCTCAAGGAGCTTGCGGTAGTCCTTGTAACGCTCCGGCGCCGTACCCGCCGCCTCGACGGCGCGGTCCAGATATTCGTCGACTAAGTCGCAGACAGCGACGACCTGCTGGTCTCCGAACTCCTTGGCGGCGTTGAGCAGGTTCGAGCCGCGATTGCCGACGCCAATGAAGCCGAGACGAACACGGTCGTTAGCGCCGAGCACCCGTTGGTAGCTCGCAGCACTGAGAGCAGCGGCGGAGGCGCGCGCGAAGCCGCGGCGGGTCAGGGGCGATTCGGAAAGGGGCGGCATCGTGCCGCATTCTAGCTCAGCGGTGGGCGAGCCAGCCGCGCCTCACAGAATTCTCCACCCTGTTTCTGCGGCGGCCGGGCCGACGATGTTGCTCGTACTCGGAAGCTGTACCATACCTGGGTAAGCTCAGCGAGCCATGCAAATCGCTCTGATTATTCCGGCTCTCGACGAAGAAGAAGCGATCGGGTCCACTCTAGCCGAGATCCCGAACGGACTCTTCCGAGTGGTGATCGTCGCTGATAACGGCTCGACTGACTCTACCGCCGAGGTTGCCGAATCCTACGGCGCCCTGGTAGTTCGCGAGCCTGCCCGAGGCTACGGAGCCGCTTGCCTCAAAGCGCTCGCGGCACTGCCGATCGAGATTGAAGCCGTCGTCTTTATGGACGCCGACGGAAGCGACGTTCCCTCCGAGGCTGAGCGTCTGCTGGAGCCAATTGTGCGCGGCGAGGCTGACCTGGTGCTTGGCTCGCGCGAGCTTGGAGAAGCCGAAGGCGGCTCCCTCACTCCTCATCAGCGGTTCGGAAATCGTTTGACGGTTCTGCTGGTGAGTCTACTGTTCGGCAAGCGTTACACCGACCTCGGACCCTTCCGCGCCATACGCCGTGCGAGCCTCGAAGAACTCGGCATGAAAGATCGAGACTACGGTTGGACGATCGAGATGCAGATCAAGGCGCTACGCCGCGGATTACGGGTGATCGAGAAGCCGGTCTGCTATCGACGGCGTCGCGGCGGCGCCAGCAAAGTCTCGGGGAGCGTCCGCGGCAGTCTCGCTGCGGGGGTCAAGATCCTCTGGACCGTCGCCCGTTTGAGCCTTGCCTAGCCCGGACTCTTCACCACCTGACGGTCCAAGCACATGACAAGCTCGCCAATACTGCGTTGCGTTTGCGCGTCGTGCTCGACGTACTGTCAGGTACGCCTGTGCGCGCCAAGCGGCACGCGCCTTGTCTTGACGCACTTCTCACGCACTTGGCCTCGCCACGTTGTGAGAAGTCCGGGCTGACGCCGAGCTCTTGGCGATGCCGGTTGACGCCGGGCGACCCGGGGCCCAGAATGAGCAAGAGATGCTAACAATACGCCCAGCCGCATTCCTGCTCTCTATGACGCTGTTGGTGACCTCGGCCGCGGTCGGGCAGCAAGCCAATGCCGGCTCGAAGACGCGAGCCACCGACCCCACCAGTGCGGACGTTCATGAACTTGGCGTTAAACCCAATTCCGTCCTCAAGGTCAAGAAGGCGAAGGGCGTGATTGCCAAGGTAGACCTCGTCAAGCGTTCAGTCACCATCACGCTGAGCAAGGGCAAAGATCCGATGGAACTGACCTTCTCGCAACCCAGTGGACGGGAGCAAATCAAGACATCGAAGAAGATGGCTAAGGCGCTCGGCAAAAAGGTCCTCCGCCTCGACGAGGTTCCGGTGGGAGCGAAGGTTCAGCTAGCCTACTACCCTCTGCTTGGCCAACTCATGGAACTGACCGTCGACGCAACTTCCTAGGCCGTCTCGCTTCGCCTCCAGCGAGGGACCTCGTCCGCCGCCGGAATACCATCAAGTTGCTCGAACGGCCGGAACTTCGCCTTGTACGCCATCGAGCGGTTCGACTCGATCCAATACCCAGGGTAGGCATAGCGTAGTCCTCGTTCGCGCGCATACGCGAGCTGCGCCAAAATCGCGAACACGCCCGGACCGCGCGGACGCCACTCCGGGTCGTGAAAGGCGTAGACGAGCGACGCCGCGCTTGCCGTTTCATCCATCAGCGCCACACCGACGAGCTTGTCCCCGCAGTGGAACATCCACTGCTGTGCGAAGTCTCCCGCCCCGTCCACGAACGACTCGTAGTAGTCGGCGCGAGAGATACGATCCGAGCGCCAGCCTCGCTCTTCGGCCATGAAGGCGTGATAGCGGTTGTAGAGCGCCAGGTGACGGTCGGTGACGTAGACAGGTTCGCGGGCGACGGTTATGTTCGTGTTCTTTCGTAGCACGCGACGCTGCGACGCCGTCGGCCGGAATTCATCCACCAGGATGCGGACGCTCACGCACTGATCGCATCCCGGACAACTCGGCCGGAAAAGCTGTCGGCCGAACCGCCGGTAGCCGCGGGCGAGCAAGTCCTCATACTCGTCGGCCCGCAATTGGGAGACGATGCGGTACTCGAGCGCCGCCGTCTCGCTCGGCAGATACGAGCAGCGGCGGGGCTCCTCGACCAGATGAATGAGATCCGTCACCGGCGTTTCTATTCTAGGCGAAGTGCGCCGAATCCGCCTGCAGACAGCAGACAACTTGATTCCGCGGCTGAATTCTCGTAGTATGGCTCCGTCCTGTCTGTGAGCTGGGGGGAGATCAGAATGAAGATAGTTTCACTTGCACTAGTGCTATGTTTCGGCCTCGCGGGCCTTGTTACGGCCCAGGATCTCGGCGACATCCGGGCGCCGGACATCAACGCCGAAGCGCCCGACGGAGCGCTGGTCACCGAGGCCGCATCGGCTGAAGATCCCGCCGATCGTGTGGCCCCGCTCGAGAAGCTCCTGGCCGATTTCCCCGATAGCCCCTACCGCGGCTACGCCTGGCTACAGCTTCAGGGCGCCTACGTCCAGACGCAGAACTTCGAAAAGGCGCTTGAGATGGGCGAGAAACTGCTGGCGGTCGTCCCGGAGGACGTTGAGGTGCGCCACAACGTCAATCAGTCGCTCGTTGCTCTGCAACGTTGGGACGATCTGCTGCCGGCTCTACTGGAGAGCAAGCCGCTGGCGATCAAGGAGACGACCAAGCCTGAGCCTGAATACGAGGACGAGGTCGCGCTATGGCAGGGACAAATCGACTACGCCAAAGGCGTGGTGCAGTACGTCGAATGGGCGCTTAACGTGGGCCTCGGTCAACAGACCGATCCGCAAAAGCGCATCCAGTGGATGGATACCCTCGCTGCAGAGTACCCCGAGAGCCAGTACGTGGAAGGTTTCGACGCCAAGTATGCGCTCTCGCATCAGCAGCTCGGCGACATCCCCAAGATGCTTGAGTACATGCAGAAGGCCGTGGACGCCGGATCGAACGATCCGACCTTCCTCTACTCGCTCTCCGAGAACGCGATGGGGACTCAGGAGAACGACAAGGCCAAGGAGCTTGCCCAGCGACTGGTCGGCAGTCTCGAAACGGCGGCCAAACCGGAAGGCATGAGCGATGAACAGTGGGAGGCCTACAAAACGAAATGGTCCTCCTACGGCAACTTCGTGCTGGGCCGCCTCGACGTGATGCTCAACACGCCGAACGGATTCCGCGCGGGGCGCACCAAGCTGCTCAAGACGGTAAAGACGTTCAAGGCCGAGGGCGGTCAGAACTACCACATGATCGCCTACTTCTTGGGCCTTTGCTACGTCAAGCTCGACATCCAGGGCGACAACATCAAGCAGGCGTCCTTCTGGATGGGCGAAGCAGCCAGAACGGAGGGGCCGTTCCAGGCGCAAGCGAAAGAAACGTTCGCCGCTATCAAGGACGCGCAGTAGACGGTCGGTGAACATTCTCGTCCCGAATCTGGGCTCGACCTCGGTCAAGTATCAGATCATCGAGCTGCCCTCGGAGCGCTCGCTTGCTAGAGGCGCACTGCAGCGCATCGGACGTCCGGGCGGCGACGCGGCGAGCTATCGCCATGCGATTGAAGCGGCGCTGAACTCGCCTCACACGATCGACGCCGTCGGCTTCAAGGCTGTGCACGCGGGGCCGCGCTTTCGAGGCACGTTTCCGGTCGATGACGCGCTGCTTGCGGCGCTACGGGAGTTTGAGCCTGCTGCCCCGCTGCACAACGGCATCTATCTGTCCGGTATCGAGATTTTTCGCGAGTTGCGGCCGGAGCTGCCGCTCGTCGCGGTGCTCGAAACCGGCTTCCATCGCTCGGTTCCCGAAAAGGCCTCTACCTACGGCGTGCCGCGCGCCTGGGCCGACGAACACGGCGTACGGCGATACGGCTTCCACGGGGCTTCTCATCGCTATATCGCCGAGCGGCTGCCGCCCTTCCTCGGACGGGATACGGGTTCGCTTCGAATGATCTCTTGCCACCTGGGCGGCAGCTCGTCGGTCTGCGCAGTCGCGGGCGGTGAGTCGCGCGACGTGACGATGGGTTTCAGTCCGCAGTCGGGCATCGAGAACGCCACTCGTCACGGCGATCTCGACGCCTTCGCCGTGCTCTTCATGATGGAGCGCCTCTCGCTCTCGAGCGAACAAATGCGCCAACTGCTGCTCGCCGAAGGCGGCCTGGCCGGCATCTCAGGGGTCGCCGGGGGCGACGTGCGCGACATCGAGCAGGCGGCGGCCACAGGAGACGTACGGGCGGCGCTTGCGCTCGACGTCTTCACCTACGAAATCAAGAAGACGATCGGCGCCTACGCAGCAGCGCTCGGCGGTCTCGACGCAGTCGCCTTCACCGGCGGCATCGGCGAGAACGATGCGACTCTGCGCGCGAAGGTCCTTGACGGATTAGCGTTCCTCGGCCTTCAAGTCGACCCGGAAGCGAATGAAGGCGGGAGCGGCGATCGGCTGATTTCGCCGAGCGGCGCCGGAGTTTCCGTGGCAGTTCTGGCGACTAATGAAGAACTCGTTGTAGCCCGCGAGAGTTACGCGTTGTTGAACGCGAGCTGAGGTCGCCGGGCCTACTTCTTGCGCTCTTCGACAACGACCTGGGTCGGCGCCAAGCGGCCGTTCAGCGACTGCTCATAGACCTGCGTCTCGACAGTTTCGCCATCGGGTCGTGGCCGGCTCACCCGCTCGACGACCGAGGGACGATCCATGCGTGTCGGGTCGGTGGTCGATCGAGCCTGAACCGTGGTGCGCTCGCGCATGACGCCTTTCGCGTCAACGCTCGTCTCGCGCTGCACAACTTCCTGGAGACGGGGCCGACCGTTGGCGTTGACGTTCGAAGGGCCCGAAGCGGTTTGAAAGCCGTAGGTTTCGATCTTCTCGCTGGCAGAGCCGTCGGCTCGCTCAACTATCGTGCCCACAGTCCTTTGGGTCAGATCCAGGCGATCCGAGAAACCGGTCTTCTCGAAGAGTTGAGTCTCCGTCTTCGACGTGGAGCCGCTTCGCGACATCGTCGTCTGTTCCCGAGCCGTCGGCTGTAGGCGGCCTTGTGAGTCGGGCTGGTAGCGCACGGTCTCAATTTGCGCCGAATCCTCGCCTTGATGCTTCTCGACGGATCGTTCTTGCGAGAAGGGCCGGAAGCGACCGTTGATCGACGGGCTTTCGTTGGTGACGGTGCGCGTGGTCGTCTGGCCTTGTTCCTTCTCGCTCGTTACGCGGCGTTCGGAAGGTTCGAGACGTCCGTTCATGTTCTGGATGTAGAGCGTCTCGGTCGTCTGGACAGTCCCATCGCGCATCGTGCGGACTTCTTTGCGCACGAGCTCTTGCTGCGTCGGGTTGCCGTTGGCGTCGTAGCGTTGGGTGCGCCGTTCGCTGACTTCCTGCCCGGCGCTTTTTGAGATCACCTTCTCTTCTTCCGCGAGATAGGGGATGCGTCGGCCGTTAAGGTTGCGCAGCGAGGTGACCGTCTTGGAGTCACCATTGCTGTTTTGGCGCTCAACGGATTCCGGCGTCGGAGCCCGTCCGCCGCCGACGCCGTAACTTGAGCCCGAGCTGTTGACTCGGCTCGGCTGTTTGGGCTCTTCTGCTTTCGCCGCCTCCGTCTCTTCTCCTTCTGCTTTGGCCTCCGCTTCTTTCGCCGCAGGCTTTGGACGCTTTCCGCCGCGGATCATTACGATGCCGCCGACGCTGCGCTCGATGCGCGGCCCTGAGGGCGGAGGCGGCTCGGCGGCCTGTCCTGCGTTCTGGGCAGATAGGGGAAGAGCGGTAAGCAACAGAAAAATCAGGATCAAGCGCGGCATGGGCAGACGTCTCTCTGTCGATCAGTCTAGCCTTCTCTCCGAGCCAAACCAAGGAAGAAAACCCTTTATCCGGCCTCGGTTTTGACCTTAGTAGCTGCGCTGCAGCGAGGGCAAATTATCGGGCCGCCCGACATGTCATGTATGACTGAATGAGGACGACGTGGCGGAACCGCTCGATCGAGCGCGAGTGACGAGCGGTGGAAGCCCAAAGCAGGTCGTCAACGAAGCGCTGGGTCGAGGACTCTGCGGAATCGCCGCCGAGCCGGAGAGGCGACAGCCCTTCCGAACCAAGACTGTCTCTCTTGGGCGATGCCTCAATCGGCAACCTCGAAAGCATATCGACGAACATAGCCGCAGTCGAAGGCCTGGGCGCATGTAGTTAGGCAACTGCGATGTCCAGTCATTCAGGAGTCCAGTTGTGTGTTCGCTTAGAACGCCACAGGCAGCTTCTTCTCCTTGCCGGTCGTACGCTTCAAGAAATCAAAGTCGCAGCCCTCTTCGGCTTGCGTCACGTGGTCTAAGAAGAGCTTGCCGTAGCCGCGGTCATAGTGCGGCTCGCGGGCCTTCCACAGCCGCAGGCGACGATTCTCTTCATGCTCGTCGATCAACAGATCGAGCTTGCGGTTGGGAACGTCGAGCCGGATCTGGTCTCCGTTCTCTACGATCGCCAGCGGTCCGCCGAGGGCCGATTCGGGAGAAACGTGCAGCACGACAGTGCCGTAGCTGGTGCCGCTCATGCGCGAGTCGGAGATACGCACCATGTCGCTGACGCCCTTCTTGAGCAGCTTGGCCGGGATCGAGAGATTGCCGTACTCCGGCATGCCCGGCGCGCCGATTGGGCCGCCGTTCTTGAGCACCATCACGCACGTCTCGTCGATATCGAGCTCGGGGTCGTCGACTCGCGCGGCGAAGTCCTCTTGGTCCTCGAACACAACGGCGCGGCCGGTGTGCGTCAGCAACTTCGGGTCGGCTGCGCTGGTCTTGATCACCGCCCCGTTGGGACACAGATTGCCGTAGAGAATCACCGTGCCGCCCTCTTGTTGCAGCGGTTTGTCGAGCGGCAGGATCACGTCTTCGTCGTGGCACTTCGCCTCGGCGACGTTCTCGCCTATCGAGCGGCCGGTCACCGTCAAGGCATCGCGGTGCAGTGTGCCTTCGATGCTCTTCATCACCGCCGGTACGCCGCCCGCATAGTAGAAATCCTCCATCAGATGCTTGCCCGACGGAGCGATGTTCACGATCACCGGCGTCTCGCGTGAGATGTCGTCGAAGAGCGAGAGCGGCAGATCGACGCCGAGGCGGCCGGCCAACGCCTTGAGGTGGATGATGGCGTTGGTCGAACCTCCGATCGCCATGTCGACCCGGATCGCGTTCTCGAGCGCCTGGCGGGTCATCACCTTTGAGGGACGCAGGTCTTCGTTAACCATGTCAACGATACGGCGGCCGGAGCGTTCGGCCATCTCGTAGCGGCGCGAGTCGGGCGCCGGGATTGCTGCGCAGCCCGTTAGCGTCATTCCCATTGCCTCGGCCAGAGAGGTCATCGTCGAGGCTGTGCCCATCACCATGCAGTGGCCGGCGGAGCGTGACATGCAACTCTCGAGCTCGCACCACTGCTCGGCGCTGATCCGCCCGGCACGCAGCTCGTCCCAGAAGCGCCAGACGTCGGTTCCCGAGCCGATCTCCTCCTTGCCCCAGCGCCCTTTGAGCATCGGACCGCCGGTAACCATGATCGACGGCAAGTCGGCCGAGGCGGCGCCCATCAACTGGGCCGGGGTCGTCTTATCGCAGCCGCAGAGCAGCACCACGCCGTCCAGCGGATTCGCTCGGATCGACTCCTCGACGTCCATCGCCATCAGATTGCGAAACATCATCGTCGACGGCCGCATGAAGGGTTCGCCGAGCGAGATCGTCGGGAACTCCAGCGGAAAACCGCCCGCAGCCCAGACGCCGCGTTTGACGGCCTCGGCGACCTGCCGCAGATGGGCGTTGCAGTTGGTGAGCTCGCTCCAGGAGTTGCAGATCCCGATCACTGGCTTGTTGTCGAAGACGGCGTCGGAGAACCCTTCGGCCTTCATCCACGAACGATGGATAAAGCCGAGCTTGTCCTTGCGGCCGAACCAGTCTTGAGAGCGGAGCTTAGGTTTTTCAGGCATGACGTGTTCCGTCGTTTGATTGCATCGTCAAACGAACGGAAGAGTCAAGGCCCGGCCGCAGGGCCGAAGAGGAGCTACTCCGCGGCCTTGTGGAGGTACTTGACGCTGCTCTTGTAGATGAGCAGGTTAGGGCCCTCTTCGCGAGTGAGCTTGAAGCACGTCTCGTCGTACCACTCGATTACGCCGTGCAACCCCTCGCCGTCGTGCAGGATGACGGTCATCGGCGTGCGATTCTGCATCTGCTTGACGTAGTAGAACGCTTCGGCGTGGGTTTGGCTCGGGGGCGCTGCGCGTTTTACGCGCGGCTGCTTGCGAGCGCTATGATTGTCTTGTTCCCGCACGTCGGTGAGTGAAGGTCGAATGAGCTTACGATGCGAGGTTTCCGCTGCGTCTTTCATGGTCGATCGGGGATAGAGACGGCGTGGCCCGGTGCGACCAGCCTGCGGCTGGGAGAATTCCGCCTAGAGTACGACTCAACTCCGAGTGACGAGAAACTGAAACGGCGAGAACCGGGCCACCGAGTCCAAATCTCTTTCATGGTGACACAAAGGTCTGGAGGGCGGCAAGAACAAGCGCGGCACTGCCAAGTGCGTCGGCCTTCGACCGACTTAGGGCGGTTTCGGGGATGAGTAAACTTCGCTGCACTTGCGACATCCCAATTCCCGACGGCGCCCAGTTTTGCCCCGGCTGCGGACGCCCGTTGACAAACGAGGCGCTGCAACGGGACCGCGCGCAAAATGCCAAACCGCTCCCTATGGCGGGCGCCGAGGCCGTGACGCCGATCGGCTTCGGCGACTCCGATGCGTTGCGAGTCTGTTACCTTAGCGCCGCCGTGGCGACGTTCTTGACGACGCTCGGCGCGCCGCTGGCGCTGGCCCTGATCTGGTTTATCGGATCCGGCTTCTTCTCCGTTTGGGCCTATCGTCGCCGCAAAGGGGTCTCCCCGAGCGTTCGGGAAGGGGCCAAGCTCGGGTGGATGACGGGTGTGCTGACTTTCTCGCTGCTGATGGTCCTCCTCGCGATTGCCAGTATGCTCTCGGGAGTAGGCCCTCGCGATCGTCTGGAGCAGAGCAAGGAAGAGCTTGTCGCCGGCGGCGTACCGGAAGAAGTTGCCGACACGGTGGCAGAAGCGCTGAAGAGCCCGCTGGTTCTGGCGGCGGTTTTTGCGTTCTCGATGCTGCTCTACTTCCTGCTGACGGCCGGCTTCTCTGCTCTTGGAGGAGTACTTGGGGCGCAGATCCTAGGGCACGATGACGCTGCTCGGAGTTGAGTCGCCAAGGCAACCTATCGGCGGGCCGCGAAGAAGCTCCGCAGCCGCTCGACGCAGTCCGCGCCCAGGACTCCCTCGACGACCTCGACGCGGTGATTGAGCAGTTCCGAATCGGCTAGGCGAAACTTACTGCGCACCGCGCCGAAGCGCAAATCGCGCGTCCCAAAGACGAGCCGAGCGACACGCGCCGCCACCAACGCCCCGGCGCACATCGCGCACGGCTCCATGGTTACGTAGAGGGTTGCGCCGTCTAGCCGAGGGGAGCCCAGAGCCTCGGCCGCAGCCCGCAACGCGACGATCTCGGCGTGCGCCGTCGGGTCGTTGCTGATGAGCGGCCGGTTGCGCCCCTCACCGATCGCCCTGGCTTCGTGCACGACGACCGCCCCCACCGGGACTTCGCGCTCGGCGGCGGACTGATCAGCCAGTTCGAGAGCGCGCCGCATCCATCGCTCGTCGTCCTCGGGTTTCATCACCGTAAGTCGCGGAAGCGCCGAGACTTGAGCTCGAAACGAGGCAGCGATCCGTCTGCCGCTTGCTCGACTGACGCCCGTAGGCCGATGAGATCGTGAATCTCCTCGGCCACGGCCCGGCAGGTCGCCGCATCGGCTTCCAGCTCGATCGAAATTTCGTCCATTTCACCATCCCGGCGAGCGGTGATGCGCAGCTCGCCGCTCGCTGAGCGGCCCCGGATGATGTTCTCAAGAGCGGCCGGATAGACGTTCACTCCGCGCACAGTGATCATCTCGTCGACTCGGCCAAGGACCCCTCCTTCGAGCAGTAGGCGGCCGTCCTCGAGCCGCCGTGCGCGGACGATGTCTCCGGTGCGATAGCGAACGACCGGCCAGCCGATGCGGCCGAGGTTGGTCAGCACCAGTTCTCCTTCGCCCTCTCGCTCCAGCGCCTCACCTGACGCCGGCTCGATCACCTCGGCGATGAACTCCGCCTCGTTGAGCACGACGCCGCGTCCCTCAGAGTCTGGGACTCCGAACGCGCCGATCTCGGACGCGCCGGCGTGATCAAAGACCCGCGCGCCCCAGGCCTCGGAGATACGCCGGCGAACCTCCGGCACGCTGCCGCCGGGCTCGCCGGCGTGGATCGTCAGCCGAATGCTCGAATCGGTCGTCGAGACGCCTTCTTTGCGCGCAACCTCGGCTAGGTGCAATGCATAAGTCGGCGTACAAAGCAGTATGGTCGAGCCGGTTTCCGCCAGCAGTCCAAGACGTCGGCGTGAGTCCATGCCGCCGCCCGAGATCGCCATCGCGCCCAGCATCGCAACGCCGTGATAGGCCGACCAGAATCCGATGAACGGCGCGAACGAAAAAGCGAAAAAGACGCGGTCGTTGGGGCGTACTCCCGAGGCTCGCAACACCTCGACCCAACAGCGGCCCCACCAGTCCCACGACTCCGTCGTATCGAGAACCCGCAGCGGCCTTCCCGTCGTCCCCGAAGTCTGATGGAAGTTTGTATAGCGCTCTACCGGATAGGTGAGGTTGCGGCCGAATGGTCCGTGCGCCTGCTGGTCGGCCACGAGATCGGACTTTGCGGTAAACGGCAGCCTGGCGTAGTCGCCGGCGTCGCGAAGTTGGGGTGAGTCGCCGACCCGCGCGCTCAGGAATCGATTTGCGGGTAGTGCTTCCCGCAGCATCGCTTGCAGGCGGGCGAGTTGATCGTGACGGTCCAGCCGAGCGCGCATCGTAGTCTAGGCAGCATATCAGGGCAGGCCGACTAGATCGCTCAGATAGAACTGAATGGTACTAAAGTACTATTTGGCTTGAGAACTGAGGCAAGTGAAAATGTAACGCTTGTTCTATTGAGCCTTCAGCGTGAGGCATCGTACGGTACACCTATGGGAATGGATCCGCGCGAGATATCCGAAGCGTCGCCGAACGCCCGACCCTTGGACTCGGCGACAGTCCGTTGGACCCACGGCGGCAAGACCTTTACGGCGGCGGTGAAGACGCTGGACCGCGACGACGCGACGCTTGACATCGAGTCCCCCGCGGCCTTCTTCCTCGGACGAACGGTATGGCTGCTCGAAGGCTCCGCAGAGTCCCCATGCGCCGTGATCGGATGCGAAGGTATTGACGGGGGTCATAAGGTCACTCTTCGCTACCTCCACGCCGGTCGCCGACGTGAGGATCGGGACTACACGCTCGGCACGGGCCGAGCCGATTGGCGCAGGTCGGACGGTGTTCACGATTCGGTTGTCGCGGCGGTCTCAAACCTCAGCGATGGCGGTATGCAGTTGCTGTCCCGCCGGCCGATCGAGCAGGGCGCATTCGTCCGGCTCAAGGGCGAACAGTTCGAGTGCCAAGGATTTGTGCGCTACTGCACGGCCGGCGAGGACGGCGACTTTCTCATCGGGTTGCAGTTTGCACAGACGCCCTACGAACGTCGCAGCCTCGACTACGAAGACTGACGCCGGCGGCGCGAGGTCTAGTTCAAATCGGCCAACGTCTTTTCGATCGCGCGTCCGACGTTGGCATTGAAGCGACGATCTGAATTGGGATCCAGCCGCGGCAGGGCCGCGATCCGCTCCTTGGCCGACGAGGCCCGTTCGTCCATATAGTCGATCGCATTGACTGCCGTCATCGCCAAGTAGGCTCCGCTCTTTTCAGCGTCGGCGTAGCTCATCAGCACCTCGAGCGCCGCGCTTGCATCGCCCGGTGAGCCGTATCGACCCAACGCCTCCGCGGCGGCAATGCGAACCGAATCGTTAGAATCCTCAAGCGATTTGCGAAGGGCCGCAGCGTTAGCGACTACGGCCTCCTTGCCGCGAATCAAAAAGCCCATTGCGCCCCAATAGCGCACGGCGCCGTCCTCGTGCTCAAGCGCCGCCAGTAGCTCGGCATTGGCGTCCGCTTTTCCTGAGGCTGCTAGATCGGCCGCGGCCTTGATCGCCTCGTAGGGGTAGAGCGCCGGGTCGTGACCCATCTCGTAGGGAGGCGAGCCGGCCGACCGGGCGTGCAACTCTGGCTCGGGGAGAAAGCCGACGTCGAGGATCTCCGCAAGCTGCGCGTCGAGCGCCGCCCGCAGGTTGTCGGCGACAGCCGCGAGCTCGGGCGAATCGATCAGATTCTTCGTTTCGTCTGGATCCTCTTGAAGGTCGTAGAGTTCTTCGAACCGCTTTGTCTCCCAGAAATGCGTCATCGGCGGCGCGAGCTTGCCTTCCGTGTAGAGCCGATGCCAAGTCGCAGTCGTAGGCGTCTGGAACATGTATTGGACGTATTGACCGTAGATCTTGTGCGGGTTGTAGTGCCGGATGTAGACGTAGCGCTTATCGCGTGCGGCGCGCACCATGTCGTAGCGTTCGTCCATGCGGCCGCGAAAGCCGAAAATCGCTTCTTGTTCAGGTTCGGCGTGCGGCCCGAGGAAAGCGTAGCCCTGCATCTGCTCGGGCGGTTCGATGCCGACCAGCGAAAGTACCGTTGGGGCGAAATCAACGAAGGAGACCAGTCGATCGGTCGTTCCTCCCTCGCTCCAACCATCGGGCGCCAGATGCCGATACTTGGGCGGGAAGTAGACGATCAGCGGCACGTGCAGCCCGGAGTTGAACACCATGCGCTTGGAGCGCGGCATGCCCGGACCGTGGTCGCCCCAATAAAAGACAATGGTGTCCTCTTCAAGGCCATCCTCGGCCAACTGCGCCAGGATCTCGCCGGCTTGCGCGTCCATCTCGGTCATCTTGTCGTGGTACTGCGCCCACTCCTGGCGCGATTCGGGCGTGTCGGGATGGTAGGCAGGGAGCGGGACGGTTGCGGGGTCGTGGGTCGCCTCGTGCGGCCGCTTGCGAATTTGTGATTCGTGGGTGGTCGTGAAGTTGAAGATCGAGAAAAACGGTTGCCCCGGCTCGCGCTTGCGCCAGTGGGCCTCGTCGCTCGACTCGTCCCACACCTGGCCGGGCTTGACGAGATTGTAGTCTTCCTTCCGATTGTTGCTCGCGTAGTAGCCTGCCTCGCGCAGGTATTGGGGGTACATCTTGGCGCCGGCCGGCAACGAGACCGACGAGCGCATGTGCTGGCCGCCGAGGCTGGTCGGGTACATTCCGCTGATCAACGTCGTGCGAGCCGGAGCGCAGACCGGGGCGTTCGACCAAGCGTTGGCGTAGATCATTCCACGCTCGGCAAGCGAGTCGAGATTCGGCGTCGTCGCGTAGGAGTCGCCGTAGGCGCCTAGATGCGGGCCGTTATCTTCGGAGCTGATCCAAATGATGTTGGGGCGCTCGGGCGTGGAGGAACAGGAACAGAGAAGCGCGACGAAAGCCAGCGGGAACCATCTCGACGTCATGGCGCCATCATACTCGATCCGCTTCTTACAGAGGCGGCCCAGCCTCGGGCCCGAGCATCGCCCGACGCAGCAGCGGAACCGGTGGCCCGCCGTAGCTCAAGACCGTATCGTGGAACTCGCGCCAAGCCTCGCGTCCGCCCCTCGTCGCCGTCCAATCCTCGCGCAGCTTGCGCACCATCAGCTTGCCCAGCGTGTAGTTGACATAGGCCGGGTCGAAAGTACCGCGCGCGGCCTGCTGACGCGCGGTGCCGGCGTCCTGATAAGCCTTCTCGATGAAGAGCCTTTCAGCCTCCTCGACAGTCATCCCGGCGGTATGGAGCCCGATCGCCGAGAGATAGCGCGCGTTGCGAAGCAATGCGTTGACGAGTTGGCCGATGTGGACCGCCGGATCGTCATTGCCGAGTCCAGCCTCGTGCATCATCTCTTCGGCGTAGTGCGCCCAACCCTCGGTGAAGGCGTAGCTGACGAAGACTTGTCCGAAGGGCGACTCAGCTCGATTCGCGTGCATCAAGTGCAAGAAGTGCCCGGGCCAAACCTCATGAGCGGAAGTAAAGAGTAGGTCCGATTCCGACGGAAGGTAGTCTTGCTTCTGAGCCTCGGGCCAGCTTGGGTCCGGCGGCGAGATGTAGTAGGTCGACGGCAGCTCTTTCTCGTAGGGCCCCGGCGTGTTGATGAATGCGAAGTTCCAACGCATGTGCGGCGGCGCCTCATCCACCAGCGCTTCCTCGGGTCCGGGAATCGACGCCAACTCGTTCTCAACAACGAATCGCTTCAAATCCCCAAGCTGGCGGCGGGCCGCCTCGACCGGGCCGCCTTCGGGCTTCATGCCGCGGGCCTGCTCGATACACTGTGCGATCGTACGTCCTGGCACGAGCTTGCCGCACGCTTGCTCAAGGGCCGCGAGGTTTCTCTCCATGTCCTGCTCGCCGATCTCGCGCAGCCGATCGAGAGGCACGTCGACTTGCTCGGTTCGGCGCAGCATCTCGCTGAAGAGCTCGGGGCCGAGGGCGAAGTCGTCGTTCGCGTCAATCTCGTGCGCGGCGAACCATTCGTCGAGCTCGCGCAGCGCCGCGACTGCTGCTGAGTTCGCCTCAGTAAATTCCTTCTGTAGTGCGTCGTCGTCGACTTCAGCGAATATCTTCGGTACGTCGTCGGCTAGGTAGCCGGCCAGCCCGCCGAAGCTTGTGCGGCCAATTTGCACCAGCGTCTTCGGCAGCGGCGTCTCTAGATTCTCTCGGATCTGCGCGGCGGCGCGGGGCACGTTGCGGGCGTAGACGACGTAAGAGCGGAGCCGATCAGTGAGCGGACCGTACTCGCGCGTGACATAGGCGTCGGGGCTAAGATTGTCGGCGAACCAGAGAGCGTAGAAAAACAGATTCTTGCGCGGGGCCTGCGACGTATTGAACCAGAACAAATAGCTGTCGGCCATGGCGGCGAGATAGTCCCGCTCGAAGCTCTCCCGCTCGCTCAGCGAAACCGTGTCAAACGCCAGTGCGCGGTCGCGGCTCGTGCGCAGGAAGTTTGCGGTTCGCACCAGCCCTGCCGGGCTCCAATCCGCGATGCGCCCGTCGAATTCGTGACGTCCCGCGTTGACCGCGAAGGCCGGCTGATGCTCGAAGTATGCTTCGATGAAGCTGTCCCGAAATGTGACCCATTCGGCCTCCTGCGGCGCGGTCGCGGGACCACAGCTGAGGAACACAATGACGATTAGAAACAGAGCGGCGCGAGGCATGGCGCCATGTTAGCGCGGATGCTCCGCGCCATCCTATCGGCGAGCGGCAAGCTGGGCGCCGAGGGCCGGTGTGAAGTACCCCAACGACGCGGCAACCGGAGCAATCACGCCGCTGCCGACAAGATCGTACACAGCGCCCAAATGTCCCCGCCGCCCCGGCCCGGGAACCGCCGACGACGTGGTGACGACTACCAACTCCAGATCAGGGACGACGAAGATAAACTGTCCGCCGAAGCCCCAAGCGAAATGAACTCGACGCCCGGCGAGCGTGCGCATCCACCAACCGTAGCCGTAGAGCCGCCCGCTGCGGCGCGAGCGCGTAACCGGCGTGAAGGAGGCATCGACCCACTCGCCGGGGATGATCTGGCTGTCGCCCGCGCGGCCGCGGTTGACGTAGAGTTCGCCGAAGGCCGCCATCTGGCGCGGCGTCATCTCCATGTCGTTGCCGCCGAAATAGATGCCCTCCGGATCGCGCGGCCAGCGGGCCAGCTCGAACCCCAGCGGCTTGGCCAACGCCTCGCTCGCAAGCTTCCAGGTGCTGCCCCCGCTGGCCTTGGTCAAGATGGCCGAGAGCAGATGCGTGTTACCCGTGCTGTAGGTCATCCGCGACCCGGGTGGATTGAGCAGAGGCTGATTGAGGGCGTAGCGTACCCAGCTCCGGCTGTGAACCCAAGCGCCGTAATTGCGGCTACTGGTCGACTCTAGTCCGGCGCGCATCGTCAACAGATCCTCGACTGTGATCGCGCGCTTGCCGGGATCGGCGTCCGGCCGCAGCAGCTCTGGGAAGAATTCCGAGATGGGCGTGTCGACGCTCTCGATCAGGCCGCGCTCGATGGCGATCCCGACTAGGGCCGAGATGACGCTCTTCGAAGCCGACTTGATGTTGCCCGTGCGCCGGGCGCTTGCGCCGTGGAAGTAGCTCTCCAGCAGTCGCTCGCCGCGGCGAACCACGAGCAAGCTGTGCAGACGCGGAAGCTCTTCGGCCGCCTCAATCGCGGCGCCGAAGGAGAGCGGAGGCGGCGGAGCGCTGCGAGGCGGCGGACCGGGTCGTCCGAGCTCCGCCGGCGCCAAGAGGAGCACGGCGAGCAGTACGACGTTTCGGGCGGTTGAGCCGCTACGCATTCATGGGTATTCTAACCGCCGAGCGGAAGAAACTGGCGCAGGTACCCAGCGCTTTGCCGCAGCGATCGCTCGCGATCCTCGAGCGATCCTTCGAAGGCACGGTCTTCTACCTCGACGCAGACCGGACCGCGATACCCTACGTCCGTCAGCACCGAAAAGAAGGCCCCCCAATCCACGTCGCCCATTCCTGGAAGCTTCGGCGTGTGATAGTCGCTAGGGTGCGCCAGCACTCCGACGTCGTCAAGGCGATCGTAATCGACGCGGACATCTTTGGCGTGCATGTGTACCAGTCGGTCGGCAAACTCGCGTAGCGGGGAGACCTCGTCCATCTGCTGCCAGATCAGGTGCGACGGATCGTAGTTGAGTCCAAAACTGGGGCTTGGAATCTCCTCGAACATCCGCCGCCATACAGCCGGGCTGTGCGCCAGATTCTTGCCGCCCGGCCACGCGTCATTGCTGAACAGCATCGGGCAGTTCTCGATGCCGATACGCACGCCGTGGTCCTCGGCGTAGCGGATGAGCGGTTTCCAGACGCGAAGAAACTTCGGCCAGTTGTCTTCGACCGAGCGCGTCCAATCGCGTCCGATGAAGCTCGTCATACGACCTACCTCGAGCGTCGCCGCCGCTCGAATGACCTTCTTGATGTGGGCCGTCGCGATCTTCGCTTCCGCGGCGTCGGGCGAGAGGGCGTTGGGATAGTAGCCGAGGGCGCTGATCGAGACGCCGGCCTCTCCGAACAAATCACGGATTCGCCGCGTTTCCCCTCGTGTCAACTTGGCGACGTCGAGGTGGGTTACGCCGGCATAGCGGCGGTCGGCCTTGCCTGGCGGCCAGCACATCAGCTCGACGCAGTCGTAGCCTTCGCGCGCCGCAACCGCGACGACTTGTTCCAGGGAAAGATCAGGAAGAATCGCGCTGACGAAACCAAGCTGCATCGATCAACTCCTTGTGGGCTGCTTAAGAACCCTTCATTGAATCAAGATCTGACCGCACCATCTCTTGAATCAGTCGCGCGAACGTAACCGTCGGCTTCCAGCCCAGCTTCACCCGCGCCCTTGCCGCATCGCCGACAAGTAGTTCGACCTCGGCGGGACGATAGAACTGAGGGTCGATCTTAACGTAGTCGTTGTAGTCGAGGCCGACCTCGCCGAACGCCAGCTCGCAGAGCTCGCGCACGGTATGCGTTTCTCCCGTCGCGACCACGTAGTCGTCCGGCTCGTCCCGGTGATTCCAGTGATCAGTGCTTTCTTTGGCATTCGTTCTCAGTCTAGCCGCCGCTCCTTTAGCGCCGTTCCTTCCCTTGCGCGACGCGCGACACGGCATTCACGAGACGCCGGTAGGGGATTCGTTCAAGCGAGTCGAAGACCACTAGCTCGCCGCGGCGATACGAACTCATGCGCCATCGGCGCAGCAACGCCAGATGGTCGGCTTGGTCAGCGGGACGTCCGCTCTTGAAATCGACCGCATCGAGCGCCTCACGGACGCGCCGATCGAGAGAGCCGGGCTTCTCCTGCTCCCAAACGATCGAGACGCGCGCAGCGTCTTGAAAGAGACCGCGGTAGAGAGGCCATAAGACGACCTCGCTCGGGTCGGCGGATCGTTGAACGACCGCGCCGTGGAGCGCATCGAGGTCGTGCGCAAGCTCATCCATGGACGAGAGCAGCTCGCGAAGCTTGTCAAGCCGCTGGTGCAACCCCGCCGCTTCCTCGAACTCGAGCGCATCGCTTGCGGAGTTCCTCTTGCCCTCAAGCTCGTCGACTAGTGAAACGCCTCGGCTAGCCAAGAACGCAACGGCGCGACCGCTCTCGGCGCGATATTCCTCGTCGGAGCAGACCTGCTGGCAGGGGCGCAGGCACATGTTCATCTCGCCGTAAATGCAGCCGGGATGGTCGAGTTCTGGCTTGAGATTCTCGACGCAACGGCGAATCAAGAACTGATCGAGGAATCCCTCCTCGAATCGTTCGGCCGCGATTCTCGTCGGAAACGGGCCGAAATAAAGAGCACTGGAGCCGCCCAACCGCGTCGTCACGGAGGTCCGTGGAAAGCGATTGTTCAAGTGCGCTTTCACAAACGGAGCCGGGCGCAAATGGAGCCGCTTACGGTAGGCGTCGGGCCAGACTTCGCGCGCGAGCTCATAGAGCCGCAACGAGGATTCGAATGCTGAGCCGGTCGGCTGATAGAACGCGCCGCGCGCTTGCGCTCGGAGCTCGGCGCCCCCAGCCCTTTCATCGCCCAGCAATCGACTGAAGCGTCGGCGAAGGTTGGCGGTGCGAGCGGCATAGCGGTTGACCTGCTCAAACTCAATCAGCAGGACGCCGGGAGAGGCGGGGACGCCGCTGAGGTTCTCTCGAAAGTCGCCGTCGAGAGCGAGCTCGATGCCGGGAAGCATGCGGAAGGAAGTAGAGTAACATGGAGCGCCCGACGGCGGCTGCGTTTATGAGGATCTACCCTCTTATCGGACCGGCATTGCTCGGCGCGGCAGCGGCGGCTGCTTTGGCGGCGAACGAAGCGGCGCTGGGTTGGGCGGCGCCGGCCGCGGCGTGGGGCCTCGCTCTAGGTCTCGACGCGCTCACGGGCCGTATCCGCGGCCGCTCGGCGCTAGCCTCGGATGGACGAGCGGCTGTCTGGTTGGCTACGTTGTCGGTCTTCGGCTCGGCGCTTTACGAGGTTGTGAACCAAGACTGGCTCGCACTGTGGGCCTGGGTCGGTTTTCCGAACAACTCAATGTCGCGCTACGTTTCGCTCGGGCTTACGCAGGCGGCTCGATTGCCCTTGGCGGCCGCTGCGGCGGTCCTTTTCGCGGGCGGCTCGGCACTCGGGCGGCCTGCGCTTCTCTACCCGGCCGTATTTGCCGGAGGCGGCGTTTTCGCCGCCCTTGAAATCGCACTCGAAAGCATCGGCGCCGGCAGGCGTTTAGCGCTCTTCGAGCCTTATTGGATCGCCTTCCCGGCTGAGGCTTTGCTCATCACCGGGATCGAAACCGCGGCTCTTTGGCTGCTGGCCCGTCAAGCCGCCCGATTGCTCGCTCTTCCCTTTCCCGGAGCCGTTGAAAGCCCACTGCATTCTTCCATAAAGTTGACGTAAATACGACCGCGTCTGTCAGTGGACCTGCAACCCTCGTGTTACGCTGCGTTCAGTATTTCGTACTGAGCACGCCTCAACCGCCATGCCTTGGCTGGATCGGCTCGTAGCCGAGTTGCTCGCGCCCCTCGCCGCATGGGTTTTCGTGAGCGGTCTGGATGATCTTTTTCTAGACCTTTCCTACATCCTTCTCCGCGCTCGGGATCGCCTCGCTTTCCGTCGCGCGCCGGCTCGTGCCCAGGCGATCGAGAAGCAGAGTCGCATCGCGATTCTTGTTCCTTGCTGGCAGGAGGGCGAAGTAATCGAGCGCATGGTTGCGCACAATCTTTCGGCCATTGACTATGCCGACTACGAGATCTGGCTCGGTGTCTACCCCAACGATGCGAACAGCATCGAGAAGGCGCAGCGTTGCGAGGTTGAGTTCGAACTCGTGCACAGCATCGTCTGCGACCGCGACGGACCGACAACCAAAGCCGACTGCCTTAACCAGATTCTGCGAGGCCTCTTCGCCCGTGAGCTAGAAACCGGATGTCCCTACGACATCGTTGTGCAGCACGACGCCGAGGACTTGATTCATTCCCAGTCGCTGCGCCTTTTCGACGAGCTGTGCCGAAGCCAAGATATGGTTCAGCTTCCCGTCTTCGCGCTGCCGACGCCGCTCGCGAACCTGACCCACGGTACGTATTGCGACGAGTTCGCAGAGTCACATCTCAAGGATCTTTGGGTGCGTTCTCGGCTTGGCGGATTCGTTCCCTCGGCCGGAGTCGGTACAGCATATCGAAGGGACGCGCTTGATCGGCTGCGCATTGAGCATGGCGACGAGATCTTTCATCCCGAGAGCTTGACGGAGGACTACTTCGTCGGTTTGCAGCTTCATCGCCTGGGCTGCAAACAAGTCTTTGCGTTGCGTGAAGCGCGCTCAAGCGTCCGTGGTCGCGATCAGCGATCGCCAATCGCGACGCAAGCCTACTTCCCGCGAACCTTCGGCGCCGCGTTACGCCAACGTACGCGCTGGCTGGTGGGCAATAATCTGCAAGCCTGGCAGCGATTCGGTTGGGACGCCGCGCCGGCGCAGCTTTACTGGTTATGGCGAGACCGTAAAGGGTTGTTGACGCATCCGACGGCGCTGCTGGCGAATCTGCTCTTCCTCTACGGCCTCGTCGGTTGGGCGCAGTCCCGAGCGAGCGGCACGCCATGGATGCTCGGAGAAGCCGTGCTGGCGAGCTCGGCCCTGACCTGGCTGCTGACGGCGAACCTAGGACTGATCGTGTGGCGCCAGCTAGTGCGCGGAGCGTGCGCCTGGCGGCTCTACGGTGCGCGGCAGGCGCTGACCGCGCCATTGCGCGCCCCCTGGGCGAATGCGATCAACTTCCTCTCGGCGGCGCGAGCGGTCGCTGTGTTCGCCCGCGCTCGGCTTCGGGGCAGACCGCTGGTCTGGGCCAAGACGAGCCACGCCTACCCCTCACGCGACGCGCTGCGCGCCCACAGCCGGCGGCTAGGAGAGGTGCTGGTCGCACTGGGCTACGTGGAAGCCTCGGCGGTCGAGCGCGCACTGCAAGAAGCCGAGGCAAGTCAGCGGCTAGGAGAAGCGCTGGTTCAACGCGGCGTGCTCGATGAGGACCGGCTCTACCAAGCGCTAGCGGTGCAGCACTCGCTCGCTTTCGCGCGAATTCAGAGAGATGAGGTCGAACCCGGCGCGGAAGTGCTCTATCGAGCAGGCGGCGGGGAGATCGGCGAGACCTTAGCGTTTCGCATCGATCAAGGCCGACTCTGGATCGCAGGCTCGGAGCCCCCCGCCGAAGGAGCCCTGGCAGCCGTCTCGGCGCTCGTAGGCCGAGAGATTCGCTTTGCTCTGATCACCCCGGCAAACTACCGGCGTCTCAAAGCGAAGCCCGGGCAGGCTGAGTACGGGCTCGGCAGGGCGGCGGGCTTCGGCGATTGACGCCACGCAAGCCTGCCGATCCCCGACCATGAGAGACCGAGTACGACCCCGATCGCGTCGCCTTCGTCGAGGCTCGGTTGAACAGGGCGTGAAAAAGGGCGCGCCATCCGGCGCGCCCTTTCCATCTGCTTTGCTCCGCAGAATAGCTAGCCAAGCTCTTCCATGATCTCGTCGAGCGCTTCGCGCGGCGGTCGCGCGCGATCGGCGTTGAGCGAGGCCAACGGATCGTCGGTGAGATTCAGCAGGTCGGTGAAGTTCGGCTTCTCGGTGTCTACGTAGAAGATGCCGGTCAACACGTGGCCTTCGTTGTGTGTGGCCGTCAACTTCGACATGGCGCTCATGCGGTCGCTTGGATCGTAATCGCTCTCGATCTTCTTGAGCACGAGCGTCGAGCCGTCGTGCATCGTGATTTCCTTGACCGTGCCGGGCTCGTGCTCATCGGCGATCTGAATCTCGGTGAAGTAGGGCACGAAGTCGATCGTCTGCAGGTCTTCGCGATTGTCGCGCACGTACTGGTAACTCTTCGTCGAGCCCTTGTGGTCGTTGAAGGTGACGCAAGGAGAGATGACGTCGATGACGACCGTCCCGTTGTGTCCCATGGCGGCCTTGAGGATCGTTTGAAGCTGCTTCTTGTCGCCGGAGAAAGAGCGCGCTACAAAGGTCGCGCCGAGCTGCACCGCGAGGGCGCAGAGGTCGAGCGGCGGCAACTCGTTTGCTACGCCGGTCTTGAGCGTCGAGCCAAGGTCGGCGGTTGCCGAGAACTGCCCCTTGGTGAGGCCGTAGCAGCCGTTGTCCTCCACGATGTAGATGATCGGCAGGTTCCGCCGCATCAGATGCACGAACTGACCGATGCCGATCGAGCCGGTGTCTCCGTCGCCGGTGACGCCGAGCACGTGGATCTTGTGGTTGGCCAGAGCAGCGCCGGTTGCCACCGACGGCATGCGGCCGTGGACGGTGTTAAAGGCGTGCGAGCCGCTCAAGAAATACGCAGGAGATTTTGACGAGCAGCCGATGCCTGAGAGTTTGACGACCTGGGACTGGTCGATGCCCATCTCCCAGTAACACTCGACGATGCGCTCGGAAATCGAGTTGTGGCCGCAGCCGGCGCACAGCGTGGTCTTGAGGCCGCGATAGTCGGCGACCGGGAGGCCGATGCGGTTCAGCTTCGGCGCGCGGGGAGGCGGAGGTGCTACGGCGCTCATATTTCTTCCTTCTCGATGACGGCGTCAGTAACGGTGCGGGCGTCGAGCGGCATGCCGCCGACATAAGCGACGCTGCGAAGCTTCGGCGTCAGCTCGGGGTGATCCAAGCGGATCAGGGCCTCAAGCTGCCCGTCGCGATTCTGGTCGACCACGTAGACTCGATCGTGCGATTCAACGAAGTCAATCATCTCTTGGCTGAACGGATAGGCCCGCAAGCGCAGGTAAGAGGTCTTGATGCTGTACTCGTTGCTGAGTTGATACTGGCTCTCTTCGAGCGCCTGGTGGCTTGTACCGCAGCCAATGATTCCGATTTCGGCGCCCTCGGTGCGGCGAATCTCCGGAGCGGGCATCATCGAGCGGGCGGTCTCGAACTTGCGAACCAGTCGTTCCATGTTGCGGGTCCAGTCGCCCTCGCGCTCGCTGTACCCGGCCGACTCGTTATGGCCGGTGCCGCGAGTAAAGTAGGCGGCTCGCCGATCCGGCGTGCCCGGCAGCGTGCGGTAGCAGACGCCGTCATTGTCGACGTCGCGGTAGCGGCCGAACTCCCCAAGCCGCTCAATGTCTTCCGCCCCAAGCACTTTGCCGCGGTTGAACGGCTTTTCCGGATACTCGAAACGGTCGGCCATCCAGTAGTTCATGCCCAGGTCGAGGTCAAGCATCACGAAGACCGGGGTTTGCAGCTCTTCAGCCAGATCAAATGCCTCGCCGGCCATTTCGAAGCATTCCTTCGGGTCGGAGGGAATCAACATCGGATGACGCGTGTCGCCATGCGAGAGCGTCGCGCAGGTCATCAAATCGCCTTGCGCGGTACGCGTCGGCAAACCCGTCGAGGGTCCCATGCGCTGCACGTTGAAGATCACGACGGGGATCTCGGCGAAATAGCCCAGGCCGACGAACTCCGACATCAGCGAGATGCCGGGACCCGCGGTGGCGGTCATTGCCCGTGCTCCGGCCCAGCCGGCGCCGAGCGCCATGCCGATCGAGGCCAACTCGTCTTCAGCCTGGACGACCGCGAACGTCGCCTTGCCGGTCTCCGGATCGAGTCGGAAGCGACGCGACTGGTCGATGAACGCCTCGGGCAAAGAAGACGACGGCGTGATCGGGTACCAAGTAACAACTGAGGCGCCTGCAAAGACGGCGCCCAATGCGCCGGCGGCGTTGCCTTCGATAATGATCTTGCCCGCGGTCGCGTCCATCCGCTCAACGCGGTAGGGGTCGGTCTTCGTCAGATTCTCGACGGCCCAATCGTAGCCGGCCATGACGGCGTTCCAGTTAAGCTCGGCGGCCTTCGGCTTCGAGCTGAACTGCTTGTTGAGCGCCTTGTGAATCTCGTCGGTCTCGATGCCCAGCAGGTAGGCCAAGACGCCGTCGTAGATCACGTTCCGAACGAGCTTGCGCAGCTTCGCGTTCGGGCAGACGGGCGCTACCAGCTTGTCGAACGGCGCAGGATAGAAGTGCAGGTCGGTTCGCAGCGCCTTGAGATTGAGCGGCTCGTCGTATACCACCGCGGCGCCGGGCTCGAGGTTGAGCACGTCTTCCTGGGCGGTTTCGGGATTCATCGCGACAAGGAAATCGATTTCCTTCTTGCGTCCGATGAATCCGCGCTGATTCGCTCGAATGGTGTACCAGGTCGGAAGACCGGCGATGTTCGATGGGAATAGGTTCTTCCCCGAGACGGGGATGCCCATCTGAAACATCGACCGCAGCAAGACTAAGTTCGCCGATTGGCTTCCGGAGCCATTTACGGTCGCAACTTGAATGCTGAAATCGTTTACAACCTGGTCGCTTGCCGGAGATAGAGCGGCGCCTACAGGTTCGGCTTCAACAGTAGCCATCTAGGAAATTCCTTCTTCGCGAAACGTGAAGTTAAGACAGAGCCGGGAGACAGCTCCTAGGCGTATTATACGCACGGATTCAGAGCGCGCACAATGGGTTTTGGTCGCCTTCGGCTTGCTACGCCGGGTCGTCTCTGATACTCGTAAAGGACGAGGGGCCATGGTAGAAGCCGCGTCGCGGCGCCTTCCCGCAGGGTCCGCATCTAAGGACCGAGTCTCTCTGCTAGATAAGGACTCCGTTTTGGCTCCGTTGGTTTCCATGCACATTCCCGCTCCGCGCGCGACGCGCGACCACCTTCCCGAAGAGGCCGCCGCGAGGCGGCGCGTGACAGACGCATTCGCCGGTACGGCCGAGCGCTACGGCTTTGAGCCGGTCGAGACGCCTGCGTTTGAAAAGATTGAGCTCTTCTCCGCCCGGTCCGGCCCCGAGATTAAGAGCTCGATGCTGACGTTCCATTGCGACCATGAAGAGTTCGCGCTGCGTCCCGAGCTCACGGCGCCGATTTGCCGCCTGGCGGCCTCGGGCGCACTCGACGCCGCGCCGTCGCCTCATCGGCTGTACTATTCCGGCTCTTGTTTCCGCTATTGCCGGCCGCAATCGGGCCGTACGAGGGAGTTCACCCAAGCGGGTCTAGAACTGGTCGGCGAAGCCGGGCCGCGCGCTGACGCCGAGGTGATTGCCGCTGCTTGCCGCTTCCTGCGCGAGCTAGGCATCGAAGGCTTTCAGCTTCGCATCGGCACGGTCGGAATCTATCGCGACCTGCTCGGGGACGCTATTGACCCCGACGATCGCAACTCCGTGCTCGGCCACCTCGACCGCCTTGCCGGTCTTCGCGAGCGTGCCGACGCGCTAGCGCGCGGCGGCGATGACTTTCTTGCAGACGAGCTCCGCCTCGAACGGCGCGAACTGGCTGAGATCCAGGAACGCTTCGACTATGAGGGCGAGCATCGCATTGGAGAAGCGCCCGAGCTGAGCCCAGCGGATCTCGCCGCGCGGTTGCCGCTCGAGGCCGAAGCAGCGTTTTGGCAAGCCTGGAGCGTCGAAGGAGTGGTCGATGAAAAGACAAGCGAGTTGTTGCTCGCCGTCTCCCGCCTGCGCGGACCCCTCGGAGATGTGTCGGCTCAGGCCCGCGAGTTACTGCGCGACACCGCCGCGGTCGCCGCGCTCGACGAGCTTGTCGCGGTCTGCCGTCAAGTCGAAGCGTATGGTCTCGGTACTTTCGAGACCGTCCTCGGCATCGCGCGCGGACTGACATTCTACTCCGGCACGGTGTTCGAAATCACCTCGGGCCCCGAGGCCGCTGCGGTGAAGTATTGCGGCGGCGGGCGCTACGACTCGCTGGTCGAGCTCTTCGGCGGCGAGCCTACCCCTTCGGCCGGTTGCGCTTTTCGCATCGACGCCGTGGTCAAGGCGTTCCGCGCCTCTGACGCCTGGAGCAAGCCGCCGGCCTTCCAAGTCTTTCTGCTGACCGATCAGTCGGAAGCCGCAAGAGTCGCGGCCTTCGTGGAACAGTTACGCGACCGCGGCGTCCGCGCGGGCTTCGGCCTAGGCGTCGCGTCGGAAGATAGCGCAGCGCACAACACAGAATGGATCGGCTCGATCGATGGTGAGACGGTCCGGTTGACGAACGGCGAACAGACGGTCGACAAGAAACTCAGCGCCGATGAGCTGGCAGTCCTTGTCGCCGTATCCTAGGGACCGCGGGCTAGACTAAAAGCAGACCCAAATGAGCGAGTTGCGATTTGCACTGCCGAAAGGCAGCCTCGAAAAGAATACGGCGAAGTTCCTCGACCGCGCCGGCCTACGTTCCGCCGGCTACGCCGACGGCAGCCGCAGCTATCGGCCGAAGCTTGATCTGGAGGGCGTCTCGGTCAAAATGCTGCGTCCGCAAGAGATCCCCTACATGCTGGGCGCGGGTTTTTACGACGTTGGCATCTCTGGCTTGGACTGGTACCTCGAGAGTGAATGCCAAGCCAACGTCGAAGACCTACTCGATCTCGGCTTCGGTCGGGTGAATATTGTCCTCGCCGTACCCGACACGTGGGAAGACGTCAACTCCGCCGAAGACCTCTTTCACAAATTCGTCGACTCGACCGGCTCGCATCCGCTACGCCTCTGGACTGAGTATCTCAACCTCACCGGCAGCCTCGTGCGCCAACATACTGATCTCGAGCCGTCGCTCTACACGCCTTACGCTCGATTGCACGTCGAGCGCCGCGCATCCTCGCCGGTGGCGATCTTTCACTCCTTCGGAGCGACTGAGTCGAAACCTCCCGAGGACGGCGACGCCATCATCGACAACACTGAAACCGGCAACACTCTGCGCGCCAACGGGCTCAAGATCATTCATCGTGTGTTGGCTGACTCGACGGCGCGCCTACTGGTCAACCGCCGCGCCCTGCGTCATCGCGACAAGGCGCCGCTGATCGAGAAGATTCGCGAAGCTTTTGCCTCGGCCGCGCCCAAGGCGCGCGACGAAGAAGTCGTCTTCGGCCATGTCTGAGGTCCCCTCTCTGCTGGACAAGACTGCGCTGGTCACTGGCGCAAGCAAAGGCATTGGGCGCGGCGTCGCTCTTGCGCTGGCTCGCCAGGGCGCCGATGTGGCGATCAACTACAATCGCGATCGCGCCGGCGCCGAAGAGACGGCGCGGGGGGTCGAGGCGCTCGGACGGCGGGCGATCGTCGTGGCCGGAGACGTCGGCTCTTCGGCCGACGTGGAGCGCATCTTTTCCGAGACGCTCGACGCTTTTCCTCGACTGTACATCCTGATCAATAATGCAGGGGTGCAGACGTGGAAGCCGCTGCTCGAACTCGCAGAGGCCGAGTGGGATCGCGTGATCAGCACCAATCTCAAGGGAACTTTCTTTGCACCCAGCGCGCCGGGCGAAACATGAAAGAGCACGGCGGCGGGCGGATCATCAACATCGGCTCGGGATGCAACAAGGTAGCCTTCCCGAACCTTGTCGACTATACGGCGAGCAAGGGCGGCGTCGAGATGCTGACCAAGGTAGCCGCCGCTGAGCTTGGACCGTACGGCATCACCGTCAACTGCGTGGCGCCGGGCGCGATCGAGATCGAGCGGACCAAGCTCGAATCGCCCGACTACGCCGGAACCTGGGGGCCTCTGACGCCGATGCGGCGAGTCGGCTTGCCTTCCGATGTTGCCGGCGCGGTCTGCTTTCTCGCTTCCGACGTGGCTGAGTTCGTCAGCGGTCAAACTCTTTTCGTCGACGGCGGCCTGTTTACGCAAGGCCCCTGGCCCTACCAGGCCTGAACCGAATTGCAGGATATCCGTGACTGCTCACTGAACGAACTACTGGGAGCCGCTAGCTCGCATTCGCGGCTCCCAGTAGTTTGAATCACGAGAGACTCGTCGGCTTTTCGCAGGACGGTCTACTCTACCCTATATCCAACAATGCCGCATAGCTACGAAGATGCATTGGCTCACGCCGAGCCAGCGGTGCTTAAGGCGCCGCGAGATTCGGCCGCGGTCGTCTTGTTGCGTCGTGCCCGCTCGGGCGAGGTCGAAGTTTTCTGGGCGCGGCGCGCCCGCTCGATGCGCTTCATGGGAGGCTGGCACGCCTTTCCCGGAGGCGGCCTCTCTCCTGAAGATGCTGCGACGCCGTTGCGAGGCGCTGCGCGAGGTTGCGATCAGGCTTCGAGGCCGGCGCTGACGCCTGGCTGGCGGGGCGACAAGGGTTCGGCAGAGTTCCGAGCCCTGGCTGCTTGCGCCTTGCGCGAGCTCTCGGAAGAAACCGGCCTCGACGTCGCCGACGCTTCGCGCCTAGTCTACGCCGGACGCTGGATTACTCCACCCTTCTCGTCTCGCCGCTACGACACGCACTTCTTCTCGGTCGAGCTGCGTCCCTGCGAGCCTGGCCCGACAGAGCTGTCGAGCGAGCTCGAGGAGGGTGAGTGGATTCGGCCGGCCGCGGCGGTCCAGCGTTGGCGCGGGGGCGAAGTGTTGCTGGCCCAACCGACGCTCCACATTTTGCGGGTGCTCGCAGAGAACGGGCCTGACGAGGGACGGCGGCGACTTCAGCGACCAGGAGAGACCGACCCCGCCTCGTTGGCCGCTATTGAATTTCGTCCGGGGGTTTCAGTCGTATCACAGCGAACGCCGACTCTGCCGCCGGCGACGCACACCAACGCCTTTCTCGTCGGAGGCCGCGACCGCGTCCTCATCGATCCCGGGTCCGCCGAACCCGAGGAACTGGCGCGCCTCGAGCTTGCTATTGAATCGCTGGTTACAAGGCGAGGCGGCAAGATCGTGGAGATCTGGCTGACGCATCATCATCGCGACCACATCGGCGGCGCAGCCGAGATGCGCCGCCGCCTCGGTGTCCCCCTACGTGCTCACCAGACGACGGCTGAGCACCTCACCGAGCGCGGCATCAAAGTCGACGGATACCTCGAGGAAGGCAAGACGGCTGAGCTCGAGGGCGAGGAAGAGGGCGATCCAGCGGTTCGCCTGCGCGTGCTCCACACGCCGGGCCATGCCCGCGGCCATCTCTGCTTTTTCGATGAGGCCGACGGCGCGCTCATCGCCGGAGACATGTTGGCCTCGGAGAGTACGATCGTCATCGATCCGCCCGACGGCCACATGAGCGACTATCTGGCTTCGCTTGACAAGCTGCAAAGCCTGCGTCCGAAGTTCCTCTTTCCCAGCCACGGCGCCATGTTCGCCGACGGGGAGCGACGACTCGGAGCGTTGCGCAAACATCGACTCTGGCGCGAGGAGCGAGTGCTCGAAGCCTGGCAAACCGGCGTTCGCGAGCCTGCCGAGTTTCTCGCTTCGCTCTATGACGGCTTGGAGAAAGCAGCGCATCCGCTGGCCGAGCGTCAGATTGTCGCGCATCTCGACCGGCTCCGTGAGCTCGGGAAGATCGCGTAGTGACGCTCTCTGATTTCGATTTCGAGCTGCCGCGCGAGCTAATCGCCCAACATCCACCTGCCGATCGAGGCGACAGCCGCATGCTGCTCGTTAATCGTGCGGCCGGACGGTTTGAGGACCGCCGCTTCGCCGAGTTGCCTTCCTTTTTGGGGGACGGCGACGTGCTTACGCTCAACAATTCACGCGTGTTGCCGGCGCGTTTGCTCGGTCGACGCGCTGGCCCGGCGGGCTCGAACGAGCGACAGCCGCCCAGCGGCAAGATCGAGGCTTTACTGGTCAGGCGCCTCGCAGATGCTCCGCCGCAATGGCTGGCCATGGTCAGGCCGAGCAAGCGAATTCGCGAGGGCGACCGCCTAGTTTTCGCGGGCGGTCTCGAGGCCGAGGTGTTGGAGCGCTCCAAGGGCGGCTTGCGAGTCCTGCGTTTCCAGCCGGTCGACGATTTTGAGGTCGCTCTGCAACAAGCCGGACGCATGCCGCTGCCGCCGTACATCGAGCGCGACCCAGACCCGCAAGACGCCGAGCGTTATCAGACGGTTTACGCCAAATCACCCGGTTCCGCCGCCGCTCCGACTGCCGGGCTGCACTTCACCTCGCAGATGCTCGATCGGGTCCGGGGGACTGGCGCTGGCACGGCCGAGATTACTCTTCACGTCGGCCTCGGAACCTTCCAGCCTGTGCGTGGAGAGCAAATCGAGCAGCACTCGATGCACGCCGAGAGCTTCGAGATCTCAGCAGAGGCGGCGCGACGTCTCGCGGACGCGAAGCGTGTCATCGCGGCGGGAACGACTGTCGTCCGAACTCTCGAGCACGCTGCTCAGGTCGGCGCGGGAGACATCGAAGCCGGCTCCGGCGAGACGGATATCTTCATCCGCCCCGGGTTTCACTTCAAAGTCGTCGACGCGATGCTGACAAATTTCCACCTGCCGCGCTCCACCTTGCTGATGCTCGTTTGCGCCTTCGCGGGCCGGGAGCTGATGCTGGAGGCGTATCGTCGAGCGATCCAGGAGCGATACCGGTTCTTTTCATACGGCGATTGCATGCTGATCGTTTGACCAGCAGTTCTCAGCTCAAAAGGCTAGTCAAGGTCAAAATCGCGCAAGGGTTTTTCCAGAGGCTCGTCGTCAGTCTTCTTGAGCAGGCTCTCGAATCTCTTCTCCAGTGCTCGTCCACGCGTCTTCTGGGCCTCGAACTGGTTGGCGAAACGTTTGTCCCGGCCCTTCTCCTCGGCCTTTAGCCGCGCCATCGCCGCCTGCAAATCCTCGGGTGCGTGTTTCGGACGAGCCGGAGTGTGCGAAAGTATCGATCGCGTCTCGGGGTCGATCTCCAGCCGTGCCCCGCAGCAGGGACAGTCCACCTCAAAGCTGGTGTCTTTCATGGCTCCATCCTACATCAGCCTGCCTACTCTAACTCAGGGATTTAGCGTGCTTGCGTTCGACCGGCTCCGAGGTACAATTTCGCTAGAAGGCCGACGGTTCCAAAGGCTTAGCGGGATACTCGCGCCCTTTGGATCCCGCGGCAAAGAGTAGAGGCCGAAGGCAGCTCTATGGGTTTTCAACTCGGACAGAAAGCAGGCGGCTACGAGTTCCTCCGTCTAGTGGACACCTCGGGTGCGGGCGTCACCTACGAGGTCCAGAACGAGATCGCCCAACGCCGCGAACTGCTGAAGGTGCTGCCTCGCGACCTGCAAGAGGATCACGAGCGCGTCGAGCGGTTCTTGAGGGAAGCGAAGATCCACTCGCACCTCTCGCATCCCAATATCGCGTCCTTTTATAGCGCGATGGAGCTCGACGGCCAGCTCGTGATGACGATGGAAGCCGTCGACGGCATGCAATTAGAGGAGCGTCTTGCCGAAGGCCCCGTCAGCCTCAGCGAAGCGGTCGACATCACTAAGCAAGCGCTTAGCGCTCTCTCGTACGCGCACAAGCAAGATGTCGTGCATCGGGAGATCACGCCGCAAAACCTGATCCTCAACGAGGATGGCCGCGTGAAGCTGACGGGCTTCGGGTTGGCCAAACAAGCGGCGGACGCACAGCTTACCCAGCCGGGCTTGGTGATGGGGTCGGCCTACTACATGTCTCCCGAGCAGGTCAAAGGCGACGCTCAAATCGACGGACGCTCTGATCTCTACTCGCTCGGCATAGTGCTCTATGAGATGGTCGCCGGGACGCGGCCGTTCGACTCGAAGAGCCAGTTCGAGGTCATCCAGGCCCATGTGATGAGGACTCCCCCGCCGCCCTCCGACCTGCGCGCGGAGTTGCCGGAGAGTTTCGAAGCCGTCATCCTCAAGGCGCTCGAAAAGGATCCCGACGCGCGTTTCGCCGACGCCGACGCCATGGTGGAGGCCCTCGACGCGGCGCAATCGGCGATCCGCGAGGTAGAGACCCGTGTTCAGCCGCTTCGGCCGCGCGGCCCAATCGAAGAAGCCCGCGTTTCAGACCTAGAAGCGACCAAGCCGGACGCCGCCGGCTATCAGCCGGTCAAGACGCCCGAACCCGACCCAGACCCCCTCGATGCTCCTCCCAGTTCGGAGACCGATTTCGCCCGGCCCCCGGACCTCAGCCTTCCCGAGCCGAAGCCTACGGTCGAAACGCCTGTGCCGAGCCCCGTCGCAGCGGTTGCCGCGCCGCCGAAAGCGGCCACAGGCTCCTCCTCCGGCGGCGCTGCCGCCAACGCGGAACCCGAGGGCTGGAGCACCAGGGACCTGGTGATCGTCGGCTCGCTAACGTTTGTCATGATCGTGGCGCTGGTGATGGCGGCGATAATCGTCCTCGATCGATGAACGGAAGTCGGCCTACGGCGAGGCGGCGGTTGGGACGATAGCCCCTCCAGGCGCGGTATTGCGCGCCCCGGTCGATTCTGTTGGAATAAACGAGGACGGATCAGTCGAAAACGCCCTCGAAACGTCCTCGGCGCGGCATGCGTCCCAACTATGCAGCTCGACCATCGAGAACGAACGTGGACGACAAGCTCAAAGGCCTAATGCAACAACTCGGACAGGCGATCAACGGTTCGCTTTCCGAGTCCGATCCCATTGCCGAAGCGATCGGGGAGATCAAGCGGGAGGGCTACGACGTCTTCCTTGTTCTAGAGGCCACTATCGGATTCAATCGGCGGGATGCGGACGAAGAAAATGACGCTTTCGAGGCCGATACGGTCTCATCGCAGCCGTTACGGCTGTCCTTCTCCGACCAGGATCAAGAGTTCCTCCGCCGCTTGAAAATCACGGTCGAAGAGTAACGCGGACGCGCCTAGCGACCATTCTCGGCCGCCAACAACTCACGGAAACGGGTTTCGTGTCGCTCCACCGCGGCGCGGTAACCGTCCGGGTCGACGAACCGATTCGGGTCATGGGCGTCCCCCGGTGAGTACTTGTCGTGCAAGCCGTACTGGGAGCCGTGAGCGGCAACCCAGATATCGACCTCCAACTTCTTCTGGCGCTCGAAGGTCAGTGCGTAATCTTCGGCGATCGACGGGTATTCCGAGTTGTTGGTCAACTTCGTCCCTGTGTTGATGCTCCCCATGTTAGCGATCGCCAGGCGGTATCGCCGGCCGCCGTCTTCGACCGTCGTCGTGAACGAGACGCTCCCTTGGGTGTGACCCGGAGTCTCGACGGTTTCGAGTACAACTCCGCCCAACTCGACCTTGTCGCCGTCGGCGATGATGCGATCGACCTTGATCGGTTCAAATCGGTCTCCGTGTTCCAGCAACCGCTGGTCACCGCGGGTAGCATGGAGCTTCGCTCCCGTCGTTTGCTTGACCTTTGCCAACTCGCCGACGTGATCCCAGTGTGCTTGCATCTCGAGCAGGATGCGAATGTCGCTGAACTTGAATCCAAGCGATTCCACGCCCTCTTCGATCAACTTGGCCGACCCGTCGATACCCGTATTGATCAGGATGTGCCCCTGCGGCGAGGTGATTAAGAAGACGGAGAGGTCGTAGGTGCCGACGTTGTAGACGTTGCCGACGATGCGATGGGCCGGAAAAGGTTTCGTCCACCCTTCGGGCGGGCTCTGGGCGGCAGTGACCGCCGTCAAGGAAAGCGCTAGGAGCACGACGAAAGCGCTGTGGAGGGCTTTTTGTTTCACGCGATCCAGCGTAGCAGCTTCGCCGCACCGGGCCGTTCGGCGCGGCCCGCTACACTGTGAGGGCGGACCATGCGCGCCCTTCGTCTCATTCTCAACCTTGCCCTCTTCGTCTCGCTCGTCGCCGCTGCGGCCCCGGCGCAAGAGGCCGGTGCGGCCGAACGCGAGCAGCGTCTCTTCGCACAGATCGACTCGATGCTAGCGGCCATCGAGCGCATTACCGGCATCAAGGCAATTGAGCCCATCCCCGCCTCCTTCATGACCCGCGAGGAAGTCAACGAGCTCATCAAGTCTCGTCTGGACGAGGAATCAAGCGATGAAGAGATCCGCCAGGAAGAGCTGTTCCTCAAGATCTTCGGCTTCGTCGAGGCCGACTTCGACCTCAGGGATGAGATCGTCGATGTAATGACCGAGCAGGCCGCCGCCCTCTACGACTACAAGACCAAGAAGCTCTACGTCTCCTCTTGGGCATCGGACGATCTCCAGGAATACGCCCTGGTTCACGAACTGGCGCACGCTGTGGCCGACCAGCACTTCGACCTCCAGAAGTTCACCGATGCCTCGGAGGACTTCGACGGCGATCTTGCCCGCTCGGCCGTTATAGAGGGCCAAGCTTCCTGGGTAATGCACGAATACGCCCAAGAGCGCATCGGGCGCTCGCTGCTATCGAATCGTTTGCTCGCCGTGGCGGCCGCCTCGGCGTCTCGCGTCGAAGTCGATAACTTTCCCGTCTACTCGGCGTCGCCGCTCTACATCCGCGAATCGTTGATGTTTCCCTACGCCGACGGTCTGATGTTTCAACAAACGGCGATTGAAGAGCTAGGGCCGCGAGGGTTCACAAAGATCTTCCTCGACCCGCCGACGACGACGCAGCACATTCTCGAGCCGAAGACTTGGATCGCGAAGCGCAAGCCGACCCAACCGAAACTGCCTGAGCTGCGTCTTAAAGGTCTTGAGCGCAGCTCACACGGCCGAATCGGCCAGCTCGACCATTTCGTGCTTCTCAAGCAGTACTCGGGCGAGTCGACGGCGCGGCGACTCGCCGATAGTTGGCGCGGCGCCCACTATGAAATTTTTGAGAACGAAGATCACTCGCGAGCCGTCTTACGCTACGTCTCGGAGTGGGCCGACGCAGCGGCCGCGGCGAGTTTCTTCAATGAGTACGTCGACGTCTGTCGCGAAAAGTGGTCGAATTTTGAAAAGAGCGTCTGTGGGGGCGCCGCTTGTCGTGGGACGAGTGAGACCGGCGCTTTCGTCTTGACGCTCGAAGGCGCGGTGGTGACCGCGCTCGAAGGTTTGCCGGAAGATGCGATAGAATCAGGATCGAATCGAGAGGTGGATTGATATGAAAAGCCGTCTGCTGAAGCTGTGTGTTCTGGGCGCTCTGGTCGCCGCCTTGTGCTTGGCCGGCGCCATCCCACGTCCGGCGCCGAAGCTTGAATTTACGTCGATGGACGGCCAGCAGGTCTCGCTCGCCGCCCTCAAGGGCAAGGTCGTGCTGGTGATGTATTTTTCCACCGATTGCCCGCACTGCCAAACAGCGGCTCAGACGCTTGCGCCGATCTACAAAGAGCTCAAGCCGAAGGGATTCGAGATCCTCGGCTTGGCGATGAACCCCACCGCGAAGCAGAACCTGGGAGCCTTCCGCGACAACTACCAGGCCTACTTTCCAATGACGACCGCGACCCGCGCCGAGTTCTCCGCCTTCTCGGGCCTCTCGGTGATGGACCGCTTCTACTATCCTTACTTCCTATTCGTCGACCGAGAGGGCAACGTGCGCATGGAGGCGCATGGAGGCGACCGAGCGTTCTTCGGAGACCTCTCGCGCAACGTGCTTGACGTGACGACGAAGCTGCTCGAAGGCAAACCAACCAGCTAGCAAGCCTCTCCAAGAGTCTGGACCACATCCGTTCCGAGCCGCGTACGCAAGTGCGCGGTTCGATGCGTGAATTCTAGACGCCTCCAAACAACAGCCCCGGCGCCCGAGCATCCCGTCGCCGACGCGCCTGCCCGCCTCCCAATCTCCACCCTCGACGCAGCGGCTATAATCGGACTCCGTAGGGAGGCCGAAATGCATCGACTCGTACTGCCGTCCGCCATATTGCTTGCCGCCGCGGCGTGCGCCCCCGAGGCCCCCGAAGCCAGCGCACCGCGGGCGCCCGAGGTCCGCACCCTAGCCGGAACCGGCGTCTCGGGAACCGCCGGCGACAACGGGCCCGCTCGCGAAGCGCAAGTCGGCAACCCCTACGGCATCGAGATCGGCCCAGACGGCGCGCTCTACATCTGCGAGGTCGACACCCATAGGGTCCGCCGCCTAGACCTCGTTTCGGGCCAGATCACAACCGTCGCCGGCACAGGCGAAAAGGGCTACGCCGGCGACGGCGGCCCGGCCACGGAGGCGAAGCTGAACGAGCCCTACGAGGTTCGATTCGACCGCGACGGCAACATGCTCTTCGTCGAGATGCAGAACGCCGTGGTGCGCCGCGTTGATCGCGATACCGGCGTCATTACGACCATCGCCGGTACGGGCGAGAGCGGCTTCTCGGGTGACGGCGGCCCGGCGACGGCGGCGACCTTCAACCAACCTCACAGCATCGCCGTGGGACCTGACGGCGCGACCTACGTCGCTGACATTCGGAACCACCGGGTACGCCGCATCGACCCGGAATCAGGCACTATCGACACGTTCGCCGGTACAGGCGCGCAAGACCCAACGCCCGAGGGAGCGCCGCTGGCAGGGACGCCGCTCAACGGTCCACGCACGATGGCCTTCGGCCCTTCGGGCGATCTATTCCTAGCGCTACGCGAGGGCAACGCCGTCTACCGCATCGACATGAAGGCTCGCACGCTCCACCACATCGCCGGGACCGGTGAGAAAGGCTATTCCGGCGACAGCGGTCCAGCCAAGGAAGCGGCGCTCTCCGGCCCCAAGGGGATCTCCGTTGGCCCGCGCGGCGGCGTCTACATAGCCGATACCGAAAGCCACACTATCCGCCGCATCGGCCTGGAATCGGGAACGATCGAAACGGTGGTCGGCGACGGCGCGCAGCACGACGGCCCGGACGGTGATCCGCTCGCCTGCGGCCTGGCGCGGCCCCACGGAGTCTACGTCGACTCCGACGGAGTCGTCTACATAGGCGATAGCGAAAACCACCGCGTCCGCGCGCTTAGGTAAGGCCCTTTGACGACCGCCGTTAGCTGTCACGGAGCTACGAAGCAGTCGACTCAATGGAAGAAAACACCGGAATAGGTGCATGGTTCAGCAATATCGCGTGCATTCGGGGATAGCGCCATGAGATCTCTGGTCGGGATAGTGTACATGCTCGGGCTTGGGTTGAGCGGAATCGCGCTCGCTGCGGACAAGAGCACCTTGGCGCCGTTGACAATCAGGCACACTGCTTTCACGGCAGATACATCGTTTGAAATCATTGAGTTATCGATCGACGCTGAAGGTTCATCGAGCTCGTTGCGGGGGCTTTCGTCCTTATCTGGAGAAACAGGCTGTCAGCGTCATTCAGCCCGACATGCTCAAGTGCGGGGGCCTGCTCGAAACCCGAAAGATTGCCGCCATGGCGGAGGTCTACGGCATTCCTATTGCGCCCCATGGCGTCGCCACGCAGTTGGGCAAGATGGCGATGTCGCACATTTGCGCCGCGACGCCCAACTTCAAGATCCAGGAGTGGTCCATGCGGGAATATGGAGCCAGATCGCCGAACCGGTCGAATACCGCGACGGCTTTGTGCACCTCTCTGAGAAGCCCGGCATCGGCATCGAACTCATCCAGGAAGTAGTGGAAGAACGCATTGTGGAAAGGTACGAGTTGCCCGCGTAATCACGCCTCCCGCGGACGACGCCCCCGCGGCTTGGTTCCCGCTGATGCCCCGGGGTGTGGATGCTCGACGACCTTCAACCCTTCCGCTATTGTGCTTCCACGCCGAACAGCTCGCGGAAAAAGTCGTTCAGAAGCCGGTTGTCGGGGTCGAACTCGGCTCGCTTGGCCGCCACCGTGTCGAGCCGTGCTCCGAGCGCCTTCTGTGCTTGCGCCCGCGTGAACCCGAACGTCTGGTTGGGCAGCGGCACTCCGCCCCGTTTGCTGCACCATTCATTGAAATCCGCCAGAAACGGCCGCCACCCAGGATTGGCCGTCGACACCGGGTCGATGGTCATTACGTTGCCGTCATGGGAGTAGGACAGCAGCGATTGCTGATCCTTCGAGATGCGGTAACCCACGTGGATCATGTTGGTCCGATAGCGCTTGGTCTTGTTGTAATTCTTCACCCACTTCGTATATTGCTGCAGAACTTTTCCGTAGGTCTCCTCAGGAAACGCCCACAAGCTGAACGTATAGCGGCTCTCATCGGATACTTCCGGGTAGCGGATGATCTGATCGGTCGCCGTCGTGTTCTTGCCTTTGATCATGTGCTCCAGCTTGAACCGCCACAGCGCTCCAAAGGCGTCGATAAATCTGTACCTTATGAATCGATTCTTGATGTCCTCTTCGGCGCGGAAACAGGTGCGCGGTCCAGCCTCCGACCATAGATAGTTTCGCAGAGCCCAGGCATCCTCGTTCGGTTTGCTTTTCGTTCTTTTATTGTATTTACGAAACTCCACCGTGACCAGTTCGTCGAAGAGGAACATGTAATACATCATTGAATAGCCGCGAGCCCAAAGGTCCGGCAGCTTCTTCGCGAACTCTTTGACTTTGAAGGTTTCGTGAAACACTTCCATCGGCTGAATCGGTTTGATGCGAAACGTCGCCTCCGTCACGATGCCGAAAGTTCCATAGCTGCACCGAAAAATCTTCATGAGCTCGGGATCGTTCTCTTCGCTCGCTTCCAGCATCTTGCCCGAGGGCAGCACCATCTTCATCGCCGTGCAATACGAGCTAACTTGCCCGAACTCCCCAGGCATCGATCCGTCTTTCGTCCCGGCGCACGCCGCCGATCCGATCGACAGGTTTCCGATCTCGGTGTTGACGTAAAACTGTAGGTTGCGCTGCTTGAGCTCCTGCGCCACATCGACCAGAATGGCGCCTCCCTCCGCTGTCACTGTTTCATCCGTGATCTCGAGAACGCGGTCCATTCCCAACATCTTGATAATGGTTCCCCCATCGGCCGTCGAACAGGCCGCGGTGGAGTGATTCGATCCCACGGCGCGCACCGGCGAGGGGTATTTCGCCGTGTTGCGCAGGATCCGTGCTATCCCCCGTGCCGTCTTCGCTTCGGCGACGATCACAGGATGGGAAACGATATCTCCAAACCAGTTCGAAACGGTTAGCTCAGGCATGGGGGGACTCCTTTTTTAGATTCGACTAGATTTCACTGACGTTCGGTGCCGAGCAGCGCCGAGGGTCGCCTAGTCACTGGCCGGCCTTGCGCCACGGGGCGAAGGGGTTCGCGCCGTCGCCGAGAGCAGCGGCGAGCTCAGGCATGTGTCGTAACAAGACACTGCGAAATCCGTTATTCTCGATCCAGTCGATTCCCGACGCGGTGTAAACGTCCGCGTTGTAAGAATCGGTGATGAAACGGTCGCTTTTGAGCCTTCGCGGCGCCATGAGTGCAAAGATGCGAAACGCTGTGTCGCTGAAGCCGAACCCGGGGGGCAAATCCTCGGCGAAAAGCCCCGACATGAGGTCTACGCTCTCTACGTCGTTGTCATAGACGCTTCGCAATTCCTCGGCAATATCGCGATTATCCGTGATGTCCTCAAACTTCTTGATGGGATCTTTGAAGACGCGGCGGCGAAACTCGTTGTAACGCGGCACACCCCGCTCCCTGTCCCGCATGATGTCAATCGACGCAAGGTCTAGGGTTCGACCGTCAGGGTGCTCAAGCGTCCTTAGAAAGTTCGGGTAGTTATGCAGCGTAATTGCGCCGGGGTGCGACACGCCGAAGGAGTAGAACAAGTCGGTGAGTGATTGGTTCTCCATCACCTTGCGGGCAGCGGGGCCGGCGACCTCCGGGAGCGTCCGAGTCTCCAACTCGTGATGGTCCGCCATGCGATGAAAGGCGAAGTCGTCCGGCATTAAAGGATGCATCCGGTAAACGGAAACAAACTCCTCGGTCATCGAATAGGGGGCGGAGTGGTGGTCCTGTTCCCCGCCAGGGATTCCCTGTAAGAGCTCATTAGGCTTTTGCGGGCGTCCGTTCTCGCGGAACCGCTTTTCTCCACGTAGCCCGTACCAAGTCCCGCGCATCCCTGCGACCGTAGTGGGGTGCGCTAGAATCGCGGGCGTCCAGTCGAGCGTGTGGATCTTAGAGATCAGGGCGACGTTGATCAGCCGCGCCTTTTGGAAGAGTTGCTCGTCGTTCCAACTGGGGTTTTCTTTCTTTAGGTGGGCGCAGATGGCGTTGTGCTCGTAGGTGAAGAGAGTGTGCATCAAGCTTAGGCCAACCCACCAGTTGCCGTTCACCCCCGTCAGGTCCACCTGTTTCTCGGGGTCGAGTGGGAGCAGGTTCTCTGCATTCAGCGCCAACCTACCATCTTCGTTTGCGCGCACCTGATTCTGAATGTCCTGGGTGCTGCCGTAGATCTGGGAGCCGTCCCACCAATGAGTCTCGGTGTTCAGGTAGGTGGGCGGATGTACTACGCCGTCGTCGGCGCGCGTTGGGTCCGGCCTAGTCCGGCGAATCTGCATGGGATTCTCATGCCAGTCGTCGCCGTCTTTCAGCGGGACTTCAATGGGTTTGTCTTTGGCGTTCGCCCCGTGGCTGAACCAGTCGTGCACTTGAAACTGAATCCACGCCGCGGCCAGTAAGTTCAGAGTGCTCGCAGGGATGAAGTCCTTGCGGGCCATGAGTTGCCGGCTGACTTCTCTCGGGCTTGGATTGAGGATCTTCTCGGGCGGGTCTGGAAACTGAGTGTTTCGCGGAGAGTTTCTGCCGAAGCGCGTGTTCACCCGGCCCATCTGAGGATCGCCGGGATCATTATGGGAACCGTCGGCCGATCGTACGTCTTCAGGGGGCTTAGGAGGCAGGGGGTCAACCGCGCCGGTCGACGGGATCGCATTCATATCGTGCAACCGGTGCTTGCGATAGTCGCCCCGGAAGCTATTGATGCGGAGGAGTCCGAGTATGGTGGGCTTAAGCTTCCACCAGGGTCCGAAGAGCGCCATTCTGATCTTCCTCCCAGAGAGTCGGCCGCGGCTTCGACGTCTATGCCGAGACGGGGGCCGGGTCAGTTTAAGAAACAGTGCGTCGGATCATTTCCCTTAGAGCGCTGAACCGACTCATGTTGTGGCCGTGACAACCGAACGGGCTTACTGCCGCGCATAAGCGAGAGCCGTCTTCACCTGGCTGAAGATCATGACGGCATGCCTTTTCGATGCTTTTCCCGCATCTTTTCGTCGTGCACGCGCGCCGCCTTCAAACGCGCGTCTAACGTGTCTAGCTCGGATTTGGTCTCGGCGGTGTAGAGCGAGTTGTCGTTCTTGGGCGCCTTGCTCTGCGGGTATTTCCAACCATACCCCCAACGCCAGTCGGGAAATGGCAGAAAGCCCACGCCGCCCACCCGTACTCCAAACCAGCGGATGGGGGCCAGGAGCCAACCGAATCTACTTCCCGTCACACATCGGTAGAACGCGCGATCCGCCCGCCATCGATCTCTGACACTGCCGCCCTGCCAATAGAGCCAGTCATGCCGGACGCAACACTCTTGTTGGTCGTAGTCCTCGACAACGCTGCAACCGTCGGTTTCGAAGCGTTCGTCCATGTCAACTTCCTAACCAGAATTTCCAGTTGGACCCTGGCACGGCCACAGTATACACCGGCGCTTCAGCGAATGCAGCCCCTTTTCTTGCCGAACGCCGCGGCGGGTGAAGGCAGCTAGTATTACGAGCTCGCGATGCACCGGCCTGCCGTCTGTTTTCAGCAGCCCGGCGCCGTGAATCCGCCAAGTCAGGAGGGCGTCCCTACTCCGGCAGCGCTCCCTCTTTGGGCTCAGGCAGCCAGAAACTGGCGATGAAGCCGATGACGTAGGTCGACGTGCCGACAATGGCCGCGGCATAGGCCGTCTTGGTCGGCAGCGTCGTGCCCGGCATATAGGTCGTCAGCGTAGTCAGCACCATCGCGGCGAAGGTGCCCAACATGCGTCCGCCGACGTTGGCAGCGAAGCTTTGGCCCGTACCACGCAGATGGGTCGGGTAGACGCGTGGCAGATAGTTGCCCCAGAAGCTGAACTGCGCCACCGTCACGAGGCCGGCAAAGAAAACACCCCACTGCAGCATCGTGAGGTTGTGGGTTGCCGCGTAGTAGAACACGAACGGGAAAATGATTAGCCCTGGAACTTGGAACATCCGCAACAGTCTTCGGCGCGACGCGACGACCACGACGAGTATCGCCAGCAGGATGCGGCCCGCGACGCCTCCAGACTCCTGAATCAGGTGGACGATGCTAATGAGCTGTTCCCGTGCGGCGCCGTCGAGGTCTGGCACAAGCCCGGGCACGATCCGCGGAACGTGCTGTATCGCCCCGAACGCCGCGCCGTAGCTGCACGCAAACATGATCGTCGTTACGATTGTCGTTTGCCTCAGGCCTGGTGCGAAGATCTCTCTGATCGACGGACGCTTGAGCTCACCGGCGGCTTTCTTCTGCGCCCATATCGGCGATTCCGGCAAGAACGGTCGCACAATGATCAGCGGAATCGCCGGAATCAGTCCCGAGATCAGCGTGTAACGCCACGCTTCGTGGCCGCCCGCTATCTCCGGAAAACTATTTCCATACGTCGCCGCGGCTAAGTAGGCGCCGCCGACCATGAAACCGCCGATCGAGCTGAACGCCTGCGTCCAGCCGAGCACAGACTCACGCGTCTTCGGATCGGGAAACAACTCGGCCAACCAAGCCACCGCGGCTACGAACTCTACCGACACGCCGACGAACGTTGTGATGCGGAAGAACAACAACATCTCGGGGCTCGTCGAGAAGCTCGCTGCCGCCGCCGAGAAGGCGTAGAGCAAGATGCTCCAAACCAGGACCGCGCGCCGTCCGAAGCGGTCCGTCAGCCAGCCTCCGATCAATCCGAAAAAACCGCCGAAAACCGCCGGCAGGAAGAACAGCATGCCCACCCATCGAAGGAACTCCGGCGATCCGGGACGAACGCCGGCCAGCTCGAGCAATGCCGGCCGCACGATCAGCGGCAGCATCAGCAGTTCGTAGATATCAAAGGCGAAGCCGATCGCGGCAACAGTGCAGATCAGCCATTGCACCCGCGTCAGCTTGGGGAGGGACATGCTCATTAGTTCTCCAGGTCTTGCGATTGTAGAGCCCTACCGCTCTCGAAGACAACGCGGCGCCGCCGCAAGCGCGAGATGTGATAGCGTCTCTAGGGAGTCTTGCCATGAATCGTCGTCAGTTTTTGCAGACCGGCGTTGGCGGCGGCTTGGCATTTGCCGCCGCGCGTGCCGCCGACAAGCCTCGCCGCGTCGGATTGATAGGATCCGGTTGGTACGGCAAGGCCGACCTGTTACGGCTGATCCAAGTGGAGCCGATCGATGCGGTTGCGATTTGCGACGTCGACAGCCGTATGGCCGCAAGCGCGGCCGAACTGATCGCCTCTCGGCAGAAGTCCGGAAAACAGCCGCGCATCCACTCGGACTACCGCAAAATGCTCGCTGAGCATGAGTTCGACATTGTGCTCGTAGGGACGCCCGACCACTGGCACGCCCTACCGATGATCGAGGCAGTCAAAGCCGGCGCCGACGTGTACTGCCAGAAGCCGATCGGCGTCGACGTGATTGAATGCCAGGCGATGCTCGCCGCCGCCCGCAAGTACAACCGCGTGGTGCAGATCGGTACGCAGCGCCGCAGCACGCCGCACCTGATCGAGGCTCGCAACCGTGTGATCAAAGAAGGTTTGCTCGGCCACATCCATCACGTCGAGTTGTGCTGCTACTACCACATGCGCGCCACCGCGAACCCGCCCGACACGGCGCCGCCCGGCTATCTCGACTACGAGATGTGGACCGGCCCTGCGCCGATGCGTCCCTACAATCGGCTGGTGCATCCGCGAAGCTGGCGGGCGTTCATGGAGTACGGCAACGGCATCGTCGGCGACATGTGCGTTCACATGCTCGACATGGCTCGCTGGATGATGGATCTCGGCTGGCCGACGAGCGTCTCGTCCGAAGGCGGCATCTACGTCCAAAAGGACAGCAAGGCCAACATCACCGATACCCAAACCGCGACTTTCGACTTCGGCGATCTCAACATGGTCTGGACCCATCGCAGTTGGGGCCGCGCGCCCGACCCGGACTATCCCTGGGCGGCGATCTTCTACGGCGACAAGGGAACGCTCAAGGCGAGCGTCAACAGCTACGACTTCATCCCCATGGACAAAGACGCCAAGCCGATCCATGTCGACGTGAAGTATGAGCTCGAGGAGTATCCTGAGGACAGGACCGAGCCCCAACTCGAGAAGCACGTGGCTCCGGCGATTCGCGGCCACATGAAAGACTTCCTGGCGGCGATCGATTCGCGCGGCCGTCCGGTCGCGGACATCGAACAAGGCCACATCTCGTCGACAACCTGCATTCTGGCGAATCTAGCGATGGACCTGGGCCGCACTCTAGAATGGGACGCCGAGAACGGACGTGTGGTCGGGGATGACGAAGCGAACCGTCTGCTTGCGCGGCCCTATCGCGCGCCTTGGAAGCACCCGGACCCGAAGACGGTTTAGATCTTCTTGCTGGGGACGGCGAGGAGGACCCAGTTGTCCGCTGTCGCACGCCTCCTTTCAAAGGTCGAGCGTTTGAGCGCCTTCTTTCTCCGTTTGGCCGGATCATTGATCCATACTCGCTCGGCCTCGAAACCAATGACGACAACATAGTGCAGCGGTGATCCGGCGCCTTTCTTCAGGCAGGCGATCACGGGTCGTTGCTTGGATACGTGGGCCTCGATGTCCTCCCATGAGGCCTTCAAGGTAAAGGCATGAAATCCCTTTTCGCGGAGGTATTCCCTCATGTCGGACAAGCGGACGCCGCTTGCTTCCGTTGGGTAGAGTCGCTGGTAGACCGCTTGCGGAGGCTCGATTCTCACGACGAGACCGGGACGCCGATTCGCCCAATAGTGAGCGACCATGGCGGTGCTGGCCGGGCCGCATCCTTTCTTTTCCTGGCGAAAGAGTGGAACGTCAAGCTGGGCCCCGCCAGCCGCGAGCAGTACCTCCCCGGCAAGAGCGAGCGCAAACAGCACACCACAGGCTAGCGCCCATCCCCTCTCTCGAATCTTATTTGACAATCAGAACCACCACAGCGGCGGCCAGCGCAATCACGATGTAGGTCAACTGCTGGTTGGTGAGGGCTCCGCCCGCCACCTGATCTCCTGGCTCCTCCGCCCGCTCGGCGAGTTGTGCAAGCTCCTCGTCGTCCAAGAGCTGCCCCTGAAGGGCGTCGCTTGATTCCGAAGCGCTCTCGTTCGGCGTCACGTCTCCCGCGGCCGGCGCTGGCGCCGCGGGACTGATCAATTGTGAGGCGGCGGCGGTTGTGTCCGCCTGAGAAACAGGTTGGGAAATAGGCTGCGACGCCTTCGCGGTCGACACAAAGAGGCACAGGCAAAGGAGCAGTGCTCCTGGCATCGGCAAGTTGCGGCGACGGTAGAGCACTAGAGTCACATCCCCTCGCCTCGCCAGTATAAACCAGGGTGATCGTTTGGGTCATCCCGGCAAGTCGGACAGGGCGGCAGCCTCTAGGCGCCAGGCAACTGAGATAGGGTTCCCGACGCCGACGACGCTCCCACCGTCGCCCCGACTTCTCCGACCGCGGGGCAGCGTACTTCGATTCGGTCGCCCGTGCTGACGCGATACAGAGGCAGTGGTGAGCCGGCAAGCACGATATCGCCTTGGTGCAGGCTGATGCCGAAGCCTCGGAGAATCGTGGCAAGCTCATACAGCGTGGAGAATGGGTCGACAGCGGCGACGCCCAGTTGTTCGCCGTCAATCGAAACCGAGATGTCCAGCGCCTCATGGCCTTGCGCAGGCGCTCTCGTCTCGGAGACAACAATGCCGGCATGAACTGCGTTGTTAGCGATCAGCTCGGCGGCGTAGGGCTTGGGGCCTCGAAAGACGTAGTTGTGTAGCTCGATGACCGAGAACACTTCGCTAACGTAGCGAAGGGGGGCATCACGCAACACTTCAGGGTCCTTGACGTCTCGAGCAATGGTTAAGGCAAACTCCCCTTCAACTCCGAGATGATCGAATTCGCTCTCCGCGAGAATGACTTCGTTGGGCCGAATCTCGCTTTCGAAAACATGTCCGAATACAGCCTGCGTGACGCCAAGCTGCCGCTGAACCGCTTGGCTGACGCAGCCGATCTTGTATCCCGCGATCGCTTCGCCACGCATCTGTCGTAGTCGAGCGGTTTCGATCTGGAGGCGGTAAGCATCCTCGATCGTAAGAGAAAGGCGTCCGTCGGCGAAGATCGTCCCCGGCGAGCGAGAATCATAATCGGCGAGCTGGCGGCGGGCAAGACGCTGCAATTCAGAAGGGCTCATTTCTGACGAACTCTAGCGGACTCAGTGTAACGGAGTGGAGATAAGGCAGATCCCCGCGCCTACGCCAACTGCACCAGCCGCTCGCGCCACTGCGCCGGGCCGGACTGATGCACCGAATCTCCAGTCGAGTCCACGGCGACGGTAACCGGCATGTCCTCGACTTCGAACTCGCGGATGGCTTCCATGCCGAGATCCTCGAAGGCGATCAGGCGCGTCTTACGGATCGCCTTCGAGACGAGATACGCCGAGCCGCCTACCGCCATCAGGTAGACGCCCTTGTGGCGGCGGATCGACTCGATCGCCTCAGGTCCGCGCTCGGCCTTGCCCACCATGCCGATGAGACCGCACTCGCCAAGCATCAGATCCGTAAACTTGTCCATGCGGGTGGCGGTGGTCGGACCTGCAGGTCCGACCACCTCGTCGCGCACCGGGTCGACCGGCCCGACGTAGTAGATCACACGGTTGGTCAGATCGACTCCCTCGGGAAGCGGCTCGCCCGCCTCGGTGAGCTGTTGGATGCGCCGGTGCGCGGCGTCGCGGCCGGTGAGCAGCTTGCCGTTGAGCAGCAGCCGGTCGCCGGCCTTCCAGGTTTGGACCTCGTCGCGCGTGAGCGTATCGAGATTGACTCGGCGCGCCTCGGCGGACGCCTCCCAAGTGACGTCCGGCCAGTCTTCGATCTTGGGAGGATCGAGCGCGACGGGGCCGCTGCCGTCGAGAGTGATGTGTGCATGGCGCGTGGCGGCGCAGTTTGGAATCATCGCTACCGGCAACGACGCCGCGTGCGTTGGGTAGGTCATGATCTTGATGTCGAGCACGGTGGTAAGGCCACCCAGTCCCTGCGCGCCGATGCCGAGCGCGTTGACCTTGTCGTAGATCTCCAGACGCAGCTCCTCGATCTCATCCTGTGCGCCCCTCTCCCGCAGCGCTTGGATGTCGACCGGGTCCATCAGCGCCTCTTTGGCCATCACCATCGACTTCTCGGGGGAACCGCCGATGCCGATGCCGAGGATGCCCGGCGGACACCAGCCCGCCCCGAGCTTGGGTACGGTATCGAGGACCCACTCGACAATGCTGTCGCTGGGATTGATCACCGCCGACTTGGCCTTGTTCTCCGAGCCGCCGCCCTTCGCGGCGAGCGTCAGCTCAACCGTATCCCCGGCGACCAGCTCGGCGTGGACGACCGCCGGGGTATTGTCGCGAGTGTTGCCGCGCGCGCCGATGGGCGGCGAGACGACCGAGGCGCGCAGGGTGTTGTCGGGATGGGTGTAGGCGCGCCGTACGCCCTCGTTGATCATCTCGACGAGGCCGAGATCGCCTTCCCATTGGACGTTCATGCCGACCTTGGCGAAGACGACGACGATGCCGGTGTCTTGGCAGATCGGGCGGCGGCCCTCGGCGGCCATGCGAGAGTTCATCAAGATCTGCGCCATGGCGTCCTTGGCGGCGGGCGACTTCTCGCGCTCGTAGGCCTCGGCCATCGCTTGGATGAAGTCGAGCGGGTGGTAGTAGGAGATGTACTGTAGGGCGTCGGCGACGCTCTGGATCAGGTCTTCTTGGCGGATGACGGTCATGGAGTTCTCGTGACTCCTAGTGTGGCAAGGGAGCGCTGTGGGACGCACGCCCTTAGCCGCTTGAACGATAGCGTTAGACTGTCGGTCCTGCCGGGTCTTAAGCCGTTTACGAGCCCGAAACTGGGAGGCCTCCTCAGGTGAATCACGCATTGACGCCTATCCAGGCTGCTGATAATTCTGGATGCAGCGCACTAGTGTGCCGGGCACGCCGTTCTGTCGCCGGGAGCCCCAGATTGCTTACAAACCATCGAGTGAGATTCGGCCTTAGGACTCTCGCGACAGCCCTGTTGGCGGCCGCGACGTCGTTTGGGCAGCTTCCCGAGACCGCCGCTGACCTTGCCGCACAGGTCAGGTCGCAAAACGAACAGGTCTTGCAGCTCACCGGCGGGACAGGATCTCTAGCGTCCGCGGCCAGCCTGGCCCCCGGCTCGGCCCTCAGGTCTTTGCTTGAGAGCCGCACTCGGAACTTCGAAAGTCTGATTGGAAGGGACACGGCGGCGGCGCTTGAGCTGCGGCTTCCGTCGGCGACGATCGCCGAGCTGCTGCAGCTCGCTCCGGATGCCGCCGCGATTCTCGAGCACGACGGCTCTTGGAACGGCGTGGCTGAACTACTCATTCGGGACGATTTCGTAGGAGCCACGAGCCGCGAGCTGGTTCACCTCCAAGCGGACGACGAACTGGTCGAAGTGTATTTCTCCGGCGGATCTCCTCCGGTGGAATCCGGCCAACAAATCTCGGTGCAAGGCATGCGCATCGGGGACGTGGTCGCCGCGGTGTCCTCCTCCGCCTCCGACTCCGCCTTTCTCGGCCCGGTGGGGATCAACTCTTGTACGACGACCGGACCGCAGCGCGTCGCCGTCTTGCTGGTGCAGTTCTCGGGAGGTGCGTCGCTGCCGGCCTGGGCGACGCCGGCCTACTTTAACGACGCGATATTCTCGACAACGAACCCGTCGCTGAATCGCTACTGGCAAGAAAACTCGAGCGGACTGACGACGGCCACGGGGGGCGCCTACGGGCCCTATACGATCCAACCCTCTTGCAGCACCTCCACGATCAAGAGCCGAGCCAAAGCGGCGGCGACGAACGTCAACTTCAACAACTTCGAACGGGTCATGATCATCTTCCCCGAGCAGGAGTGCGGTTTTGTTGGGCTGGGCTCCATCGGCTCCTGCCCGTCTACCAATTGGATGACCGTGGGAAGCGGCGACAGCCATTGGAGCTACATCGTCGCCTTCGCGGGGCACGAAGGAGGGCACAACATCGGGTTGCGTCACGCTAGCACGCTCGAGTTCGGCGACGAACAGATCGGCGCGCTCAACGATCCGGGCACGCACTGCGAATACGGCAACGTATTCTCGACGATGGGTATTCATTACCAGGTCGGCGAGGGCGGCGGCGTGACGGGGGCCGTCACCGGGCACTACGCCGCCCAGCACAAGGTGCAGCTCGGGTGGCTCGGCGCGGGCAGCGGCTATCAGCAGGTGGAGACGAATGGGAGCTTTGCCGTACTGCCCTCCGAGAGCGGCTCGGGGCTGCGCGCGCTCAAGATTCGCCGCGGAACCGGCAACGACCGCTGGGTGTGGGTCGAGTATCGTCAATCGTTGGGGGACTTCGACCCACGGCTGAGCCGCTACAGCTCCTCGGCCTACTCCGGCGGGCTGCTGCACTACGAGGACCCCAGCTCGAGTTATTCTCAACGTTCGCGGGTCGTGGATTTCCAGCCCGGATTCCCGTCCTCGAACGGCGCCTGCACAAGCAACGGTAATATGGGCAGCGCCGACATGCGTCACGTGACGATGCAGCCCGGCGAAACCTGGAGCGACCCTTTCAGCGATTTGACGATCGAGACGCCAAGCGCCGACGCTTCGGGGCTCGACGTCATCGTGTCCTACGGCGCGCCGACTTGCGACTTGAACGGTGACCAGCAGACCAACGTCGTTGATGTTCAGTTAGCCAGCAGGCAAGTCCTAGCGCTCGACCCCTGCGGCAGCGGCGATCTCGACCAAAACGGCTCCTGCACCTCTGTCGACGTGCAGCGGGTTGTAGCCGCGACGTTGGGCGGTTCGTGCGTCATCGGGCCGTAACCATCGCGCAAGGCGATTGGTTGGCAGAGAGCCCACGTTTCGAACGGGCACTTGAGGAGCCGACCAAGTTACCACGCACAGAATGCTTGACCGATTCTGGGCGCCCGGGTCATTGCTGTCGCAACCCGGACAGCGGCGCCGGTGCCTCGTCGCCGCGGGTCGAGACCGAGTTTTGAAGTCCGCCGGAGATCAGCTCTTCCGAGTTGTAGGGAAAGATCGTGTCGACGATGATGATTCCCTCGCTCGCGAGGTGTGGATCTTGTCGCCGACGAAGCAAAGATAGTCATAGACGCGGGCCGGTTCGGCATACCAGGCATTCCGCGGCGGCACGCCGCCCGGCTCGGTCACGTAGCGCGGGAGGTTGTCAGCGGTGTCGGGAGCGCCTAGGCGGCGCCATGCAGCGCCGCGAAAGCGTACCGAGAAACTCAAATCCGGCCGCTCTCTTGGCTGACCGCATCGCGTCCGAGATTTCGGCATCGAAGTCCAGAGCGCCGGGAGCCGCTTGCGCCCGTGCTCCGGCGCCGAATGAGATGGCCATGGCGCCCACGCCGGCGGTGATTGCGATTTTCGATTTCATAGCGTCTCCGAAAGGCGGCGTAGTCGGACGAGCAGATCGAGCGGATCGGCGACCCGTTCGACTTTAGCTCCAGCCGCCTCGGCTGAGCGAACGCCGGAGTCCGAATCTTCAAAGGCCATGCATCGCTCCGGTGCGATTGCAAGGCGTTCGGCCGCCAGCAGATACGGCTGTGGGTCGGGCTTGAAGTGATCCACGTCCTCGCCGAATACCAAAGCCTGGAACAAATCGTCGAGCCCGCTCACTGCAAGCGTGGGCGTAACGTCGGGACGCAGGCTCGAGGTAACTAGAGCCAGCTTGATTTCGCGGCCGCGCAATTCGGCCAGTGTCTTTACCACCGCCGCGGGAGTCTCTAGACGCTCCGCTGAGCGAGCTCGGTAGTAGAGCGACTTCGCCTCCCACAGCGCGGCGGAACGAGCGCTATCGGGCTCCGCGCCGGTTCTCCGCAAGACTTCTTCCGAGGCCCAGCGATCGTGTTTGCCGACGAAGCAGCGCTGGTACTCTTCCCAGTCGAACCGTACGCCGAGCGGCGCTGCGGCGTGCGTCCACGCTTCCCAATGCAGCGGCTCGCTCTCGACGAGCGTTCCGTCGAAATCCAGCAACAACGCCTCGATCATCGGCGCTGTTTATCGAATCGGAGAGAAGGGAAGTGGCCGCAAATGGGTATTGCCGACCGTCATCACGATCGAGTCGTTGCTCCACTCCGGCTTGCTCCTGATCCGTAGCCAGTCTTCATCCGCGCCGAACTTGCTCCAAGCCGCCTCGCGTGCGGCCTGGTCCGCGTAGGAGACCATGTAGGTGAGGTTCGGCATCTTGCCGCCCGCGACCGTTTCGCCGAAGAAAACGGGATTGATCCCCACCTTGCGGAAGATCGCGATCTCCTCGCTGTTGAACATCTTCATCTTCTCGCGAAGATCAGTGAAGGTCTCGGCCTGGTAGGTTCTCAGATCGAAGAAGCGCGGCTTCTCGCCGGGCTTGGCGACCTCGATCTTCGGCATGCCGTCGAAGGCGCGCAGCAACCAGGTCTCGATGCGATCGTAGGGCGCGGCGTCGGCGGAACCGAACTCGTCCGAAGCCTTCATGAACTCTTTGTCCGCTCTCTTAGCCGCCGCGGCGTCTTGCATCGCTGCCAGCGAATCGAAGGCCGAGACGAGCACCATGCGCGGCGAATCGTCGCCCAAATATTTATTGAAGTATCCTGCGGAGACGTAGCCCGCGCGTTTGGTCATCGGTAGGTGGTGCTTTTCGAGGAACGCAGTCGTCCGTCCGCGCTGGTTCGACTTGCTGTTGCGCATCTGGATGAACTTCAGCTCGATGTACTGGCTGACGTCCGAAGAGGCGGCCGCGGCGGAAGATGCGGCGACGCCGGCGGCGGAAGTGCCCAGGAAACTACGTCGATTCATGGCCCTATCCTAACCCATCGGCGAGGGGCGACGCGGCGTTTCTCGGTCGCCGCCGGCGCGGATCCGTGGATGCTTTAGCGCCGCTGAACGTCGTGTTTCTGAACGTATATCGCCTTGCTTCGGCGATTGAGCTTTCGCTGAGCAGAGGCGCGCTCGGAGGGAGTGAAGACGCCGCCGTCGACGCGGTCGCGCACGATGGAACGGTGCACTCTCCCGGCATTGCGCTGGAGTCGCAGCGTCTCAGGCCGGGTCAGTTCGCCCGAGCGAACTCCTTGCGCGATCCGCTTCTGCTGCCGCACTTGGCGCGCGCGAACATCGGCGCCGGAGGCGAGGGCAGCGCCGCAAGTCATCGCCAGCAGGCAAGCTACGCTGAGCCATTGATTCGTGCGTTTCATCGGGGTTCTCCTTGGTCAACCGATCCTTCATCTGTTGAAACCCTGGCCCCGCGCCGAAGTTTCGCCTGCGCGAAGAAATTGCTCGACCACGGGCGCCGATATACTGTTAGATCCTCTTCGTGCAGTCTCAACAAATCTTTCGAGCACTCGCGGTTGCGCTAATCGCGATTTCCGCCGTGCTGATCTTTTGGCGCCTCGATGGGACGCCGTTGTGGCGCGACGAGGGCACGACGGCGGTGTGGGCGCGCGGCATGGCCGAGCACGGCTCTTGGCTCCCCTACGTCTACTACGACGATCAGCTCACGGCGCAGGCAAGCGACGGGCACGACGTCAGCTCGCGGCTGCTGCCGGCGATGCAGAGCTACCTGCAGTTCTACGTTGCCGCCGCTTCGTTCAAGCTCTTGGGTGCAGACACCTGGACGGCCCGACTGCCTTTCGCCCTAGCCGGAGCGCTAAGTCTGGCCGTTCTTTGGCGCATCGGTCGACTATTCAGCGGGCCTATTGGAGCGCTGGCTTTTCCGGCGGGGTGTGTTCTTTCGATCTTCTTTCTTCACGCTGCGCGCCAGAGCCGCTACTACGTGTTGGTCGTGCTAGCGACGTGTTGGGTGTTGTATGAGATCGCTCGATTGCTCAAGGATCGAAGCCTCGAGACCGATAGCGCGTTCTATCTCAGGCTCGGCGCCGCCGGTCTTCTCGTCTATTTTTCGAACTATCTCAGCTTCTTAGGGCTTTGGAGCGCGGTCGGGGTCTTTGTGCTGGCCGAACGCAGCGCCGCTCTAGTGAAGCGCTTCGTCTTACTGAGTGCTGCGATGGCGGTTGTGGTGCTTGCCGACTTCACGATGTTGCACTTTGAGTTCGTCGCCGCTTATCCGCCGCCGCTCGAAGCGCCGTTGTGGGTTACCTTTCAGGGCGCGCTGGCGAACCGCGGAAAGGACATCTGGCGAGCGCTTCCGCTTATCTTCCTCGTACCGGCGGGTTACTGGGCGGTCGCCTCCTATCTTGGACGGCAACGTCCGCTGACCACTTTCGAGAAGGCTTGCGCCGTGACGGGCACGCTGGTCATCTTATCGCCGCTGGCCTTTCACTCGCGCGACGCAAAAGATTGGTCGACGCCCGTGTTTTGGCTCTACGCGACGTCCTGCTTGGCGCTGCCGCTCGGCTTCGTCTACCTGTGGTCGCGGATCAAGGACGCCGGCCCGGCGGCGCGCATGGTTTGGCTATGCGGCCTGATTCTTGTTCTCTCGCCGAGTCTTGCGATCGCCGCCGGGAAGAACAAGGCGCTAACGCGTCACTTCTACCAGATCTTACCGGCGGCGGTGGTGATCGCCGGGTTGGCCGTCACGGAGCTCCAGCGAAGGCGCGGAACGGCGCCGGCGGCGGCTCTGCTCGCGACATGCGTAGTCTGGCCCAACATCGATTGGACGATGGGCGGAACCGAACAAGTCGTCCAGCGGCAGTATCTGCTCGACCGCTCGTACAACGCCCCGCTTTTCGACTACCTCAAAGAGAACGTCACGCCCGGAGATCGCATCGCTTTCTATCGCAACGTCAAGGGTATGCCCGCTTATTTCTACGTCCCGGAGATGCGATGGGTTGAGCTGCTCGACAGCGAGGCTCCACACAATCAGCAGCTCCGCGGCCTCATAGCAGACAACCAATTCGATGACGCCGCTGTCGCCGATTGGTACGTCGTTTGGGACCCCCGCGGCGGCTCGCCGCGAGGGCTGAACGCCGAGGACTTCGAGCTCGTCTGGGAGTATTCTTATTCGATGCTCGTGAGTCCTTGGGATCGAGCGTTTCCGGCGGGCGCCCGAACTTACCAGGTCTACCGTCGGAGGTAGTGCGCGTGTGGCCGGGCCGCTTCCGGGCCCTTTCTGCACTACTAGTATCCCGTCGCCATTGACAGCGAGGCGTTTCAACGACATAGTAGAGAGCGACAGGAGAGATTTCGATGCGCCGAAGTTACCTTGCGGTGCTTGCCGCAGCCCTCTATCTTGCCGTCTCTCCGGCGGCGCAAGCGGAGCCAACCGCGACTGACCCCTTCACTGCGAGTCAGCGATCCTACTGGGCGCTTCAGCGTGTCGAACGGCAGGATCCGCCGGCGAGTTCGAACCGCCAGCATCCGGTCGATGCGTTCGTCGTCCAGAAGCTGCTCGCCAAGGGCCTAGAGCCCGCCCCGGCCGCGGACAAGGTCACCCTCATCCGGCGAGCGAGCTTGGACTTGATCGGTCTGCCTCCAACGCCCGATGAAGTCGCCGCCTTCCTCGCCGACGAATCACCCGAGGCTTTCGAGAACGTGATCGATCGCCTGCTGGCCTCGCCGCACTACGGCGAGCGCTGGGGCAGGCATTGGCTCGACTTGGCGCGCTATGCCGAGAGCGAAGGCTTCAAGTCGGATGAGACGCGTCCCAACGCTTGGCGCTATCGCGACTACGTAATCGACTCCTTCAACCGCGACAAGCCCTATGACAGGTTTGTGCAGGAACAGATTGCGGGCGACGAGATGTGGCCGAACGATCCGGAGGCGCGCCTGGCGACGGCCTTCCATCGCAACTACCCCGACGAGTCGAATGCGGCAAACTTGGCGCAGCGCCGCGCCGAGCTGCTCCAAGACGTGACCGACGCGGTCGGCGCGACCTTCATGGGACTGACTGTCGGATGCGCCAAGTGCCACGACCACAAGTTCGACCCGATCCTGCAGAAGGACTACTACAGTCTACAGGCCTTCTTCGCAAACTCAGCCGAGGATGACAACATCGTTCTTCTAAGCGAAGAGCGGCACACCGACTACAAACGCCGTCTCGCCGTTTGGGAAGAAGCTACCGACGAGATCCGCGCGGAGATGGAAACGCTGATCGAAGGTAAGCGGAAAGGGGTTTGGGCGCATCTGGCCTACAAGCGCTTGCCCGAGACGCAGCAGGCGCTGGAGAAATCCCAGGCGCAACTTGAGCCCTTCGAGCGCCAGATGTTCAATAAGCATCTCTGGCAGATGCGTTTTGCCGCCACCGACAAGGGTCTAGCCGGCAAGCTCAGAGGTGAGGCGCAGCAGCGCTACCGCGAGCTTGAGGCTGAGCTCGGTCGCTACAGCTATCTTCACCCCGGCGAGGCCCCGATGGCCTCGGGAATGCGCGACCTAGGCCGCGAGGCGCCGCCGACTCACATACTTGGTTTGGCGAACTACGCCGCTCCGCAGGCGGAGGTCGAGCCCGGCTTCCTTTCGATCCTCGACGCCAAGCCCGCATCGTATGTGCCTCCGGCCAGTCTCGACTCCACCGGACGTCGTACAGCGCTGGCAAAGTGGCTCACCGAGCCCGACAATCCGTTGACCGCGCGTGTGATGGCGAATCGCATTTGGCATTATCACTTCGGACGCGGCATCGTCGCGACGCCGTCGGATTTTGGCCAGATGGGCGAGCGACCGACGCATCCGGAACTGCTGGATTGGTTGACCTCGGAATTCATCGACCAGGGCTGGAGCGTCAAAAAGATGCACCGTCTGATCATGACGTCCAATGCCTATCAGCAAAGTTCAGACTTCCGCGAAGAGGCGAACAGAGTAGACCCCTTCAACCGTCTGCTGTGGCGCCGCGAGCCGCAACGCCTCGAAGGCGAAGCAGTCCGCGATTCGATGCTCACCGTCTCGGGCTTGCTCAATCCCGAGGTCGGAGGGCCGAGCGTATATCCGCCCTTGCCGACCGGCATGCCGCAACCGCGCGGCGGCTGGACGACGAGTTATGACCCGAACGAGCAGCGTCGGCGCAGCATCTACGTCTTCGTACGCCGTAACAAGCGCTATCCGATGCTCGAATCCTTCGACATGCCCGACACACATGCCACCTGCGCGCGGCGCGATGTGACGATCACCGCACCGCAAGCGCTCTCGCTGCTCAACGATCAGCAGACCATCGAATGGGCCCGCGGCTTTGCCGGGCGAGTGATCGAGGAGGCGGGAGCGGATCGCGCTAAGCAGGTTGAGCACGCCTACCTCCTGGCATATTCGCGGGCGCCGGATCCGGCCGAGAAGGATGCGTCCTATACATTCCTCGATTCGCAGCGGAGGCTGATTGCCGAGCGCGCCGCGGCTGGCCAGAGGATCGCTAAGCCGCTTCTCGCCGCCGACACAGTCGATGAAGCGTCCGGCGCGGCGCTGGTCGACTTTTGCCACGCTCTGTTGAATTCGAACGAGATGGTCTACCGCTACTAGAGGTCGGAAAGATGAGCACGAGCCGTCGCCCTGGTTATTTCCCTATCGAATCGCGGCGTCAGTTCCTTTCCCGAGCCGGGAGCGGACTAGGCGCGATGGCGTTCGGTTCGATGCTCGCCGAGAGTGGCTTCGCGCCTGCGCTAAACGCAGCGGGCGTTGAAGGGACGCTCGCAGCTAAACAGCCTCACCACCCGCCTAAAGCTAAGTCGGTGATCTGGCTGTTCATGGAAGGCGGCCCGAGCCATATCGATACGTTCGACCCCAAACCGGCGCTTCAGAAACTTGCCGGGCAGCCGACGCCCGAATCGTTCAACCCTCCGACGATCACCGCGATGGGCACCTCAACCAATACGTTGATGCCCGACAAGCGGGAGTGGAAACAACACGGCGAGAGCGGGCTGTGGGTCTCGAATTGGTATCCGCACGTCGCTGAGCACGTCGACGATTTGGCGGTCGTGCGTTCGTGCTGGGCCGACGGCTTGAACCACGTCGGCTCGGTCAGTCAGATGAACACCGGCTCGATCCTGGCGGGGCGGCCCGCGCTCGGCGCCTGGGTCACCTATGGGTTGGGATCGGCGAACAACAACCTGCCGACGTTCGTGATTCTCGATAGCGAGTCGCCGCTTAACGGCGGCGCCAAGAACTGGAGCTCAGGCTTCTTGCCGGCGGCATACCAGGGGACGCGCTTTCAGAATGAGGGCCCGCCGATCTTGAACCTCTCGAACCCCGAGACGGTCGGCGAGCATCAGCAACGAGGCAAGCTTGACTACCTGGCGCAGATCAATCGCCTGCACGCGGAGAGGCATCCGCATCAGTCCGAGCTCAACGCCCGCCTGGAGAGTTACGAGCTAGCTTACAGGATGCAAGAGCACGGCCCGGAGGCGGTCGACATTGCCGGAGAATCCGAGGCGACGAAGAAGCTCTACGGGCTCGACGACGAATTTTTGAGGCCCTTCGGGGAGAAGCTCTTGCTGGCGCGGCGCCTGGTGGAGCGGGGAGTACGGTTTGTGGAGGTCTACGGCGGCTCCTGGGACGCCCACGCCAAGATCGAGGCGAACCACTCCAAGTGGTGCCGCTTTACCGACAAGCCGGCAGCGGGCTTGCTGGCCGATCTCAAGTCGCGCGGCCTGCTCGAAGATACGCTCGTTGTCTGGGGCGGGGAATTCGGGCGCACGCCGTTCAATGAAAAAGGCGACGGCCGCGATCATAACCCCTGGGGCTTCACGGTTTGGATGGCCGGCGGAGGTGTTCGCGGCGGACAGACAGTCGGCACGACCGACGAAATCGGGCTACGCGTGGTCGATAAGCCCTATCACGTCCACGACATCCACGCCACGATCCTGCATCAACTCGGGCTCAACCACTTGAGCACAACCTACCTGCACAATGGACGTTCGGAGCGGCCAACGGTCAACGGCGGCAAGCTGATCGAAGACGCGATCGCGTAAGCGCCCGGTCGATGAACAACTACCGTTTCTTTGCTTGTTGCTGAGGTGGGGCCGCGAACGCGAGTAGCGGTGTTCTACCGAAACTCTCTCACAGCGGGCGGCGCTTTCGGATCCACGCCAACCCCAGCAAGCCACCGCCCATCAGCGCCCATGTCGAGGGTTCGGGTATGGAATTCAAGGCCAGCTCGACCTCATCATAGTTGAGCTGGATTCCGCCGTTGTTGATGAGCTCGATGCTCAAGGCTGATCCGATGTCGGCCTCAAGGCCGGTCGTCAGATAGCTCAAGTTGACCTGTCCGAACTTGCCCAATGCTGGGTCGAACGGGCTTGTCACCGAGTTGAGCACTGTCGTGCCGGCGAGTAGGCGCACCGTGTAGCTTGGCAAGGGCCCGAGAAGTTCCGAACGGTGGCCGATCCAAACCGACAGGTCATAGCGAAAGTTCGCATCGCCAGTTAGGGTATCGGCCAGCACTTGGCCGAAGTCCAGGCCGTTAGAGAAGGCCGTGTTCACACCGCCGGGAATGTTGTCTGCGGGCAGCGCGCCCGAACCGGGGCCGCCGGACGCGAATGATGCCAGGCTCGGGCGAAATGACCCGCCGCCCCCGGCTCCAAAGCCGATCCAACCGCTCGGCGCCGTGGTCGTGAATCCTCCGATTGTTCCGATGGCGTTTGCCTCGAAACTCGGATTGACAATTGTGATCGTGGCAGCCGCTAGGGGCGATGCGGCTGCTGCTAGGACCGTCAGACGGGCGATTTTTTAGTCGTTGTCATGGTCGCCTCCCCTCTGGTTTCAATGTTCTTGATTGCTCGGTATTCGCCTGGATGCTCGGTTGGGCGAAGGGAAGGGCGACTCAGTGATGCAATTGATCGAACAGAAATATTCTTCGACTGCACAATCCGTCGTTCCCAGAACGTTCTAAGTTAGACAGGAATGGTGGAGGCGGCGGGAATTGAACCCGCGTCCGAGAAAGACCTCCGCTAAGAGACTACATGCTTAGTCCGTCCAGAAATCTTAACCGGCGATAAGGAACGAACAACTCTCCGCCGATCCAGTTCGATTAATCTCGGCCCTTCGACTACGAACAGAAGCCTATGGCCTAGCCCGTGAAATTACGCCGAACTAACGCGTACGAGCCCGCGCCAGCCGACGGAGCCTAAGTAAACTTAAGCCGCGTACGCAAGCTGCGTGTTGTTATTGGCAGCTATCAATTTCCGATCGTTTTACGGGAGCTCGGAACCCGGCATGCCTCTCAACGACGGTTACAGTCCCGTCGAATCCATGGCGCCCCCAACCTGTCAAACAACAGCGAGCCGACCGCCGCGAAGAGCGATCAAGTCTCTGATCTCATCTTAGCTCATCGCCTAGTGCGATCCGAGGCTGGCGATCGTATATCCGAGGGACCGCCCGCTAGTAGTCGCGGCTCCGTTGCCGCTGCTACTCGACCTCGTTCGGAGCGGTGTAGCCGCGTTTGTGGATCAGGTCGTACTTGATGCGCTTGCCCTTCTTGCCGGTGATGCGCAGGTCTTTGTTGTTTGTGGGGTCCACGAGCCGGACCTTGATCTTGCGCTCCTTGCCGTCGCGCTTCGGGTTGCTCGAGATGTAGTTGACGCTGTACTGATTACGCATCACATAGCGTAGAGCGTTGAAGATGGTCGGGAACTCGCCGTAGAAGCGGGGGAAGAAGGAGAGCCCGCCGGTCTCCTTGGAAAACGTCCGCAGTTGATTGTCGGCTTGTAGAAAATTCATGCGCTGTATGCCGCCGAGGCCGCCGCGCGCGTCATAGTACTCGCGCAAGGCCTGCATTAGGCCGATCGAATGCACCGTTACGCCCGCGTCTTGTACGACGGCTCGGGCCTTGCCGTAGGTCAGCTTGCTGAAGGTATCGACGCCCGAGGAGATCAGTACAATCGACTTGCGGCCTTCGATGTCCTTCATGCGTTCGCACATCTGGGCCAGTGCGTCGAAGAGGTTTGACTCAGAGTAGGCCGCGATGCGCATGCGCTGTAGGCCGGCGTGAATCTTGCCCTTATTCTGCGTAAAGTCGGTGAGGATCTCTGGATTGAGATCATAGGCGACCAGCGCCACCCAATCCTCCGGACCAAGAGTCTCGACGAAGCCGTAGGTTGCGCTGAGCGTCTGGTACCAAGTCTCCGACCAATACTGCTGGTAGAGATTGCTGAACTCAACCAGCAGGCAGACCGTAACCGCCCCTTCGTTTTGTCCAAAGCTCTGCACCTTCTGCGGAACGCCGTCTTCGAGAACCTGAAAGTGGTGCTGTGGAATGCCCGGAATGAAGTTGCCGTGATTGTCGACGACGGCGATGTCGACGCTCACGACGTTGGTGTCGGAGGTGAAGAGCGCCTGTTCCTGAGGCAGGGTCTGTTTTTGCCGCGTTTGGATCTTGGGCAGCTCGGTTGGCCTATCGGGGTCCACGTCAGTCGGATCCGCCGGCCGGCCGGGTGCACGAGTCGGGCCCCCCCCAACCGTCGGGTCGCCGCCGGCCTGGGGACGCGGCCGGCCGCCGATGGGTCCCGTTGCTTGGGCGAAGACTTCGAGTCCGCCGGCGAGCAAGAGCCCGAGCAGGGCGATCGATAGAGTACCCAATCGTGAGGCGTGGGGCATGGCGCTCTTCCTCCATCCGTAGACCTTGTCCAGTCGCACCCCGCCCACGGCGTGCGGTGCGCTCACCCCATTGGACTCGCGAGCGAATCCCGAGGTTACCTCCTATCGTACTCGCCGCGCGGAGATGAGCAAACGATTCGTTCGTAAACCTTATGAGAAAGACGGTCGGGCAGGGCTATAATGCTTGCTCGATGCCTAAGCTGCCCGTCGACCGCTACTCCCGTCACATTCTGCTCTGCGCCGACCAGAGCGACCCCAAATGCTGTCCCCGAGAGGTCAGCGTCCCGGCCTGGACGCATCTCAAAGATCGGCTCAGGGAACTCGGCCTGGCCTCGGGCGAGGGCTGCGTCTATCGCAGCAAGGTCAACTGCCTTCGCGCCTGCGAGCAGGGTCCGATCGCGGTCGTGTACCCCGAGGGAGTTTGGTACCACTCCGCCGTGCCGGAAGTGCTCGACCGCATCCTCGAGGAACACGTCGTCGGAGGCCGGCCTGTCGAGGAATACGTCTTTGCGCGCAATCCGCTGTCTTGTGGAGACGGGCAAGGGAGCGAATAGCCCGAGCGCATGATGGGGCGGGTCGACAAACGCGCCGGCGTTGCGCCAAGGTCTTCAACGAGCTGGTGCGGCGCATCGCGATACGACGTAAGCAGGCCGCGTTTCATCCCAATGCCACGCAGTACAAGCTGCATCTCGGCGATAGCATCTTCTGGTATTGGCGCCAGAGCACGACGCTGCCACCAGAACATCTTCGCGATGCACAACGCTACCGACACGAAGCGAGAGATGCCGTTGGGCAATCTCAACCTCATCGCGACCGATCCTTGGCTCGATCTGATCAGCGGCAAGACGCTCGAAGACCTCGGCAACAAGCTTGTCCTCGAGCCCTATCAGTGCGTTTGGCTGACGAATAAGCTCTAATCGGCCGAGTCGGTTTTGGTAGGCTTGGGACCATGTGCATGTTGCCGTTTCTACTCTTGATCTCGATCTTGTCGGGCTGCGGCTCCTCCCCCGAACCCGAGTCGGCCTCGCCGCAAGGAGTTGCCGCGTCGAGCTTCGGTCAGACCCCGGACGGGCAAGACGTCAAGATCTTCACGCTCACCAATGCCAACGGGTTGGAAGTGCGAATCACCGAGCTCGGCGCGACTTGGGTCTCGATGAGGGTTCCTGATAAGGACGGCAATCTCGGTGATGTGGCGATGGGCTTCGACTCGCTCGACGGCTACCTCGGCGAGTTTCGCTATATGGGGGCGATTGTCGGCCGCTACGGTAACCGCATCGCGAAGGGCAGCTTCGAGCTTGACGGCGAGACCTACACGCTTGCGACGAACAACGGCGAGAACCATCTGCATGGCGGCAACGAGGGTTTTGATCGCTTCATCTGGAGCGGCGAAGAGTCCGAAAGCGACGATGGCGTCAGCGTGGCTCTAACGACCAATAGTACGGACGGCGACGAAGGCTATCCGGGAGCGCTCGAGGTCAAGGTTATCTACACGTTGACCAACGACGACGCCTTCCGAATCGACTACGAGGCGACGACTGACAAGCCGACGGTCCTCAATCTGACCAACCACGCCTACTTCAATCTGCGCAACGAAGGGACGATCCTCGACCACGAGCTGAAGATTAACGCCGATCGCTATACGCCGGTCGATGCCGGCCTGATTCCGACCGGAGAGCTTGCGCCGGTCGAAGGCACGCCGTTCGATTTTCGCGAGGCGACCGTGATTGGAACGCGTATCGACGCCGACGACGAGCAGATCAAGTACGGCGGCGGCTACGACCACAACTACGTCCTGAACCGAAGCGGAGAGGGGCTTGCGCCTGCCGCCGAAATCTATGAGCCGACCTCGGGGCGAGTGGTGGAAATTCTTACCGCGGAGCCCGGAGTTCAGTTCTACACTGGGAACTTCTTGAACGGCAGCGCTATCGGCCGTAGCGGCGCCTTCGAGTTCCGCAGTGGACTTTGCCTTGAGACGCAGCACTTCCCGGATTCGCCGAATCAGGCGGACTTTCCGTCGACGAGGCTCGCACCGGGCGAAACGTATCGCACGACGACGGAGTACCGTTTTTCGGTGCGAAAGTAAAGCGTGGCCACGGCCTCACATCAAGCTCATCGGATCCACGTCGACGACTAACGCCGTGGCGGGCCAATTCTCGCTTTGAGCGAAGCCGCGCGCGGATCGCACGACCTCGGCCAATTTCTTGCGGCTCGATGACTTGAAGACAAACTGGTATCGAAACTCCGTTTTTAGCTTCACCACAGGCGCCGCCGCTGGACCTAGCATACGGACCTCCGCCGGCGTCGGATGCAGATAGCGCCCCAGTCGTCCGCTCATCGCCAACGCTTCGTCTAGCTTGATGCTGCGCACGATCAACGACGCCATCGCCGCGAACGGCGGGTAGTGCATCATCCGCCGGAAGTGCGCTTCCTTGCGGTAGAAGCCTTCGTAGTCTTGCTTGGCGGCGAATGTGATCGCGTAGTGATCGGGATTCATTGTCTGGAAGTAGACGTAGCCGGGTTGGTTGCCCCGTCCGGCGCGTCCGGCGACTTGGGTAAGCAGTTGGAAGCTGCGTTCAGCAGCGCGAAAGTCCGGCACGCCGAGGCCGACGTCGGCCGAGACGACGCCGACAAGCGTAACGTTTGGGATGTCGTGTCCCTTGGCGATCATCTGGGTGCCGATCAGAATGTCGTAGCGCCGGTCTCGAAACGCTCCCAGGATCTGCTCGTAGTGATCGCGGCCTCGTACCGTGTCGCGATCAAGCCGTGCGATGCGAGCTTTGGGGAATTGTTCGCGCAAGGCGTCCTCGACCTTCTCCGAGCCGCTGCCGAAAAACTGCATGTATTCGCTCTCGCACTGCGGGCATTTTTCCGGCTTCGGCTCGGCGTAGTCGCAATAGTGGCAGCGCAGCCGTTGCTCCTTGCGGTGGAAGGTCAGCGTCACCGAGCAGTTCTGGCATTCGATGCGGCAGCCGCAGGCGCGGCACATGGCATACATCGAAAAGCCGCGTCGGTTGAGCAAGATCATCGATTGCTCGCCGGCATCCAGGCGTTGATTGATAGCTTCAGCGAGCGGTCGTGAGAAAAGAGCCTGCTTTCTCGTTTCGGCGAATTCCTCGCGCAGGTCGACGATCTCGACCTGGGGCATCGGCCGCTTCTCGATGCGCTCAGGCATGGTGAGCAGCTCGTACTTGCCCGTCTCGGCGTTGCGGCGCGATTCCAGACCGGGCGTGGCGGAGCCCAGTACGACCGTCGCTCCGACCTTTTGAGCCCGGACGACGGCCACGTCGCGGCCGTGGTAGCGCGGCGTATCGTCTTGCTTGTAGCTCGATTCGTGCTCCTCGTCGACGATCACGAGCCGCAAGTTGCGAATCGGCGCGAAGACCGCGGAGCGGGTGCCGACCACGACCTGTGCTTCGCCGCTTTGGATTCGTCGCCACTGCTCGGAGCGCTGCGCGCCCGTAAAGGCGCTGTGCAAGATGGCGGCGCGGTCGCCGAAACGTCCGAAGAAACGCGCGGCGACGGCCGGGGTGAGGCCGATCTCGGGTACCAGCAGCAAGGCGCCGCCGCCGCTCGCTAGCGCCTCGTCGATCGCGCGCAGATACACCTCGGTCTTGCCCGAGCCGGTCACCCCCTCCAGCAGGAACGTCTTGTACGCCTTTGCTCGGAGAGACTCTTCGATTGCCTGCAGCGCCGCCCGCTGAGCCTGGCTGAGCTTTAGCTCTTCCGGCGCTCGCTCGCCGATGGGTCGCTCCCGCACGAGCCGAAGCCTCAGCGCTCCTGCCTTGTCGAGTCGCTTGGCGACAGCGGCGGCGTCCTTGCGCTCTAGCGCCAGCACGGCGAGATCGTGCTCACCCGGATGCGCGGCGACGTAATCGAGCAGCCAGCGTTCGCCTATCTTTGGTTTGGCGGGAGCTTTGGAGGCGTCGCCGGCTGTGACTAACAGCCGTCCGTCGCGCGCTAACAGTGGATCACGCCCCTCGATATCGGTCTCGATCGAGAGTAGCCCCTTTTTGATGAGCGTCTTGATTGCGTTGGCGGCGCCCGGAAACTTGCGCTTGAGATAGGCCTCGCCCAGAGGGCGCTTCTCTAGCGCCTGGAGCACGCGGATCATCGGATCGTCCGCGGCGACCGCAGATGCGAATCGCGCGGCAACCTCGGCGCCGTTGCCGGTGAGCTTCACGAGCTTGCGCTCGCGAATCTCGCCGCCAAGCGGAAGCATCGCTCGCAAGACCTCGCCGATCGGAGCGCTGTAGTAGCGCCGAATCCATTCGGCCAACTCGAACAGCGCCGCGTCGAGCACCGGCTCCTCGTCGAAGAGCCGCAATACCTCGCGCGCCTTCTGGCGCGGCGCGTCGTCATGGCAGGCGACCACGACGCCGGTCAGCTTGCGCGCGCCGAATGGGGCGGCGACGCGAGCGCCCGGACGCACGCGGTGCCGCAGAGTCAACGGCAGCGCATAGGTGTAGGTGCGGTCGAGCGGAATTGGCAGCGCGACGTCACAATACTCTGGCAGTTCGTCGGAGTGTGAGGGAGGCATCAGAAGGCGACGGGCGATCGGGTAGATTCAGCGCCTAGCGTGAGCCAGTGAAACTGCCGCCTTCTCAAGACTTAGAGAGGCTCCGCGTGGGGAGAGCGATTCCGATAGTGCCGGAAGGTCGGGTGCGGTCACGGCAGACGAGCCTCCACGACCAGGGTAACAGAGCGGGCAAACTCGTCCGCCGTCGCGGGGAGATAGCTCGTTTCGAAGCCTTCAGAGCCGCAGCGCGAGCTGCGATGACCCGGTCGAGCCTCACCGTAAATCTGGACTGCTCATCGCGCCTTGCGGCGCGGCTCCGAACGGCCAACAAGAAGCCGGGACGGGGGCGTAGCCCCCGGCCCGCTGGCTCAGGCTACCTGCGCCTCAGCGTGACGCGGCTTGCCGTGAAGGGAACGTTCTGCGCCGGCGGTGGAAACTGGCCGGCCACGTCCTCTGTTGGGTTGGGGCAGTCGGGAACTGTCGAGAAGAATGACGGACTGGGAGGCAGCATCACGGTCTCACAGGCGAACACCTCGATGCTGAAGGTTCCTTCACGATGATTGAAATCTCCAGCGAAGTGGCTTTCGATGTGAATTCTTTCGAACCCGGTTGTTTCGCCTTCGGGATTCTTGACATACCTCAGAAGAACCGACCGGGAAGAGCGCGCGCCGGTTCTAACCCAGACTCCCACAGCCGGAGTGAGTTGGAAAGGCAGTTGCGGGCTCGTGTCGAGCGATCCTTGCGAAAACAGGAGTCCGGCTCGAGTCGCGGTAAAGATCCCTGGTGATCCGCCGATTCCTTCGATCCACCAGACGCCGTCGAAGCGATTGCCCATGAGGGGGGCGAACGGATTGGTTTCTCCGATGATGTCGCTCCCAGGCGGGTCCGCCGCAAACGCGGGCGTACTGAGGATCGAAATAGCTGCTAAGCAGAAGGATAGTTTCAGTGACCTCATTCTTGGCTCCTGGATGTCGCTGGTTGCGACGTTGAGGTCAGTCTTCAGCACGCGCCGGGGGAGCGCAAGCTTTGCGTAGTTATCGTGAGGTCACGTAACGTTTAATCGACTGGATTTGAGGGGCTTAGAGAGACGCCCCCGGGGCGTTGGTCGGCTGCGGGCGGTCGAGAACTTCGAGAAGTCCCATCTTCTCGATTGTGCTCCGGAATCCCGGGTGGGTTCGAAGGGCCTCGACTCCGGGCCAGACGGCTAGCCACATCGCACGCATCTCGTGGATCTGTCTTGATTGCTCAAACCAGTGAGCGGCTTCATCGTGGTCTTCTATGGCAAGGTGGGCGAAGGCCAAGGCCAGAGGCGAGAGCGGCCTGCCTTGCGGCCCTGCTTTGAGTTGTCCGATGAGGCGCATAACATCATCTCTTTGGCCCGCCGCGCCATAGGCTCTTGCCAGCATGCCGAGACCGAAGGGGTTGGGCGCAATCTTCTGAGCCCTTTCGGCAGCTTCGATGGCCTCTTCGGGGCGACCTAACACGACATAACACTCGCTGAGAAAACGATGGGCGTCGGGGAACGTTGGATTGAGGCTTATCGCCTCTTCCAGCGTATCGACGCACTCAGGGCTGTGGTCAAGGGTCAGGACTGTGCCGAAAATGACATAGTGCACCGCGTTTGCGGGGTCGAGCGCGATCGCCCGCCGCATCTCGGTTGCAGCCTCTTCGAAACGACCCGTAGGGCTCAGATAGAAATTCGCGTACGCGTGGCGAGTCATGGCGTCGTTCGGCTCGATCTCGATTGCGCGGAGGAACTCTCGCTTCGTCTCTTCCCACTTCCACTGGAATGCCAGGTTTACAGCCAGCACCGATCGAGCGAAGGCGAGATCGGGATCTATCTCGACCGCCTTCCTGGCGCGCCGTCCCGTTTCCTCCAGGATCTCTGCCGCGGGCAGATCAGCTTGAATCGCTCTCATGCGGGTCGTCTGAGCGAGCCAGGCGTGCGCCAGAGCGAACTCGGGGTCCAACTCGATGGCCTGACGAAGAAATCCCATCCCGGCCTGCGATCCTTCCACGGTCCAGGTATGCCAGGCCGCCCGAGCTTTGAGGTATAGGTCGTAAGCCTCGGGATGGACTGAAGCTGCTTCGCCTCCAGTCAGTTGCACGCGAAGCTCGCGGGCCACGGCGGTCGCGATTTCGCGCTGTAGGGCTAGGATGCTCGACAGCTCCCCCGCGAAATCATGCGCCCATACGTGTCCCTCTTGCCGGGCGTCGATAAGCTGAACGGTAATGCGGATCTGATCGCCTTCGCGGACCACTCCGCCCTCGATCGCGTAATCGAGATCAAGCTCATCCGCGATTTCCGGAATCGTGCTCGGTTGGCGCCTGTAGCGCATCATGGTCGTTCGCGATATCACTCGCAAGAGTTCCGCCCTCGCCAACTCCGAGATCAGCGCGTCTGTCACTCCATCGGCAAAGTATTCCTGCGAAGAGTCCGGCGAGTAATCCTGAAAGGGGATTACCCCGATGGAGATCTCCGATCGGGCGTCCGGCGTGGGATTCCGGCGCAGCACCGGCTCAAGCAGGAACCACAGCAGGAACAACACGGGAAACAGAGCGAGAAGGCCAATCGCGCGCGGCAGCTTCCGGCTGACAGCCAACTTGCGCGGCTCAATGACGGGAACATAACCCCGGCGGGCCAGAGTGATTCGAATTGGGTCGTCCGCACCTTCGGTCGCATAGTACGCCGCCAGCCGTTCACGAAGACGACCTCCCTGCACGCGCACCACGGAATCCACGCGAGGATCGAAGCTTTCCTTGCGATCGAAGACTTCGAGGCCGACTACGTACTCCTGAATATTGTCGATGCGGCCGGCGAGCTGCTCCTCAACGATGAAGCGGAGGAATCTCTGGAGACGTTGTGCCTGCGCGAACCCCTTGGATGCGGCGATCAGTTCGACCTGCCGGTGAACTGCGTCCTCGGACAACGTCTGCTTGCCGTTGTTTGAAGAGGTTGCCATTGATAGGGCGAACGGGACCTATCGGCTGGCCCTCGAGCGGTCCGGGACTGTCAGCGATACCGGCACGGGGTCGATCTTGTAGGGGACGTTCTTGCCCTCGCCGCGGCCGGCCAAGAACGAACTCGAGCTGAGCATCACCTCGTATTCTCCCGGCTCAACGGTTGGGGCTGCGGAGCACTTCAGTTCGAAGTCCGAAACGCCGGCGGGCGCCGCCGCTGACTCGCAGGCGACTCCTTTAGGCAGGTCGGTCGCCTCGACGGTCACCGCGTTGCTGAAAGCGGAGTCTCGCTCTACACGGCCCGTGATCAAAGTCGATTCGCCCGGCGCTAGCGAAATGGCGTCCCTGGGGGCTTGGAGCGTGTAGCCCTGAACCACCTGAATGGTTATCGGCGGCGCCGCGATTTGCTCGGTGATCCCGGCGATCATCGCCTCGGCAGTCAACATTACGTTGAACGTCTGCTCTGGGGCGCCCATCGTGGTGCGTAGGTATTTGATGTAAGAGCCGTCGTCGGCTATTTCCGCCTCGGGATCACGGGGCGAAAAGGTTGATTCGAGCGCTCCTACCGTTGCGAGTCGGAACTCGCCGAGCTTCTTGACTTCGGGGTCCGTACTGACCAGCTTCCAACGAAGCGGATACTCGACGCCCTTCACGATGCGCACGTTGGAGGGGCCGACGATCTCGATGCGGGCCGGTAGGCCCTCGCCCACGGCTGCCGGCAAGTCCATGCCGAGCCAGTCAGCGCGGGCCGGCAACTCGCGGGCGCGGATGCCCTTCCGGGATGCGATCGAAGCCACGAGTCCCGGACCAGAAGCTCGACGGCGTACGTTGACGTCGTCATCGCCGACGGCTTGGCCCCACACGCTGAGCTGCATGGAACCCTGTTTGGCGTCGGCCGGAACAGACAGCGCAAGAGTGCCTGCGCTTGCCGCGCCGATCAGGTCTTTGGTGAAGAACGCAGGAGGTATGTAGCCGCCCTCGACTTTGAGCGACTCGTCGCCGCCCTCGACCTGCAACTGAACGGCGCCGCCGTATCCACGCCGCACGGCGGTCGCCGAAACGTACACTGTCCCTCCCGCCGGTATATTGACGTGCGGCGTGTTGAGCGTCAGGTCGAAATCGACGGTTCCTTGCTCGGCTAGTAGACGGTAGCCAAACGCCGGGCCGCCGCGTTGGACCAGATCCTCAACGACAACGGTCAGCTCCTCAACGCCTTCCGGAATCTCGACGTTGACGAACGGGTCTCGGCTCACGAAGGTGTTTTCTTCGAGAGACGTCGTGCGCTTTTCAGGGACTTCGTCGCCGCCACGAGCCAACAGTGTTTTTCCCGGGCCGTAGACGCTCAACAAGGGGTAGAGCTGCGAGGCTCCCAGGCTCGGCGCTTGTACTACGATTCTCCACCGCTGCCCTGGCTTGACCGATAGCTTGTAAGCGTCCGTTTCGCCTGCCTCGGAGATTTTGCCGTTGAGCACCTGCTCCGCTCGGAGCATTCGGTTCGAGGATTCGACGACTTCGTCGCGGTCGCTCAGCGTGAACGGGACGGGCAGCGCGCCCGGCTTTCCGGGACTCATTGCCGTCGTTAGGGTCTGGTTCGGCAGAGCGTTCGACAGGTCGGCCGTTTGCCGTACCGGTTTCTCGAGGCTTCCTCCGAACCACTCGACTTCAACCATTTCGCCGCGTCTACCGCCGAGCGGGAAAAAGCCGTCGGCGAAGTCGAAGTCGCCGATCTTGAGCCGATAGAAGTTCGCGGACTGGTTGCTGTAGCGCGCGTCGTGTACGGCAACGAAATAAGCGCCGTCTTTGGGAACATCCAGCAGCAGGCGGCTGTCGAGCCCCAGGGTCGCCGCGTCATTGTTGATGGCCAGTTGTCGACCGTCGGCATCGAGGAGGCGGATTACGGGGTCAATGGCCGAGCCCATGCGGCGGGCTTCGACTTCAATCACTACGCGCTCGCCGGCCTTTGCCTCAAATCGATACACGTCGCGGTCGGCGGCGCGGAGACGGCCGTTGACGGCTACCGGCCGCTCGACGGATTGAGCTTGCTCAGGCGCGTCATTGCTCGCCTCTTCGTCCATGGCGGAGGATTCAGCTTCGGCGACGTCGGGGAACTCGCCGACGCTGAACAGCATCACGTTCGAGACGCCGGTCGGCGTCTCCAAGCGAATCGGGTAGAGTCCCAGCGGAGCGTCTTTCTTCAGTTCGACGAGAAAGTTCAGCGCAGCCTTCGAGTTGCGCGAGCCCTTCGCCAGGGGAGTGAACGAGGCGGGCAGAGTGGAGACGATCTGTGAGCCCTCGGGTAAATACGCCCCGTAGAGCTCGAGACGAAACGCCTTGCCTCGCTGCGCGCCCCACGGTTCGAGCCGATTCAGCTTGGGCGGCGCAGCTGCCAAAACCATGCTGCAGACAATCGCCAGAATCAGCAGTCGGATGCTTGTTTTCACCGTATCGCTCCTATCGTGCCGTAGCCGTTTCGGTGCTCTCCTCAATGGGAGCGGGAACAAACTCGCGGATGATCTTGCCCGACCTAGCATCGTAGATGCGGACCTTGCCGTCGAAGCCCGCCGTCGCCACCTCGTCGCCCGAGGGATGGAAACGAACCGTGTAGATGCCCGCCTTGTGTCCGATTAGAGCGGCGATGCGCTCGCCTGACTCCACGTCGTACAGCGGAGCTTCCGGCGCGGCGCCAGCCACGACTAGACTTCGGCCGTCCGGGTGGAAAGCCACTGCGAAGATCGCTCCTTTCTGCATCTCGAGCTCGCGAATCAGGGATGAGTCGTCCGCGATGCGCATCTTCTTCGAGCGCTCCATCTTGTAGTAGTACGGGACACGGTCATCGCCGCCGATGACGACCACGTTCCGTGTTGGGTGACGAGCCACGCACGACAGCTCGCCGCGCAGCTTGTTGACGGTCTCAAGGAACGAGCCTGACTTCACGCTCGCAAGGCGCGCGGCGCGGTCGCGGCCGACGGAGACGAGCTGTTGACCGTCTACCGAAAAGACCGTGTCGAGCACCCAGTTCTCGTGATAGCTCGACTTGTGAAGCTGTGTGCCCGTCGCGAGGTCGTGAATGCGGACGGTTTGGTCGGGGCAGCCGTAGGCGAAGTGTGCGCCGTCGGGCGAGATCGATGCTCCGAAGATCGTGTCGGCGCAAGTAGTGATCGACTGTTTGAGCGTCTGCTTAGCGACGTCCCATAACTGGACTTCGCCAAAGCGCGCCGGCGTACCGCCGGCGGCCAGCAAGGTCTTGCCGTCGGGGGTAAAGGCGATGGATTGAACCTTCTCGGAAAGGCCGACGAGGCGGCCGACGAGTCCGGAGCCGTCGGAATTGTGAAGAAGCACTTCGCGATAGCCGCCCACCGCTAGAAGGGAGCCGTCGGGGGAGTAGGCGACGGACGTGATTACCGGCGGGAGATGGTAGACGGGCGGTTCGCCGGCGCTGATCGAGTCTTTGACCTCGTCGGGCGTGTCATCGGCGCCTCCCGCTTCAACCCAGCGGCGGAAGAGGTCGATCTGCTCCTCCGGCAGGGGGTCTTGTGCCAGGGGCATACGGGGCTCGCGCTCTCCCGAGACGTAGGCTACCAGCAGGCTTTCAGCGGGTTTCCCGGCGACGAACGAAGCTCCTTTTGCGCCGCCCTTGCGGAGTCCCTCGTATGTGGTCAGGTCCAGACCGCTCATCTTCGACGCGGGCTGGTGGCAGCCCTGACAGCTGCGTTGAATGATTGGACGAATATCGTGGAAATAGCTTGCCGCCGGCGGTTCGGCAGGCGCTTCCTGCGCCGCGGCGGAAGCGGCAAGCGATAGGCCAATCAGCGCGATCAGTACTCGCATTCAAACAATCCCTCGGCTCGATGATATGAGCACTGAGGCCGGCGGTCAAGTTCGCCGGTTCGCCGGCGCTGGCGAAAGCCTCGCTACTGAGCGTTGCGGCTCAAAGGCTCGGGCACAACAAGGGCGTCCGGGAAATCGGCCGCCTTCTTGCCTCCTCGGCCGCCCAGACGCTTGTTTTGGGAGTTGCCGCGCGGCGCGTTGAGCGGGATCTCCATCCCGCCCAGCTCATCCATCATCTCGTAGAGTCGGGTCTCCATAGCGTTCGCTGTCTGCGCGTAATGCTCGTCGTAGAGCAAGTTATTCTTTTCGCCCGGATCGGCCTGGAGATCGTAGAGCTCGTCGGCGTCCCAAAGGCCGTAGTAGGTGATGTACTTATAGCGCTCCCCGCGAAGGGAGAACACCGTCGGCGACTGTGGGAAATTCTTTTCCCAGTAGTAGGCGTAGAGGAAGTAGTCGCGCCAAGCGATCTTCTCTCCTTTGCCGAGCGCGAGATAGCTCTGACCGTCCATGTGGGGAGGCTTCTGGAGGCCCATGGCTTCGAGAACCGTGGGGGCCACGTCGATGTTGGCCACGACCTCTTCGACGACCGTGCCGCCCTTGAAGAGCACAGGGCATTGCATGAGCATGGGAACGCGAATCGACGTTTCGTAGGCGACGCGTTTGTCGATGAGCCCATGCTCGCCGAACATGAATCCGTTGTCGCCCATATAGATCACGAGCGTCTCGTCGTGGATCCCCATTTTTTTCAGTTGTGCGACTACCCTACCGACGCTGTCGTCGACGCCCGAGAGAGCCTCGGCGTAGCTCTTGTAGTACTTCTCGATGTCTAGATTGCTGTGGTAGGGAAATTCCACGCCATGCCAGCTATTGCGTTGATCCCGCAGCCAGCGCGGTTTGCCGCGGTAGTTCTCAGGCGTGTCGGCTTCGCTCGCTGGACGCTGGAACGGCTTGTCGGCCAGGTTGCCCTGGTGGCGCTCGGCGGGCGTGAAGTTGGCGTGTACGGCTTTGTGAGAGAGGTACAGGAAGAATGGCTTTTCGCTGGGCTTCTGCTCCTCGAGCCAGTCGACTGCGTAGTCGGTAAGCTCGTCGGTGATGTAGCCTTTCTGCTTGACTCGGCGGCCGTCGACGTTGAGCGTGTAGTCCGGATTGGGAGGGAGATAGTTGCCCTGGCCGCGGAAGCTGACCCAGTGATCGAACCCTGGCCGCGGCTCGTCGCTCTCGCCGCCCATGTGCCACTTGCCTATGAAGGCGGTGGCGTATCCGGCTTTCTGCAAGTACTGCGGGAAGAAGAGCGTACCTTTGGGCACAAGCCGGTTGTTGTCGATCACCCGGTGGCGGAAGGTGTAAAGCCCGGTCAGGATCGAAGCTCGGCTCGGCGAGCACAACGACGTCGTCACGAAGGCGTTCTTCAGGTGAACGCCGGCTTCCGCCATTGAGTCCATGTGCGGCGTACGTGCGAACTGGTGATCGAGGAAGCTCATCGCGTCGTAGCGATGGTCGTCGGAGAGTATGAACACCACGTTGCGCGGCTTGGCGCCGGCGATTCGCTGGGGGGAAACCTCGGTCGGAACGGGCTCAACGGCGCCGAACGAAGGGGTGCAGAGAAGAAGCAGAGAGGCCAGAGATCGAAACGGCATGGATGCTAACCAGTCTAATTGGCTCGGCGATCATTTGCGCGTCTACCAAGCACACTCACGCTATCTTTCTGGCCTCAGCCGGGCCGCTCGTGCCGTCAGTCGGTCGGCCAGACGGTACCCTGGTGCTTCTTGGTCACCGGCGCTAGTCCCTTGTAGGTGAACTTCTGCAGCCGCTGACCGTGGTAGGTCTCCGTCGTGTAAAGGTTGCCCTTCGAATCCGTGGCGACGCTGTGCACGGCGTAGAATTGCCCCGGCTGGCGGCCGCCGTCTCCGAACGTTGTCAAGACCTCGAGCGAGTCGCGGTCGAGGACGTGAACTTTGTGGTTCGCGCCGTCCGCTACGTAGAGGAACTTTTGCCCCGGGTCTCTCGATATGGCCACATCGAACGTTGATCCGTCGCCCAACGTATCCGGCTCGACCCAGGCCTCTTTGACGTATGTGCCATCGGTCTTGAACACCTGGATGCGGTCATTGGTGCGGTCGCAGACATACAGTAGGCCGTCGTCGGAAAGCGTCACGGCATGCACCGGCGTTCGAAACTGTTTCGGGGCCGGCTCGCCGGGTTTGTAAGCTGGGAGTTGGGTGTCGTCGGGCTTGTTGCCGTAGGCGCCCCAGTGCCGCTTGTACTCGCCCGTGTCGGCATCGAGGACGATTACCCGGCGGTTGCCGTAGCCGTCGGCGACGTATAGCTCGTTCGTTTTCGGATCGACGACGGTTTTGGCGGGCAGCTTGAAGTTCTTCAAGTCATCACTGCCCGTACCCGCGAAAGGTTTGCCGATCTGCATCAGGAACTTTCCGCTTGCGGTGAACTTCAGAACCGAGCTGTCGTGAACCGCTCCCTTGCCCATCGCGCTCTCGTCGTGCGGAAGCGCTGCGGGCCTCTTGCCGCGGCCATTGCCGCCGATCCAGACGTTGCCTTTGTGGTCGACGTCGATGCCGTGATTCGAAGCGGGCCAGTCGAAGCCCTCTCCCGGTCCGCCCCAATGCCGAATTAGCTCGCCTTCCGGATTGAACACAAGAACCGGCGGGGCAGGGAAGCAGCAATCCGATGCCGGCGGATCCCATGTGGCGTAGACTTCTTTCGGATCGAGCGAGCCCGACCGATGAATGATCCAGACGTTGTCGTCCGCGTCGACATCGACGCCGATCACTGTCCCTAGGAGCCAATGATTCGGCAGCGGCTTCGGCCATAGAGGATCGACCTCAAATCGCGGCGCCTGCACTCCGGCAGCCTCGACGGCGGCTTTCTGATCGAGCAACGCCAAGCCTACGGCGAGCAAGCCGACAACGGTTACAAAGGCAATGCCGATTCGATATTCACGTTTCATGTCATTCCTCGCTAATCCGACCTTGGGTATCATACTCCATGCTCGCTGCGGTTGCGAGCGAATAAAAACTCTTGCCGTCCTACCTCTCAGCGTTTTTGTGGCTGGCGGTGGCTCTCGGACTCGCCGGCGATGCTTCCGGTCACGAGATCCCGACCGAAGTTACGGCTCGCATTTTGGTCAGCCCAGCGGGGGATCGGCTTCAGCTGCTGGTCAGGGTCCCGCTGAGCTCGATGCGGGACGTGGAGTTTCCGGAGCTTACGTCGGGGTATCTGGATGTTGAGACCCTCGCTCCCCGGCTGCCGGAGCTGGCCACGTTGTGGATCACTGGTTTCGTTGAGATCTACGAAGACGACGCCCGACTGCCTGAACCGCGAATCGCGGCAAGTCAGATTTCGATCCCCTCCGACAGGTCCTTTGCGTCGCTTGAGGCTGCGCTGTCGCACGTCGCCGGGCCGAAACCGGCCAACGAAGAGAACCTAGTATGGGACCAGGTTCTCTTCGATGTGTTGGCGGAGTATCCGATTCGGTCGGATCGATCCACCTTCTCGATGCGGCCGGGATTGGGGCATCTAGCCGCTCGGGTCCTCACCGTTTTGCGGTTCTTTCCACCCGAAGGTCAGGACCGCGCGTATCAGTTCTTGGGAGACCCGGGGCGGGTGCCGCTCGATCCGAGTTGGGGCCAGGCAGCCTGGCGGTTTGTCGAGCTAGGTTTTTTTCACATCCTCGACGGGCCGGATCATTTGTTGTTTCTACTCTGCCTGGTGATTCCGTTCCGGCGCTTGCGCCCTCTGGTGCTGATCGTGACGGCTTTCACGGTCGCGCACTCGGTCACCCTGATCGCCTCCGCCTTCGATTTCGGGCCCAACGCGCTATGGTTTCCGTTGCTGATCGAAACGTTGATCGCAATCTCCATCCTGTACATGGCGCTCGAGAATATCGTGGGAGTGAACTCGGTGCACCGTCGCTGGATGTTTGCCTTGGGATTCGGCCTCATCCATGGCTTCGGATTTTCGTTTGCGCTGCGCGAGACATTGCAGTTCGCCGGGTCTCACCTGCTGACTTCGCTTCTCTCGTTCAACCTTGGCGTTGAATTGGGGCAACTCCTGGTGCTGCTGATCTTGGTTCCGGCGCTGGACGCCTTGTTTCGGTTTGTGGTCGCCGAGAGGATGGGAACGATTATTCTCTCGGCGTTGGTTGCGCATACTGGCTGGCACTGGATGACCGAACGCGCAGATCAGCTGAGTCAGTTCAGCTTCGCTGGGGCCGGTCTCGGCGCTGCCGAGCTGGCCGTTGCGGCGCGCTGGCTGTTGTGGTTGGTGATTCTTGCGGGCCTGGGTTGGGCGGCGTCGCGATTGATCGGGCGCAAGTCCCACGATTTGCCGCGCCCCGGCGTCGACTGAGAATCGACGCGGCAGAGCTGGGGCTCCTCGCCGCTCTAGGCCCTTACGATTCGGAACACTTGGCCGCCTGGCGCGTGGAAGTAGAAATGTCCCTTGTCCCAGAAGTCGGTGATCTCTTCGACGCCGAACTCCAGAAGTTGCCTCTTTAGCCCTTCGACATCGTCGCTCGCTACTTCCATCCAGGCGGCGAGTCGGTGATCGGCGTTTGACGGCGCGGGCGCGACACCGTCGACGAATTGTACGCCCAGCATCTCTCCGCCGGAAAACTCGAAGATGTCGACGTGTTCCGGAATGTTCTCGGTGATGTCGTCGGAGGAGTGCAGCTTACATCCAAGCAGATCGGTGTAGAACGCGCGGACGCGATCGCGTTCGCCGCGCCGGATCGTCAAAAGGAAGTGTGTTCCAAACCGGATCATGACGACTCCTCCGTCGCCTCGACGTGCCACTCGATCTGCGGCATGTCGGTTTTCGGGGGCGGCGGCCAGTGTTGCCCGCGCTGGCTCGAAAGGCCTTTGTTGGGGCCGGGGACGAATGGGCGATCCGGCAATCCGACCAGACGCCCGTTCTCCACCCAGCGCTCGTCGCCGCCGTAAAGCTCGCGTATGAGCAGTTGAGTGAGCCGCTGCAACGTCTCCGCGTGGTCCGCCGACCCGGACAGATTGGTCAACTCGTTGGGATCTTCCTGAGTGTCGAAGAGCTGCCCCAGATTGCCGACGGGATAGTAGATCAACTTGTATCGGCCGTCGTGGATCATGCGGGTGGCGTGGCCGTCTTCGCCAACCTCGCCGTAGAGGTGTTCGCGTTTACGCTCGCTGAACATCGAACGACCTTCTACGGAGTCTGGAATCGCTACCCCGGCCAGGTCGAGCAGCGTGGGCATGACGTCTTGCCAACCGACCAGACGGTCGTCGACGCGATTGAAGCCGACACGCGAGTCGCCTCTTGTTCCGGCCACAATCATCGGCACGTTGGCCGAAGGCTCGTAGAAGAGCCGCTTGGCCCACATGCCGTGGTTGCCGAGCATATCTCCGTGGTCGGAGCTGAAGCAGATGATTGTGTTGTCGAGAAGGCCTTCCTCCCGCAACGAACCGATCACTACACGAAGCTGATGATCGATGTGCGTGCACAGAGCGTAGAAGGCACGCCGGGCGGCGCGCACTTGGTCGGCGTTCATGTGCGAGCCACGCGCGCAGTTTGCCTCTAGGCTGTAGGGCAGGGCAGCGGGATCGCTGGCCCATTCACCCGTGACCGGCTCATCGAGCTCGACATCGTCGTAGAGATCGAGGTACGTCTGCAAGGGAACCAGAGGCGGGTGCGGGTGGCGGTAGGAAAGAAACCAGAACGCCGGCTTGTTCGGGTCGCGGCGCTTGATCGTTCGGACCATTTGCTGCGTCGCCCAGTTGGTGGCGTGCGTCTCTTCGGGCAGGTGCCAGGGGCGCGTGCCGTACTGGTTATTGCTCATGCCATGGTCGAAGTGGCGGCCCGGATAACCTTCATCTCCCAGAAAGATCTCGTAGTCGTCGTGCACGCCGTATATCGTGCGGCCTTCTTCGTCGAGAATCACGTCGTCGAAGCCGATGCGGTCGCGCTGTGGATAGACGTGCAGCTTGCCGACGGCGTAAGCCTGGTAGCCGGCGTCGCGGAAGGTCTGTGCCATGGTGGGCAGGTCGGGCATAGGCAGCGTCTCTTGGAAGACGCGGTCGCCATGACCGCGCGGAGAGGTTCCGGTCATCAGGGTCCGCCTGGCGGGAATGCACACTGGGCACTCTCCGTAGGCGTTGCTGAATCGCACGCCGCTGCGAGCAAGCTCATCCAGCGTCGGCGTTTGGATAGCGGGATGGCCGGCGGCTCCCAGCAGGGCCGCGGGCCAGTGGTCGGTAGTGATGAGTAAGATGTTCGTGCGTGCAGACATGGAAAGTACAGTCTACCCGCAAGGACGCCGTGTAGCCTATTGCGACGCTAGGCCAGGATCTCGTTGATGACGTGGCCGTGTACGTCCGTCAAGCGGTAGTCGCGGCCGCCGAAGCGGTAGGTCAGTTTCTCGTGGTCCAACCCCAGTAGGTGCAAGACGGTCGCATGCAGATCGTGAATGGTCCGAATGCCCTCGACTGCGTGGTAGCCATAGTCGTCGGTCGCCCCGTAGATAAAGCCTTTCTTGAGCCCGCCGCCGGCCAACGCTAGGCTCCAGCCGTATGGGTTGTGATCGCGGCCGTCGGCGGCCTGGACGAACGGCGTGCGCCCGAACTCGCCGGAGAAGATCACCAGCGTTGAATCGAGCAGCCCACGCGCCTTCAAGTCCTTAATCAACCCCGCGACGGGCTGATCCACCGTGACGGCGTTGATCTTGTGAAACTTCTTCAGGTTATTGTGCTGGTCCCAGGGATTGCTCATGCCGCCCTGCGGCTTCCCGGCAACCATCGTCAGCTCGATGAATCGCACCCCTCGCTCCACTAAGCGCCGCGCCAGCAAGCATTGCCGCCCGTAGGATTGGGTCTCCGGACTTTCGGCATCTAGGCCGTAGAGCTTCTTCGTGGCCTCAGTCTCGCCGTCCAAGTCCACCAGCTCCGGGACGGAGCTTTGCATCCGATAGGCGACCTCGTAGTTGCTGATTGCCGCCTCGATCGGCTCGTGGCTGCCCGTGCCTGCCAGGTAGTCCCGATCCATGTCGTTGACGAACGCCAAGCGGCTGCGTTGTAGCGCGTCCGTCTCTTTGGGGCTTACGTTGCGCAGCGGCTCAGCGTTCTCCGGGTACAAAAAAGAACCTTGGTGGATCGCCGGCAGGAATCCGTTGGCGAACATGTTGATTCCGCCCAGAGGAATCCCGCCGCTGCCGAGCACGACGAAACCCGGCAAGTTCTGGTTTTCGCTCCCTAGGCCATATGTTGTCCAGGCGCCCATGCTTGGGAAGCCGGTGAACGGCATGCCGCAGTGAAAGTAGAAATTCGCCTGGGCATGCTCCATGAACTTGGCGACCATCCCGCGCAGGACGGTCAGGTCGTCGGCCACCGTGCCGAGATGCGGGAATAGGTCGCTGATCGGAATCCCCGACTCGCCGTAGTTGTTGAACTCCCAAGGGCTCGGGAAGATGTTGCCGTCTTGGTCGAACATCGTCCGGGCCGTCTTGAACGGCATCGGCTGACCGGCTTCTTTCGTGAGCCGCGGCTTGGGATCGAACGAATCAATATGCGACAGACCGCCGGACAGGTAGCAGAGGATGACGCTCTTGATCTTGGGGTCGAAGTCCGGCTTGCGCGGCGCTAAAGGCCCCTCCGCCTTGGCCGCCGCACCGAACGCCGGATCGGACATCAGTGCCGACAGCGCCAGCGCCCCGAAGCCGGTCGACGTTCGTCGCAGCATCTCGCGGCGGCTGTAGAAGCTGGTTCTCGTGTGGCGCATGGCTGGTATCCCTAACGGATGTAAAGGAGCTCTTTCAGATTGAATAAGGCATGAGCGAAGTCTTGCCATACCTGCTCCGACGCGAGCAGATCGTCGCCCGGAACCTCGTGCTTGGCTGCGAGTTCGGCAATGAAGGTCTCGGCGCGGTCGCGCTCGTTCGTTGTGGGCTCGCGTCCGAAGGCTCTTGCAAACATGCGGTCGACGCGCGCCCCGACCGAAGCGTCCTCGGTTTTCGCGAGCCGCTCGGCCCAAACCTTGGCCTGGCCGATCACCAATGGCGAGTTGAGCATCGTCAGCGACTGCGCCGGCACATTGGTCTCGTCACGCTGCCCGCGCGTGGACGACGGTTTCGGTTGATCGAAGACCTCTAGGAATGGATTGTGCGCATTGCGCCGAATCTCCTGATAGATGGACCGCCGGCCGTCGCCGTCGAGCGGGCCGACCGGCTTGTCGCCTTTGGTCTTGCCTCTTCCGTATGCATAAAAGACCGGAATCGACTTCCCGTGCATCGTCGAGTCGAGGCGCCCGGATATGGCCAACAGCGTGTCCCGAATCGCCTCGGCCTCGAGACGCCGAATCGGGATGTGTTGCAGTAGGCGATTCTCTGGGTCTGTCTCCGTCGCCTTGGCCGACGCCTCGCTGCTCATGCGGTAGGCGCGCGAAGTCGCGAGTACTCGAATCATCTCTTTGATCGACCAGCCCTCTTTCATGAAGCGGTCGGCCAAGTAGTCGAGCAGTTCGGGATGGGTCGGCGCCTCGCCCAGCCTGCCGAAGTTATCGACCGTTCGCACCAACCCGCGACCGAACAGGTAGAGCCAGATGCGGTTGACCATGACCCGCGCCGCCAGCGGATTCGAGGGGGCGGTGAGGTCTTCCGCCAAGGCCAAACGAGCCGCTGCCGAGTCGGGATATTCGCGGCCGCCCAGGGCGGTCAAGAACCGCCGCGGCACGATGTCTCCGGGATTCTTGTGATCGCCTCGGACCAAGAGCGCTTGGCCCGGTCCGCCCTCGTCGATGACGACCGGAGCACGTCGTGGAACCGGCGTCTGCTCTTCGAGCTTGCGATAGTCGGTGACCAGCTTGCCGATTGCGTCAAGGTCCTTTACGGAGTTCGGCAGCAGATTGTTGCGAACGAACACGTCGAGGAAGGCCGCCTGCTGTTCGCCCAGCGATCCGTCTCGCCATGCTTCGATCGCGTCGACCAGGAGCCGCTGATACAGCTCAGTTAGCTCTTGCTTGGAGCCGGGGGGTTCGGCCGCAAGCACGTGAAGGATCGGCGCGATCGAGTCGCGCGGCGTGTCGTCGCCGTTGTGGAACGCTACTTGGCCGACTCCGAAGTAGGAGCGGCCGTCTTTGTCCGGCTCTGGACGAGGCTTCTTGCGCGCGTCGATCGTATCCGGCCGGTAGATGGTCGAGTCCTGGAGCGTGGCGTACTCGAGGTAGGCCGAAAAGCCCTTCCAGTAGTCGGTTTCCCAAGTGTGCCAATCGCCCTGGTCCGACTTGGCGTTGTAGCGCTGGTGGTAAATGCCGCCGCGCGGCACCGAATAGTTCTCGATGATCAACTGCACGGTGGAAAAGTTTCCGCCGGCCAGACGGACCGAAATGTAGTCGCTGTCAACGGTGAAGCGCGGCGATTGCAGCACGCCGTTGTGCTTCTCAGTCAGGAGGTGCGTATAGACGCCCGCCGAGTAGATCCCGCGCACGATCTGATTGCCCGAGGGAAGCAGCGCAAACTCGCCCGGCTTCGATGGCCTCTTGGGCAACCCGACGCCGTGCCCTAGCCACTTGTCGTAGTCTGCTCGCTTACTCAGATCCCACTGCCAGTCGAAGCGCGTCTCGTTGAACCGCTTGCGAGTCGCCGTCTCGAGCTTCCAGTAGGCAGCCAGTTGCTCCCAGCCTTCGCGAAGCTCGTCGCCTTCGAGATCGCGCAACAACGCCCAGACATGCAGCGGGCTCTCTGGTCCCCAGAGCGCTTCGCGATTCGTCACGTCGCTCTCGAACAGATCAGAACTCGCATCTAGCCAGGCTTCAGCGAGCTGCAGCTTGATTTTGCCCTTGAGCTCGGTGAGTTGGCCGCGAGTCTTAGTCAGATAGGCCACATCGTCAAAAGCGCGCTGTGTTGGCCGCGCGCCTTTCACGACTCCGAAGAGTGCGTAGTAGTCCTTCTGGCTGATCGCATCGAACTTGTGGTCGTGGCAGCGCGCGCAGGAAACTGTCAAGCCCATGAAGGTTTTCGAGATGACGTCGACCTGATTGTCAGTCCATTTAACGCGATCTTCCCAAGGCTCCACGGGCTGGAAGCTGTGCTCGATCAACCGGAAGTGCGCCGTGCCCAGCAGTGATTCGTTGACGTTGATTTCCGCATTGATGCGCGGCTTCAACAGCAGGTCGCCCGCCAGGTGCTCACGCACAAGTTGGTCGTAGGGGACATCCGCATTGAACGCTCGAATGAGGTAGTCCCGATAGCGCCAGGCTTCGAGCGTATCGGGGTCTCCCTCGCTGCCGTGCGACTCGGCGTAGCGCACCAAGTCCATCCATCGGCGCGCCCAATGTTCGCCGAATCGGGGCGAAGCGATCAGCCGATCGACTAGGGCTTGTTCGGCCTCCGGTGACGGATCCTCGACGAAGGCGTCGATCTCTTCGGGAGTCGGCGGCAGCCCCGTGATGTCGAATGTCGCTCGGCGGATGAATGTTCGGCGATCGGCCGCGGCACTCGGCTGCAACCCTTCTTGCTCGAGCCGAGCCAGCAAGAATCGGTCCAAGTCGTGGATTGGCCAAGACTCATTGCGGACAGCCGGTGGCTCGCTCCGGCGGATGGCCTGCCACGCCCAGTGCGAAGCTTTGCGGGCTTCCAGATCGAACGGGGCGCTGGGATCGGGTGCGGCCTCTGGCTCTTCGGGCCAAGGGGCCCCCATTTGAACCCATTTCGTCAGCGTCGCGAGCTTGGCGGGAGGGAGTTTGCCGGTGGGCGGCATCTGCTTGCCCTGCCCACGAAGGGCTAGCAGCAGCTTGCTGTTCAGCGGATCCGCAGCGGAGAGGATCGGACCGCCGTCGGAGCCCTTTCGGATGCCCGCGGCCGAGTCTAGCCGCAGACCGGCGAATACTTGGCTGGCCTTCGAGCTGTGGCACGCGTGGCAGTGCTCGACCAACAACGGTCGAATCTCTGCTTCGAAAAACTCAAGCTGTTCGGCCGACGGGGAAGCGGCGAGCGCGGCCGTGAAGACGAGCCACAAACATGCTGCGAATCCGGCCTGCGCGATTCGCCGCGTTGAGGAGTTACCTGCTGGATGACGCAACAACTTAGTCGCTCATGAATATAGCAAGACACGCCCGGTAACCGAGGCGAAGCGCGGCCAATCGAATCCAGGAGCACGCCCGTCCGCTCAGGCCACGGCGGCGTAAACTGGACACTAAGCAGAGCCGGGGATTAAGACGGATTTGCGGACGCCCTGTGACGTCGATCAATGCCTGAGAAACGACCCTACGTCCACGTTGCGCGCCTCTACGACCTGCTCGACCTGCCCTTCGAGTACGGCCGCTATCCACCAATTCGGCGTACGATCTTTCAAGGCGTGAGCGGAACCGTGCTAGACGCGGGCGTCGGGACCGGGCGCAATATGCCTTTCTATCCATCCGGCGCCGAGATGATCGGCATCGACTCGAGCCCGCACATGCTATCCAGGGCCCGCGGCCGCCGGGAGAGGTTGGGCGTCTCGGCGGATCTGCAACTGATGGACGTGACGGACGCCGACTTGCCCGATGCGACGTTCGATTATGCCGTCGCTACGTTTCTGTTCTGCGTTCTCGACGACGAACAGCAACTGCCCGCGCTCCGAGGATTGCGGCGGGTTACGAAACCCAGCGGAGAAATCCGAATCCTCGAATACGCCTACTCCAGCCGACCGCTGAAGCGCTTTGTGATGCGGTTGTGGGCGCCGTGGGTGCGCTGGATGTACGGCGCTACCTTTGACCGCCGAACCGAACAATACGTGGAAGCCGCCGGCTTGGAGTTGGTCGAGGAGCGCTTCCTGTTCGAGGACATCATCAAGCTCCTGGTCCTGCGGCCCTCCCAGCCGAGCCGCTACCGGGGCTTTTGTCGTTGATCCGGAGCTTGGTGGGCTAAACTCGGTTCGTGCTCGATCGCCTTAAACTCCGACTTTCTCTCCTGGCGCTCTTTACGCTGTTCGGTTGCTCCACGCCGTCGAAGGCGCCCAACATCATTCTGATCCTCACCGATGATCAGGGATACGGTGACGTCGGGTTCCACAGAAATCCGAACATCCGAACGCCGAATCTCGACCGCCTCGCCGCCGAGAGCGTCGAGATGACCCGCTTCTACGTGAGCCCGGTCTGCGCTCCGACTCGTGCTGCCCTCATGACGGGGCGCTACCACTACCGCAGCGGAGTCGTGCACACCTCGCGCGGCGGCGCCAAGATGCACGGCGACGAGACGACCATCGCGGAGATGCTGCGCCCAGCGGGCTACCGCACGGGATTGTTCGGCAAATGGCACCTTGGCGACAACTATCCGATGCGCCCCATCGACCAAGGCTTCGACGAGGCGCTGTGGCACAAGTCCGGCGGCATCGGCCAATCACCGGACAGGCCGAACGATTACTTTGACCCGCAACTGTGGCTGAACGACCAGACGACCCAAGGGAAGGGATACTGCACGGACATATTCTTCCAAGCCGCGATCGACTTTATTGAGCGGAACCGGGAGAATCCGTTCTTTATCTATCTGCCGACCAACGCGCCGCACACGCCGCTTATTGTGGCCGAAGAAGCGGTCCAGCCCTATCTCGACGCAGGCCTGGATGAGACGACCGCCCGTGTCTACGCCATGGTTGAGAACATCGACGACAACCTTGGGCGGCTCACCGAGCGTCTCGACGAGCTGAACTTGACCGAAAACACGCTCCTGGTCTTTATCACTGACAACGGCCCCCAGCAGAAACGCTATACGGCGGGCCTGCGCGGACAGAAGACTTCCGTCTACGAAGGCGGCATTCGCGCCGTCAACTTGTGGCGCTGGCCTCAACGCCTTACGCCTAGGAAGATCGAGAGCCCCGCGGCGCATATCGATGTAGCCCCTACGTTGCTTGATGTCGCTGACATCGAAGCGCCCCCCGACCGCCCATTCGACGGCGTCAGCCTGCTCCCTCTCGTCGAAGGGCGCGACGACGCGGTCGTCGAGCGCCTACTTTTCTTCCAGGTACACCGTGGACTGACGCCTCAGCCACATCAGAACGTTGCCGTCGTTTCGAGTGGGTGGAAGCTCGTCGCGGGACCCGGCACGTTCGGCGATGAGAGCTGGGCCGGCTCCGATGCACCGCCGCTGGAGCTCTATGATCTTGCCGCCGACCCCGGAGAGCAGACCAACGTCATTTCGGAGCATCCGGAAGAGCTTCAGCGCCTCCGAGCGGCCTATGAGGAGTGGTTTGAGTCGGTGCGTGGGACGCGCAACTTCACCCCGGGCGTCATCGTCATCGACCCCGACCACGAAGACCCGACGAAGCTCTGCCGCTATCAGGACTCAAGCTACGTCAACGGTAGGCCGACGACTTGGTCGGTCGAGATAGCCCGAGCCGGGCAGTATGAGGTCAGCGTCGATCGGGCCGGCGACCAAACTGCCGCCGTGCTGTGGGTAGACATGGACGGCGAACGATCGAGCCAACCGCTCGAAGCGGGCCAAGATGCGGCGTTGGTCGAGCTGCGCGCGGGGTCCGCCAAGCTCGATATCTGGGTGCAGCAAGCGGACGGCGAACGCGTCTTGGCTCTAGACAACTCAACGCTCGGCGACGTCACACTGCGATGGAAGGGCCCCGGCGCGCCGTAGCGCTGTGGCCCTTCGCTTCGCTTGATCGGCTCCGCCCTAGTAAATCGGTCCTGGCGGCGGCTCGAATCGGTATGTCTCTTGCAGAAACGCCGTGATGTCGATCATCTGACGCACCGTCATCGTGCGCGCGAAGTCCGGCATGCGCGACTCTCCTTCGACAGCGATATCAACCCGTGCCTGGCGCGCCAGCCGGTGCGAGGGGTGAATGATCGAGGTCACCATGTAGCCGTCGGTGCGAATCTCCCGCACGACTCCTCCGAGCGCAACCACGGTCGCTCCCTCTGGGGGAGCCGGTAGATCCATACCCTGGACAGTGTGGCAATTGACGCACTGCAGCTCAACGAAGGCTGTTTTACCCCGCTCTACGTCGCCGTTATCGGGAAGTCGAAAGCCCACTGGCGAGCGCCGACCCGTTTCACAGGCGCCGAAGAGCAGAAGCAGCAAAACGGCCAGAATCAAATGTTTTCCGGCCACCATCGCTCCACCTCCTATGTTTCGCTCTACCGAGGTGCACGGCGGGCGCCAAAATCGGTGTTTGGCGAGTTGGATCGCGCGAAACAAGCTAGAATGGCGCCATGGTCAATCGAGACTTCGCTATTGCGGTTTGTTTGAGTGCGCTTTCTCTCGCCTGCGGCGGGACGGAAATCGGCGAGCTGCGCCAGGCAACAGGCGTGAGGGTCGGCGAGGTGACGTCGACCTCGGCCATCGTCTGGACGCGCATCACCGAGCACGCCGAGCGGCGCGCCGACGGCGTCGAGCGCCGCAAGCGCGCCGATCGAGAGAATCCGGAAACGCTCGACCCGAGCGACCTGGAGGGCTCGGTTCCCGGCGCTGAGGGGCGCGTACGATTGCGCTACAGCGTCAATGCAGATCTCTCTGGCGCGATTGAGACCGACTGGATGAGCGTGCGCGCCGACGACGATTACACGCACCATTTCCCATTGGACGGCCTTGAGCCCGCCACGGTCTATCACTTCGAATCGCAGACGTCATCGGCAGACGGGTCGATGCTCCACGAGGCGGTCCGAGGCCGGTTTGAGACGGCGCCGCCTCCGGAGGAATACGGCGATGTAACATTTACCGTGGTAACCGGCCAAGCTTATAAAGATGTCGACGATCCGAACGGCTTCCTGATCTATCCCTCGATGCTGAAGCTGCATCCGAAATTCATCATTCCCACCGGAGATACGGTTTACTACGACAGCGACGATCCGCTCGTCACCTCGATCGACCTGGCGCGCTACCACTGGCATCGCATCTACAGCTATCCCTTCTTGCGAGAGTTTCACAGTCAGGTCCCGGGCTACTGGGAGAAGGACGATCACGACTCCTACGCCAACGACAACTGGCCTGGCCTCAGCCGTGACTACATGGGGTCATTCAGCTTCGAGCAGGGACTGAAAGTCTATGCTGAGCAAGCTCCGATGGGTGAGCTGCCGTACCGCACGTTCCGGTGGGGCAAAGGACTGCAAGTCTGGGTTGTCGAGGGCCGTGATTTTCGTTCGCCCAACAAGATGGAAGACGGACCGGAGAAAACGATCTGGGGGGCCGAGCAAAAGGAATGGCTCAAACGCACTTTGCTCGAAAGCGACGCCGACTGGCGGGTGCTTATCAGCCCAACGCCGATCGTCGGTCCCGACCGCGGCAATAAGGCCGACAATCACGCCAACGAGGCGTTTCAGCATGAGGGCGATGAGTTTCGGGGTTGGGTCCAAGAGAACATCGCCGACAACTTCGTCGTCGCCTGCGGAGATCGGCACTGGCAGTATCATTCGGTGCATCCGACTAGCGGGGTGCAGGAGTACTCCTGCGGCCCGGCGAGCGATCAGCACGCCGGCGGCACGCCGGGCGAGAGTGACGTGTACCATCGGTTCCACCGCCCGCTAGGCGGTTTTCTTTCGGTGACGGCGAAGCGTGTCGAGGACGAGAGCCGGCTGGTGATGCGGCTGCATGCGGTCGATGGGGCGGTGGTCTACGAGCAGACGCAGACGAAGCGGCTCGACGGGGGGCAATGATCGGGGGCGAGTCGGGAGGGGTATTCCCAGGGTGGGCCTCGGCTTCTCAAGAAACCTTCGCAGTGAGGGAGATGTCCGCTGAGGTCCGGATTTGGCCGATCGGAGCGGTTAGCGGGCAGCCGGTAACCGAATCGAGAGCCCTAAGTTGTTGATTTTGTTCGAGGACCTGCGTTAATAAAAAACCTAGGTCATTTTCGGACAAATCCGGAAATCGGGCACGGCCATCTGGAACACTGCTCTCGTCCACACGGTAGCACTAGCGTCAAGGGGTCTCGACCGAGGCCGGCGAGTCTATTTCGGCGCCGATGGGTCCGCGAGTCGCTCGATGGAGACCGAGATGTCGCTCCCATCTACGTTGAAAACGAGGTAGTGGTAGAACTCCCCCGGGTGTTTCGGGTCGTTCAGGTGGCTCATCGGCGCGCCTGCGCCACCGCTGACGAGGTAATAAGGGAAGTCCGCGTTGTCGAGGTCAATCGTTGTGAAGTTATCAGAGTCTTGAGGGTTGTAAAACTCATGCTCGTGGGAGGCGAGAACGAACTTGATGTTTCCGTACTCGTTCTGATGGTCGGTAATGATCCCGTTCAGCGCGTCGAAACTAGGATTAGCTAGACGGTCCTGCGATTTGTGGGGCTTTAACGGATAGTGCATCAAGATGACGATGTGCTCCGTACTGGCGTTGTTCGCCAGATCGTCCTTGAGCCGCTGCAACTGGGTGTCGCCGAGAAAGCTGCATTCCCAAACATCCGAGCTACCCGGAGCATCGCCCGAGAGACATGGAGCGCAAATCGGGCAGTCATCAGCCACACAGGTGACGGGGGTGTCATCCGTGTTGAGCACGATGAAGCGCGAGTTGCGAAACGTGAACGCGCCGAAGAGAGGCGCGATCTTGTCCTGGTAGCTCGCCTGCACCTTCTCATTCGGACATTCGGCCGGGGAGTCGTCGCCCTCATACGAGACCAGGGCGATCATCTCGTGATTACCGGGAGCGTTAAAGATGGGAACCTCGCCCTTGGCCGCCAGCGTCAGGTAGGCGTCGAGCTCACTCCCGTTCGGGTCCGGCCCCTGCACCGGAGCATCCGGCTTGCCAACGATGATGTCGCCAAGGGAGAGGGCGAAGGCGGGTTTGTCCCGGGCGGCCGCCGTCATGATCTCCGCGAAGACGGCCGGTCCGCTGCGATTGTCGCCGAAGGCCCAGAAAGTGAAGTGATCCGTCGTGGTTTCGACAAGAGGGCCTGTACCCGAGACAGGCGTGATGGTCGGCATGCCGCCCGTCGACTGCGGCCCGCCGATGGCGCCACCGGAGAGTTCAGGCGGCTGCGCCGGGTCTTCATTGGTGTCCGAGCAACCGATGACCACCACCAACATTGCAGCCAGGCAGAAAGAGAGTCGTGGCGTTGGGAGAGAGAGCATGACTGATTCCTCTTCTTAAGGATGGCCCTAGTCGCCGAGCTTCGACCCGGGTCCGGCGGGTCACGCGACTCTGTTTGAACAAGAGCGGCTTGATCATACCAGGGTTAGATTTCTGACTCTCAGCGAACGCCTGTCAGCGAACGCCACGAGCAAACGCAGACGAAGACGGCTCGACGGAGGGCAATGATCGGGGACGAGTCGGGAGGGGTATTCCCAGGGTGGGCCTCGGCTTCTCAAGAAACCTTCGCAGTGAGGGAGATGTCCGCTGAGGTCCGGATTTGGCCGACCGGAGCGGTTAGCAGACAGCCGGCTACCGAATCGAGAGCCCAAAGTTGTTGATTCCGTTCGAGGGCCTATGTAAATGAAAAAGCCTAGGTCAGTTTCGGACGAATCCGGACATCGGGCATAGCCCTCTGGAGCGTTGCTCTCGTCTACACCGTAGCATCAGCGTCAAGAGGTCTCGTCTGAGGATTGCCGCGGGTTGTGGATCGGTCCCGGATCTCGAAGGGGGCTCGAGTTAGGAACGGGCTCCGTCCCCTCTAGTTCCAACCCCCAACTGCGCCGCAAGGCTCTAGGTTCACCCGAGTGCTCATTGCTACGATAGAGGGCTAAATTGATGGTGGGCCTTCATCCTCGCTCCCCGCTTCTCTGGGTGGGCTTTCTTCTCGTCTCTCTGATCTCGCCTCTTGCAGCCGCGGAAGGTGAACAAGAGCCCGTTCCGGCCGATGATGACGCTGTCGCTGAAGAAGCAGCTACCCAGCCGGAGCAGCAAGAAGACGCTCAGCGTACTGAGCTCAACTTGCTCGGCGAAGTCGACGACGCCGCCGGCGAAAGCCGCCGCAACGAAAACGTACAGATCGACCTTATCGACAACAACGTTCTCAAGGAGATCAACCTCCGCGTCGGCGTGACCGCCACGGTGGTCGAGGAGTTCAAGCCTTCACAGGGCTACTTCGGCACCGAATTCGGCGGCCAGCCTTCTGCTCCGATCGTGCTCTCTCACTCCGCCAACGACGCGATTCACGGTTCGGCATTTTGGTCGCACGACAACAGCATCTTCCGGGCGCGTTCGTTCTTTCAGGTCGGCGATGTCCAACCAGCGCGTACCAATGACTACGGCTTCAATCTGGCCCTGCCGCTCGGTTCGCGGACGACGCTCGACCTCAACGGCTCGCAAAGCAAGGCCCGAGGCCAGGTCAACGGAAACGTCCTGGTTCCGCGACCCGACGAGCGCACCCCTCTCGCGACTGACCCCGCGTTGCGCGCCAAGGTCCAGCGCGTGTTGGACTCCTATCCGACGGAGGCCCCAAACCGAACGGACATCGATCAAAGAGCGCTCAACACCAACGCCCCGCAGGAGATTGACAACAGCACCGCAGGGGCCGGCCTTTACCGTGTCTTTGGCGACGACGACCGCCTGGCCGCTCGCTATCGCTTCACCTCGCAGAAGGTAGAAGCTTTTCAGCTTGTCTCGGGGCAGAACCCCGACGTGCGCACCAAGAGCCATGACGCCCGCCTCACCTGGACGCGCACTTTTTCACCCGAGACCGCGATGGACCTCAGCGTCGCCTTCGACCGGGTGGGGTCCAACCTCTTCCCTGACGAGAGCGCCTTCGGCGAGTTCATCATCACTGGATTCGTGATCCAGTCTCTCGGACCAGGTTCCAATATTCCCATCGACCGCGCTCAGAATCGCTTCCGCTACTCCGGCGGCGTGGATCATATTCGCGGCAAACACACGCTTTCGGCTGGCGGTGAGCTTTGGCGCGTGCAGGTGAACGGATCCGAGACGAACACGCACCGCGGACTTTTCAGCTTCCGCAACGACTTTGGGAACGACGCCATCACCAACATTCGCCTAGGAACGCCCAGCAGCTACTTGACCGCCTTGGGCGACCCACATCGCGGCTTTCGCCAGTGGCGCACGCACCTCTGGGCGGGCGACGTCTGGCGGCCGAACACTAAGTGGACGCTGAACTTCGGGCTGCGTTACGAGCCAGTCGGGGCGCCGTCGGAGATCAACGGTCTGAGTGAGATTCCCTACGGTTGTGACTGCAACAACTTCGCACCCTCGTTTGGCTTGGCCTATCGTCCGAGCGACCGTTGGGGCGTGATCCGCGCGTCCTACGGCGTGCACTACGGCGAGGTCTTCGCGGTCACCTACGGGAACTCCCGTTTTAATCCGCCGAACACGATTCGGCTGCAACTGCAGAAGCCGGACTTTCTCGACCCGCTGGGCGATTTCGACCCCGGTGAGATCGACCCGAACAACACGCGCGCTACGTTATTCGGTATCTCCCCGGAGTTGATCACGCCTTACGAGCATCAGTACAACTTCCGCTGGGAACTGCCTCTCGCCCGCGATTGGCGGCTGCATCTGGGCTATGTCGGCAGCCGCAGCGTCAAGCTGCTTACGCTGTGGTACTTCAATCGCGGCGAGCCCAAAGAGGGCGTCCCGCAGGTTACTGCCACGGTCAATGCTCGCCGCGCCGACCCGCGCTACTTCGATGTTCGACGCAATCTCAACGGCGGCCGCGGCTACTATGACGCCGCGCGCGTTTCTCTGATCGCGCCGCGCCGGGGCGGGCTGAGCTTCGAGACTTCTTACTGGTTCAGCAAGGCGATCGATCTAGGCAGCGACTATACAAACACGGCAGCCGGGGCGGATGCGCGCAACGGCCGCGGGCAGTCGCAGTTCGACGTGCACGGCGACATGAAAGGCGTCAGCGCCTTCCACCAGCCGCACGCCTGGATGACGCGGCTTACCTACCAGACGCCCAGCCTCTTAGGCGGCTCGCGTTGGATGCGCACGCTTCTCGGTTCCTGGGAAGCTTTCGCCGTCGTGCTGCTTAAGACCGGCACGCCGTTCACAGTGATCGCCGGCTCGGACGGGCCCGGCTTCGGCAACGTCGACGGCTCCGGCGCCGATCGCGTCAATATCGACCGCCCCGAGATCCTCGGCCGCACCATCGATGACCCGGACACGTCGCGCGAGTTGCTGCCGGACGACGCTTTCTCTTTCATACAGCCGACCGACCGGCGGGGCAACATCGGTCGCAACACCTTCCGCAAGGACTCGATTCAGAACATCAATTTCGCTCTCTCGCGCACCTGGGCTTTCGCCTCGGACCTGCGCATGACGCTGCGCGCCGAATCGAACAACCTGCTCAACCACCCCCAATTCGCCGAGCCCGGCGCCGAGCGCACCTCCCCCAACTTCGGCCGGATTACGAACACCCTCAACGACGGTCGAAGCTTTCGCTTCTTGCTGCGCCTGGCTTTCTAGCCTCGCGGCGTGCGGCCGGCCAGTCCCCCGCCAGCAGACTCTTGTTGGGACTCAGCGGACTCAGCGGGACAGTCAGGAAACTCCGCCAAAACGCCAAGATTGGGTCGGCGCACATGTCCGCGAGCGAAAGGAGCCCATTTCTCGACGAAGATGACGCGCCAGGCTGACCTGTAATCGAGTTTCCTGACTGTCCCGCGTGAGCGGGGGCTCGAGCAAAAGGAATGGCTCAAGCGCACTCTGCTCGAGAGCGACGCCGATTGGCGCGTGCTCATCAGCCCGACGCCGATCGTCGGTCCCGACCGCGGCAACAAGGCCGACAATCACGCCAACGAGGTATTTCAGCATGCGGGCGACGAATTTCGGGGTTGGGTCCAAGAGAACATCGCAGACAACTTCATCGTCGCCTGCGGAGATCGGCACTGGCAGTATCACTCGGTGCATCCGACCAGCGGTGCGCAGGAGTACTCCTGCGCACCGGCGAGCGATCAGCACGCCGGCGGCACGCCGGGCGAGAGCGACGTATACCATCGTTTCCACCGCCCGCTAGGCGGTTTCCTTTCCGTGACGGCGAAGCGGCTCGACGGGGGGCAATGATCGGGGGCGAGTCGGTAGGGGCATTCCCGGGTAGGCCGCGGCTTCTTGAGAAACCGTCGCAGTGAGGGAGATGTCTGCTGAGGTCCGGATCTGTCCGGTCGGAGCGGTTGGCGGGCAGCCGGTAACTGAATCGAGAGCCCTAAGTTGTTGATTTTGTTCGAGGACTTGCGTAAACAAAAAAGCTTAGGTCATTTTCGGACAAATCCGGACATCGGGCACAGCCATCTGGAACACTGATCTCGTCTACACGGTAGCACTAGCGTCAAGGAGTCTCGACTGAGGATTGCCGCGGGTTGTGGACCTGGAACGGGTGAACTAATTCTTGACATGACACGCAAGGTCCCGGAAAAAAAGTTACTTAGGAAAGGCTGTAGGCAGTGAGCTACTAACTTGTCACTCCGCCATCCAGATATTGCCCGTCATCTCCTGGAGAGTGAAGACGAGTTGGTCGTCGCCCGTCCAGAGCCCCAGTTGCCCGCTGTTGAACGGCAGCGCGTAGGGGGACTGCGGGAAACGGTAGACTTCGCGCGGCGGAGCGATCGGTTTCTTGGTTTCGGGAAGCAGCCGTCTCGCCAGAAGGCGGCTGACTCCACCATCGCGTGAAATGTAATAGAGCAACCGACCGTTCGCTGACCAAGCCGACGTCAGGTTCAAACGGGTTCCGGAGGATACCTGAAGCCAGGTATCCTCCCGTCCGTGGCGGCCTTCTCCCAAGGGGGCGACAAAGACAGAGGCGCGGATCGGGCTCATCCAGGGGATATGGAACGTCAACCAGTTGGAGTCGGGCGAAAAACGAGCGACATGAGGAGTAGCGTCGGGAGGATCGGCCCGCTTCAGCACTTCGGTCGCTATGCCCGTCCGCAGGTCGAAGCAGAAGTAGCGCTGGGGCTTGCCCCGGTAGTAGAGGATTGTGTTGCCCTCTTTCGAGATGTCGTAGACACTGCACGTTGCTTCACAGTCGCTCACGATTACCCGCGGCGAACCGCCTTCCGCCGGACGTACGAGGATCTTTCCACCCGAGGCGTACGCTATGGTGGACCCGTCGTTCGAAATGATCCCACGCGAATCATCGTGCTCCGTCGTCGTCAAGGGCCATTCCTTGCCGCTCTCGATTTCTTTGATCCAAAGGTCGTCATTGCCCGCCCGGTTGGATAGATAAACGAGTTTGCGACCGTCCGCGGAGACCGAGGGAGTATGGTTGATCGAAGTGTCATTCGTGAGCCTCTGTAGCGGGCCTGAAGGTGTTCCGGAATCGGGCTCAATCGGAAGACTCCAGATGTCGGCGTTCATAGCAAAAGTGGAGAAGATGATTCGCCCCTTGACGGCTTGGACGGGACTGACCGCCGAGCCGGCGCCTGAGGTGAGGCGGACAGGCGCTCCCGCGACATCGCCTGTCTCGGAGACTGGGATGCGCCAGACGTTCACACTATCGCCTGACCGTGCCGAGAAGACAATTTCGTTGGTTTCCGGCAGCCAGAGTTGGGGTCCTTCGGCGTTCCAGCGCGGATCGCTCAAGCGTTGGCCACCGACGAAGAAACGCCACTCGACCTCATGTCTATTGAGTTCAGCGAGGATACCCGTTTCTCGCGGGGAGCCGCCGTCCGCGGGAACAACCCACCATCGCAGGCCGGGATGATCGCCTCGGAAATCCCGGTCAAGATAGCGGTGAATTCCAACGAACATGAGGTAGCGGCCGTCGGGTGACCAGATCGGCCGCCGGGCGTAGTCGAAGTCGGCCGCAACCCATCGCGGTTCGCCACCGGAGGCGTCAACGACGTATAACTCTCTGGGGCGGAACTGGCCCCCTCCACCGATCCAGTAGGCGATCTGCTTGCCGTCGGGGGAGAATCTCGGGTCGCGACCTTCCCGGGCGACAAGCCTTTCCGGTCCTCCCAGTACTGGGGTGACGTAGATGCCGCTCTCTGCGCGTTCGGACCGGAATGCGATGTGGGTCCCATCGGGTGAGAACGACGGCTGGTAGTCGTCTGCTTCGTGGCTGGTGAGGCGGTGTGGTTCGTTGCGCCCGCCGACTCGATTGAGCCATATGTTCAAATTACTCCCTTCGCCGCGGTCCGACGCGTATGCGATGAGCGTGCCGTCGTTTGAAAGGGTAGGCTGGAACGTGAGTCCCGTGTCACGGGTGAGCTGTGTCAACTTGGAGAGGGGAACGGGCTGCCCGCCTGTATGCACCGCGCGGAACGCCATTCCCCCGAACAGGAGCGCGAAGACAGCGATGGCGGCGATCAGGACCCACTTGCGATCGATTCCTGCGGGCGGAGACACCGCATCAGCGGGTTCGGCCGCAACCGGGACACGTTCCACGGAAGCGATGAATCGGTAACCGACCCCCGGCACGGTTTCAACGAAGTGCGGTTGGTCGGCGTTGTCCAAGAGTGCATCCCGGACGCGCTTGATGACGTGATTGAGGCTGTCGGCGAAATCGACGAAGGTATCCTGCCCCCACAGGTGATCGGACAGTACTTCGCGCGGGACGACCGACCCGGCGTTCTGCAGGAGTAGATGCAGAGCCTGAAACGATTTGCCCACGAGGCGGACACGTATTCCGCCCTTGCGAAGCTGATGCGCCTGGAGATCGAACTCGTAAGGTTCAAAGCGATAGAGCGGCTCCAGTGAGGAACGATGCATCGAGCACCTCAAACGAGTTTACGCGAAGTGGGGCAGGGACGTTATTTGACCGAAGGGCGCCCTGGCAAGTTTCGCGTTTGGCGCCTGCGTTTGGCGCGTTTGGCGCCAGTCACTTAACTGAACAATGCCTTCATGCGTCAACGGTTTAGAGCCGCTGATTCGGAAGCCATCCTACCGGCGGGATGGAGGAAAAGGGGACATTATCTCCTTTTCTTCCCCAGACGAGGCGGCTTCGACGGGGGCTCCTAGCTGGCGGTCTTGAGCGGATCGATCAGCGTCGCCGGAAGGGATAGCGCGAGCGCACCGCCAACACAAGCGCGTTGCCTGACTCTAGATTGCTGTCGGCGTAGAAGCCGACCGTGGCGTTGAGACGAATGAAGAACGCGTCTCCGGCCGTGACGGGACTGCGGCCTTCGAGACCATCGGCGCCGCCTCCGGCTACCATGTCGCCCTTGCCTTCGAGGATCAGATAGATCTCCTCTTCCGTCGCGTGATGGTGCGGATTGTTGGTGCCGCCCGGCTTGATGTCCATCAGGAAAAGGCTAGTGAGCACGTGTCCGGCGGCGATGACGTCGCGTTTGCTGTCTGTCGCGCCCATCAAGAGTTGATAGAGGGTCGAGTCAGGATGGTTGCCGACTACCTGTTTCTTCGCGAGGCGCGTGTTAGCGATCAGCAGCTTGTCGGGAATCGTCAGTTCGGTCCCCTCGGGGATGTGATACCCCATCACGAGGATGCGAAGCGGCGCGTCTTTGGGGTTTGAGACGTCGTACTCGATGCCTGGCGGCAGGTAGAGAAAATCGTTGGCGACGAGCGGATGCTCCGTGGCGCCGTAGCTCAGCAGGCCCTCTCCGCTCAACACGAAGTAGGCCTGCTCCTCGGCGGCATAGCTCACCCGAGCGCTGGCGCCGCCCGGGTCGACGACGAGCTCGCCGAAGCGTGAGACGCCTACGACGACGCGAGTCTCTTTGCTCTGTTTGTCGCCTGCTCCGAAGAGCGGTTTGTAGCGGCAGCTCGCCGTGCTGATCTCGGAGGGCCGCGCCTGCGCCGCGTCCAAACGGCGATACATGAAGGTTGGGTCAACCGGGCGCTCCGCCGCTCGGAGAGGGCCGAGCGCCCCGGCGGCCAGCGATCCCAAAAGAATCAAGACGAGGACTGAACGCGAAATCGACATGGTTCTCAGCTCCTTGGCCGTTGGGCGCGCGTGACGGGATCGGACCAGAATCCGACCTATCTCGTTTCTGTCGTTGGGTTCCGCCGCTGCGCGGATTGGCTCCGTCATTGTAGCGTTGCTCGGTAGTGCTGCCGTTCCCCAGTTCGCCCGCTCGGAGCGCCGAGGAGAGATTTGGCAAGCCGAGCGGGACAGCCGAGCGGGAAGCCGAGCGGGACAGTCAGGGAACTGACATGCAGCTCGGAGTAGACGATCCCGCAGATGGGACTTCACTCGTAGAATGTACGTAGTACAGGATGTGGTCGCGCCAAGATAGCCCCGCACGACGTGGAACGAGATGGCTTCCTGACTGTCCCGCTCGGCCCGTCCCGCTCGGCCCCCGCTCGGCCCTCCCGCTCGGCCCGAAACTCACAACCATAGGATCACAGTACCCTCCTGAGGAGGATCGTGAGGAGAGCGAGCGAGACTAGGGCACCGGAACAATGCGGACAACGAAACATTGGTCGGAGCGCCGCAACTTGGTCTATTCGATCAGCGCGACAATTAGCATCTTGGTCGCGTCATGCTGCACAACGTTCGATGGAGTGGCTTGGAGGGCGAGGACGATCGACAGAGAGTTTCAGATTTGCCCGGATGATCTCGCAGAGGATGTTGCTCGAACACTTGGTTTGGAGAACGTCCGTGATTTGACGATAGAGGAGATCAAGGAGAACGCGACTCAACGCGGGTTCGCCTACGAAGCTCACCGCTACGGTCGTCATCCCACCAATCAGTGCCCGGGTCTGAGAAACCTCAATCCGAGGACGATGATTCTGCGGATTCGAGCAGGGGGGGATCAGTCCGGCCAGTTCGCTCGATCATTTATCGTCGTAGCAGGCTTTTCGAACAAGATTACGCATATCGAAGCCCAGTATACCTACGAACCACCGTAGTCGGTGAGATGGATCGCGGGGAGAGACAGGTTCAGAATTGGCGAGAAGGATGAGCCAGCCGCATGGAACGGCTTGTAGCGACAGCTCGCGGTGCCAATAGGCTCCGTCATTGTAGCGCTGCAGATCGCTCGGAGCGCCGGGGAGAGAGGTGGCGGAGGAAGAGGGATTCGAACCCCCGAGGGCCTTTCGACCCTAACGGTTTTCAAGACCGCCGCCTTCAACCGCTCGGCCATTCCTCCACTGACTATCTTAACTGCTTCGCAGCGGGCGCACGCTTCGACTAGACTGTAGGCGACCTTGGAGAAGGAGGTTGCCGTGCCGTCTCGACGAGAATTCTTAGGACATGCTGCTGTGGGCACCGCTGTGCTGGCGGCAGCCGCTGCGGCGCCGCCTGGACGCGCGGCGCCCGATGCGTCGCGTAAGATCCGCATCGGCGTCTTGGGCGGCGGCTTTGGCAGCCGCTTCTACTGGCACGAGCACCCCAACTGCGACGTCGCCGCGGTGATTGACTTGCGCGCGGATCGGCGACAGGCGCTGCAAGAAGTCTACCGCTGCGAGACGGCGTACTCTTCACTCGACGAGATGCTTCGAGAGCACAAGGGGCTCGACGCCGTCGCGGTCTTCAGCGGAGCGCCGGATCACTACAAGCACGTTGAAGCCTGCATGAATCGCGGATTGCACGTCATCTCCGCGGTGCCGGCTGTGATGACGCTCGAGGAGGCCGTCAAGCTGAAAGAGCTGAAGGAGCGCACCGGCCTGCGCTACATGATGGCGGAGACGAGCTACTATCGCCAAGCTGACATCTACGCGCGCAATCTCTTCAAACAAGGCGGCTTTGGAGAGCTCTACTACAGCGAGCTCGAGTACTATCACGACCGCGGTGATCTCGACGCGCTGGTCGCGGACAAGACGACACGCTTCTACGAACCTGATGGCTCACACTCCTGGCGCTGGGGGCTGCCGCCGATGAACTACCCCACACATTGCACAGGGCATCTGGTCGGCGTCACGGCCGAACGCATTGCACGCGTGTCATGTCTCGGTTGGGGTCAAGAGCATCCCTGGCTTACCGAGAATCGCTACGACAATCCCCACTGGTGCGAGTCGGCACTGATGCAGACCGACCGCGGCCACATGGTGCGCTGCAACGTTTTCTGGCTGGTGGCCGGTCATGGTGAGCGGGCCCGCTGGTTCGGCGACAAGGGGGCGCTCCATATGGAGATCGGCGGCCTGCACGAAGACGCTTGGATACCACGTCAGGCGGCGCTCGACGGTAATCGAGCCGTCGAGAAGGTCGACATCCCCGACTACTGGAAGACTGACATGCTCCCCTCGGCGATGCGGCACACGAGCGGCCACGACGGCAGTCATAGGTTTCTCGCGGCGGAGTTCGTCAATGCACTGGCGGAGGATCGCGAACCGGCGGTTGACGTCTACGAAGCGCTTGCCATGACCGTGCCGGGGATCGTCGCGCACCAATCGGCGCTTAAGAACGGCGAGCAACTCGAAGTCCCAAGCTTCGACAAGGGTTAGGGAGATGAATATGTCGAAACGAATCGCAGCGAATCTCGCGCTAGCTGCAGCCCTGGCCGTCGCCGGCAGGGCCGATGTAGTCGAGCAGGGCCCGAAAGACTCGGCCCCTTCAGGCTTGTTGGCGGGCGTCGCACGTGCCGACATCGCTCCGCCGGTCGGTATCGCGCAGATGAACTGGGGCTCGCAGACGCACATCGAATCCGTCGGCGTTGATCCGGCCGGGATGAAAGCCACCGCGCTCGTTCTCTCCGACGGAAGAGTGAAATTTGCCATGGTCGACATCGACCGACTCTCGGTAACCGGCTTGGAGCCAGCCATCGACCGGGCGTCAAAGCTCACGGGAATTCCGGCTGCGCACATTCGCCTGGCGGCGACTCACACGCATGCCGGCGCCATGGTGAATAGCGTCAAGGGCCCGCCCGGCGTCGACTTGAGCCCGCACGTCGAGATGGTTGAGCGCTATCGGCTTCAAATCGTAGACAAGATTGTCGGGGCGATCGTCGAGGCCAACGCCCGGCTCGAACCAGCTCATGCGCACGGGGGCAGGGGAGTGGGCACGATCAACATCAATCGCCGGGTGCGGACGGAGGGCGGGAAGCCGCCTGCCGTCGGACGAAATCCAGGCGGCTTTGTGGATCCTGAGCTGGTGGTCTTCCGGATCGACGACGCCCGAGGCGATCCGCTCGCGATTCTAGCCAACTTTCAGTGCCATGGCACGGTGCTTGCCTACGAGAACAAGGTCATCTCTCCGGACTGGATCGGGATGGCGCGAAAGACGGTCGAGCAGGCGTTGCCCGGCTCACTTAGCCTGTTCTTCCAAGGCGCTGCCGGAAATCAGGGTCCGGTCGAAGGCTTCAGCGGAGACTTGGGAGTGGCCCATCGGCTCGGTTCCATTCTCGGAAATCAGATCGCGGCGATTGCGCTCCAGATTGAAACCACGCGGCGCGAACCGACCTTTGAGGGATTCGTCGAGTCGACCGCCTACCAAGCGAAGCAGCATTGGCGAGTGAAGGGGCCGCGTGACGCAACGCTGCGTTTCGCGTCGCAGCTTGTTGAAGTGCCGAGGCGCACCTACTCCACTGAGGAAATCGACGCTATGGCGGCTAGGCTCGACAGAGCACGAGGACAGCTCCGTGAGGCCGAAGCTTCTTCCGACCCATGGAAGAAGACCCAAGCCGGCGCTCGCGTACGACGCTTCGGAGATCTGCTGGAGCAGTGGAAAAGACCTGCTGATCCAACGCCGTTGCAGGTCGAAGTGCAGGCGCTGCGCATCGGCGATCTCGCCATCGTGGCCATGCCGGGAGAGCAATTCGCTGAGATCGGCGTGGCTGTGAAGAAAGCGTCGCCCTTCGCCTTCACGATGTTTTGCGGTTACTCGGACGGCGCGGGCGGCGACTACATGCCAACGGCGGACGAGTACAAGTACGGCGGGTACGAGGTGGAGCGCACGCCCTACGGTCCCGGTGCGGACCAGAAAACAATCGAAGGTGCAAGCGCCTTGGTGAATAGCCTCAAGTGAGCCAGGGCCTCAGCGCCCCATATGGCGCTGGAGGAATTGCAGCGCTCGCGCGTAGGCGTCGTCGACCAGTTTCGGATCGGCGCCGGGAAGTCCGTGTTCGCCGCCAGGAACCGAGACTAATTCGTGTTCCACGCCATGTTTCTTGAATTGCTCCGCCATCATGACGGACTGCTCGTAGGGGACGTCCGTGTCTTCGGTGCCGTGAATCAGCATTGTCGGCGGATAGTCTTTCGTGACGTTGCGGACAGGCATGTAAGGGATGAACTTGCCGGCCTCGCTGTGCGGATCCCAGCCCGAGACCTCCTTGGGCCAGATCCCGCGCTGCCTGCAGAACTGATAGAAAGCGCCACCGTTTCCGTTGCGGTCACGTGAGTCGGAGATCGGCGGACCGCTGACTTGGCGGCGAGCTTCCTCCTCGCTCACCTTGCTGCGGTGATGGCGGGCGTGCGGGCTTGGCGCGCTGTACCAATCTCCGATTAGGTCGCCGTACCCCCAAAACGGAACCAGCACTGTGGGACGGGGCTTCACTCGAAATCCGGAGGCCAGGGTGAGATAACCGCCTGCGGAGCCTCCCATTACGCCGATTCTGCTCGTGTCCGCCCGGAAGAGTCTTGGGCCCTCCGCACGGATCCAGGCAAAGGCGTCTTCGACGTCTTCTATGATTGCGGGCATCTGTGTCTCGGGCGCGAGACGGTAGTCGATCGACACGATGACGTAGCCGGCGCCGAGGAGCATGTCCTTCACTCGGTCGCTCAGACTCGCGCGATGCCCGTTGATTAGGGCGCCGCCGTGGATCCAGACTACGACTGGACGGAGCTCGTCGTCGGTTGGGCGATGGACATCGGCTTTGATCTCTAGATCGCCGACCTTCTTGTAGACGTGCGTGACGACCGAGACGTCCTCGGCGCCAAGCAACCTTCGTGCGGATGAAAGCAGCAAGGCGGCTGCGCCCGCCGCCTGATATAGAAGCTCGCGGCGACGAAGCGCGAAGCTCGTCGTGACGCCGTCTTCGAATCTTGATTGGGCTTCGCTCATGGCGTCCTCCTAGAGCTAACGGCCGAGTACGTAGTCGTCCTTCGCCGGGCTCGCGCCTCCCATCATCACGCCGTTGTCGGGGTCGATCATGACCATCTTGACCGCTCCGGCTCCAGACGGGGTCTGTAGGTAGGGTTGCTGCAAGCCGGCGACGTTGATGTGGTGGCCTCTCCTGGCTAGCTCGTCGCCGACTCTGTCGGCCAGCACCCGCGGCATCGTCAGCTTTCCGTCTACAGGCTGCGGATGCATCGAGGCGGCAAAAGCCGAGCTCGTAATGGTCGGTGCTTCTACCGCCTGTTGTACGTTCATCCCGAAAACGACGACATTCAAGAAAGCTTGAAGCATGGCCTGAGGCTGGTTGTCTCCGCCGGGCGTGTTCCATGCCAGGTACGGCTTGCCGTTCTTCATCGCAAGCGCGGGATTCACCGTGTGGCGCGGGCGCTTGCCCGGAACGAGGACGTTCACGTCATTCTCGTCCAGACTGAAGTAGGGCATGCGATCGTTGAGCACGTAGCCGCCGCCTTCGACGATCATGCCGCTGCCGAAACCGGCGTTGACGCTATGAGTGACCGAGACTAGATTCCCAAAGCGGTCGGCGATCGAAAACGATGAGGTTTCTCCTGTCTTCTTCGGTTTACTGGTCGTGCCGGCTGGCGCGGGGCCGGTCTCGTACTCGACTCGGTGTCCGGCCAGGACGGCCTTCATCTTCATCGGGTCGCCCGGAGGCGCCTTCTCGTGCATCGCTCGATCGGACCGGATCAAGGCGCGGCGCTCGGCGGCGTATTTCTTGGAAAGGAGCTCCTCGATAGGCATGTCCTTCACGAAACGGGGGTCGCCGATGTAGGCGTTGCGGTCGGCGAAGGCGAGTTTTGTAGCCTCGGTGACTAGATGCACGTAGTCGGCGGAGTTGTGCCCCAATTCCTCCAGCTCATACCCTTCTAGAATGTTCAAGGCAATCAGCATCACGATGCCCTGCGAGTTCGGCGCGCTCTGGTAGACATCGAGCCCCTTGTAGGTCGTCATGATCGGCTCGGACTCTTCGGGTTGGTAGGAAGCCAAGTCGTCGTAGCTCAACAAGCCGTTGTGCTTCTTGTAGAAGTTCGCGCTGAGGTGGGCGAGGCTGCCGGAGTAGAACGCGTCGGCCCCTTCGGCGGCGATCGTCTTGAAGGTACGTGCGAGGTCTTGCTGGACGAACAGCCAGCCCGGTTTCGGCGCTTTGCCGCCGTCGGTCAAAATCGCCATCGAAGAAGGATAGGGCCGAATCTTTTCCATGTTCCTAGCGTGCTGCGATGCGGCCCAGAACGTTATCGGATGGCCGCTGGCGGCGGCTTCTATGGCGGGCTGGAGGATTGTCTTGTAGTCGAGCGTGCCGTAACGCTTCAGCGCGAGATCAAAGCCCCGCAGCGCGCCCGGTACGTCCGTCGACAGCGGACCGGCGTCAGGGATGCCTCCGTGCTTGGCGTAAAACTCCCGGGTGGCGCGCTTCGGAGCCGGTCCGGTGCCGTTGATGAAGATTACTTTGTCTTCCTTGGCGATGTAGGCCAGCAGGAAGCCGTCGCCGCCGATTCCGGCTTGGTGCGGCTCCACGACCGAGGTCATGTAGAAGGCCGCTACCGCAGCGTCGATCGCGTTGCCGTCCTGCTCCAGGATCCGCATCGCCGCCATCGCCTCGAGCGGATGCTCGGCAGCGACCATCGCTTGCGTACCCATCACGACGGTCCGCCAGAAAGGCCTCTCGCTTGGACGCTGTGCGACGAGGATCGAGATCGCCAGCAATGCTAGTCCCAGCGTCAGTAGTCTGCGCATGTTACTCTACGCCTCCCGGCGAAAGCTCTTCGCCAGCTTGAGTCTTCTCTCGGCCTTGTCGTACCAGCCTTGCGGAGCGTGCTGGCTAGTATGCAAGTAGCAGCGCACTAGCGCTTCGTCATCGGTGATTGTCCAGACGCGGCTCATCGGCAGAGTAGTCAGACGTGCGTGGTAGCGCGCCAGGGCGCTGACGTTGACGAACCAGACGCCCCATTTCTTTTCGATGTGCGACTTGCCGCCGTAGGTGTCGTCCGGGTGGGTGTGGGTGTGTCCGCCGAGCCAAATGTCGATCGCGCCCGGATTTGCTTCGAGGTAGCGTTCGAAGGCTTGTGCGTCTTGCTTGCCGGCAACCCAGTAAAGGTAGGAAGCTCCCTTGGGCGTGCCGCGCTCCTTGTAGCCGTGATAGTGCGAGCGCCATTTGCCGTCCGGCCCACGACGCATGCCCTCCCACTCGCCCGACGCCACCGTGGTTTCTTTGAGCACGTAGTGGTGCGCTGAAACGATGATCTTGTCCTGATTGGCTTCGACCTTGCGCTTCCACCACTCGAACGTTTCTCCGGTCACGACGCCGCTGGGGTTGCCGCCGAGCGTGCCGCGTCCAACCGTCTGTGTTGGCTCGTTGATGTCGCTCATCATCAGGAAGAGCATGTTGCCGAGTTGGAACGAGTAGCGCTCCCAGGTCCCCTCGACCGCGTGGGGGCGGTTCTTGGAGTCAACCTGGGAATACTCAGGCGTCTCGCCAGCAGGATCAAGCCACTTGCGCCACCACCAATTCTTTGGCTCGTCGAGACCGCTACGGTCGTGGTTGCCGCAGACGTTGTAGATCTGTTCTCGCTCGTGCTTCTTGAGAGCGGCGCCAAACTGGCGGACGATCTCCTCGCCTTCTTCGTCCTCAGGCACGGCTTGCCCGCCCGACATATCGCCCATATCGAGGGCGATTTCCCAATCGAACGGAGGCCCTCCCTGGTCGCCTCCGAACTCAGATTGGCGGATGGCTTCGATCAAGCTCTCGCGGTTATTGCGCTTGTCGGTGCCGACGTGGGCGTCGCTGAAGGTCCAGAGGTTGAGGGTGTCGGTGGTTGGCGGAGGGGGAACGGCCGCCGCCACCGCGGTCTGGAGGAATTGTCTTCGGTCCATAATTCTGCCTCAGCGTTGCGCGGTGACGAAACTCTCGGCGCCGCCGTCGAACGAAGCGGCGCTGGCGATCGCCACCGAAGCTCGCTCGGTCTCATAGCCGAGTCCGGCGAAGAACTCTCGCTCCGGGTCGCTCCAGCGGTCGTCGAGTTGGAGGCGCATGCCGCCCTCGGTGTGCATTCGAGCCGCTTCGATCGAGTCGGGCCCCGATCTCTTGAAGCCGCAAAACTCGGTCAATACTGCCAGGACGGCGTCTGGAATTCGGCGCCCGCCGCGGGCGCCCACGGCCAGCACAGGCTTTCCATCCCGCATCACGACGGTCGGAACCATGTTGTGCAACGGACGCTTGTGAGGACCCGGCGAATTCGCTCTACCAGGATGCGGATCGAAGCGCGACACGCCATGGCCTAGCACCAGACCCATGCCGTCGACCGTGACTCTCGCGCCGAAGTTGCCGCCGTGTGTAAGGGTCAGTGCCGCCATGTTGCCGTCGGAGTCGGCGGCGCTGAGGTGAATCGTGCCGTTCTGCTCCAGCCAGTCGGAATTGATCTCCAGGGGTTTCTTTTCGTCGACTGCCTTGCGCACTCGGCCGGCGCATTCGTCCGCGTACGAGTCCGAGAGCAACCGGTCGAGCGGGACATCGACCTGCTCGGGGTCGCCGAACAGCTTGAGCCGGTCGCCCCAAGCAATGCGCATTGCTTCGAGCTGGGCGTGTCGGCGACGGAGCGGGTCTTCGATACTAGTCCAGTCCAGCGCCCGGAGGGTCGTCAGGATTTGAATGGTAGTAGTCCCGCCGGCGGTCAGCGGTCCGGTGTAGATCACGTCGCCTTCCCAATCAAGGCGAACCGGCTCGACCTCTCTTGCCTGAAGCGCCGCGAAGTCGTCGACGGTTGCGACGCCACCGTTCTTTTGGAATTGCTCAACGATGCGTTCCGCGATATCTCCTCGGTAGAAGGAATCCGCCGATCCGCGCTCGGCGAGCGTTTCGAGCATCTCGGCTAGGTCTGGGTTGTAGAAGGTGTCGCCTTCTCGCAGCGCTTTGCCGTCGCGGAAGAACAAGCGCTGGGACCCTGGATCTTTATCGAACTGTTCGCGAGCGCTGACGATGCTGCGAGCGATGTGGCCAGTGACCGGGAATCCGTCGCGAGCGTAGCCGATGGCGGGCTGCAGGGCCTCCGCAAGGGTCCTTGTCCCGTAGCGTTCGATTGCGAGCTGGAGTCCGGCGAGGGTTCCGGGAACGCCGGCGGCGAGCCAGCCGTGTTCATTGACCTTGCCGGGAACTTGGCCGTTCTCATCGACCGTAAAATAGTCGTCGCGCAGGGCGGCGGGCGCAATTGAGTTGAAGTCGATGGACGTGACTTTGCCGGTGTCGGCGAAGGCCAGCGTCATGTGGCCGCCGTAGCCGGCGATGCCGCAGGCGGGGACGGAGACGACTCCGGCCGCGAGGGCCGCCGCGACGACGGCGTCGACGACGTTGCCGCCATCGGCGAGGACGGCGCGGCCTACCTCGTCGGGGATGGGCTCGCCGATGATCACGCCGTTGGGTTTCGTGCTCCCCGGTTGCTTGGGAGCACAGCCGGCCGCAACGGCGGCGACGACCGCGCCGCCGGTCCGAAGAACATCTCGACGATTGGGCTTAAGCATGGCTAGACTGCTGCGTCGTCATTTCATCTCTCCGCCGGTTTCTTCGAGTAGCCGCGCCAGCTCAGCCTTGAGCCGCTCTACCTCCTCTTGCGACCCCGCGTCAGCGATCAAGTTCTCCATCTCATAGGGATCCGCGTCGAGGTCGTAGAGCTCGTCCATTCCTTTCAAGTCGACGTAGCGGATGAGCTTCCAGCGGTCAGTGCGAACCGCCTGGTATCCCATCGTCACCAGCCGGGGCCAGACGGTATCAGAGAAATACTCGATCAGAAACGTCTTCCTCCAATCGCTAGGTGTCTCTCCCAGGAGCAAGGGCAACAACGATCGGCCTTGAATGTCTTCCGGGATGTCCGCTCGGCCGACTTCAAGCATGGTCGGGGCGAGGTCGATGCTTAGGGCGAACGGATAAACCTTCGTTCCGGCGGCGATCGTCGACGGATAGCGCACCGCGAGCGGCGTTCGCGCGATTTCTTCGTAGGCCAGCCGCCGCTCCTTGTTCAGTCCGTGCTCGCCGTAGAAATAGCCATGGTCGCTGGTGACCACGATGAACGTGTTGTCTAGTTGGCCGCTCTCCTCGAGCGCCGCGAGGATGCGTCCGAAGCCCTCGTCGGCGGCAGTCAACATCCGCAACCGGTTCAGGATGATGTGGTCGGGCGTCGCGGTTTCGGCGCTCAGCTTTGGGAGCCCGGGGATCGGACGCAATAGCGCGCGCTTGCCTTCGCCATAGCTGGCGGCGTTTGGACGGCGCTGCACCGTCTGGTCCGCGTAGAGCGTCTTGAGCCGTTCGGGAGGCGTGAAGCCGCCGTCCTCGGGAATGGCGTCGATGCTGCCGTCTGCGTGCTGAAAAATGTTTGGGTGAACCGCCTTATGCGAGAGATACAACAGGAAAGGTTTCTCGCGGTCCTCGCGGATGAAATCAGCCGCTCGATCCGAAAAGATGTCAGTGGCGTAGCCCTCCAGCTTCTTGCTCACGCCGTTGTCGTTGACGTCGGGGTCGAAGTAGTAGCCCTGACCCTTAATGCTTAGCCACTCGTCGAACCCCGGCCGGCGCGTGTCGTCGACGCCCATATGCCACTTGCCGAAGAAGCCTGTGACATACCCCGACTGCTGCAGCAGTAGAGGGAACGTTATGAGCTTGTGGCTCTGTTCACTACGGTCGACGTTGTCGATGATGCCGTGGGTGTGGGCGTATTGTCCGGTGAGAATGCTGGCCCGGTTCGGTGAACAAAGCGGCGTCGCAGTGAAGGCGTTGGTGAATTGAGCCCCCTCGCGTGCGATGCGGTCAAAGTTCGGCGTTTGGACGAAAGGGTGCCCGGTGAATCCGAGATCGTCGAACCGAACGTCGTCGAGCAGAACGAAAACAATGTTGGGTCGTGCGGGCTCTTCGGGCGGAGCGGAACCGCCGCAGCCGATCAAGCCGCTCAAGGACAGAATCAGGACGCTGAGTCTTGCGAGTTTCAATCTTTGCCTCCAGGGTGCCGCGTCAATGATGACTGAGAATCGGGGCGACTGCAACGTCCGAGGCGATTTCGCGCCACAATGGACCGGTGATTATGCGGACTGGAATCCTCGCACTCCTGCTGCTCGCCGTGCCGGCCTTCGCCGCCGACGCACCGTCGGATGCTGAATTTCTTGTAGAGATCAAACGAAAACGCGTCGATGAGCTGCTGCCCAGCGCGATGCGGGCACACGGCGTCGACCTGTGGCTCGTCTTCACTCGGGAAGAGGCGCGAGATCCGCTGGCCGCCGATCTGGGCGGCGGTTCCGCCGTGGCGCGCATGGCATTGCTGTTCGCAGAGACATCGGATGGTTTCCGTAAGATCGCCGTCGCGGCGAGCTATGACGTGACGCCGCTGGAAGAGAGCGAAATCTACGATCAGGTCGTCAGCTATCGCAGCGAGGGAGTGAAGCCGCACCTGAAGCGCATCGTGGACGAGCTCAGGCCGAGTCGAATCGCCGTGAATACATCGCGCGACATGCCAATCGCGGACGGACTGACCGCCGGCATGCGCGGCTATCTTGTGGAAACCCTGGGCGATGAGGCCGCCGCTCGGTTCGTTTCGTCTGAGCCCCTTGTGGCGTCTTTTCGCGGACGCCGCTTAAAGGAAGAGGTTCGAATTCTCAGCGAAGCCGCCGTCTACACGGACCGGATCATGCGCGAGGCACTGGCGAGCGAAGTGATCCAACCGGGCACGACCACGGAGAATGATGTCGGCGACTTCTTACGAAAGCGCGCCCAGGAGTTTGGAGCGACGGTTCCTTTCATCAGCGTCGTGGCAGGGCCTTCGCGAGGTCACGCGCGGCCTAGCAGCCGAATCATTCGTCCGGGAGATCTTGTTCGCATTGACTTCGGGATCACGCATCGCGGCTATTGCACCGACATCCAGCGCACGGCCTATGTCCTTCGGGCGAATGAATCCGGGCCTCCGGCGGAGATTCAAAAGATGTGGGAGACGTGCCGCCTAGCCGCCGACAACCAGATCGCGGCGATGCGCCCAGGTCTGACAGGCAATCAGATCGATGCCATCGGCCGGAAGGTCCTCACCGACGCCGGCTACAAAGAACCGCCCCACGGCAGCGGCCATGCGATCGGCTTTGCCGTCCACGACGTTGGACCGCTGCTTGGCCCGGACTGGCCGGAGCGCTACGGCTCAACGGTCTTTCTGAAGCTCGAGGAACAACAGACCTTTGCCGTCGAACCGATCCTCTACGTGGACTACGAGCCCGCCGGCGGAGAGATTCACATCGGGCTGGAAGAGGACGTCGTGATCACCGCCGACGGCGCGGAACGTCTCCACCGAAGGCAAGATGCTCTTCTGCTGATCGGCGGTGTTGACTGACGGATCCTCCTTCGAGAGACGAAGCTCGCGCTCAAGCCAAGTCTCCGCTCGGCTATACTGTCCCTGCCCGCAATGCACCCAACGAATCCTGGAAGGAATAGTCCCATGAAAACACTTATCCCGTTTGTCCTCTGTTTCGGTCTTGCGCTCCCAGCCTCAGGCCAGATCTTCAGCCTTTCGAAGGAGCGGATGATCGAGCTCACCAAGAACAATCCGTACGATCGGTTTCCGGACGGCCGTCCGAAGGTTCCGCTGAATCTGATTGAGCGCATCGCGGAGCTCAGCGTGGAAGAAGCGTGGGGCGTCTTGCGGCGCGAGGGGTACATGAAGCAGTACGCCGATGGGTTTGAAATCCTCAAGCCCGGTCAGCGGCTAGTCGGGCGCGCCATGACCGCCCAGTACCTGCCGCATCGGCCTGATCTCCAAGAGATGGTCGACGCCGACGCCGAACAGAAGGGTCTAGCGCGAGGCAATACCCAGAAGGTCGTGGACAAGCTGATTCGCGACGACGTAGCGGTCGTCGACCTAATGGGCGCGGCGCCAGGGCACAACTTCGGCGGCGACAATCTGCATTCGGCGATTTGGGGCCAGACTCACCGTGGGGCGGTCGTTGACGGCACGATCCGTGACCTCCAATGGACGTACGATTTGCCGCTCAATATCTTCTACAAAAAAGCGCATCCGGCGGCGGTGAGCGGCGTACTGGTGGTTGCGCTGAATATTCCGGTAGAGATCAGCGGCGCGGTCGCGATGCCCGGCGATGTGGTGCTGGGTGACCGCGAGGGCGTGATCTTCATTCCGCCGCACCTAGTGGAGCCGGTGTTGGACTACGCGGATTCGGTAAAGATCAAAGACGAGTGGACAAAGAACAAGTTGATCACAGGCGAGTACCGCGCGAGCGATCTTTACGGCAGCAAGTTGTCTCCTGAGATGCAGGAGGATTATGATGCGTTCAAGGAGAAGCGGATGAAAGAGATCCAGGCGGCTCGCGGCGTGAACTGAGCCTGGGTCGGCATCTCAACTGAATTCGAAGCCCTTAATGAGCGACTTCAAGCTATCCTCGAAATAAGTGGCTTCGTCTCCCTGTAATGCTGCCGGTCCGCCGACGCTGAGTTGCGCCGCCACTACGTTGTAGTAGCGTTGGGTAATCGATACTGCGGACGCGGGGCGGTAATAGTGGAGCGACCATTATCCGTATTTCTTGAGCGTCGTTGTTAGGAGACTGCCGTATTCGTTTGGATAGAATAGATTGATCAGATCACGCTTGCATTCGTACACGTGCTTTATTGCATTGTGGTCTAATCTTAGAGACTCAATAAACTCAGTATAGATATCGGCATACCACTTGTCTGCGCTTATATTAGAGCGATGTTCTGCAATCGGTGTTTCAGTAATGGTGGACAGTAGTCCGCTCAGCATCTTGGTCAAGATGTCGAACCGAAAGAGGAAGATCTTGCAGCGGTCCGTTTCATGTACGCCGTAGCGGATCTGCGGGTTGTAGGTCAAACTGTCAACGCTGATATCAAGTTCTCTACAGATATGCGCTGTGGATTCATCAGCTTGCTTGGCGAGCTCGGTTGCTTCATGGTCCATTTCGTCAATCAGTCGCTCTTGTAATTCTTGAATCGAAAATTTGTAGATGATTGTTTCGGTGAGGTCTTTTACTTCCCTAACCCTGACGACTCCGTCGGCATGCCATTGAAAGAATGATGAAATACGTCTTTCGATCGGCTCTCTGAATGTATTGATGATAACCAACTTGGTTTTGTGTTTGTGACGGTGGCCGTCAAGGAAAGATTTGAAGCCGCCGTCTCTGAGTCCGATATCTATCAGCGTGTGGCAGTGTACACAGCGAAACTGATTGATTCTGAGTGTATCCGCAACGCTTTGAGTCGCCGTCTTGTGCGAGCTGAACACCAAATAGTCGAGGTCGAGCAAGCTGTCGTCGTATTCCATAAGGGGGTGCGTTCTCTATTTCTCAACGGTTGTCCCAGGCGATGGCGCAACAAGCCGGCGGCGCCAAATGTCGAAACGAGAAACAGCTTCGGAGCGCTGGGCTCCTATCGCTTCACCCCGAACGCCAAAAGGACATTGCCCGGCATGCTGGAGTAGCCGGAATTCACGTACATCATGCCGTCGGCGACGGTTGCGCCCGTCGAGTTGAAGGATCCGCCCTTGGCCTCGATACCGTTCACTGTTTCGAAGTCGCGTAGCGCATCGAAATCCCAGATGATCCGGCCCGTCTTTGTTTCGTAGGCTCGGATGTGGCCGTCCATCGAGGGAGAGAATACAGCGCCCGGGATCGCGGTCGGCGGCGCTTTCTGCGCTACCGAACAGCCGCGCCGACCGAGACACTCGGGCCGCGGGGCCGGCGTTTGCCACACGATTTCTCCGTTTGCCGGATCGAACGCGAACATGCCGCCGCCCTTTTCCGGTTCCCGTCGCACCGCCTCGCCCAGCGGGACGAAGATGACGCCTTCGCCGGCTGCGATGCCCCACTGAATGCCGCCGCCGGGCCCGCCTCGGCCGATCTGCTTCGTCCACACTATTGCGCCGTTCTTGTTTGGATCGAAGGCATGGACCTCTGCCGTTTTCTGCGCGGCGATGAGCAGCTCTCGGCCTCCGCCCACGTCCATCAGGATCGGTGAGGCTCCGAAATCGACGTCGCGTCCATGGTTTTCCGGGCCGTTCCCGAAGCCTCCCTTGCGGCCCGCGCAACCCCAGTTGAACATGTCGGGAACGGTTTGCTTGGTCCAGCGTATTTTCCCGGTGTCCATCTCCAGAGCGACGATGGCATCGGCGGTCTCGAGGTTGGGATCGGAGAAGCCGTTGCCGGTGCCTACGTAGATCAGCTCGCGTTTTAGGTCGAGAGTCGGCGAGGACCATACGGTCGCCCCCGACGGCCCGTAGTACTGGACGCCCTCCTCGCTTTTCCGGGTCGGCTTGGGTTGCGGCGTGGTGTAGGTCTTCCAGATTAAAGACCCGTCGTTGGCGTCGAGCGCTTGGATGTTGCCTCGGAACGTACAGCAGGAGTACCACGGGTTGGCTCCCGCGTTCTCTTCCTGCGACGTGATCGGTATGTAGAGCCGCCCTTCGTGAAGCTTCGGCGTCCCGGTGATGCGCGTGAACGCTTGATCGTCGAGCTTCTTTTCCCAGATCAGTTTGCCGCTGTCGGCGTCGACGGCATAGAAGTTCGACTCGAGATCGCCGAAGTACGCACGCGGTCCGGGGCCGACTACGACGGCGCTGCGTACCATCGCCTTGGCCTTGTGCATCCAGTAGATGCAACCGGTCTTGGAATCCAGGGCGTAGACGGTTCCGTCGTTGCTGCCGGTGTAGACCTTGCCTCCGACGACGGTCGGCTGGCCGTAGGCCGTCACGGCATTGGGAAACCCGAAGGCCCATTTGAGCTCTAGATTGGGCAGATCGTCTGCGGTCAACCCGCCTGCATCCCTTGGCTGGTAACGCGTGTTCTTCTCGTCGACGCCCCATCCGTTCCAAGCCGCGTTCGTAGCGGCCGGCTCCGCGCCGGACTCGCAGAAACCCTTCATGACAGGAAGTTCGATCGAACCTTCCTGTCCCAGGTAGCGCGCGACGGCGGTCTTCTCTTCTTGGCTCAATGAACCGCCGATGGCCTTCATCGTTCCCGTCTCGAGTGAGGTCACGATCTTGGTCCAAGGCAGTTTCTCCATTGCCTCGGGAAGGGGCGCATGGGCGTCGCTGTTGGGGTCGTGGCACTGTTGGCAGTGGGCGATGAACACCCTGGTGCCCTCTTGGGCGCTGGATAGAACGGCAAAAGCGAGAGCGACTACGACCAGCCTCATCGTGTTCCCCGAACGGACGAGGTTCCTAACGCCCATGAACCTTGACGAAATCCCGCTTGATCGAGGCCAGATTTGCCGCGCCGCACATGGCCATGTCGCTGGCGAGCTCGGTCTGGAGCATCTCCAACACAGTTTGCACGCCAGCGTCGCCGTAAGCGGCCAGACCCCAAAGCACGGGACGTGTCACCAGGACAGCGGTCGCTCCGAGCGCCAATGCCTTCAACACATCGCTGCCGCGCCGGAATCCACCGTCGATCAGCACGGGGATGCTTCCGCCGACAGCTTCCGCAATTACGGGAAGAGCCGCGATCGGCTCGGCAAGGCCTTCGACGAAACGGCCGCCGTGGTTTGAGACGACAATTCCTTGGACTCCTCGTTCCGCAGCGAGCGTTGCTTCCTGCAGATTCATCACGCCCTTGAGAAGCAGCGGGACCGACGTCTGTTGCCGAATTCGATCGACATAGTCCCAATCGAGCACCTGGTTCGGCTGGAGCGGAGCGCCGACGGTTAGGCAGACTGCTTTGCAGCCTGCTTGGACCGCGCTCCGAATACGCCCCGCAACGGCGGAGGCGTCCTGTTCGGGGTAGATCTGATACCAAAACGATGCTCCGGCCTGTGCGGCGATTTCTTCAAGGGGAGCGTCCGAGCGATCGGCGACTACCGTCATCGCCTTGGCGGCTGAGGCGCCGCGCGCGGCGGCGACCTCTCCTTCAGGGTAAAACCGCTTCTGGTGGGAGGCCGGTCCGGCCAGGATCGGCGCGAACAAGGTTTCGCCGAATAGCTCGAGACTGAGATCGAGCTGTTGCACGTTGACCAGCAGGTGCGGCCGGAAAGTGATCCGGTCGAACCCCTTTCGGTTGCTTCCGGTGATCTCGGCATAGGCCGCGCGGTTGAGCTTCCGCTCGGCGATGGTCTCGAACTCGAGAGTGTTCGCCAAATCCCCCGGGGGCGGCTGCTGCTGCGCCCGCAGCAGCGGCGAGCCCGCCAATAGTGCTCCGAATCGCGCTAGCGCCTGGCGTCTGCTAAATGGGACGCTCATGGAAACTCCGTCCTTGCCAGGTCTCGGTCGATCGAAGCTAGGCTAGGGCGGCCGGCGTGCGCCATCGCCAGCACCAGCTCGGCCTGAAGGATCTCAAGAACGCGCTGCACGCCGGCGGCTCCGAAAGCCGCCAAGCCCCAGCGCGGTACGCGGCCCAGGCACACGGCCGACGCGCCGAGCGCCAACGCCTTGAGGATGTCGCTGCCGCGGCGAAATCCGCTGTCCACGAGCACCGGGATTCGGCCGCCGACCGCATCAACGATTTCCGGCAGGACTTCGAGGCTCGATGGCACGTAGTCCAAGGTTCGGCCTCCGTGATTGGAGACGACGATGCCGTCGAGGCCATGCTCGACGCAACGGCGCGCGTCTTCGGCTGTGAGGATTCCTTTGGCCAAGAGCGGCAGGTTAGAAACGGAGCGAAGCTCGTCGAAGAGCTTCCACTCGTACCAGAGTCGGAAGGTTCGGACGCGATAGGGGTTGGCCGGCGCGGCCGCCCGGCGGCGCCGCCGCCGAGCCGGGCGGTTCGTGAGGTGCTTATCGTGAATCTGCCTCTCGTAATATGAGGCCTGCTGATCGATGGTGGCGACTAGAGCTCGGCAACCCGCTGCCTGCGCTGCGTCCAACGGGGCGCGGCTCTCTTCGACTTCTTGCCGCGGGTAGATTTGAAACCAAAGCGGGGCGCCGCCGGCCGCCCCGACCTTGTCCATCGGCATGCTGGAATTCTGGCTGACGATCATCGGCGTATCGGCCGCCGCGCTACAGCCGCGCCGCATGCCGACTTCCCCGCTGGGGTGGAGCGCACCGTGCGCCGCGGTAGGGGCGACCATCATTGGAAAGGCCATCTTAGTCCCCAGGATTTCGGTCGTCGTGTCGATCGAGCTGACGTCGACCATCGACTTCGCCACGAGATCAACCCAATCGAAAGCGTCGCGGTTGCGCCGCAGTGTGAACTCGCCGGCGCTTCCCCGAGCGGTGTAGTTGAAAGCTGATCGCGGAAGTTTCTCGTAGGCAACCGCTTCAAAGTCGAGCGCCGTTGAGAGCTCATCGAGGCTCGGTACGCGGTTTTGGTACCGAAGAGGATCCTGCTGAGCGCAAAGTAGAGGAGATCCAGCCAGGAACGCGGCTATGGCGTGGATGGCATCGCGTCTTGTTAGCCCATGCGGTTCGGATTGCGGAAGAGTGCTCACCAAAGGCCCTCGTCTTAATGACGCCGCGAGGCCGCCTGCGGTAATGGCCGGCGAACCAAGCGGAATATGACCTGCTGATTAAACCGCATGCCGCTGCCGTTTGTCACGCCGAACGTGCAAGGGTCGTCCGCGGGGCCGGCTGACCGCTAGGCTACAATCTTCACCGTGATGCAACCAGAGAGAACACAGACGATCTACCGCGCTGGAGGCCACGCCATGTTGACGGTCATCTTGCTGCTTGCTGGTTCAGCGCCCGCGTGGTCCTCGCCGGGGCCGTCCGGGCTCGACTACGAGGCGATGGCGCGACGAGCTGTTGACTCGTTGAAGTTGAGCCCCGGCGAGCGGGTTCTGCTGCGCTTCGACCCGGGCTACTTTGAAGAGTTGGTCCCAATCATGCGCCGGATGGTCCGTGAAGATGGCGCCGTTGATCTGGGCGCCCTAGAGTACACGCCGACCTCGATCTTGGACGCCGGCGGCGACCCCGAGGAGGAGGGCGCCGCATTCGAGAAGCTCATGGAAGCTGTGGACGTCTACATTTGGTTGCCGGTACGGTTTGAAGAGCGGACAACTACCGCCGCGGAACGGCAGGCTCTAGCGCGATGGTTAGACGTAGGCGGGTCGCGGCGGCAGATTCACTTCCATTGGTCGCAAGGGAGCGTCTTGGCTGACGGCTTGGCGGGGGAGCATTCCGACGCCCTGGACCAAATGTATGCTGAAGCGCTCGACGTAGATTACGAGAGCATCTCCGAGTCGCAGGAACGCGCTCTCGTACTGCTGCGCACCGGAACCGTTCGCGTGCGCACACCGGCCGGAACAGACCTCCGTTTTCGCATCGGGACGCGACCGTTCAACAAACAAGACGGCGATGCCTCCGCGGAGCGAACGAAGACGGCTCGCATCCGGATCGACCGTGAGACGGAGCTGCCTTGCGGCGTCCTGCGCGTGGCGCCGCTGGAAGAGACCGTTCGGGGACGTCTAGTCATTCCAGAGGCTCGGATGCAGGGCAAGACGGCGCGGAACATTCAGTTCGTGATCAAAGAGGGGCGGATCACCGCAGTCTCCGCGTCGGAGAACGTCGAGGCCGTGGAGGCTGAGCTCGAGGCCGGCGGAGACGCCGCCCTGCAGTTTCGTGAGTTCGGGCTTGGGTTCAATCCGAAGCTCACCCGCATCCCCAACAGCGACGTGCTGCCCTACTTCGGCTACGGGTCAGGGGTCGTCAGGATGAGTCTCGGAGACAATGAAGAGCTAGGCGGCGCCGTCAGGGGAGGCTACCGACGCTGGTTCTTCTTCCCGGATACGACGGTCGAGGTCGACGGCAAAGTTTTGGTTAGAGACGGGCAACTACTGCATTAGCTCTGGGTTTAGAGCTGTTCGGCCAACGAGAAAATCGGCAGATACAGCGAGATCAGCACAAACGCCACGAAGACGCCCATGAAGAGCATGATCGCCGGCTCGATTAAACTCAGCACCGCGCCCATCATCGTCGAAACGTCTTCGTCGTAGAACTCAGCTACCGAAGTCAGCATTTGGGGCAACGCGCCGGTCGACTCGCCGACGTTGATCATCTCAATCGCCAACGACGGAAATACTCCAGTCTTGGCGAGGCTTTGCGAGAGTGGCTGCCCTTCGCGTACGCGGGCCCTGGCCTTATCCATCGAATCGCGCATGAGCCGCGAGCCGAGCGATTCGCTTGTCGTCTCGAGCGCCGTCATCAACGGAATGCCGCCTTCAAGCAACGTGCTCATCAGGCGGCAGAGCTGTGCGACCTGATACTTCGCCCAGATTGTGCCGTACACGGGGATCTTCAGCTTGATGCGGTCCAGCGCCTGACGTGCGTTCTCGGACCTGGCCTGCCAGATGACCAGCCCGATCATTACCGCTGTCACCACGGCGACAAGGGCTAAGTGCTCGTTCAGTGCGACCGAGAACGCCACCAGATACTGCGTCATCATCGGCAGGTTGGCATCCATCGAATCGTACAGCGCCGCAAACTCGGGCACGACGAACGTCACCAAAAAGATGATCAAGACCGTCACCAAGACGACCAAGAGCGTTGGGTAGATCAGAGACACGAGGATCTTCTTTCGAACCGCCAGCGCCGTCTTTTGATAGTGCACGAAGCGGTCGATTACCTCAGCCAAGCTGCCGCTCTTTTCGCCGGCGACCAATGAGGTGACGTAGATCGGCGGAAAGACCTCTTCGCGGCGGAACGCTTCCGACAGCGGGACGCCCGTCTTGACGGCCTCGTGAATATGCTCGATGTTCTCACGCAGTTGTTTGTTTTTGATGTTCAGGCGGAGCAGGTCAAGCGACTTAAGAATCGGCAACCCTGCTCGGCTGAGCGTGACGAACTGCTGGTTGAAGATCAAGAATTGCTCGACGTTGATCTTCTTTGAGGATTTCTTGTCCGCCGCGTCCTGCTTCGCCGGACGCACCGAATAGACCAGATAACCGTCGCGGCCGTAGCGCTGACGAAGCTCAGCCTCGCTGTCGGCCGCTTCGACCCGCTCGTGGACGGCCCCGACGGAGTCGGCGTACTTGAGTAGGAAGTCGGCCACTAGCGCTCCCTCCGTAACGGCGATTCGGCGATGACTTCGGCGCCCGGCGGAGGTTCGAAAACGAACAAGCCGGAAGCCAAGGTCGGATTGATCCGCTCGTTTGAGAATCGAAATACGTTGAGCGAATCGTCGCGTCCGAATACGCGCAGGTCAGTGAGGCTGTGGTTTGCCGGTTCGTAGCCGAACTCAACTCGGTTGTAGTATTCCTTGCCGCTGCGGCCTTCTCCGACGATCACCTGACGGCCTTCGACTTGTTCGAAACGCAGATTCCGAAACTGCCTCGAGAAGCGCAGGCGCCCCAACAGGAATGCGAGCGGAGCGCGCAGGTCGCCCGTGTCTTCAACCTTTACTGTGCGCACTTGATTCGTCAACGGGTTGTACATTTTGAGTCGGTCGCCGTCGCCGACGAGGAGTTTGCCTTGAGGCTCGGAGTACTCCCAACGCATTTTCTGGGGTCGGCGCAAGGCGAGCGAGCCCACCTCGCGGATCTTGCGTCGGCCGGCATAGAGCATCTCCTGCTCGAAGTCGAGACGCAGCGTAGCGAGCCGATTGTAGTGCAGCTCGATGTTCCGCATCGTCGGTTCGAGCTTCTCCTGGCCCGCTAGGCGCCGAGAAGCCAGCAGCGATCCAACCGCCAAGGCACACCACCGCCTACGAGTGCAGCTCATGTATTAGAGGACGCACCGGCTCGCGAGGACGTGCACCTTTTTTCGCGTCGCACTCTGCCTATTTGACAGCGGTGAGCTCGACGGCGATCCGGGCGTCTCCGAGTAATGCGCCGACGGTCGTGCGCGCCGGCGGTGCTTCGGGGAAGACCTCGCGGAAGATCACGTTCATCGCGTCGAAGTCGGCGACGTCGCGCAGATAGACGTTGGCGTTGACCGCGCTCTCGAACCCCATTCCCGCCAGCGCCAGCAAGGATTCTTGCTCGGCGAGGATCGCCCGAAACTGCTCCTCTATCCCTTCGCCGGCCTCTGGCTTCGAAAAGGCGGACAGATAGAGAACGTCGCCGCTCAGCACGGCCGGAGTCATCAACGGTCCCGCCGCCTCGCCCACTGAATACAAGCGAGAGGCTCCTTGGGGCGCCGCGAGGAAGGTGATCTCGACTAGGATGTCGCCGGGCAGACGTGACAGCGGCACGACTCCGAGGCTGGGCGTCTTACCAGGGCCAAAGCGAGCTTTCCAGGCGTTCTCGATTTCACCGCGATCCGACGAAGGAGGGTAATAGAAGTCCGCTTGGACGACGTTCTCAAAACCAAGCTCAGCCGCCTCGAGCATTACGCTAATGTTGTCGAGCGTCTGAGTTGTCTGTGCCTCCGTTGTTTCTGCGATCTCGCCGCTCATGGGTTCCCGTCCGCCTTGTCCCGAGAGATAGACGAAATCTCCCGCGCGCACCGCCGGCGAGTACGGCCCACGCGCCGGTGGAATCTTGTCCGGGGCTGGTCGGACGATCTCGATGGCCGAGGCGTCTGCGTAGGCGACGCAGGAAACCTCGATCTCCGCGCCGCCCACTAAGGCGGGAACCTCGAGCGTCGTCCGAGCCGGATAGCGCCCTTCCGAGAAGAAGCTGCCGTAGACCTCATTCATCGGCTGGTAGTTGTCCATGTCGGTGAGCTGCACGCGGCAACTGACGAGGTTTACGAAATCGAGGCCGGCCTCGCCAAGGATCAGACCAACGTTCTGCATCGCTAGGCGTGTCTGTTCGGCGATGTCGGCGGGCTGTTCGCGCGTGGCGGGATCGCGTCCGACCTGCCCGGCCAGATAGAGCGTCTCACCGGCGAGCACGCCCGGGCTGAACGGCGCTCCAGCCCGCATCGCTCCGGGATAGATCACGCGGTGCGAATCGTCTGACTCGGTAGGAGGCGGCGGGGAAGAGCACGCGGCGAGGGCGCCCGCTATGAAAACGACGGTGGCTGATTTCAAGAAGGACATTGACGACAACTTAGCAGAACTCGCATGGGTCCGACGCTAGAATGGAACCTGCGCCGCCGCGGCGCCCGCCTCCATGCCGTCCCGTTACAGCTTCGGCGAGCCCCGCTACGACTTCCCGTCCCTTGACACCACGATGCGCGAGGCGACCGAGCGCGCCGAGCGCGGAGCCCCGGAAGGCACGCTCATTGTGGCCTACGAGCAGACCTCGGGACGCGGCCGCCTAGGTCGCTCGTGGGTCTCGCAGCCCTCGGTGGGGCTCTACTTCTCGCTCGTGCTCAGGCCGCCGCTCGCTCCAGCGGCGGCCCTGGCGCTGACGTTGGCCGCGGGACTCGGCGTTGCGCGCGGCGTCGGCGAGAGTTGTGGCCGCCGTTGTGATCTGCGCTGGCCCAACGACGTGCTGCTGGGCGGCAAGAAGTGCTGCGGCGTGCTCGTTGAGATGACGGCCGCTGAAGAACGCGTTCGCCACGCTGTCGTCGGCGTCGGGGTCAACGTTAACCAACGGGAGTTGCCGGCCGAGCTCGCCTCGATTGCGACCTCGTTGCACATCGAGACAGGCTGCGAGTATCTGCGCGAAGCCGTCCTTGAAGCGGTCTTGCGACGAATGGAGCAATACTACGAGATGTTCCTTGAGCGCGGAACTGAAGCGATCGTCACGGCCTTTTCTAGATCGTCAAGCTATGTTCGAGGCAAACGCGTGGTCATCGAGAACGGCCCTGAGGAGATCTCGGGAACGACAGCGGGGCTTGATGAGCGTGGCGTGCTGCTGCTCGACGTCGATGGCCGCGGCATAGAGCCGATTCTCGCTGGCGGCGTGCGTCCGGCGCCGATCGGGGAAACGGGAGAGAGCGATGCTATTCGCGGTTGACGTCGGCAACACCAACTTGACTCTTGGCGTGTTTCGAGAGAACACCCTGGCCGGTCACTGGCGGCTCAAGACCGACCCGGCCCAAACCGTCGACGGCTGGGGCGTCCTCTTCCGCAACCTCCTGTCTCTCGCCGAGCTCAGTTTCGCCGAGATCGACGGCATCATTTTTTCTTCCGTCGTGCCTACCCTCGACTGGTCCGTCGCAGAGATGGCGAAGCGCTATTTCAATCAATCAGCGCTGCAAGTCGATTCGACCGTCGAGACGGGGATGAAGATTCTTTTTGAGAATCCCAAGGAAGTCGGTGCGGATCGCATCGTCAATTCGGTCGCCGCCCTAGCCGCCTACGGAGGCCCTGTCGTCGCGGTCGACTTCGGAACCGCAGTAACCTTCGATGCCGTCTCCGCTGCGGGAGAATACCTGGGCGGGGTCATTTGCCCCGGCGTAGGCGTCGCCTCAGAAGCTCTGTTCCGGCGAACCGCGCGATTGCCGCAAATCGAACTCGCCAAGCCAGCCACCGTAATCGGCCGCAGCACGGTCGCCGGTCTTCAGTCGGGCCTTTACTACGGCACGCTAGGGCTCATCGACGGCGTCTTAGATCGCCTTGTCGCCGACCTCGGCGATGAAACGAAGGTCGTCGCCACGGGCGGGCAGTCGTCGGTGTTGGGACCGGCGTCGCGACGTATCCAACACGTCAATGAGCATTTGACGCTCGACGGCCTGCGGCTCGTTTGGGAACGCAACTGCTGAGTTCCGCCTAAACCGCCTCCGCAACGGCCGAAACCGCGAACCGACCCGCCGTGCCGCCTTCGAGACGCTCGAACTCCGAGTAACTCATCTTGATTACTTCGTGATGGGTGCCTGCGCAGAATGCGATTTCCTCGTCCTTTGCGAGTTCGTCGTCGACGTAGGTCGCCATTCCGTAAAGCGCTCCGAAGGGCGGTATCGCCCCGAGCTCGCAGTCCGGGAAGCGACCAGCGAGCTCGTTTTCAGCCGCAAGAGTCGCTTCGCGTCCATGGGCCGTGGTCGCCAATCGATTCAGATCGACGTGTGTCGAAGCCGGCAGTACCGCCATAGCCAGAGTGCCGTCGAGCTTCACAATCACCGCCTTGGCAAGCTCGCGCCCCGGGATGTGCGTCACTTGGGCCACTTCGCTTGACGTGTAGGCGGGCGAGTGCAGCATGCGTACATACTTGACGTGCTGCCCGTCCAAGAATTCCTTGAGCCTTTTTGCTGTCATGGCACGCCTCCTGTTCGCCCTGCTGTCAAGCACGGGAGGCGCCAAAGTCGAATCTCGGTAAGCGCTACTCGGAACTATTGACCAATGTTCGTTTTCGCAGCGCTTCGAAGAGCACGATTCCCGCCGCAACCGAGACGTTGAGCGAGCCGATGCGCCCGACCACCGGAATACGTACCAAGAAGTCGCAGCGCTCAGCGGTGAGCCGGCTCAGGCCGCGGCCCTCGGACCCCATCACCAGTACCGCCCGGCCTTCGTAGCCCGGCTCGTCGTAGGAAGTCTTGCCGCGCTCATCGAGGCCGTAGCTCCAGAAGCCGTTTCGCTTCAGCTCTTCGAGAGCTTGGTTCAAGTTCGTAACCCGCACGACGGGGAGATGCTCGAGCGCCCCGGCTGCGGCCTTGCCGGCGGTCTCGCTCAGCGGAGCCGCGCGACGAGCGGCAACCAGCACGGCGTCGGCCCCGGCAGCGTGAGCAGAACGAATGATCGCACCGAGATTACGCGGATCTTCGACGCCGTCGAGAGCGACCAACAATGCGTTCCTCTCGAGACGGCCGAGCAGTGCATCGAGTGTGTCGTAGCGCTTCTCGGCGGCAAGCGCCACCACGCCCTGGTGCGGCGTCCCGCCGGCCAGCTTGTCGAGCCGGTTGCGCGGTTCGTCGCGAATTGGAATTTTCGCCTGACGGCAGCGCTCAATGAGGAGTTTGATCCGGGCGTTCGAAGAGCCCCGCGCCACCAGCAGGCGCTCGATGCTTTCGCGTGCATCGAGAGCGGCGGCAACGGCGTTCGGACCAAGTATGCATCGCGACGAGCTCATGGATTAGGGCGCTTCACCATAGTAGCCCGGCAGCTCCGCCGTGCCGCCGCGTATCCCCGACGAGGGTTGGACTTGATTGACAGCACGAAGCGCCGATAGCTACGATAATCTTCGAGGCCAGGTAGCTCAGTCGGTAGAGCGCAGCCCTGAAAAGGCTGGCGTCGGCGGTTCGATTCCGTCCCTGGCCACCATGTTTTCAACAACTTAGGTTTAGTCAGGAACATCGTTTATCAGACGGGGCACATATAGGGCACATTCCAGCGGCTAGACAGCCGCCGCTTCGTCCCTGCTCCCGTTGCCTTCCATCATTAGCCACATCTGCCGCGCCGTCGTTCCGGTCTTGGCAATGTGGCTCTTCGCCAGCTTGGCGTAGCGTTCGGTCATCTTGATGTTAGAGTGACCGAGGATCTTGGCGAGCTCGTACAAGTCCCCGCCGTTCATCATGAACCAGGAGGCGAACGTATGCCTCAGATCATGGAACCGGAAGTCATCAATCGCGGCCTTCTTGAGGACCGTCTTGAAGCTTCGGTCGATGCGTTGACGCCCCGAGCGCGCTCCTGGCTTCGGCGGGAAGATCCGCTTCTCTCCCAGCTCTCTCGGTTGGCGACGGAACTCCCCAGCAAGCTCATCCGGCATCGGAACGTAGCGTACCTTGCCGCCTTTGAGCTTGGCTCGCACGGCGATCAAGCGATGCGTGCGGTCCAAATCAGACCACTCCGTCCCAAAGATCTCGGCTTCCCGCATCCCGGTCGTCAGCGCCGTTAGAGACACCAGACGCATCCGGCGCTGCTGCCGGCGAAGAACTGAATCGGGCGAGTCAGCACCGCGGAACGCCGCTTGGTCCAACTCCCGCTTGAAGACGATAAGCTCTTCTTGCGATAGGAACCGCTCACGCTGATCGTCCGGCCGATTCACTTCGACGTCGTCGGCAGGATTCCGAGTGACGCCGGTCTCTTTCGACCAGACCGTTGCGGCTCGTCCCATCATGTGATGCAGCACGTTGAAGTGCCGTAGAGCAGTGCCGGGCGAGAGGCCCTTGACGGCTGTCAGATTGTGGTACCAGCTTTCAACGGATGAACCGTCGATCTCATGCGCAAAGCTGCGCCCGAACGTTTGTCGCAGCCCGCCGAGGATGGCCCGCTCGCGGCCGTAAGAGCGCTTCTTCTTGGCGTACTGCTCCTCGTAGCGGTCAATCAGCACCTTCATGCGGAATCGGACTTGCTTCTTGACGTCAAGATGTCGGTTCTCGTCGCGAGCGGAAAGCCGTTTGCGTTCGATCTTCCGCGCCAACTCGCGGGGTCCTTGGACGGTCAGACTGCGTAGGCGACCGTCCTCTCTCCATCGGATCTTCCATTTCATTTCTCCAATCTTGTGTATAGACATTTGCTGCGTGCTCCTTTCAGTCAGTCGAAGATTTCGATCGTGTTCTGCTCGACGTAGCGCCCTAGCGCTACCAAGTCAAATCGCAACGATCGGCCAACCTTGACGGAGGGCAGCTCGCGTAACCGCGCCTTCTTGTAGACCGTGTCTTCGGCCAGGCCCAGATACGCGGCCGCCTCCCGAACGTTCAGAAGCCGCTTGCCGACGGTCTCATTAGAACGGATTTGTTCCGGTCTAGGCATACATGTTCACCTCGTTTTGGGCCGACAGCCACTTCGAATATCCCAAACGCGCCGTGTACAGCCCAGGAGTTTGAAAAATAAGTGAAAGTCCGGGGTTAGTCAGCCGCAAGCGAAAGTTCAGCGTCGGAGCATCGCCGGCTGCATGCCGACATGGGATCCCTTGACGGGCCTGGTAACGTGAGAACGATAAGGAATGGCGACTTCATCGTTCAGTCGGGACGACGGCCTGAAGCTCGGATTCGGCGAGCTGAGCGCCAAGTCGATTGAGCGCGTATTGGCTCGCTGCGCATTCTTTTCCGCTACGAGACGAATCTGCGCTGCAGAGCTGGGTCTACTGCGTCATGACTGTCTCCCGCTATACGTAGAGGCGAAGCGTCGTGGCGGACCATGGCACAAACAGCACTACTGCCCGGTTGTGACGCTCGTCTCAAGCAGACCAGGCTTTGAAGAGCGACGCTTGTTGCCGATCGACAGCTTCGCAAGCCTCGAGGAGGGAGCCGAGCAGCTTCCGTTCTTGCAGGGCCTAGCCGAAAGCCTCTTGGGATGGGCGCAGCGACACCGCCTCACGGATCGCTGGCTTCTGGACGCCACACTGCGCAATCTCGGCGATTGGAGCACGAAGGAGTCTTGCGGCGAAGCCCTTAGGTGGCAGTACCCGTGTTGCTACGGTACGGTCCAAGACAGTGGCCGAGTTGTCGTTTCGGGAATCGGCGTAGAAATTCTTGCTGGTCCCGATCTGGCTGTACAGCCCCCTGTGTACTTTCCAGCGACCGAGACTCGAGCGACCTATCTGTCCCGCGTTCGCCTGTACTGCGAGATCACAGAGAATGTGGTCGAGGGACAGGGTTTCAAGCCATCGAGGAAGAAGCGGAATTCGAAGCATCTGGACTGGTTGGTGCGATACCAAATACAGAACTGGAGCCATCGTAAGATCGCCGATCATCATGGCGCGAAGCAAACGCTGACCGAAACAGCTATAGGCAAGGCGCTGCACCAAACAGCCGATCTCATCGGCATTACTCTGAGATCTCCCCACAAGGGAGGGAGGCGCCCTTCGGGTAGTTTGCGCTAGATCTGTAAACGGCTGGTCAGTCTTTCGGCGCTTCTGCAGCGCCGCGTGCGAGACCGCGGCAGCCGACTCGCTTGCTGGACCACGAGAGCGGCGTCTAGCGCCCTGGCTGCAACGCCGTGGACCCGTCTCCGTTCGGAGTGCCGTCTGGCGACGCTCCATACAGTCTTCTGCGAATCTCGTTTAGGCGTTCCCGGATCTCCGCAGCCGCCGACTCCGGGGGCTCGGTAGGAGCGAAGTCCTCGCCCGCCGGGAGTTCATCAACAGCTTTACGTTTCGAGTAGACGTAGGGAGCGAGTTCCTTAAACATCTGCGAGCGTAACTCGACGGGATTGCGCCTGTTCATCGCGATCCGAGCCATGCCCTCGATTGGGTCGCAGCCTAGCTTCGCGAGCAGCTCGCTCGCCTCCGTCGTGCGCCGGTTCGGCGTCCCCTTTGCGCGCCCGCCAGTCTTGTAGCCGCTCGCCATCTGTCTGCTTCTACTTTAGACGGCGCGTCAAGGTACCATTGCGCGCGTTTCCAGCCTCCCGGAGCGGCCCGACCGGGTCGCGTCTACGGTGGCCGCTCGCCTCCGTCGGAAAGCCGAAGCAATCCGCCAAAATCCGACGCGGGACCTGATTGCGGTGGTCGGGGTTTGGGCGTACGAGAGGTACGATATCTCCGGCAAGTTCCTCAGGTGTCGTCACGAGATCAACGCCTCCAGGTCGTCAACCTTGGAAACCTCTACCCGGATCTTCGTCCGCGAGGCCGGCGTCATCCCGAGTTCACCCGCAAACCGGATGAGCTGGTTCCGTAGGACCTCGGCCCGCCTCTGCGCCCCCAATACAGCGTTCAGCGCGGCTGGAGAGTCATCCTTGCCCTTCCAGTCTACGTCCGAGGCCGCTTCCATCTCGCGCAGCGTAGCGTAGATGCCGCAGTATGTCTCGAAGACGTCCAAGTCCGACCGCGTCAGACAGCCCATCCCCAGCAGTACCGGTCCCATCTCGTCCCACTTGTCTATCGCAATCGGCGGCAGGTGACCGGGGGCCGAAGGTAGGCGGTCGAGCGGCGGGGGTCCCGGCTCGGCGTCGCTTAGCTTCCGCTTTCCTGGGTTGCCTTGGATCAGCGCGAGGGCAGTCGGTTTCTTACGTGGTCCTGGCATGGGTGATCATCGCTCCAGAGGGATCTAGTCCGGCGTTCCTTAACCTGCGGGCGCGTGAGAAAGCTTGCGGGGTGCATTGACGCTCGTGGCCTTGTAGCGATTTGACCCGCCCCTCCCCCTGCCATGGCTCAGAGTCCAGCCTGGGTCTTGATCGCGTGACACGATCGGCACAAGGGTTGGTGGTTCGACGGGGACCAGAAGCTTCCGCCTGCCTTGATAGGGTAGAGATGGTCTACCACTTCCGTGGCTGCTCCACATTGACGGCAGCGCGGATGACGGCGTTTGTACTCTGCGGCGTATCGCCTCCAGCGGAGCCCGTAGCCGCGAAGGCTCGCTGAGGGTCGGCACACCTTGCAGCGTCCGGACTCGTGGGCGAAGTTAGGGCATCGAGGCGTGAGGCACATCGACCGCATCGCCATGGGCATAATGTGTCTATTTTACCACAGTTCCAGCGCCGGGACCTGGACCCTCGGTTGCCACTTGCCGGCCAGTTGGCTCGTTACGCTCGCACCGAGAGTGGGAAGGAGATTTGAACGAAGCCTGTCGGCAGACGCTTCGCGTGCGCCTTGTCGGGGCGGCGGCGGTTAGGCGGGCGTAAGGTCGGGACACCAAAGGAGGTGTCCCGATG
>Ga0315336_1000301_pt1 | contig 167668 bp, 146 predicted proteins | sample ASW5metaG_FD_204512 | JGI IMG/M metagenome (GOLD analysis project Ga0315336, IMG submission 204512) | Ammonia-oxidizing marine archaeal communities from Monterey Bay, California, United States - ASW #5 | ecosystem: Environmental > Aquatic > Marine > Intertidal zone | place: USA: California... | reverse complement strand
CGGTTGGATCACTGACCACTCGAAATCCGTCAAATCAAAACGTGCCATTTCAAAACTCCAATTGTTTGGAATCTTGAATCACATATCATGGCGTTTGGGAATCTAATTTATGGGTATGTGACCTAGAGCAGTTTCCTTTCGCCGCTTGCCGCTCTATATTTTCCGGGATAGCAAATCATAGATGGTGACAAGAGCATCAGGAGGATCTTGATGGCAGAACCTGTAGTCTTGGAAGTTTTTACTGATTACGTATGACCGTGGTGTTATCTCAGTACCGGGCGTATTGAAAAACTGAAGCGGAATTACGAGATCAGCGTCGAATTGGTGCATTTCCCACTGCACCCGGAAACGCCAGAGGAAGGCCTGGCACTGGAGGCGTTGTTCGCCGGCCGCGGCGTCGACATTGACGCCATGTACCAGCGCATGAAGGGCCTGATGGATGCCGAGGGCTTGGCTTACGGCCAGCGCACCCATACCTACAACAGCCGGCTTGCCCAGGAACTCGGCAAATGGGCCGACACCCAGCCCCAAGGCGAGGCCTTCCACGACGCCATGTACCAGGCCTATTTCGTCGACGCCAAGAACATCGCCGATAGCGCCGTGCTGGTCGACACGGCGGAAGCGGTTGGCCTGTCGGCCAAGGAGGCGGCGGAGGTCCTGTCGACCGGTACCTTCAAGGACGCCGTCGACGCGGATTGGGACAAATCCAGGCAATACGGCATCACCGGCGTGCCGACGTTCGTGGCCGGCGGTTACGGTGTAACCGGCGCCCAGCCCTATGAGGCGTTGGAGCGGCTGCTTGTACAGAACAACGCCGGACGCAGAACCGGAGAAGGCTAGTGGAAATCAGCTACCCTGAGGATTGGCAAGACATTCTGGCCGATCGCTGGGCGCAAATGCGCATGTCGCCGGAGCACTATACCAAGATGCGGGCCGAACGATTGGCGCGCGAGGCCCATGCACCGGCGATCGGCGACCCGGCCCCCGACTTCGAAATCGAGCGCCTCTCCGCGCAAGGCCAGCGCACCGGCGGGATGTTTCAGTTATCCGAGACGCGCGGCAAACCGGTAGGCTTGGTGTTCGGTTCCTATACCTGACCGCCTTTCCGACGCCAGGCCGTGCGCCTGGACGAAATCGCCGCCGCGCATGCCGACAGGATGCAGTTTTTCTGCATTTATGTTCAGGAAGCGCACCCCAATGATGGCTGGCAGGTGGAAGCCAACCTGCGTGACGATGTCATATACGATGCGCCGACCACCATCGACGCGCGCGCCGACATGGCGGAACTCTGCGCGCTTCGCCTGAACATGAAAATGCCGATGCTACTCGACAATATGAGCGATGAGGTCGACGGCAAATACAACGCCTTGCCCGAGCGCCTCTATGCCATCGACGCCGGCGGTATCGTGCGCTTCAAATCGGTCGCCGGATCGTTCGGTTTCAAACCCGAAGAATGGGCCGAGGCGGTCGCGGCGATCGCCGGCGGACAAAATCGCTAGATCAAACTGCATAAAAATGGAATCATTTTGATGCAGATAATTTGATCTATTTTGAAGTGTTAGAGCAACTTGTCTGCGTTCGAGTGAACACAGGTTGCTCTAAGGCAAATACGGCGCCGCGTCCGGCAGGAAAGCATCTAGTGCTTCACGGAGCAGGCCGGCGATCTCGTCGACGTCCGCTTCATTGACGATGAGCGGCGGCGAGACCAGGAACTGGTCGCCCTTGATGCCGCCAAAGATGCGCCGGGAATAAATGATCAAGCCGCGATCATAGGCCGCTTGGCTGATTTTCTCGTGAGCCATCAGTTCCGGCGGCAAGGCCTTGCCGGTCCGGCTGTCGGCAACGACATCGAAGCCGAGCAGCAGCCCCTCGCCTTTGACCTCGCCGATGAAGCGATAATCAGCTGCAATGTCGTGCAGCGCGTGCTTGAGCCGCGCGCCCATCTTGGCGGCGTTCTCGATCAACCCGTCGTCGCGCATAACACTCAACACCGTGCGGCCGACAGCGCAGGAAAGCGGATTGGCGGAATAGGTATGGCCATGCATGAAGCCGCCGGCCGCCTCGACTGCGGCCAGGATCCGCGACGACGTCAGGCAAGCGCCGAGCGGCGTGTAGCCGGCCCCCAATCCCTTGGCCAAGGCGACAATGTCGGGCCGCACGTTCCAATGCTCGGCGGCCAGGAATTTGCCGCTGCGCCCGGACCCGCTCATCACTTCATCGAAGATCAACAACACGCCATAGCGGTCGCAAATTTCGCGAACCCGCGTGTAGTAGGCCTTGGGCGCCGTCAAGGCGCCGGTCGCGGCACCGCCGATCGGTTCCATGATGAAGGCGAGCACGGTCTCCGCGCCTTGATTTTCGATCGCCTCTTGCAGCATGTCGGCATACCGAAGTGCTGCCTGGTCGGCGGTTTCGCTTTCCGGGCGATAGTGACAAAACGGCGCCGGGACCTTGGGCTGGTTCACCATCATCGGCGAAAATAGGGAAAAGAAGGCCGGATCGCCGGTCAGCGAAAGCGCGCCCAGGGTCGAGCCGTGATAGGACGGCAGGCGGGAAATGATCTTGTAGCGCGTGCGCTCGCCGGTCGCCACGGCATATTGCCGGGCCAGTTTCACCGAAGCCTCGACCGCCTCCGATCCACCGGAACAGAAAAACACCCGGTCCAGGTCGAACGGCGATAGATCGGCGATGTCGCGGGCCAGCCCTTCGGCCGGTTCGTTGCGGAAATGATTGGGGAAGGCGTAACTCACCTTGGCCGCCTGTTCCTGCATGGCGGCGACCACGCGCGGATCGGCGTGACCGATATTTGCCGTCTGTGGACCGGAAGACGCATCGATATACCGCCGCCCCTGGTCGTCATAGAGATAGATGCCTTCGCCATGGCTGACGAATTGCCTGTCCGGTAGCGGCCAAAAAAACATCGCCGACTGATTGTCACCCGTCACTGCGTGCTGATCGTTCATCTGCCAATCCTTTCGTGCTGAGACAGATAATGCCATCCGACGGTACGAATGCACAGCCATCCTCGAAAGCTTGACGACGGTGCGCTAGAGCAAATTTCGATCATACGGGATCGTTTGACCGGGATTATTTTGCATTGTGGCAAGGAGCGCGTCGCCATGCGATGTGGGGCGCCGGATAAGACGCGCGACGCCGCCACAATGCAAAAGAACCCGGCCTTCGGTGGGGCAAATCGGCTTTTCGGGTGCGTTGCGATGCTTGCCCAATGTCCCGCATTGCGCTGCGCATCGCGCCTGTCCGAAAAGCCGATTTGCACCCATCAAACGATCCCGTATGGTCGAAACTTGCTCTAACCGGCAATCTGGTGCCTAAGGCACAATGACAGTGGGATAGGAGCCATAAATGCCTCAGAAAATGCAGTTCGGCGTCATGCAGCGCGGTGTTTTTGACTTCGACGAAGACATGCCGGCGCGCTTCGGAGAGCTTATGGAACAAGCCCGGATCTTGAATGAGTTGGGCTATGATTCGATCACCAAGGGCTCGCATTTCTCGACTTATCCGCACCGTGAATGCATGCAGATCCCCTACCTTTGCCGGGTCATGGCGGAAGCGCCGAAGCTTCGACTGAACGCCGGTATCGTGCTGCTGGCGCTGCATAACCCGCTCGAAGTGGCGGAATATTTTGCGACCATGGATTTGATGTCGGGCGGCAAGGCGATCTTCGGCTGCGCGTTGGGCTATCGCGACGTCGAATACAAAGGCTTCGGCATAAAAAAAGGCGAAGGCGTCGCCCGTTTCGAGGAAAATCTGGCGGCGATCAAGCAACTCTGGACCGGGGACCGGGTCTCCATGCGGGGCAGCGCGTTCGAGCTCGACGGGGCGGCGATTTCGGTACCGTTGCAGCAAGACCCGCACCCGCCGATCTGGATCGGTGCCAATGTCGACAACGCCGTCAAGCGCGCTGCCCGGCTCGGCGACTGCTGGTATCTGAACCCGCATCAAACGCTCGCGACCTTTGAACGGCAAATGACCGTCTATCGGGCCGAGCTCGAGCGTGTGGGCAAGCCCTTCCCGGCCGAGCTACCGATGCGGCGGGACGTTTTCTGCGCGCCGACCCACGAAGCCGCCGTCAAAATCGCCGCGCCCTACATCAAAAGCATGTATGACCTCTACGCCTCCTGGGGCCAGGACAAGGCTATGGCCAAAGGCGACCAGGACATCACCCAAGACTACGAAGACCTTGCGCGCGACCGCTTCATCGTCGGTGATCCGGACGAAGTCGCCGAGGACATGCTGCGCTACCACGACGTGCTCGGCGTCAACCACATCATTATGAGCGTGCAAGGCGTCGGCATGCCTCAGGGCCAGGTGCTGGACACTTTCCACCTGATGGCCGAAGACGTCTTTCCGAAAGTGCGGGCGGCCATGTAGCCGTCGTTTGCTCACTGCACCAGCCGGCGGCGAATCTCTGGGATTTCGTTTAATTTCTCATACAGCAAGTCAGCAACAAATTTGTTGCCCGCAACAGAGTAGTGCCCGGCAAACAACGCGGCAAAATCGCCCGCAGGGACTTTTCTGAATGCCCCGACGATGTCGACGAAATGATACCCCTCCCTTTTCGCCGCCTGCTGTACATACCGGCTCCAGTGTGTTGTCGCCCCATTCGCCCTATAGTCGCTCAGAACAGGAAGGTGAACCAAAACCAAAATGCTGTTCTTTTCGCGGTTCCATCGCTGCAAACTCGCAAATATCTTCGAGACCACGGCCTCGGTCGGCTTGCTGTTGACAGCGCGGCTTTTACCGTTCGCGAAGATTTTATAAATTCCGGAAACAAGCTCGGCCGTCTTCAGTTCCTTTAACTTTCTCACATTGGTGATGGCCCAGGGTATGTAATATGAATAATTGGGAATTGGCCGGTTCACCTGAACCAGCTCTTCATCCTGCACAATCAAATACGGTTTTCCGTAACCGAGGAATTTGTCGGTTTTCATGCGGGTGAAGTCACCCGTTATGAATGCGAAAATATGAACATTGTGCTCCAGCTTGTTCCTGTTCCTCTGGTACCAAAGATAGGCCTGATCGACACCATACCCGCCCTGCCCTAAATTCACTGTCTGCAGCCGTTCATCCAGAACCGTTAGCCACCGACACCACGTATGGTCGTCATCTACGCCATAGCCAAGCGTGTACGAGTCTCCCGAACAGATGAGTCGGACTTTGTCTGGCGGCACCTTCTGGGTGAATTCGTCCCGGTTGCGGAATCTCTGAGAATTGGTGGTCAAGGATACATCAGGCCCATACATATCCGCGATATAGAGATTTGGTAGGTTTATCCAGCCCACTTCTTCATCATATTCCGTATGTACGCGTTCCGCTATGGGTCTATTTTCGAAAATCGACTTTCCGACAAGGAGGTAGCTCGAAATGCCTTCGACAACAACGAGCAATAAAAGCAATATTGCCACGTTGACGAAACCGATCACTGCCGCACGGCGTGCACGCACCAGACTTTCCCTCAAATGATCATCTCACATCCCTGCGCAGTATACGGGATCGGTACACATTGTAACACAGCGGGGGTCGCAACGCGCCTTGCATCTCCATCCACCGCGTCACATCATGGCGGCGGGCGGATCACGCCTCCAGATCCTTTGTACTGATTGTGGAAAATGGCAATGAGCGCCACCGGACCGGAACCCTACGACCCTCGATCCTTCAAGGCGCTCACGTTCCATGACGCCACGCTCCGGTTCGGTGACGGATCTGATACGCCGCGGGCCTATTTGGAGCGCTGCCTGGAGCAGATCTCGGCGCGCGAGCCGGTGGTCCAGGCCTTTGTCGCGCTCAACGAGACCGGCGCCCGGGCCGCCGCCGACGCCAGCGGCGCGCGCTGGCAAGCGGGCCAGCCATTGTCGCCGATCGACGGCCTGCCGATCGCGGTCAAGGATTTGCTCGAGACCAAGGACATGCCGACGGAGATGGGCTGCGCCGCCTATCGCGGCAATTTTCCGAAACGCGACAATGCCGCCGTCTGGGCGCTGCGGGAGGCCGGCGCCGTGGTTCTCGGCAAAACAGTGACGGCGGAGTTGGGCGGCACCCATCCCGGTCCGACCACGAACCCGTTCGATGCCGCACACACACCCGGCGGATCGTCGTCGGGCTCCGCCGCCGCGGTGGCCGCCCGCATGGTGCCGGCGGCCATCGGTACCCAGGTCGGCGGGTCGATCATCCGCCCGGCCGGTTTCTGCGGCAATGTCGCGCTCAAACCGACCCAAGGCGGCATCAACCGCGGCGAACGCCAGGCGACGAGCATGAGCACTCACGGCGTCCATGCCGGCTCGATCGAGGATATGTGGCAAGTGGCGATCGAAATCGCCGAGCGCGCCGGCGGCGACCGCGGCAGCGCCGGCTTGTTCGGCCCGGCGACACCGCCGGCCGCGGTCAGGCCGGAGCGGCTGATCGTGCTGGAGACCGCCGGCTGGGCCGGGCTCGATGACGCCAGCAAGGCCGTTTTCGAAGGTATTTTGGAGAACCTGCAAGGTGCCGGCGTCACCCTATTGCGGCGCGCCGACCATCCTTCCGTCGAAGCGCTCGAGGCGGCGATCGCCGAGGCCGGTGCTATTTGCGCCGCGATCACCGGCTGGGAAAACCGCTGGGCGCAGCGCAACCTGGTGAACGTAAACCCCGACGGCGTCAGCGCCCGGGCCAAAGCCGGCCTGGCGAAGGCCGAGGCCATGCGCCCCGAGGACTATCGCCTGGCGCTAATGGATCGGGCGACGGCACAGCTCTGCCATGCCCGGCTGGCGCCGCTCGCCGACGCCGCCATTACGCTCGCCTGCCCCGGCCCGGCGCCGCTCTGGCCCGGCGACCGGCCCGGCCAACCCCTGGCGCCGCGCCCGACCGGCGACGCCATCTTCAACTACCCGAGTTCGATGCTGTTCGCGCCGGTGGTGACCGTGCCGATGATGGCGGTCGGCGGCCTGCCGGTCGGCCTGCAAGTCATCGGCCAGCAACACGAAGACGCCCGCGTGACGGCGTTCGCCCGCTGGATCCTGGAAACCCCGCCGCCGGTGGTTATGGCATAGCCTGGCGCTCCTCCCATAAGGCCCGCATGGCCGCCTTCATGTCTTCGACCGCGCCAACTGCTTCGAATAACGATGCCATGGCTCGAACAAATGTGGCTCGGGCAGGCAGCAACGGGCGAAGATCGCCGCCCGCTGTTTCGGGGTGACATTACGCACCCCTCACGTCCGCCCGTCGTCATCATTCCCCGTCTTCGCCCCGGCCTCCGGCATGTCGTCGAAGGAGGCGTAGTTCATAGCGTAGAGCCGGCTGTAGAGGCCGCCACCGGCCATCAGCTGGTCGTGGCTGCCGCTTTCGATGATTTGGCCTTCCTGCAATACGATGATGCGGTCGGCGCCGCGGATGGTGGCGAGGCGGTGGGCGATGACCATGGCGGTGCGATTTTCCAGGAGCCGGGCCAAGGCGCGCTGGATCTGCAGTTCGGTGTAGCTGTCGACGCTGGCCGTTGCCTCGTCGAGGATCAGGATTTGCGCGTCGGCGACCAGCGCCCGGGCGAAACTCAGGAGCTGGCGCTGACCGAGCGACAGGTTGACGCCACCCTGATCGAGCACCGTTTCGTAGCCCGCTTCAAGGCGCATGATGAAGTCATGAGCACCAACCGCCTGGGCCGCCTCGATCACCGTGTCGCGGCTGGCGTCGGTCTTGGCGTAGCGGATGTTATCGAAAATCGTGCCGGAAAACAGGAACGGCTCCTGCAGCACCATGGCGATATGCCGGCCCAGGGCGCGTTGGCTGACGTCGCGGACGTCATGGCCGCCGATCCTGACCGCGCCTTCCCAGACATCGTAGAAGCGGTGCGCCAAGGCCATGGTCGAGGTCTTGCCGGAGCCGGTCGGCCCGACCAACGCCACCGTCTCGCCGGGCGCCACGTGGAAGCTGATGTCGTTCAGGATCGGTTGATCCGGAAGGTAGCCGAAAGTCACATGCTCGAAATCGACGGCGCCATCGATCGCTTGCGGATCGAGCGCGTCCGGCTTGTCGGCGACTTCGATATCGACATCCATGACTTCGAAGATGCGCTGCCCGGCCGCCATCGCCCGCTGCATGATGCTGTATTGGATGGTGAGCGAGCGGATCGGGTCGAAGAACCGCTGCACATAAAACAAAAAGGCGACCATGACACCGATATCGAGTGCCTGATCGAGAACCAGCCCGCCGCCGACCACGACGACGATCGCCATAGCGCCACCGGTCAACAAATCGACGATCGGGATCAGCACATTGGTAAATTTCGAGGCCAGGAGGTGGGATTTGAGGTTGTGCCGCGCCTTCTCCGTAAACAGCTCGAAATTGACGTCTTCGCGTGCCAGTTCCTGGACCACGCGGACGCCGTGAACGCTTTCGGCCAGGGCGCCGTTGACTGTCGAATTGGTCTCCCGCGCTTTCAGAAAAGCACGCCGTGCCATCGGCAACCAGACAATGCGCACCAGGAACAGCGCCGGCACCACCGACAAGGTCAAGACGCCCAACAGCGGATCCAGGCTCAACAGCACGACGACGATGCCGATCAGCAGGACCATATCGCCAATGGCAAAAATCGAGGATTCAAGGAACTCCTGCAACGCGTTGACGTCGCCTTGCAGCCGAGACATCAGCCGGCCGACCTCGGTCTTGTCCATGAACGACAGGGACACGAACTGCAGATGCCGATACATCGCCCGGCGCAGATCGAACAGCAGATGACCGGCGACCCGGCCGACGATGGATTCCTGGACATGGTTGGCGACGTAGTTGACCACGACCACGGCGATGAAAACCGCGACCGCCCAATACAATATGGTTTGGCCGTCGGCGCCGGTCACCACCGCCTCGTCGATCGCCGCGCGGATGATCAACGGAATGGTGAGCTGGGTCGCCGTATAGACCAACACGGCGCCGACGCCGATGGCCAGGCGCCGGCGGTAGGGCGCGAGAAACACCAGCAACCGGGAAATCACCCAGCGGTCGAACAAGCGCCCGAACAATTCTTCGTCCTGGGAGATCTGGGAGCCGACCACGGCCAACGGCGGGCGTTCGGCGGCGGCACGATCAGCCTGGCGGACGGCGGCCATGGCTCAAGGCCCCTCGGGACGGGTTTGCAGCCGATATAGTTCGGCATAGCGGCCAGCCAGCGCCATCAGATCGTCATGGCTGCCGCGTTCGACGATCCGCCCGTCTTCGAGAAACAGAATCTCGTCCGCATGCATCAGCGAGCTTAATCGATGGGCGATGATGATGACGGCGCGTTTCCGGACGATATCTTCAAGCGCCTGTTTGAGGCGCTGCTCCGTCGCCGCGTCGACGGCGGCCGTGGAATCGTCGAACACCAGGACGGCGCCGTCGACCAGGATGCCGCGCGCAATCGACAGGCGCTGGCGTTGACCGCCGGACAAAGACACGCCGCGTTCGCCGACCAGCGTCTCGTAGCCGGTCGGCAACGCCTTGACGTAATTGTGGAGTTGGGCCGCGGCGGCCGACAGTTCGATGTTGCTGCGCGTCGCCCATGGATCGCCATAGGCCACATTGTGATCGATGCCGGCGGTGAACAAAAACGGGTCCTGCTGCACGATGCTGACGGTCCGGCGCAGCGATTCCAGCCGCACGTCGCGAATATCCTGGCCATCGATGGTGATCCGGCCGCCGTCGACGTCATAATAGCGGCCCATCAACTGGGCGATGGTGCTTTTGCCGCTGCCGGGCGGGCCGACGATGCCGATGGTCTTGCCGGGCCGCGCCTCGAGATTGATGCCGGAAAGCGTGCGTTGATCTTCGGCCCAGGCGGGATAGCGGAAGTCGACGTTTTCGAAACGCAACACGCCGTCGCTGATTCGGAGCTCTTCGGCGCCCGGCCGGTCGGCGATCGACGGCTCCAGGTCAAGCACGCTGAACAAGCGGCCACCACAGGTCGAGGCCCGGGCGATGGAATTGATCATCCAGCCGATCTGGCGCACCGGCATCTGCAGGATCATCATGAAGGCCAGAAACTGCGCCAGCTGGCCGAGCGTGATGGTGCCGTCGATCGCCTTTAGCCCGCCGACCCACAACACCAGGCCCATGGTCAGAAAATAAACGAACGTCATCTGCGTGGTCGAATGCACGAACAAGGCAATGCGTTCATGGGTAACACCCAACGCCCGGTCGGAGACGCGGTCGTAGCGCGCCAACTCATAAGCTTGGGAGGCGAAGGCACGGACCACTCGGATGCCGCCCAAATTCTCTTCCATCACCTTGGTCAGGTTGGAAAGCTCGTCCTGCAGCTTCATCCAGGTATCGCGCAGCTTGAGGCGTGCGAGCGACGCCCGGATGCCGACGATCGGCACGAAACTGAGCGCGACGATGCCGAGCCAAAGATCGATGCGGAACAAGATCACGGCGCCGCCGACGATCAGGATGGTCAGCAGGAAAAACCGCAGAATGCCGGTGCTGACCCAGAGCCGGACGCCCTCGATATCGAGGATGCCGCGGGTCATCAGATCGCCGCTGTGGATCTTGTCGTGCCAGGAGAAACTCAGCCGCTGCAATTGCCGGTAATAGCTGAGCCTGAGGTCGTAGCCGATCAACTGGCCGACCGCCTCGCCCTGATAGCTTTGCAGCATGGTGAACAGGCCGCGCAGCAGACTGGCGCCGAGCAACAGCCCCGCCGTGGTCAGCAACGCCGTCTCTGCGGCGCCGGTGTCGCCGCCGGCGGCGCCGCCGGCCAGCAGGCCACGTGCCTGATCCACCGCTCGACCGAGATATTGCGGCACGTAAAGCTGAAAGGTGGCGGCCAGTATCGTCGACACGATCGCCACTGCCATGCGCCCGGGATGGCGAAAGGCCATCCGCGATACGCGCCACAACACGCCGACATTCACCTTCGAGACCGGAACCCGATAGGTGGATTGTGCCTGCGTGTCGTCAGCCGACGCGCCGCTGGAAGCCGTTGCCGTGTTCATCACTGTCGTATTCTAAGTTGTGGGCACGGACCGGGCAATCCGGCGGCCCCTTCGGCGCGAGCCAAAGCCCCGCGCCGAAGGGTGTTCATAAGCGGATTTGGCTGGATTGGCAAAACCGGCGGCTAGGCCGTTGTTTTGCCGCCAAAAATTTTCCCGCCCGCCACAAGGTCGAAATCGACTAAAGGCTGAGTGGCGGCGATTCGGATCCCGGCTGCCGGCACTGATCGATGCCATGCATCCGTTTTAACCATGAATTGGCGTGAAGCTGCCCGCGCTTGCCGGACGCTCGGCCGGGTCATCGCCGCCAGCACCAGCGCCACCATATAGGCCGCTTTCGCCCCCTTGCGGACGAAGTCTCGGCGACTGACACTATTCGATTCTATTTGGGATTTCGATGTATCGTCACTCATAGTCATCACGCCGACTTAAACGCTAATCGAATACAACGCGCGGATGGGCGACTGCTATCAAAAAAGCCGCGGACGGTGTCTATTGATCCTCACGGGCAAGTGACTGAACCCGCGTAGGCTGGGCGCTCGGACGCGGACACTGCCGCAAGCACCAGCGGTGTCACATAAGCGACCTTTACCCCCGCACGAACGAAATCTCGGCGACTGACATCCTCGGATTTTTCATTGGTCTTCTGTGGTTTGTCACCCATAACTGTATCTCCCACTTTACGCTTCTGCGGTTGATGGTATCACGATCCGCCGAATGGCGGCAATTGTGTCCGTCAAGCTGCCCGAACAGACCCGAAAACAGCGACAATGTGCGACCATATCAGCGATCGCGATCGCGCTTTCCATGTTAGAACGACGGCTGAGGCCTGTCTCCTTCAGCAACGCAACCGCCATGTGGGATTGGCTCAGCGGCTCGATCACCGGCTGGCTCCGCCGCTCGGTATCGAGAAGAAAGGCGAACGTGACCCGAGCCGGCTGCTGGTCGGCGTCGCCAAGGTCACCGGGCACGACGAAGCCGTAATCGAGACCGTCCTGCGGCAGCGCCAAACCCGCGCCGCGCAGCATGGTGACGGTGGCATCATCCAGATGAAAACACCGCGGCGCCGCACCTACGAGGCCTGTCGCGGCGTCAAGCAACGCCAAGTCGTCGCCCGCGATCGTCATGCCGGAAGCGTGCAACCCGAGACTGAGGGTGGTTTTGCCGGCGCCCGAAACACCCGAGATCAACAGCCCACCGCAGGGCCCGTGAACAAGGGCACCATGCAAGGCGTAATGGTCGTGAAGCAGGCTGAACACGTCCTCGCAGATCGTCGCTTCGGTGACATAAAGCGCTCGCTGGGCGGAATCCATCGACCACGTACGGCCGTCCGGAGAATGCAAGTGCCAAACCGGCTTACCGTCCGGCGCGCGTTCTTGCATTGTTAGACGATAGATTCCGGTGGGTTCGCTTTGCTCCGTATCGCGATGGTGCCGGTAGAGCCCGTCGATCAGCGCCGCCGCTTTTTCGACATTCGTCTCGACCGTGAACCGACGATCCAGAATTCGATACGCCTCACGAAAATTCATGCCGTATCGCGGTCCGCCAACAAACCTTTGTCGCGCAGATCGGCGAGCAACAGTTTGGCGTCGTTTTCCGCCGTTTCGCGATTCACGTCATATTTTGCCTCGACCGCCGACACGATCTGGTCAAAATCATGCTCGCCGTCACAGAGTTCCCAGATCAGCCGCGCCGTTTCCGTAATCGGATACGCTGTCTGCGAAGTCTGGTCGAACAACAGGCCGCTGCCGTCGGGCAACGCGTGATGGTAGGCGCTTTCGGCGCGGACGGGTTTATCGATGCTCAAATCATGGGTCATGGGGTGTCACTCTGTTACTGGGTTGCTCATGGAACCAACCGACAAGATTATAGCGATTGCCGGACAAGACCGGCGATACACCGTGCAATATATCGGGTCTGAACGCGACCAACATGCCTTGTTCGGCCTTTAGCGAGAAGCCGGACTGTTTCGTGTCGGGAACGTCCAACAGGCCGTAGAATGCCAGATCTCCGCCATCATAGGGCGCCTCCCGATCACCCGGTGCGTTGAGGAATACGAGCAGCGTGACGACGCGCCGCTGCAGATCAATGACCGCCTCGCCTTCGACGTCCTCCACGTCGTAGTGCGGTACGAAGAAATCGCCGACACCGTAGACCAGGCAGCGATATTCGCGAAGCGGCCCGAGCGCCATGTCAAAGTGCGCTTCGAGTTCCGGACGCACGGCCTCAACCTGCGCGTCAAACCGGGCATTGTCTTCGTCCGTCATATGGGCCAACTGTGTCCGACGGGCGTCGTCGTCCTGAAGCGCCTTGCCGTCTCTTTTGATACGGCCGGGACGGCTCTCCGCATTTGCCGCCTGTTGACGCCAGGCGCGGCACTGCTCCGCCGTCAATAATCCCGGCCGGATAAACAGGCCGAGTTGTTCAAAAGTTGAGTGGGGCAGCATGCTGGTTGGTTCGGCAACTGGTGTCTGACAAGCACCAACGTGCGCTACGCACAGCGGCCACGCCGAGCCCGGCCATACCGGCAAGGATGTTTATTCAAGACACAACGACCGCATCCTATGTAACCTCTTGCACCGGGCTACCAGCGTAAGCCGGTCGGTCAACAGCGCTCACTGCCGTAAGCACCAACGGCACCACATAGGCGGCTTTCGCTCCCGCACGAACGACATCGCGTCGACTGACACCATCGGATTTTGGTTGATTATTCGTTTCGTTATCACGCATATCTTTACTTCCCCAATTTATCCTACTTGAACAAAAATCTGCGGATTCCAATCAACGAGGCACTAGAATTTTCCGCCTTACTCTACGCCGTTTGACCGTACCACGACCCGCTGAAAAGCGTCAATCGAACCGGTCACGTCGGCCGACCAATTTCGTTAGGAATAGCAAACGTCCAGGCTGCGCCGGGCTGGTCGATCAGTTTTTCGATTGGTCATGGAACCACCCGACGATCACATAACGGTTGCCGGACAATATCGGTGTTACGCTGTGCAAAACGTCGGACTTGAAGGCAACCACCATTCCCTGTTTGGCCTCCAGTGAGAAGCCGTGTTGGTCGGAGTCGGGAATGTCTAACAGGCCAAAAAAATTCAAGTCGCCGCCCTGGTAAGGCACCTCCAGATCGTCCGGCGCATTCAAGAATATAAGCAACGTGACGACGCGCTTGTGGACATTGCTGATCGGTTCGCCGTCATCCTTCGCCACGTCGTAGTGCGGTACGAAGAAGTCGCCGGAATCGTAAAGCATGCAGCGACACTCGCGAAGCGGTCCGAGCGCCATGTTGAAGTGACGATCGAGCGCCGGGCATACGGCCGCGATCTGCGCGTCGAGGCGTTCTTTGTCTTCTGGCGTCAAGCCGACCTCCTGCGTCCGACGGGCTTCGTCGTCCTGGTACGCCTTGCCATGTCTGTAGACACGGCCAGGCCGGCCCTCCGCCTTCACCGCACGCAGCCGCCAATCCCGGCACTGGTCTGCCGTCAACAAATCCGGACGGGAAAATAGGCCAAGCTGTTTAAGAATAGCGTGGGATAGCATGTTTACGGGTCCAACCGGGACGTCTATCGAAACACAGTGACAGCCGGAGCCTAATCGCAGATGACGCTGCCCGCGTACGCTGGGCGCTCGGCTGCCGTCACCGCCGCGAGCACCAGCGGCGTCACTTAGGCGATCTTCGCCCCCGTACGAACGAAATCCCGCCGACTGACATGTTTGGATTCCGGTAGATTCTTCGATTTATCTTCAGGCATTTCGGTACCTCCCAAATTTACGCTACTTGACTATTATATTGCGGGATTCAATCGCCGCCTCAGCGAAATTTGCCGCATTACGCCGCAAGGGTTGATGGTATCATATTCAGCTAAACGACAGCAACCTCAACCGTCAAAGCAACCAGCCAATTCCGATACGTCTCACGATTGGTCATAGAACACGCCGATGATCACGTAGCGATTGCCGGACAAAATTGGCGATACGCCGTGCAACGTATTGGATCTGTAAGCGACCAACATTCCTTGTTCAATATTCAGCGGGAAGCCAAACTTTTCCGAGTCCGGTATATCCAGCAGGCCGTACAAAGTCAGGTCCCCGCCCTGGTAGGGCACGTCCGGATCGTCCGGCGCATTCAAAAAAATAAGTAGCGAGACGAAGCGCCGCTGAACATCAATGACCGCTTCCCCCTCGACCTCCTCAACGTCCCGATGTGGCACGAAGAAGTCGCCGGGGACATAGCGCATACAGCGGGCCTCACGAAGCGGGCCCAGGGCCTTGCCGAAGTGGCGATCAAGAGTCGGTCGAATGGCTGCAATATGGCGATCAAGTCGTTCGTTGTCTGTACGTGTCATGCCGAATTCCTGAACGCGACGGGCGTCCTGGTCCACAAACGATTTGCCATCCTTATAGATGCGGCCAGGCCGGCTTTCCGATTCCGCCACGTGGCCCCGCCAGGCCCGGCACTGTTCCGCCGTCAATAACGCTGGATGGATATACGGACCAAGCTGCCTAAAGATCGTGGGGGATAGCATGATTGGTGGACCGGCAATGTGCGCCTGAATAGCACCTTCGTGAGCAAAGTAAGGCGGTCACCGCAAGCCCTACCGGCGCCGATTCATTTCCAAATTACAGTGCCAGCGTGCGCCGGGCGCTCGGCCATGGACACTGCCGTGAGCACCAGCGGCGTCACATAGGCGATCTTCGCCCCCTTACGAACGAAATCCCGCCGACTGATATGTTTGGATTCTGGTTGATTCTTCGCGTTGTCTTCACGCATTACGGCACCTCCCAAATGAATGCTACTTGACCACAACATTGCGGGTTTCAACCACCGCCTCGGCAACCTTGCCCACACGACACCACATCAGTTGACGATACCATGAACCGCCGAATAGCGGCAACCGTACCCATCAGATCAGCTGACCAATGCTCAATTCATGGGTCGTGGGCGGTCGCTCTGTTGTCTGATTGGTCATGGAACCAACCGACGATCACGTAACGATTGCCGGACAAAATCGGCGATATGCCGTGCAAAACATTGGGTTTGAATGCAATGAGCATTCCCGGATCGGGCGCCAGCGTGAGGCCAATTTCATCGCTGTCGGGGACATCCAGCAAGCCGTAAAAAGTCAGATCTCCGCCTTGGTAGGGCGCTTCGTGATCATCCGGTGCGTTCAAAACAATAAGCACCGTGGCGATGCGGCGCTGAAGATTGGTTGTTGCTTTGTGGTCGACTTCGTCCACGTCATAGTGCGGTACAAAAAAGTCGCCGGGACCGTAGACCAGGCATTTGCATTCGCGAAGCGGCCCGAGCGCCATGTTAAAATGGCGTTCGAGATCCGGGCCGACAGCCGCGATCTGCGCGTCGAGACGTGCCTTGTCTTTAGGCGCCATATGAACCTGCTGTGTCCGACGGATGCCGCCGTCCTCAACAGCTGTCCCATCTCTATGGATACGCGCGGGCCGGCTCTCTGCCTTCTCCGCACGCAGCCGCCAGGCGCGGCACTGTTCCAGCGTCAACAGCCCCGGGTGGGTAAACGCGCCGAGCTGGTTAAAGATTGCGTGACTTAGCATGCCTTCTTGTTCGGCAAATTGTGCCCGACAAGCAACATCGTGCTCTAACCAAAGCCGTCATCAGAAACTCGACCGGAGCCTAAAATTCCTCTAGCGGTACCCGGGACCCCGCATGCGCCGGCCGTTGGGCCGTGGTCACTGCGGTGAGCACCAGCGGAGTCACGTAGGCGATCTTCGCCCCCGTACGAACGAAATCCCGCCGACTGACATGTTTGGATTCTGGTTGATTCTTCGCTTTGTCTTCGCGCATTACGGTACCTCCCAAATTTACGCTACTTGACCACAACGTTGCGGGTTTAAATCATCGCCTCGGCGGATTCGCCCACACGACACCACATCAGATGACGTTACCACAATCCGCCGTATGGCAGCAACTGTCGCCCGCTGGAAACCCTCTATCTCGTGCCCTAGGAGAGCATACTAGAAAAAGGCTGTTCCGGATTACCGCTACGAAATTGATTGTGTTTGTTTTTGTGGCGCTGGCGGGTGACTATGACCGGTCCTGATTGTCGGAATGGCACTATTGGATCAGTATCACCGGTGACTCACCGTAATCGCGAAAAACTAGATAAGTTCGGTGGCCCCGAGCACCGTGACATAAGCGCCGAAGGCCTGTTGGTTTTGTTTTGTTGCCAAAGCGCGATCGATGACCATACGGCGGGCTACGTCCGAACACTGATTGAGTCCGGCATTGATTGGGATCGCGTCCTCCACCTTGCCCACCGGGAAAGGGTTCTCCCACATCTGTCGGAAAGCCTCAACACGACCTTCCAGGACCATGTGCCGGCAACAATCATGGCCGAGCTGAAAAAGCAACTGCTCGAGATCACCGGGGTCACCCTGGTGCTCGGCAGCGAGATCGCCGCAGTGATCAAATTGATCGAGGCGCGCGGCCTTCGGGTTCTAACGTTCAAGGGCCCGGCCTTGGCGGTCGCGGCCTTCGGAAACCCGACGGCGCGCATGTTCGGCGACATCGACCTGATCGTCGCTCAGAATGACTTCGCCCCATGCCAGGAGCATTTCCTCGCCAACGGCTACACTGTTGTTGAAGACTACGTCTTCGAAAAAACTTTTCAACGCGAAGGAACATGGGCGGCCATAGATCTTCATGGCGCGATCACCCCGCGAGCCTTTCCCTGCCTACTGCAATTCGACGACCTATGGGAGCGACGCGAGATGGTCGACGTATTCGGCCATGAAGTGCCAAGCCTATCGATAGCCGATCATTTGTTGGCCCATTGCCTTCAGACGACGCACGATCGCTATCAAAATCGCTTGTCGTTGGCCAAACTCGCCGACATCGCCGGGCTGCTCCGGCGTGGGAATGACATCGACTGGGATCGATTGCTCACCACGGCAGAGGCGACCGGCATGGCTCGCCGATTGTTGATAGCGCTTGGCGCCGCGTCCGACTTGAGTGACTGTACGCTGCCGCCCCGGGTCGCGTCACTGCTTGCTGAAACGGAATCACTCCGAAAGCTCAGCGAATTCACCGGCCGCGGCGTCCTCGATCAAGCAAATCGCGGCATCGTCGGCTTTGTCGAACGGGTCGTGTATCATTTTCGCGTACACGAACGGACTCGGGACAAGGTGGCGCAGATGCGAATGGTTCCGCTGAAGATCCACCAGGCCTGGGCCAAGTCGTCAGTTTAATACATACCTATCCTATCCGCGTGACTTCGTTTAATACCGACGCCGGATCGGGCTTATTCAAGGGTAGAGGCATGGGCGGATCGTTTTCACTGCAAGCCATGGCAGCTGGTCTGCTGTCGGCCTTTGTCGGTTTTGCAAGCTCGTTCTTTATTATCCTGCAGGGCCTGACGGCAGTCGGCGCCAGTCCGGCCGAGGCGGCCTCGGGCTTGGTCGCGTTGTCGCTTGCCATGGGGCTCGGCGGCATCTACCTCTCGTTGACAACCAAATTGCCGATCAGCCTGGCTTGGTCGACGCCGGGTGCGGCGCTGCTGGCCACCACGGGCGCCATCGAAGGCGGCTTTGCGGCGGCGGTGGGTGCGTTTTTGGCAACGGCCGGGCTGATCATCCTTGCCGGCCTATGGAAACCACTCGGGCGCTGGGTCGCGGCCATTCCGGGGCCACTGGCCAATGCCATGCTGGCCGGCGTGCTGTTGACCTTCTGCCTGGCACCGGTCCGCGCCGTGGCCGAGCAACCGACACTTGCCCTTCCGATCATCGCCGCCTGGGCCTTGGTGTGGAAATTGAACCGGATCTACGCGGTGCCCGCGGCACTGCTGGTGACTGCCGGGATCGTCGTCTGGGCGACCGACCTTTCGGCACTGCCCGATGTTTCGCTGTGGCCCTCGGCGATGGTGGTCATGCCCGAATTCTCCGTGTCGGCCATGGTCGGCATCGCCTTGCCGCTTTTCATCGTTACCATGGCCTCCCAGAACATCCCCGGCATCGCCGTGCTCAACGCCAACGGCTACCGGCCCGAGCCCGGCCGATTGTTTGCCAGTACCGGCATCTTTTCCCTGGCCGCGGCACCCTTCGGCGGCCACGCGGTGAACCTGGCGGCGATCACGGCCGCGCTCTGCGCCGGCGAGGACGCCCACCCGGACCCGGCGCGGCGCTATTGGTCGGCGGTGGTGGCCGGTGCGACCTATATTCTCTTCGGTCTGGCAGCGGGCGCCATCACCGCGTTCTTCGCCGCCGCACCGGCCATCCTGATCGCCGCCGTGGCGGGCCTGGCGCTGCTGGGCGCCTTCGCCGCGGCGCTGACTGCGGCAGTGGCCGAGCCCGACGACCGGGTGGCCGCGGCCATCACCTTCCTGGTGACCGCCTCAGGCCTAGCGTTCCTCGGCATCGGCAGTGCGTTTTGGGGGTTGCTCGCCGGGCTCGGCATGTATGTCCTGACCCGCTGGCGCCGCGGCGGGTAACCGCGGAGAGAAACTCGTTTCTACACCGCAGGCGTTTGGCTATCATCTGCCATGATAGGAAAGGTTTTCCGGGACATGGCGGTGACAATGCGATTTCAAGATCAAGTGGTAATGATTACCGGTGCCGGCAGCGGCATCGGCCGCGGCATCGCGCTGGCGTTCGCCGCCGAGGGCGCGGCCGTCGCCGTCGCTGATATCGACGTTGGCCGGGCGCAAGCGACGCTCGAAGCGATCGAGGGCGCCGGCGGTCGCGGCCTCGCCGTCGCCGTCGACGTGGGCGAACCGGCCGCGGTCGAGACCGCCTTCGCCAGCGCCGTGGCCCAGTTCGGCCGCCTCAATATCCTGGTCAACTCTGCCGGCGTCGGCGGCCTGGCGCCCTTCTTGGACATGCCCGCGGATCTGTTCGACCGCATCCTCAAAATCAACCTCTTCGGCAGCTTCCATACGGGCCAGCAGGCGGCCCGGCAAATGACCAAACAGGGCCACGGCCGGATCATCAACCTCGCCTCGATCTCGGGCCAGCGGGCGAGCTGGGGGCGGGCGGCCTATGGCACGTCCAAGGCCGCGGTGATCCAGCTGACGCGGCAGATGGCGCTGGAGCTGGCCGAACACGGCATCACCGTCAACGCCATCGCCCCGGGCCCGGTGGACACGCCCCTGACCCAGCAAGACCACTCGCCCGAGACCCGCGAAGCCTACAGCCAAGCGATCCCGCTGGCCCGCTACGGCCGGATCGAGGAAATAGCCGCGGCAGCGCTGTTCCTGGCCTCGGACGCCGCCGACTACATCAACGGTCACGTCCTCAACGTCGATGGCGGTTTCAATGCCGTTGGCATCAAATGTTAAGGTCGCGATTGGGACTATGGTGACAAGGCTATAAAGTTTAAGAAAATTGCACTGTCGCAGTGATTCCGCCCCTTGACCCACAGCTGTTGACACTGGGCATGGCCATGCTGCAAACCAAGACCACCATGACCAGTCTAGGGATACCCAAACGATGAATGCGCCGCCCGCCAATCCTGCCGGCACCGAGGCCGCAATCGACGGTTTGATGACCGCTGCGCGCCAGGCTATGACGGCGTTCGAAAACACCGATCAGGCGGCCATCGACGACGCCGTGACCGCGCTCGCCTGGTCAATCTATGAACCGGGTCGGGCCAAGCATCTGGCCGAGCTGGCGGTGACCGATACCGGCCTCGGCAACGTCGCCGATAAGATCACCAAGAATACCCGCAAGACTTTCGGCACCTTGCGCGATCTGCTGCGTGTAAAAACCACCGGCGTGATCTCGGACGAGCCGGAGCGCGGGCTGGTCAAATATGCCAAGCCGGTCGGTGTGGTCGGCGCGGTCTGTCCGTCGACCAATCCGGCGGCGACGCCGGTCAACAAGGCGATGATGGCGGTCAAAGGCGGCAATGCGGTGATCATCGCGCCCTCGCCCGCCGGTTATGCCACCACGTTGGCGACGGTCGACGCCATGCGCCGGGAACTGGTGCGCGCCGGCCATCCGGTGGACCTGGTGCAGATCTTGGCCGCCCCGGTGACCAAGGCGGTGACCCAGGCGCTGATGGAAGCCGTCGATCTGGTGGTCGTGACCGGATCGCAGAACAACGTCCGCCGGGCCTATTTAAGCGGTACGCCGGCGATCGGCGTCGGCGCCGGCAACGTGGCCGTGATCATCGATGCTTCTGCCGACCTGGACGACGCGGCGGCCAAGATCACCGCCTCCAAGATCTTCGACAACGCCACCTCGTGCTCGTCGGAAAATTCGGTCATCATCTTGGATGAGGTTTATGACGACGCCGTCGCGGCGCTCACGCGTGCCGGCGGCTATGTCGCCGACGGCGACGAGAAGGTGCGCATTCGCGATCAGCTGTGGGTGAACGGCAAGCTCAACCGCAACCTCATCGCCAAGGACGCCGCCGTGTTCGCCCAAGGCGTCGGCCTTAGGACGGGCGCCGAGAGCGCCAAATTCTTTATGGTCGAAGAGCCGAGCGTTGCCGCCGACAGCCCGTTCACGGATGAAAAGCTGTCGCTGGTCTTGACCGTTTACCGCGCCCGCGACTTTGCCGATGCCAGTAACAAAGTTCGCCAAGTCATGGCGGTGCAAGGCATCGGCCATTCCTGCGGTATCCATACCGCGGATCTCGACCACGCCCAGGCCTTGGCCGAAGACCTGCCGGTGGTGCGTGTCCTGGTCAATCAGGCGCACACCTTCGGCAACGGCGGCAGTTTCGATAATGGCCTCAACTTCACCCTGTCCATGGGCTGTGGCAGCTGGGCCGGCAATTCGATCAGCGAAAACCTGGGCTACCAGCATTTCATCAACATCACCCATTTGGTGACGACGATTCCGGAGGACAAACCGACGGAGGACGCGCTATTCGGCGCCTATTGGGCCAAGCACGGCCGCTAGAGGGACAAGCCGATGAATTTCGAGGAATATGCGGCCAAACCGGTGCTGGCCGCCGCCGGCATTCCGGTGCCGGAAAGCCGCTTGGTGACCGATGCTGATGGCGCCGCCGAGGCCGCCCGTGCCCTCGGCCCGGCCGTGGTCAAGGCCCAGGTGCCGATCGGCGGACGCGGCAAGGCCGGCGGCATCCGCCTGGTCGACAATCCGGTCGACGCCGCCGACGCCGCCAAGGATATCCTCGACCTGGAAATCGGCGGCTGGCCGGTCGAGCGTCTGTTGGTCGAACAGCAATGCCGCCTACAGGCCGAATATTATGCGGCGATTTTGAACGATGCCGCGAGCAAAGGCCCGCTGTTGCTGTTCTCGACCATGGGCGGCGTCGATATCGAAGAGGTCGCGGTGCGCGACGCCAGCCTCATTCGCCGCACCGCCATCCCGATCGAAACCGGCCTGACCGAGGCCGCCGCGGCGGCGGCCATCGCCGGGTTTGATCTCGCCTGCGATAGCGACGCGTTGGTCGCCCTGCTGGTCAATCTCTATCAAGCCTACCGCGCCAACGACGCGGAATTGCTGGAGATCAATCCGCTGGGTGTGACCGATGACGGCCGTATCATCGCGCTCGATTGCAAGTTTATTCTGGATGATTCGAGCCTGCCGCGCCGGGCCGACCTGGCAGCCCAGGGCGTGCCGGAACGCCAGAGTGCCTTGGAGGAACGCGGCAAGGCGGTTGGCCTCCGTTTTATCGAGCTGGACGGCTCCGTCGGTATCCTCGCCAACGGCGCCGGCTTGACCATGACCACCATGGACGCGGTCACCCATTATGGCGGCCGGCCGGCCAATTTCCTCGAAATCGGCGGCGATGCCTATACAAAAGCCATACCGGCACTGGAGATCGTGCTGGACCACCCCGGCGTGAAAAGCCTGCTGGTCAATTTCTGCGGCGCCTTCGCCCGGACCGATGTCATGACCGAAGGCGTGGTCAAGGCGCTGCAGGCCGTGAAACCGGATGTGCCGGTGTTCTTCTCAATCCACGGCACCGGCGAGGCCGAGGCGATCAAGATGGTGCGCGAAGATCTCGGCCTGGAGCCCTGTGCGACCATGGACGAGGCCGTCCAACTGGCGGTGGAGGCGGCCCGATGATCGTCCGTCGTCATAACCGCGTCATCGTCCAAGGCATGACCGGCCGTCAGGGCCGGTTCTGGACCGAGCGCATGATCGACTGCGGCACCACCGTGGTGGCCGGCGTCAGCCCGGGCAAGGGCGGCCAGGAAGCCTGCGGCCGGCCGGTCTATGATTCCGCGGCCGACGCGCAGGCGGCGGTCGGCTTCGACACCTCCGTACTGTTCGTGCCGCCGGCCGGCGCCATGGCGGCATCGCTCGACGCCATCGCCGCCGGCACCCGCCTGCTGGTGATGCTGACCGAGCATGTGCCGGTCCAGGACGTCATGGAAATTATGGCCGCCGCCAAGGCCGCCGGCTGCCGCGTCGTCGGCCCCAACACCGCCGGCCTGGTCACGCCCGGCGAAGGCTTTGTCGGCATCATGCCGGGCTTCAACGACAATATCTTCCGGCCCGGCGATATCGGCGTGGTATCGCGGAGCGGCAGCCTCGGCACCTTGATCAGCCTCAACCTGGTGGCGGCCGGTCACGGCCAGTCGGCGTTCATCGGCATCGGCGGCGATCCGATCATCGGCACCAGCTTCGCCGATGCCTTGTCGGCGTTCGAGGCCGATCCGGGCACCCGGGCCGTAATCATGGTCGGCGAGATCGGCGGCGCGCTGGAGGAAGCCGCGGCCGAGGTCGCGGCCAGTATGAGCAAGCCGGTCCTCGCCTTCATCGCCGGGCGCTCGGCGCCGGCCGGCAAGCGCATGGGCCATGCCGGCGCCATTGTCGCCGGCAATGCTGGATCCTATGACGGCAAACGCCAGGCGCTCGAGGCCGCCGGTGTCAGCGTGCTGGATCTGCCCTCCGACGTCGGACCGGTGCTGCAAGCCCGGCTTGACGACCTTCCGTCAGGCGATTGATTGCGGTCGATGACCATCACAACAGACAAATTTTACGTGCCATCGGTCGGTAACGCCGATTGGAAGACGATCGATACCGCCGTCGCCGGCTTTGATCCAGATCGGTTCGCCGACGCCATCGAATTGGTCAAGAACATCCCGTCGACCTGGCCCTTCGACATTGCCGAAACCGGCAAGCTGCCGGGCATGACCGCGGATGAGCCGGCGCCGTGGAACGAAATCCTCGGGCCGTTGAAGTCGCGCGGCGGCCCGGGAGGTTTGATCCTGCGCCACGGGCGCCTTGTCGCCTCGTGGGGCGAGCCGGATCGGGTCGAAATGACGTTCTCCGCGACCAAGAGCTATCTCGCCGCGCTGGCCGGCATTGCCGTCGGCGACGGCCTGATCGACGACTTGGACCGGCCCGTCGCCGAGCGCATCGATTGTCCGGAATTCGCCAGTGCCCAAAACGCCAAAGTGACCTGGCGCCATCTTTTGCAGATGACCAGCGAATGGCAGGGAACGCTGTTCGGCAAGCCCGACCAGGTCGATCACCATCGCCAAGTCGGCGGCGGCGACAACAGCAGAAAAGGCACGCTTCGGGCTTTGGCCGAACCCGGCACGTTCTGGGAATACAACGACGTCCGCATCAACGTGCTGTCGCTGGCGCTGCTGTACCTGTTCCGGCGGCCGTTGCCGGATGTCTTGCGGCAAAGGATCATGGATCCGATCGGCGCATCATCGAGTTGGCAATGGCATGCCTACCGCAACGCTACGGTCGACATCGACGGCGAACCAATGGCATCCGTGCCCGGCGGCGCGCATTGGGGTGGTGGCCTTTGGATCAACGCCTTCGATCACGCGCGCTTCGGCCTGCTGATCCAGCGTGCCGGCCGTTGGGGAGAACGAAACCTGTTGCAGCCCGGCTGGACCGACGAGATCCGCAAGCCCTGCCCGCTGCAGCCGATCTACGGTTTGCTCTGGTGGCTCAACACCGACCGTGCCTATTTCCCAAGCGCGTCGGCCAACAGCCATTTCGCCATCGGCGCCGGCTCCCATGTGATCTGGATCGAACCGGACTTGGAACTGGTGATGGTCGCCCGCTGGGTCGATCGCGAACGGATGGACGCGGTGATCGCCGCGGTGACAACGGCCCTCGTCGATTGAACTGACGCATGGTTTTGGCTTCCCGGAATCCAGCGCACCTGATTTAATGAGCGCACCATGTCCGATTTCCTATTGGCAAACGAACCGGTCATTCGCCTTGGTGCTTTTCTTGCGATCCTGGCGCTAATGATCTTTTGGGAGGCGTTGGCGCCGTGTCGCGAACGCCGGTTGAGCCGGTGGATACGATGGCCGAACAATTTCGCTATTGTCGCCGTGAACACACTGGTCCTGCGTCTGCTGCTGCCGACCGCCGCCGTGGGTCTGGCGCTAATCGCGGAATCACGCAGTTGGGGCCTATTCAACGCGTTACCCGTACCAGCCTGGCTCGCGGTCCTGGCGTCGGTTATTCTGCTCGACCTCGCCATCTATTTGCAGCACGTCATGTTCCACGCCGTGCCGGCGCTCTGGCGCCTGCATCGCATGCATCATGCCGATCTCGATTTCGACGTCACCACCGGCGCGCGCTTCCATCCAATTGAGATCTTGCTGTCCATGGTCATCAAGCTGGCCGTGGTGGCCGCCCTTGGGCCGCCGGCGGTGGCCGTGCTCATCTTCGAAGTCTTGCTGAACGCCACCGCAATGTTCAATCACGGCAATGTCAGTTTGCCGCCGGCACTCGATCGCCCGCTGCGCTGGATCATCGTCACACCAGACATGCACCGGGTCCATCATTCCATTCATCCGGACGAAACCAACAGCAACTTCGGCTTCAACCTGCCGTGGTGGGACCGCCTTTGTGGCACCTATCGGCAGGCGCCGCGCGGCGGCCATCAGGCGATGCAGATCGGCATCGACCGGTTTCAGAGTGCCCGTGACACACGGCTCGACCAACTGCTGGTGCAACCGTTCCGGGGTCCGGCGGGCAATTACCCGATCAACAGACGGGACGACGATACGTAGTTCACCGTGAAGAAAAGTCCTTCGCTACGCTCAGTGTACTTTTCTTCAGTTCTAATACTGCGTTAGCGCATCTTGAGGCGGCTCGGCGATGCGCTAACATGGTTTTTGTTTGCAACAGAAGGGAGCTAAAATGGGGACAGGCACCATTTTTTCTCTACCAAAAATGGTGCCTGTCCCCATTTTAGCTCCCTTCTGTTGCGGACTCTGATCATGACCAAATCAGACCGCCGGGCCGCCCCAAGGCCTGATTTGGCATTATTTCCCGGTAAAAAATACACTGAGGCAGAGCCGAAGGACTTTTTGACGATCGACTACGTAATCTAGAGCATGGTGGATCTTATCGACGCACCTCGATTACCGGGCTGCCGCCGGCGCGCACGACGCCGCGTTTCATGCCGTCCGTGTTGAACGGCATAGCCACCCTGCCGCTTCGGTCGACGGCGATCAGGCCACCCTGGCCGTTCAGCCGGCCGACCGCGTCCATGACCGCATTCGCCGCACTCGCTAGATCGATGCCCTGGTAGGCGATCCTGGCCGCGACATCGTGCGATGCTGCTGTCCGTATAAAAAATTCACCTTGGCCAGTGGCCGAGACCGCGACTTGGTCGTCGGCCCAACAGCCGGCACCGATGATCGGGCTGTCGCCGACCCGGCCCGGCATTTTGTTCAAGGTGCCGCCGGTCGATGTCGCCGCCGCCAGGCGCCCGGCGCCGCAGCGGGCGACCGCGCCGACGGTGCCATGGGCCAGCGGGTCGTGCACCCGGTCGACATCGGGCCCGGTCACAGAGAGGGAAGACCGATAATAGGCGGCCGGATCGGAAACCATTTCCATGCCGCTGTCTTTGGCGAATTGCTCGGCGCCGAGGCCGGCCAGCATGACATGCGGCGTGCCCTCCATCACCGCCCTGGCCAGACGCACGGGATGGACGACGTTGCGCACGGCGGCGACCGCGCCCGCGCGACGCGTCGGGCCGTCCATCAAGGTGGCGTCCAATTCGACGTCACCCGCCTGATTGACGCTCGACCCGCGCCCGGCGGTAAACAGGCCCGATTCTTCCATTGCGGCAACCATATCCACGACCAAATCCAGCGCCGCCGCGCCGGCCGCCAACCGGGCACCGCCGTCACTTAAGATCTCCGCCATGAAAGCGGCGGGCCGGCCATAATCGTGGTCCAACAACACGCCGGCACCACCATGAATGACCAAGACCGGTGCGGACTGATCTGCCATTCCTCTTATCCTCCGAAAGACATCCTGGTATCGCTTAAACAATAATGTAAGCTGGCGAAATCAACGGGTGATTTAGCTTGATTCTGACAAATAGGAAAGGACGCGAAGGCATGGTTGTGACCACGGATAAGCTGCTCGTCGAAAATGCGGACGGGATCGCGGTACTGATCCTCAACCAACCGGAAAAGCGCAACGCCATCAGCTTCGATATGTGGCAAGGCATCGGCGATGTCCTGGAAAGCCTGGCAGGCGACGACGATATCCGCGCACTCGTGGTCAGCGGTGCCGGCGACGAGGCGTTTTCGGCCGGCGCCGACATTTCCGAATTCAAGGACCGGCGAACGACGCCGGAAGACCGCGAGGCCTACGACCAGGCGATGGACCGGGCCTTCGACCGGCTGGTCAATTTTCCGAAGCTGACCATCGCCATGATCGACGGCGTCTGCGTCGGCGGCGGCGCCGAAGTCGCCATGGATTGCGATATCGCCTTTGCCTCCGATCGCGCGCGCTTTGCCATCACCCCGGCCAAATTGGGCCTCGGCTACGGGCTCAGGGACGTGTCCCGGCTGGTCCGCCATGTCGGGCCTCGGAATGCAAAGGAAATATTGGCGACCGGCCACTTCTATAACGCAGAACAAGCCCTGGCGATGGGTTGGGTCAACCATGTCGTCGAAGCCGAGGAGCTGGCCGACGAGGTCCTGGATTTCGCCCATGCCGTTGCCGCCAACGCGCCGCTGACGGTGAAAGCCGCCAAACTCATGGTCAATGAAGCGCTGAAGCCGCCGCAAGATCAGGATCACGCACGCTGCAAGCAGTTGGTCGAGGATTGTTTTCAAAGCCAAGACTATGCTGAAGGCCAGGCTGCTTTCGCAGAAAATAGAAAGCCGGAATTCAAAGGCGGCTGATAAGCCGATTTACTCACGCCGCGGCTTCGCAGCCGGATTGGGCTGGTAGCCCGGACCGACGACCGGCGGTGTTTTCGGCAGTACGTCATGATCGAGACTGCTTTGAAACGCTTTGCGTTGGCGCGCAATAACGTGGCCGTCTGGTGAATCCAACAGACGCAGCTCCACCCAATAATCGCGATCCGCCCGGATGCCCGTAAGCGGCGGGGTCTCGAACCGATAGGATCGTTGCGTCTTGGCCGATAGGGCCTCAAAGACGAACGGCGCGTCGCCGCTCGGGTTTTCGAACTCGGCTTCTATGTGCGTCCCGTCCGGCACGTCGCGGACGATCTTGGCGATGAAGCCGTAATAGGCTTCGGCACTGCGGATGTTGAAGATGAAGCCGCCGCCGACGAATTCGATATAAGGTCCGGTCTCAGGTTTATCGTCGCAGCCGGCAATCAATGCCGTACAAATGATCGCGATGAACGCGGCCCGCTTAATCGCCAGGCAATTGTTGATGCTTGAGCAAGTTTTGGCCATGCCGCCATGCTGCACTGCCAACCAGCGTCAGTCCAACGTGGCGCCGGTTTCGGCGACCTGTTGGGCACCGATGCGTGCCTGTTGCGCGAACTCGCGCGCCACCAGGCGCTCGTTGTCATCCTTGGAAATGAAGTTGTAGTTGGCAATCTTCAAGGACATCATCAATTGTGGCCCAAGGTCGCCGCCCTCGCCGGCGATCTGTTCCCTCAGGATTGCTTTCATCAAGTCGAGATGGGTGCGCACCAGCTTCAAGCCATCGTCCGGCACGGCGATGATGTTGTTGGAAAATTTGTACAGCGATTCCGCGACCACGGAAATCAGCGGATAGCCGAACACGCCGCCTTGGCCGCGCAATTCATGGCAGATCGTCGACATGCTGCGCACGGGTGCGGTGCGCTTTTCGGCCGCCGACATGTTCTTGGCGGCGGTGAACGCCCGATCGAGCTTGCCCAGGTCTTCCGTGATCCACTGGCCGAAATCGTCATGCATGTCGGCGACATCCTGCATCGCCGCGTCGACCACGCCCTGCTCGATCATCAGTTCGCCGCCGACCTTGCCGAACAATCGCCTCGGCGGCTCGAAGAATTTGACACCCTCACTTTTGGCCCCGCGCCTCTCGTCGGAAACGTCTTCCTCGCGGCGGCGGCGGTCCGGCCCGAAATAGCCGTTAGCCATCACGTAGCGTCTTGTGTCGCGCACCGCCGCCTGGATATGGGCGATCACCACGTCGACACTAAACGGCTTGGTGATGAATTCGGTCACGCCGAGATCGCGTGCCATGGTGACGCGGTCTTCTTCGGCATGGCCGGTCAACAGAAAAAACGGTAGGAACTTGTCCGGCGATTCTTTATGCCGGCGGACCCAGCGCAACAAGGTGCCGCCGTCCACCGGCTCCATTTCCCAGTCCGAAATGATCAAATCGACCTCGCCGACGCCGATCTTGGTCGGGTTGTGCTGCATTTCCTTCATCATGTTGATGGCTTCCATGCCCTCGCTGGCACGGAGTATGTGGCCGACGCCGACACGCTGCAGCACTGATACGATCAGATTACGGATCTGAAAATTGTCCTCGACCACCAAGACGGTGACACGTTCTAGCCCGTTCATGCCCGCTCCATGATTCCGGATGATCGGCGCCGCGACTGTAATCGTGATCCGGCTAACACTCGGTTAATTTCATTAACCCTGGGGCTGCGAACTTGCCGCTGGACAGCAGACGCCAAGCCTATTTTAATCCCCGTCCGAACCCGTTCACTTTTTTAAAGCAGGCAATAAGACAATGACCAGTTCCCTCATGGACAGCCTTTGGCGCGCCCGACTGGACGACAGCCAAATCTCCCGAACGCCGCCGGGGGCACCGGCTGACTTTGCTGACGCCTACACGCTGCAATTGGCCTTCATCGACACCCTCGATACACCCTGCGTGGGCTGGAAGCTCGGCGCCACCAGTGAGCAATCCATGGCCATGCTCGGCGTCGACACGCCGTTCATCGGGCCGTTATTGAAGAAATTTTGCTTAAGCAGCGGCACCGACATGGCCCTGCCACGCAATCAGAGCCCCGGCATCGAAACCGAATTTACCATCCGCCTCGGCAGCGCTCTGCCGCCGCGAGAAACACCCTATGATCGCGCTGCCGTCGATGGTGCCATCGACGCCGTCGTTCCAAGTTTCGAGATCGTCGCCAGTCGCCTGGAAGGCGGCCCGGTCGGTGCCGGCCCGATGCTCGTTGCGGACTTCGGCGCCAATGGTGCGGCCGTGATGGGGTCACCATGCAGTGACTGGTCCGGCCTCAATCTACACGACCACCCCGTTACCCTTACCATCAACGGTGAAACCGTGGCCGAAAGTTCCAACATTGGTCTGATGTGGGATCATTTGTTTGACGCCGTGGTTTGGCTCGCCAATCATCCGGCCCTCGCCGGCCGAGGCTTGGCCGCCGGCGATCTGATCATGACCGGCACCTGCACCGGCTTGCTGCCAATCAAACCCGGCGACCACGCGGTCGCGGACTTCGGTGAAGTTGGCACGATTGAAACCAGATTCACTTGAAATATTAATGAGTTCAACGGCTTATTTAATCTAAAAGGGAATGACAGGTGACACACACCGATCAGGCTGACGCGGCCTACGACCATATCGACGTGACGGCCGCTGACGGCATCGGCAGGGTCACCATGAACCGGCCCGAGATCATGAATGCGCTGGCGCCGCCGATGATGGCTGAAATCATTGCCGCCATGGCGGATTTGGGTGCGGATAGCTCGGTACGGTGTGTGATCATTGCCGGCGCCGGCAAGGGCTTCTCCGCCGGCGGCGACCTCAATTTCCTCGACGATTTGACAGAAACGCGACCATTTGACGTGAAAGACTCGGTCTACCGGTATTTCGGCGCCGGCATCAAGGCGATCAAATTGTTTGAGAAGCCGACCATTGCCGCCGTGCAAGGCGCCGCGGTTGGTGCGGGTTGCGAAATCGCCCTCGCCTGTGATTTTCGGATCGCCGCGGAAGACGCTTTTTTCCGCGAATCTTGGATCGATTTGGGACTCATTTCGCCGCTCGGCGGGATGGTTTTGCTGCCCCGCCTGGTCGGTCTCGGCAAGGCGACGGAGATGCTGATGTTGGGCAAAAAAGTCGACGCCGCGGAGGCGTTGGCGATCGGCCTGGTCAACGACGTGGTCGCGCGCTACGACCTGGAGGGCGCCGCGACGATGCTCGCCGAGCGGCTCGCCGCCGGCCCACCGCTCGGCCTCAGGGCGATGAAAGAAGGCCTCCGCCGGGGCGGAGAATCATCGTTGGCGGCGGAATGGGATAACAACGTCAACGTGCAAAGCATGCTGATCGATAGCGACGATTTCGCCGAAGGCGTGGCCGCCATGAAAGAACGACGCAAACCGGACTTTAAAGGAAAATAATCCGGCCGAAGCGAGCGATGGCGTGAAGCGCTGGCCAAATTCGATCCTTTTCGTGACGCACCAGAACCATTCAGAACCTTGGTCGATTCACGGTGCTTGTAGGCTAAAGTCGGCTATGCCTTCAGCGGCTGTCTGGCGGATCGCATGGCGGCAGGTCCCTTAAGTGCCAATTGGAGCCGTCTGTCTTCGGTGCCTGCGCCCCACTGGGGACCATTCCTGCCAGCAGCAGGCTCAGCTAGACTTAAACTTTGGCAGACGGCACACAGCGCAGATTGGTAGCCATCCCGATATTGCGTTTCATCGTTGGGGAGGACAGCGGGAATCTGTTAGCCTTACTTGATGCTACACGCACAGAGGTCGCGAGAGATGGCGCTTAGCGGAAAAATCACGTTGTCGCCGGCGGCGATTTCGATCCTCGATCTCGAACCCTACATTGCCGCCGAGCTTCAAAGCACGTTCGAGAGGCCGGTGTGCGGTGCCAACCTCTTGGCGCCAGGGAAAGAGGCGGCGCCCTGATGGAGCTGTCGCCAAGACAGGTGGCCACCTTCGAGCGAAATGGCTATTTGGTTCTGCCCAACCTGTTCTCGGAATCCGAAGTCGCGGTTCTACGGGCCGAGCTGCCGAGCATCTTCGCACTCGACCGGCCGGAAGTGCCGAAGACCGAGACCGGCGAGCCTCGGCTGGCGCACCGGCCGGAACGCTACAGTGAGCCCTTCGCGCGGCTCCTTCGCCACCCACGCATGGTCGTACCGGCGCGCCAGCTCATCGGTGGCCCGGTTTATTCGCATCAGTACAAGTTGGTGACCAAACACCCGTTCGGTCAGCTCGATTTTCCCTGGCATCAGGACTTCGGCACTTGGCACATTATCGACGGCATGCCGGAACCCCGGGCGATCAATTTCACGCTCTTTCTCGACGAGGTCGGCGAGTTCAACGGTCCGATCTGCCTCATTCCTGGCTCGCACCGCGACGGCCTGATCGAGGCGTCCGTAAAGCCGCTCAATGGATCCTCGGATTTCGCCGCTCTGGACCGGGATACGGTCGCGCGACTGGCGGAGAGCAGCGGTATTTTCGCGCCAAAGGGGCCGGCTGGTACTGGGCTGTTCTTCCATGGCTGTACCGCACACGCCTCGGCGCCAAACATTTCGCCCTGGCCGCGTAACAATGTCTATTCCAGTTTGAACCACATCGAAAACCGCATTCGCCGTCGTGTCCGACCTGAGTTCTACGCCTCTTGGGACGCCGAGCCGCTGGAGCCCCTCGCCGACGACTGTCTGCTTCAAGCAGCCTGATTGTGCATTGGCCGGCCTACGCATGTCCGAAGTTGAGGCCGACCTCGCCGTCGACGCGAGACGGCCAATAGAAGCTAAAAGTGCCAAAACTTGCCGCTAGAGCATGATCGACCTACTCGGAATCATTTGATGGGTGCAAATCGGCTTTTCGGGTGCGTTTGCGCTGTGGCCGCTTCGCGCGTCTTATCCGATGCCCCACATCGCATGGCGACGCGCTCATTGCCACAGCGCAAAATAATCCCGGTCAAATGATTCCGAGTAGGTCGATCATGCTCTAGCGGTTTTTTGCCATCACTAGGTCGCGGTGCCGGTTGTCGTCGCGGATCAATACATTGCCGGCGTAATCGACCACGACCAAGCGCAACAGCTGTTGCCGGTTCGAGCTTTCAGCCAGAACATGGAATTTGATCGACAACGGGATCCGTAGAGTCTGGCCGTACTGCATCGTGCGTGGAATGTCTTTGCCGATGTATGTGCGTGTGCGACCCTGCGACTCGACCACAAGTTCTCCCTCGTCCAAGCAATCCAAGACGTGGACGGTCTTATCTTGGTAATCGCAGGACAGCACCGCCTCGTAGACCTCGTCGGCTAGTACCGCCTGGTAGACTTCGTCGGCTCGCGCCGCATCGGGTGCCCAAAGCAAGAGAATGGCCGCGGCAACCGCGGCGCCGAAACCGATCCGCTCGACCGTTTGATTCTTCCGTCGGTGTCCGAATTCCCGCATCGTCTTTTCCTCCGATTGATTTTTCTAGGACTGCGATTGCGCCTGTTTTTTTTTGCAGACAGAGTATCCAACTATCGCGTTGCGCTGGGTAAGTGATTCGCGGCGAGTCACCGGTGACTCACATGTGTCGCCGGAGGCCGAGCGCCCCGTCGCGCGCGGGTTCGGCTCGTGCGATAGCGACTTCACCAGCCCTGCGGCCGCGCCGCATAAGTTCATGGGACAGCGCCCGTTTAATTGGCAATCGGCCTAGCCGCGCACGGTTGTCATCGGACGTGGATGGATTCTAATATCCATCGAGCGATCTGCCGTACCTTGCTGTATCAATGGCGGCAAAATGACTCGAAGATTGGTCATACGGTTCGCCAGTGGAATAAGAGGTGAGAGCGCGTTCGAGCGAAAGACGACGCGGCGACGACCCACCAATGACAGATTCAGCGTCGCGCACACGTGATTGAGGGAGACGATGGCTCCGTCCGGATCGGAAACAGTGATGACCGTCTCGTCCGATGATTTGGACGCTCAACTGCGTCACATTTTTGCGAGCCCGGAGTTTAGGTCTTCGAATCGCCTAAAGCGATTCCTGCGCTTCGTTGTGGATCAGACCGTTGCCGGCAAGTCCGAACAGATAAAGGGCTACACCATCGGGATCGAAGTCTTCGACCGGCCGTCGGATTTCGATCCACAGACTGATACCATTGTTCGAGTTGAAGCGAGCCGGCTCCGCCGTGCGTTGTCCCGGTATTATCTCGACGCGGGAAAAGGTGATCCGATCAAGATCGAGATCCCCAAGGGAACATATGTGCCGGTTCTGTCGGGCAAAGCCGAACCGGACGAGCCGACATTAAACAGTCGGGCCGGCGAGCCGGCGCATGCAGCGCCTGACAAACCCTCGATCGCAGTCCTGTCTTTCGTGAACATGAGCGGCGATCCCGAGCAGGAGTATTTCGCCGACGGCATCGCTGAAGATGTCATCACCGCGCTCTCGCGCTTTCGCTCGCTGTTCGTGATCGCTCGAAATTCGACCTTTACATATAAGGGCGCGGCTGTGGACGTGATGCAGGTGGCACGAGAACTTGGCGTTCGATACGTGGTCGAGGGCAGTGTTCGTAAAGCCGCCAATAAGGTTCGCGTCACTGCGCAGCTGATCGATGGCACGACCGGCAATCATGTGTGGGCCGAGCGCTACGACCGTGTGCTTGACGATATCTTCGCCCTTCAAGACGAGATGACAGAAACCATCGTCGGCCGCATCGACTCCGAAGTTGGCGCCAATGAAAGGGATCGCGCTTGGAGCAAGCCGCCTGCGAACTTGGACGCCTGGGAGCTCTATCAACGTGGCTTGTGGCACCTCTACAAGACGACAAAAGAGGACAACAAAGAGGCGCGCAACATGTTCAACAAAGCCATCGAACGCGACCCCAAATTCGCCTTGGCGCATGCGGGTATCGCGTACACCTGCTTTAATGAAGTACAGTATATCTATGGTTGCGATCCGGCTGAACAGCTGGCGCAGGGGCTCGCAGCCGGCGAACATGCCGTTGTTTTGGACGACAAGGACGGGTTCGCCCATTATACGCTCGGTCGCGTGCTCCATTTGGCGGGCCAAAGCGAGCGCGCCATCGCCGAACTGGAAAAAGCCGTCGCCCACAATCCGAATTTTGCCCACGGCCACTACGGCCTCGGACTGGCCTTGAACCGGTACGGCCGGGCGGCGGACGGCATTCCCATGTTAGATAGAGCCATGCGATTGAGCCCGCAGGATCCGATGCTATGGGCCATGCAGGCCGCCAGGGCGTCCTGTTGCAACAACCTCGAAAACTACGACGAGGCGGAGGAATGGGCGCGCAAATCCGCTAATTTGCGTGCCGATCTACTTTGGCCCCATTTCATTCTGGCGGTTGCTCTCGCGGGGCAAGATCGACTGGATGAGGCCCGGGTTACCATTGAGACGGCGCGCCGCGTGCAACCCGATCTATCGCCGTCCGTGATTAGTCGTCTCTTGCCGCATTACCATCCGGAATACGTCCAACGCGTAGTCGACCTCCTTGCAAAGGCGGGACTGCCCGAATGAGCGCCGACCGCCAACTCGATGCTGAGTTCGTTGCCAATCGGGCCGGCCACAACCTCGCTCTAGGTGCGGTCAAACGCGATTGAGCGAGGGCTGCTCGGGGTCACCTACGGCCGAACCAGCCCCGTCGTCTCCCGTCCGCCCAATTCGAAATTGAACGTGGCCTCCAACCCGTTGAAAATTAGGTTTGCTCGCATTAGTTGCTCCCGAAATCAGTGATTTGCGCCGGTCCGGCGTTTCCGTATGATGGAACTCCGCTTCGAGCTTGCTTAGGCCCGTTTTCCCGAGAATTAAGGAACAGCGCGATGATCGACCTCTATTCCGCCTCCACGCCGAACGGCTGGAAGGCTTCCGTGGCGTTGGAGGAAATGGGCCTGCCCTACGAGGTCCATGCCATTTCGCTGTCCGACGGCGACCAAAAAACGCCGGAATTCTTGGGCTTGAATCCCAACGGCCGCATTCCGGTCATCGTCGACCGCGAGGCCGACAATCTGGTGGTTTTCGAATCCGGCGCCATTTTGATCTATCTGGCCGAGAAAACCGGATTATTGATGCCAACCGACGTCAAAGGCCGCTCCCGGGTCATTCAGTGGCTGATGTTTCAGATCGGCGGAACCGGCCCGATGATGGGCCAGGCGAACGTGTTCTTTCGCTATTTTCCGGAGAAAATCCAGCCTGCGATCGACCGCTATCAACATGAGTGCCGACGCCTGTTCGAGGTGCTGGACGGCCATTTAGCCGACAATGAGTACCTAGCCGGCGACTATTCCATCGCCGATATCGCCAATTGGTGTTGGGCACGGACCCACCGCTGGTCCGGCATCCCCTGCGACGACTTGGTGCATCTGAAACGCTGGCGCGGCTCGCTGGCGTCACGGCCAGCCTGTCAGAAAGGCATCACCGTGCCGATCGACATAAAGAAGGCGCTGGATGAAGAAGAGGGCGACGGCGCCAAGAAGTTTGCCGAAAACGCCCTAAAATCGGTTGTACGCTGATCTGATTGCACCCTTCCATGTAGGTGGACTCGCCTTCGATCGTAGGGCCCACAGGTCTTTTTAACGATCGATTTCGTGCCGTGTCGAAAAACTGAACACTAGGCGCCAAGCGCCACCGCGCCAGCGCCCTAAATCCGGCCTATTGCGGCCGTTCTCCGCACCTGGCAAGCGCATTGCAGAGCGACGGCACGCCTCCCCTCGCTAACCAGCGAAACCGCCACGACCAAATTCCAATACGTCCAACAAAGTCCAAGGAGCGCAGATGTGTCCGTGCGCTGACCGAAATACTCGCCTTGCCGATTTGTCCGGTGTCCGCACCGGCAATTGGGAATTCACCATCCACAGCGCCGACAAGGGACCGCTGATATGACGACGACACGGATCGAAGCCGAAGATCTGGACCTGTCGGGATCCTATGGGATCTCGAGTTTCTCGACTGCCTCCAGCGGCGAGGCGATTAGCCTGCCAAGAAGCACGTCGACGTCAGGCTTGACCGGCGAAGCCAGTCATACCTTCACGGGCAGTGCCGGGGTCTATGATCTGGACGTCGGCTATTTCGAGGAAGACGACGGCGGCGCCCTCATTGAAGTCTTCGTCAATGGCGTGTCGCAGGGCATTATCGAGATCTACTCGAGCGGTGCCGACTCACGGCCGACCGCCGGATCCTTTGCCATCGAGAGCTTTTCCGTCGACCTCAACCCGGGCGATGTCATCACCCTGAAGGCCTACGGCGACAACTGGTCCGCCGCGGTTATCGATTACATCGAACTGACCGGCGACGCACCGGCCAACACTGCGCCGATTGCCGATGGCGACAACGCCACGACCAGCGAAGACAACGCCGTGCTGATCGACGTGTTGGCCGGCGACAGCGACAGCGACGGCGGCACACTCAGTGTGCAATCCATCAATACCATCGGCACGCTCGGGCAGGTCACCAACAACAATACAGACGTCAGCTACGACCCGAACGGCCAATTCGACTATTTGGGCGCCGGCGAAAGCGCCACCGACAGCTTTGTCTATACGCTTTCCGACGACCAGGGCGGCACCGATACCGAGACCGTAACCGTCACCATCACCGGCATCGACGATGCGCTGGTCGCCGCTGACGACACGGCTTCGGTGACCGAAGACGGGGTGCCCAACCCGGTAACCGGCAATGTATTGAGCAACGACAGCGATCCCGACGACGGGCCTTTGGCGGTCGCGGCGGCCGACACCGGTGTCCGGGCCGGCAGCTACGGTAGCCTCACGCTCGGCGCCAACGGCGACTTCAGCTATCAATTGGACAACGCCAATCCGGCGGTCCAGGCGCTCGCCGCCGGCGCCACGGTGACCGAGACCTTCAGCTACGCCGCCGAACATGCCGGCGGCAGCGACGACGCGGATCTGGTGGTCACGATCCACGGAACCGATGAGGCGCCGCCAACGCCAACGACGATGCGGATCGAGGCGGAAGACTTGGACTTGTCCGGGTCCTACGGGATATCCGGCTTCTCGATTTCCTCGAGCGGCCAGGCGATCAGCCTGCCAAGGAGCAGTTCGACCACCGGCCTGACCGGCCTCGCCAGCCATACCTTCGCCGGCAGCGCCGGAACCTATGATCTGGACGTCGGCTACTACAAAGAGAACGACGGCGGCGCCATTATCGATGTTGCCGTCAACGGCGTCGTACAAGGCACCATCGCGATCTATTCAAGCGCCGCCGATTCGCGGCCAACGATCGATTCTTTCGCCATCAAAAGCTACTCCGTCGCGCTTAATCCGGGCGACGTCATCACCCTGAAGGCCTTTGGCAACAACTGGTCCGACGCGGTCGTCGATTATATCGAACTGACCGGCGACGGACCCACCAACATCGCACCGGTCGCCGATGCCGACAGCGCCACGACCAATGAAGACAGCGCCGTAGTGATCGACGTGCTGGACGGCGACTACGACACCGATGGCGGCACCCTTGGTGTGCAGTCGGTCGATACTGCCGCCACGGCTGGCCAGATCATCAACAACACCACCGGCGTCAGCTACGATCCGAACGGTCAGTTTGAGTATTTAGGCGCGGGCGAGAGCGCCACCGATAGCTTCACCTATACGCTGTCCGACTTTCAGGGCGGCACCGACACCGCGACGGTGACGGTTACCGTCACCGGAATCGACGACCCGCTGGTTGCCGGCGACGACACGGCCGCAGTGACCGAGGACACCGCGCCCAATCCGGTGACCGGTAACGTTTTGGCCAACGACATCGATCCCGATGACGGAATTGTTGCTTTGGCGGTCGCCGTATCGGACACCGGCGCCCGGATCGGCACCTACGGCACGATCACGCTCGGCGCCAACGGTGACTTCAGCTATCAGTTGGACAACGCCAATCCGGCGGTCCAGGCGCTCGCCGCCGGGGCCACCGTGACCGAGACCTTCAGCTACACCGCCGAGCATGCCGGCGGCAGCGACGATGCGGATCTGGTGGTCACGATCCACGGAACCGATGAGGCGCCGCCAACGCCAACGACGATGCGGATCGAGGCGGAAGACTTGGACTTGTCCGGGTCCTACGGGATATCGAGCTTCTCGATTTCCTCGAGCGGCCAGGCGATCAGCTTGCCAAGGAGCAGTTCGACAAGCGGCCTGACCGGCCTCGCCAGCCATACCTTCGCCGGCAGCGCCGGAACCTATGATCTGGACGTCGGCTACTACAAAGAGAACGATGGCGGCGCCATAATTGATGTTGCCGTCAACGGCGTCGTACAAGGCACCATCGCGATCTATTCAAGCGCCGCCGATTCTCGGCCGACAACCAATTCCTTCAACATCGAAAGCTATTCCGTCGCGCTTAATCCGGGCGACGTCATCTCTCTGAAGGCCTTTGGCAACAACTGGTCCGACGCGGTTGTCGATTATATCGAACTGACCGGCGAAGCGCCGACCAACATTCTCCCGGTCGCCGATGCCGACAGCGCCACGACCGACGAAGACAGCGCCGTGCTGATCGACGTGTTGGACGGCGACTATGACAGCGACGGTGGCTCCCTCGGCGTGCAGTCGGTCGATACCGCGGCAACACTCGGCATCGTCACCAACAATACCACTGGCGTGAGCTACGATCCGAGCGGCCAGTTCGAGAATTTAGGCGCCGGCGAGAGCGCCACCGATAGCTTTACCTATACGGTCTCCGACGGCCAGGGCGGCACCGATACCGCCACCGTTACGGTCACCGTCACCGGAATCGACGACGGTTATGACGAAGCCTATCTCAAAGCGGTAACCGGCCTCGCACCGATGGCCTACTGGCGGCTCAGCGAAGCTGCCGGGACCGCGGCCGATGACTTGGTCGGCGGCCATGACGGCATTTACCGCAACGGCACGGCACTCGCGACCGAGTCCGGCCCCCTGCCCGGCGAGGTCACCGTCACACCGCATTTCGACGGCTCCAACGATTATGTCGAAGCCGCGACCGACGCCGCGTTCGATCTGCCGGAAGGCACGTTCCAGATCTGGATGAAGTCGGACGCCTTCGGCGGCGCGCCCCGCGCCCTGGTTTCGTCGGGTTCTGACGGGTTCGTCGCGGGCAGTATTTTGGTTGCGATCAATGCCGACGATTCCGGCCAAATCGCCTTCCGCTTGCAGGACGATGGCGCCGATTATTTTGTCTTTACGCCGCTCAACACGATTGCCGCCGATCAATGGCACCATGTGGCGGTGAGCTGGGGCTCCGGCGGCATGAAGATCTATGTCGACGGCACCCTGCATATGACCAACGCCTTCACCGGTGGCGTAGCCTTCACCGGCGATCCGATCACCATTGGCGCATCGCAGAGGTTCAGCGCGCCCGGTCAAGCCGAGCCGACCGACCGCTTCTTCAAAGGCAATCTCGCCGAAGCCGCGTTCTTCGACGAGGCGCTCGGCGACGCCCAAATTACCAACCTTTATGATACCGGCGTTTCCGGCGGCATTCCGGACATTGCCGACGACGACGTGGCCACAACGGACAAGGATTCCTCTGTCGACATCGATGTCCTCGACAACGATACCGGACCGGCCACCGTGACCGAAATCGACACCGCCGGCACCGCGGGCTCCGTTGTCGTCAATCCGGACGACACCGTCACCTACGACCCGAACGGCGCCTTCGACTACCTCACCGATGGCGAGACTGCGACCGATACATTCACGTACACGATCGCAGACGGCTCAGGTGCCACATCGACTGCCACGGTCACCGTAACCATCAACACCGGCGGTTATATGAGCACGGTGACCGACCATGGACCGATAGCCTATTGGCGGCTCGGCGAAGATGCCGGGACCGCGGCCGATGACTTGGCCGGCGGTCATGACGGCATTTATCGCAACGGCACGGCACTCGCGACCGGGGACGGCCCGTTGACCGGCGAAGCGACGGTTACGCCGCATTTCGATGGCGTGAACGATTATGTCGAGGCCGCGACTGACGCCGCGTTCGATCTGGCGGAAGGCACATTCCAGATCTGGATGAGGTCGGACGCCTTTGGCGGCCCGCCCCGCGCTTTGGTTTCGTCCGGTTCGGACGGCTTCGTCGCAGGCAGCATCCTGGTGGCCCTCAACCCCGATGATTCCGGCCAAATTGCCTTCCGTCTGCAAGACGATAGCGCCGACTATTTCGTCTGGACGCCGCTCGACACGATCACGGCCGATCAATGGCACCATGTGGCGGTGAGCTGGGGCTCCGGCGGCATGAAGATCTATGTCGACGGCGCCTTGCATATGACGAAAGCCTTCACCGGCGGTGTCGCCTACACCGGCGATCCGATCACCATCGGTGCGTCACAGAAGTTCAGCGCGCCCGGTCAAGCCGAGCCGACCGACCGCTTCTTCAAAGGCAGTCTCGCCGAAGCCGCGTTCTTCGACGAAGCACTGACGGACATCGAGATCGCCGAACTCTATGACGTCGGCCTTTCCGGCGGCACGTCCACCAGCGCCGCCGACGACCTGGCCACGACAGACAATGGTGCTTCGGTGGATATCGACGTCCTCGACAACGATGTCGAGCCGGCCTCGGTGACTGACGTCGACACCACGGCCACCGCGGGTACCGTCGTCCTCAACCCCGATGACACCGTTACCTACGACCCGAACGGCGCCTTCGATTATCTCGCCGGCGGCGAGACCGCGACTGATACTTTCAGCTACACGATCACCGACAGCGTTGGCGTCACATCGACTGCAACGGTCACGGTGACCGTCAGCGGTACCGGCGGGTATCTGAGCACGATCAGCGACCATGCGCCGGTTGCCTATTGGCGGCTCGGCGAAGATACCGGGACTGCTGCCGACGACCTCGTCGGTGCGCACGACGGCATTTACCGCAACGGCACGACACTCGCGACCGCTTCCGGTCCGTTGGGCGGTGAGGCGACCGTTACTCCGCACTTCGACGGCGTGAACGATTATGTCGAGGCTGCCACGGACGCGTCATTTGATCTGCCGGAAGGCACATTCCAGGTCTGGATGAATTCGGACGCCTTCGGCGGCGCGCCCCGCACCCTGGTTTCGTCCGGTTCGATCGGATTCGTCGAAGGCAGTATTTTGGTCGCGATCAATGCCGACGATTCCGGCCAAATCGCCTTCCGCTTGCAGGACGATAGCGCCGATTATTTCGTCTGGACGCCGCTCAACACGATTGCCGCCGATCAATGGCACCATGTGGCGGTGAGCTGGGGCTCCGGCGGCATGAAAATCTATGTCGACGGCACCCTGCATATGACAAAGGCCTTCACCGGCGGTGTTGCCTTCACCGGCGACCCGATCACCATCGGCGCCTCGCAGAAGTTCAGCGCGCCGGGTCAAGCCGAGCCGGCTGACCGCTTCTTCAAGGGCAACCTCGCCGAAGCCGCGTTCTTCGACGAGGCGTTGAGTGACACGGAAATCGCCGATCTTTATATCGCCGGCGCATTGGGCGGTATTAGTGACGTGGCTACCGACGACCTTGCCGCGACGCCTAAAGATGCCTCGGTGGATATCGATATCCTCGACAACGATATCGGACCGGTCGCGGTAACCGACGTCGACACCACCGGCACAACCGGTTCCGTCGTCGTCAATCCCGACGACACCATCACCTACGACCCGAACGGTGCCTTCGACTATCTGGCCGACGGCGAGACCGCGACAGACAGCTTCACCTATACCGTCGAAAGCCTCGGCCTGACCGACACCGCGACGGTGACGGTCACGGTCGGCGAGCCGGCGTTTGCACCGGACTCGATCTTTGGCTTGTCGCTTTGGCTCGACGCCGCCGACGCCAGCAGCTTGACCACGTCAGGGTCGAACGTCGTTTCGTGGCAGGACAAAAGCGGCGGCAACCACCATTTCACTCAGTCCACGAGCGACTACCAGCCGTTGCTGGTGGACGGTCAATTGAACGGCCTTGCCGCGGTGCGGACCGACGGCAGTGACGATTTCCTGAGCGCCGATATCAGCGACCTGTCCCTGAACGGCATGACCCTGTTCTTGGTCGCCGCGGTCGATCCCACCGACGCGGATGCGGGTATTTTCAGTGCCTATGATAGTGCCGCCCAAGACGACCACGACGATGAGGATGCGTTCGTGCTGGCCGCCGATGGCAGCGGTGGCGTTTCGCTGACCAGAGACATCACCGATGCCGACCCACTCTCCTTGACCAGCCTCGACGTCGACAGCGCGCCCGCCATTCTGGTGGCCGCCATGGCGGCCGCGACCGCCAAGTTGGAAGTCAACGGCGGCGACGATGTCAGCGATAGCTATGAGGACACCGATCCCACCGATCCGACCGGCGCTTTGTTGGGCGCACGCTGGGCCGACGGCGCCTTGAGCTCTTCCAACAACGGCGCCAACGATTATCATGAAATTCTGCTGTACGACCATGCCCTGAGCAATCAGGAAATTCTCGCCGTCAACACCTACCTGTCCAACAAATGGGGCCTGACCGTCGGCCAAAGCGACATCGATTTTGAGTTCGTCCCCTTTGCCGGGCAATCGAATGCCAATGCGCATTACACCCGCGACGGCGGCGCCAGCGTCGATCAGTTCCTATCGGACTTGTCCGGCTTCACGGCTGCGGATTCCGTCTCCACGGTCAACGCATCATCAGGCGCCAGTTCCGTCGATCGTATCGCCGCACCGACGTCCTCTCCTGAAAAATACTGGTGGGACCTGGTAACCGACAGCCCGGGACCCCTGTTGACCGCCGCCATCACCGAAATCAAAGCCCATGGTGCGACGCCAACCGGTATCGTTTGGGCCCAGGGCGAACAGGATGCCCAAAGCCTGGCCGGCCTGGTCGGCACGCCAACCACGATAGAGCGCTACAAACAAGCGACGGAAGCGGTCTTCGACTACTTCCAATCCGAGCTCGGCCTGCCCGATCTGCAGTTCTATATTCAACAAATCGGCGCCTACGCGGACGCTGCGACACAAGCGGCGCACCACCTTATTCGCGAGGCGCAAACCGAGCTCGCCAACGACCTTGACTACGTCCATATCGCCGCCGCCACCTACGACCAATCACTGGAGGACAATGTTCATTTCACGGACGAAAGCTACGTGACCATCGGTGCCCGCCTGGCACGCTATATCGCGGACGAACAAGGCGAGGCCGGGGTCACCTATGGCTCGGGGCCAAGCCTGTTGTCGGCGCAAGCACAGGCCGCCAACACCGAGGTCATCGTCACCTTGACCCATGACGGCGGCACGGATTTCACGCCGACCGCCGCAATCGACGGATTCTACCTGGAAGATACGACGGGCGCCGTGACCATCAATACCGCCACGAAATTGTCTGCCACGGAGATCAAACTGACCCTGGACGCCGCGCTCGACGGTGCGTCGACGCTGCACTACGTCAACGGCCTGGCCGATTGGGACAACAACGATATTATCGTCGATAACGCCAACCCGCTGTCCCTGCCCTTGGAGACCGGAACCGTCGACGTCTGGCTGGTATGATCCGATCGCCAACGGTCGAGAACTGTTCTAGTGTTCGGCGCTGGCGATAGGCGTTCCGGAAATGAGGTTGCGGTAAATGAATATTTGGAAATTCTGCTCGGCGCGAGCGCTCGCGGCGATTGTCGCCGGCTTGCTGTTGGGCTTCAGCGCGCCGGCCGCCGCGGACGAATTCACCGACGTCGTAAAAGAAGTCTTGGAACTCTATGAAGCCGGCGAAATCAGCGATGCCAAGGATGCCCTGAAATACGCCGAACAACTGCTGGCCGAGCGAGAAAGCAAGGCGGTCGCGGAATTGTTCCCGGAAGCGTTGAACGGCTGGACGGTCAGCGAGGCCCAGGGCGGTGCCATGGCAGGCATCTCGGTGCTCGGTGGATTCACCGTATCGCGGAAGTATGCCGGTGACGGCCAAGATTTGACCATCACCTTGGCCGGCGACTCGCCGATGATCCAACAGTTCGCCATGATGTTTAGCAATCCGTCGATCCTGCAATCGACCGGCGGCCGCCTGATGCGCATAAACCGGCAGAAAGTCATCGTCACCAAGGACGGCCAAATTCAGACCTTGGTGGCCAAGCGGTTTTTGATTATGATCGAAGGCACCGCCGACGAGGAAACTAAGCTGGACCATCTAAAAAGGTTCAATCTCAAAGGCTTGTCCAAGTTGCCTTAAAAGTATGTGTTAGCGCATTGTTAGCGGAATAGACCCATAGTTCCACTAACCGCTGGCCGCAGTTCGCCGGTGAAGGATACACATATGAAGGGGGCGAGAGGTGTCTGAACCAGTAACCTTTCAGCTGGAAAGTCTCGGGTTTGTAATCCTTTTCTTGGTGCTGTGCGGCACTGTCGTGATTGCAACGATCCGTGCCCGCCGGTGGAACGCCAAGCGACTTTTGGAACGTGCCAAGCGACGGACTTGGCGGGCTAACGAGCGTGCGCGCGCCCACGCCGCAAAGAAAGTCTGACCTGACGGACCGTTAGCGACACCAACCGGCCCGAACGCTTTCTTGCACTAACAGACTCGACTATCATCGCAACCGGCCTCAGGGAGCACCTGGGGACAGTCGGTCGAATAGAGTTTGCGATGATCTCAGGTTTGCCTCCGGTCCGTATCGTCTTGGCGGCGCTACTATCGCTCATGTTCGTGCTCGCGGTCGGCCCGGGCGCGCGCGGCCAATCAATTTACGTGGACCCACGGCAACCGGTGGCCGACCCGGTACTGTCCCTGCCCTACGCGTTCTACAATGAGAACTTCGGCTATGCCGCCGGCTGGGTGCACGCCATCGGCGGCGTGCCCGAGCCGCAATCGACCTTGCTTGCCACCGGCATCGTCGGATCGGCCGGATCCGGGATGGTCGCTCTGTTGGGCCGCGATATCCGCGTGCCCGGTACCGATCGCTTCTTCGTCGATCCGATCATGTCCGTCGGCTATTTCAACACCATCGAAAGCTACATCGACGGCAACCCGAAGTTTCCCAGCGAACGTGCCGGCAGCAATCAATCCGACGAAGACAATTTCGTCGACGGTACCGGTTGGGACAATCTGGCCCGATTGCGGATTAAATATGTCCTGCCAATCGGTTTCGGCCACAACGAAATCGTTACCACGCAAAAAATCGACCGGGGCTTGCCGATGGACAGCCGCGCCGCGGATTTATCCTGGAATCCACTCGAAAGCGGCAAGAGTTACTTGGAAGTCCGGCCGTTTTATCGCTGGCAGGAAATCGACGGCGATGAGGTGGAAAGCGATCTGAAGACCAACGGGCTCGAGCTTTCATATTTCTGGGACAACCGCGATTTTGTGCCGAACCCTTCCGTGGGCAACAGCCTGCGCCTGGTCGCCAACCGCGACTTCGGATTGTTCGACAGTTCCGATTCCTGGAGCGTGGTGCAAGCCGAAATCGACGGTTATGTGCCGCTCGGCGCCACCAAGCGCTTTCGCCAAAGGGTCATCGCCTTCGATTTCTGGACCGTGGATTCGCCATCTTGGGATGCCCGCGACAACGGCGAGATCCGGCATCGGCCGCCGCCCTATACCGGCGCGACGCTCGGTGGTCTGTGGCGCATGCGTGGCTTTCCAAGCCAGCGTTTCAACGACAAGGCGGCGATTTATTATGCCCTTGAACTGCGTCTGATCCCGGAATGGAACCCGTTCACGAATTGGCCGACGCTGCAGAAACATTTGGGCGTGCAATGGCTGCAGTTCGTGCCGTTCGTCGAAGTCGGCCGCGTCGCGCCATCATGGGACGCGCAAAATCTGCACCAGTCCATGCAGTGGGATGTCGGTTTCGGTATCCGCGCCTGGGCCAAGGGCCTGGTCGTGCGCTTCGATACCGCGGTCTCAAACGAAGGCGCCGGCGTGCAGATGATGGTGGCGCAACCCTTCCAATTCTGATCGGCTGCACCGATCGAAACTAGAGCATGATCGACCTACTCGATGGGTCGATAGTAAACGTCCTTGACCGCCAATTTGCCGTCACGGAAGGTGTACCGCTCAATACCGATGCGCTCAAAGGACTGGCCGTTCGCCACCTCCGTACCGGTCATTCGAAAGGTCATGAAGGTCGCGTCCGGTGCGTGATGGTAGACCACGTCCTCGAAGCGGACATTCTCGAATTTGCCACGGCGTTCGGCAAAAAATGCAGCAATCTGCTCCCGGCCCTGCAGCACCCGCGTGATTTCGCCGTCGGGCACAGACCAGGTGAAGTCCGATGTCACGACGGCGTACATGGCGTCCAAGTCTTGCCGGAAAAACGCCCGGCCGAAGGCCTTGAAGATCGTATCGCGGGTTTCGGCCGAGGGCGTCATCGTCGTCTCCTGGTCTGAACGTTCGTAGAATTACGGCGGCGTTATTTCTTTTGCGATTCCATAAACGTCACCACCTTCATGACATCCTGGGGATCGATGCGCCCGATTGGCCCATCGCTGTAGCTGCAGGCCTTGATAACACCGTCGCCGTCGATCAGAAACTCGGACGGCTGAATGATACCGCGGCGATCTTCCCAATACGAGCCGAGCCGATCGGCGGTCTCCCGGCTCACCTCATAGCCGACGGGATAAGATAGCGTGTCGGCAATGTCTTTGGCCTTGTCGAGCGGGTCGACGCTGGCGGCGATCACTTTGATGTCCATCGCTTCCAAGTCTTGGCGGTGCGTTTCGAAGTCGCCCAACTGACGACGACAATACGGTCACCAGTGGCCGCGATAAAACAGAATGACGTTGTATGCCCCATCCAACCCGTCCGGCAGATCGACACTGCTGCCGTCAACCAACGTGACAGTCACGGTCGGAAAGCGGTCGCCGATACCAAGCCTTTGCCCCATAATCAAATCTCCCGATTGGTTATTTCTGAAATACTCACCCATAGGCGACGAAAGAACAATCGGCCCGCGGTCATTTCTTGATAAAATTGTCTCGATCACGGTTTGTCACGAGGACACAATCATGCGTATCTGGATCTTCGCGGCCTTGTTGATGGCGCTGGCCGCACCGGCTTCGGCGCAGCAGCCGCCGGCGATCGAGATACCCTCCAAGCAAGCCTTGGCCCACCTGTTCAGTTTGTCGGAGCCGGCCTGGTTCGACCATATCACGGCGACCGTCGCAAAATTCGGCGCCCGCGCCCGGCAAACCGCCCATGGTGCGATCTTGGAAACGAGAACCGCCAACGGCGCGCAAGTGTCGATCCTGCCGGAATACCTGACGTCGAAGAAACGGCCGGATTTCATCCAAATCATCGTCGGCTACAACGCGGCGGGCGCATTGCGCCTCGATGACACCACGCTGACCGCGGCCATCCTAATCGTCGAGGACAGCCTCGCGCCTGAGTTCAGCGCCATCGGCAGCCTGCACGCCGTCGCTGACGGCAAAGGCGCCTTCTTCATCATTCGGCAGCGGCGAGAGCCAACGCAGTGACGGACAGGTTCGAGGAGATGGATCTAAAGGATTGATTTTACTGGCGCTCCCTAGGGGAGTCGAACCCCTCTTTCCAGATTGAAAATCTGGCGTCCTAACCGATAGACGAAGGGAGCGCGCGGGCGTGGATTTAGACCGGATCGGGCGAAAATTCAAGCTTTTCCTTGTGCCCAGACCAAATCACCGGACATCGATAATCATTTCCGATCTGGCTTTGACGGTTCGCTCAAAGCCTTTGTCGCCGCGCGTAAGGCAAACCGATTCTACGACATGTCTGTAAGCAACAACGGTTCTGAGATCCAACGAATAGAAGGGTTCGGTAAGTGCGGACGGCATCCAAAAATGGTGAATTCTGACGCCGGTGGGCGGATGCCCGTCTGCGTCAACTTGCGCCACGGCATTATCATGGTAGGCCTGTACGAAGCGGCGGATGACGTCCGCCTCCTTGCGCACGGGCGTCACCATGTCCGCCGGCCTGAAACTGCAGGCGATAGCTTTCTGCAAGACCGCATAGTAATCGCTTCCACCGTTCGTTCGCGTCGGGAAATGACCATCGAACGGCATTCCGTAGCTCATATGCCCCATCGTATAGGAGTAGAAACCGAAATAGTTAGGCGGCACCAGAAACTCACGGCCTTTGTCGTCAATAGCAACATGAAATTGCTTGTTGTTGGCGCCCGTGTCGTACCAGCCGAGATGGGCGGTTCCAAACACAATCGTCGAACAGGCCACCGAAGTCACAGCAACAAATCGGAGGCTGGGGCTGAACGCGTCTTTCGGCAACAGGCGCACCGCCGCCAAAATGGAAATATTCAATCCGACCCAGGGCCAGAAATTGGCACCGACCGTAAGCCAGATCACGATATGCATGGCATCGAATATGAGCGTGAACAGGATCAGCAGTCGTCGGCTCGCGATCGCCAAAATCGAGAAAAGCTGTGCACCAAGGACAAGGAACGCTAAAACGACGTGCCATTCGCTAATCATATCGTGAACCAGCAACGTTAGCTGATCGTGTTGCTGATAGGGTATGTGGCCGTTGTCGACGGCGACACTCATTATTCTGGCGGGATCATTTTCCAGGACCCACGTCAATGGTCCGCCATTGAGCGTAATCTTTTCGATCGCCGAGTAGAAATAATTACCGAAATGGATACCGAGCGCCACAAAGAATACGGATAACGTACGCTGACGCAGAGGTATCAGGGCGTTCAAGTCGCGCCCAAATAGGCTGCGTGCTACGATGCTGTTCGCCACAGCGCCGATCATCAACAAAATCGTGCATTCGATAAGCGGGTTGACGTCCAGAGGATTGGTTTTGAGGCCGGTGTGATGCGCGCCGACGGTCATGATCCAGGAAATATACAATGCCGGAATTGCCGCCAAGCTTGGCCTTGCAAAGCCGACAAGTGTCCCGCCGATCGCAACAATGAATCCTATGTTGATAACGATCGTCCAAACTTCGGGCGAATTCGCACGAAGGATTGGATAGTCCGGATAGTTCAATATGACAAATACGCCAAGCACGGCCGATATCAGCCGAAGCAGCAACGCATAGGCCCTTGGCAGATCAGTGTATTTGGTTTTGAAAAACGCGATCGCGATAACCGCGCACATAAAAAAATATATCGTAGTAGGGACTGCCCCTGCGTGACCAACTCTCAGAGACATCCAGCGATACGCCGCAAACACGACGACACACATGCCGGCAAACGCCATTCCGCCTATGGCATGGACGATCGTTGCCCTTTGCTGATCGGAGCTTATTACGCTCGACAAATTACTCTTCATGCTCCCACTTATTTTGTTTCTAGGACTACTTAGTCGCTTGAAAAGATAAGCACACTATCCGTAACAACGAATTATTCTTCACGATCAATTACCTAAACAATATTGTGGTGGTAAAGCAGGCGCAGAAACCACGGCGTGGCGTACCAAATGGTCGCCGCCACGATCGCCGTCGTCACCAACCGAACCATCCAATGCGGTCGGAAACCCGGCCAAAAGCGGCGCAGCATAAGCTGTAACGGCAGCAGGATGATTGCCGCCAAGACAAAAAACGCCAGGCACAAGATGACCCAGCCGGCGATATTTTCCCAAAGCGACGCGGCTGACATGGCGCTCAGCCACGTTTCGATTTGAGATGATCGGCCAGCCGAATGGCGAGCGCCACGATCGTGAACGTCGGATTAATGGAATCGTATGTCGGAAAAACGGAACTGCCGGCGACGTAGAAGTTTTCGATATCATGGACCTTACAATTGCCGTCGACGACACCGGTCTTGGGGTCGTCGGACATACGCGTGGTCCCCATGTGATGCCACGAGCCGCGCGCATGCTCGCCAAAGTCCAGACCAGGATCCCGCAGCCAGTCGGCCAATCTTACCCTGCCCAGGCCGAGGCGGCCTATTTCCAACGCAATGGTGTCGGCCATTATTCGCGCCGTATGTTTGTCAATGTCGCTCAATCGCCAATCAACGCGGACCCGGCGCATGCCGAGGGCATCCCTTTCCGAACCGAGGTCCACGCGGCTTTCCCGATTGGGGGCCGAGCCGACCGCGCAATCAATCGTTAGTGCGTCTGGATCGGCCATCGGCGTCTTGCCGTGCAAGAAATGACGGTAGATTTCGACGGACGTATCGTCTAAGTCGCGAACAATGCGCCAAATCGCCGCGCCCAAATCCCGACGGGGCCATCGGCCGTTGAGCAACAGCTCGCGGCCGAGATATCTGAGTTCCGGGATTCCGGATGACTGATCAGCGGAATAATTTATCTGAACCAGTGTTGGCCCGATTTTCTCGGCTGTCCGAAGGCGCCTGCTTGCCATCGGCCTCAATTTGTACGGTTGGCGTGTGGCAACAGCGTATTGGCGGAGAAAAACGTCAAGCACCGCGCGCGGTCTGTTGCTTAGAATTTCCCCGATGCTGGCGGTTAGATGGTCAGAAAAATATCGGCCGACCAGATCATCGCGATTGCCGAGGCCGTGGGATTCGACCCGGTCGGAGGCAAGCATGAGGCGCGGGTTCTCAATGCCACCGCCGGCCAGTACGTAAGATCGCGCTTTGGCCGTTCCGGTCTTGCCCTGAAGCGTTCTAAATTCGACATGATCGACCATGTTGGCGGCGGCGTTGGTTTGTATGTTTACGACATTCGCGTGCAACAGCACTTGTACATTGTCCGCATGTGCCAGATCCGCGCGGAAGTCATCGCCAAATCGAACTGGTTTGCTAATTTGCGTAAAGCTGGTAAGCAGGCGATCCGCATCGAAAATGACCGGCTCCGCATCGAGCAGCCGCCAAATGCGTTCGTCAAAGACCAACGGGCCGATCTTCACGTAGTCCCTCGCCCGCCGGTAATACGAATCCAAATCACGGCCGGTGATCGGCCAGCCGCTATCGGCGATCCAATCCTGGCGTTCAAATTCGAACGGCCGGAAGGGGCCGCAATATCCACCCCAATGTCCGGTCGTACCGCCGAAATAGCGCAGCCGGCAATTTTCCAACTCGAAATAGGATCGGCCGACGTTTGTGCCGCGGTACAGATCCAGCGTTTCGGCGTCAGGATCAAATCCGCCGCTTTCCAAGACCGTGACCGACTGTCGCGTGCCAGCCAGTTCCCGCGCGATGGCGATGCCGGCGGCACCGGCACCGATGACGCAAACATCGCTTTCGACGACCTTGCCATCTTCGAAGTCACGGAAATCAGTTATCATTCAAACACTACGCATGCTGGATCATGATGGCGTCTGCCGGCATGTCATGGCACCGACTCCCTCGACCTGAAAATACGAACCGCGAGTTTAGCCCGTCATGGTTTTCGGTCAATGAATGGCAGCCTACGCTCAACCCGCGTGACCGGGCATGGTTCCGCGACAGACGAACCCAATCGACCTGGAAATCGGCGCACAGCCGGTTTAGGGCAAGTTTCGATCAGACGGAATCGTTTGATGGGTACAAATCAGCTCTTTAGTCATCACCCGGCAAAGAGAATTTTTCATCGAAATGTCGATTTCACAGTGTTTTCACGGCGATGTCACATGAGTTTGACGGAGGATAGGCAAGATCCGATCTTGAACGGGTAGAATCTCAAACAAGGATTCCGGATCATGAACCATCTCGCGCGCCTATTATTGGTGGTGGTTTTTTCTCTGACCACAGGCATCTTCCAATCAAATGCGGCGTCGTTGACAACAAGAACCGTCAAGCTGGTCGCCGGCGGACCGGCGGTCACGGTTACCGCAACCGGCCAAGATGCACGGCGTCTGGCCCGGTTCACGGTGTTTAGAGGCAACAAACGCGTATCGACAATCACTGCCATTCGTCGTGTCAACGTGGGTTCAAACGCAATCATCGAACTTCGCGCAACCGCCAAAGCTACCCCGACCACCGGTTATCGGCTTGAAGGCAGAACAAGTGAGGGGCGCCGTATCCTGAATGCCCGATTATCCGTCGTTAGCAAAATCTCCACAATACAGCCGAAATTGGGCAAGGTTCCGTCGAAAAAATCCACCAGAACCAATCAGGTGAAAACGGCGCGGGCGCCGGTTACGGCGACCCTGAGTGCCGCACCGACGGTGACCAGTTGGCGGCCGGAGGAAAAGGCGCATCCCGGCATGGTATTGGTCGTAAACGGCCAAAACTTGAACCAGGGCGATGTGACACTAAAACTCGGATCGGGCAGTAAAACAGTCGGCCTCCAGATTACCCGGCGAACCTCGTCACGGCTGGAAGCGCGAATACCCGATACGGGCTACACCGGTCTCCGCGGTGCGCCGCTGGTGGTCGCCCGCCGAGGGTCGCAGTCCCGCGTCTTGGACGCCGATTACAAGGTGATAAACAAGGATGCGGTGTTTTCCGGCGATTCCTTGTGGCGTGCGCGTCTGCAAGGGCTTACCTCATCAATAAACGATCCGATCGTCACTAAAGGCAAAGTCAACGTTAGACTCAACCAGTTTGACTTTGCCAACAACGGCAACGGTACCTATTCCGAGGCAACGCCGCTGACCAAAGTGGTGCGCAGCCGGACCGTAAAATGCAACGGAGATGGAAAAAAAGTCATTTCGGAGCTTGATTTTCGTACGGCACGGACGAACCGCCGCATTACCTGGCGGCGATTGGCGGATGGACGTATTGAGCTGACCAACATCGGCCTTTCGCACGCCGGTGGCAAACCGTCCTTTACGGTAACCGGCAATGCCGACGACCGGTCATTGACGTTGAACTACCCGACTTTTGGCGGCACAAAGAAGAGGACCCTCACAGGTCGTTGTTCGAAGTCGAAATCTACCTTTCCCGTCATGTATCCTGTGCCGAAACCAATTCCTATTGGATCGGTGCTCTCGGAATGGGTATTGGCCAGGAAGGATGCGCGTTAGTACGGTTCCGTGTCGGATTTTGGTATCCGATAGTTTCGTTGCGCCGGAACAACGACGACAAGCGGCGGACGAAAACCCCCGGCGTTTGGGAATCTGCTAGATATTGGCGCTCCCTAGGGGAGTCGAACCCCTCTTTCCAGATTGAAAATCTGGCGTCCTAACCGATAGACGAAGGGAGCACGCGAGCGTGGACATAATCCGGATCCGCCGATAATTCAAGCCCTGGCCCGTGGCACGGCCGATCACGGGTGGGCGGCATCCTCGATGACCAACTGGACGCCGCGTTCGCCACGCCAATTGTCGGCCCGAATATGGCCGGCCAGATGCAGCGGCCGGCCACCGTGATTGAGCAGAGCGGGGCCGAGGCCGCCGTCCATGGACCGGAAGGCGATGCCTTTGAGGCGGGCGCCGTCGGCACCGGCAATGATACAACGGACATGGCCCTGGCCGACCACGTCGGCCTTTACCAGCCGGGCGCCGGGCACCGCGAAGCGGGGTTCCGGGTTGCCGGCGCCATAGGGCCCCGCCCGTTCCAGCATGTCCAACAGGTCGCGCCGCACGCCGCCGACACTGAGCGCACCGTCGAAACCGAGGCTCGGTCCGGTGGTTGCGGCCGTGACCTGCGGCTCGAGCCGGGCCACCAGAAAAGAAACCAAATCGCCGAGTTTGTCGGCCTCGACGGTGATCCCGGCGGCCATGGCGTGGCCACCGCCATTGACCAGCAGACCAGCCTGGCGCGCCGCCGTCACCGCGGCGCCGAGATCGACGCCAAGTACCGAGCGGCCTGAGCCTTTCGCGACCCCCTCGCCTAACGACAACACGAAAGCCGGCCGGTTGAAGCGTTCCTTCAGGCGGCTGGCGACGATGCCGATGACACCGGGATGCCAAGCCTCGCCGATTGCCGCGACCAGCGCCGGCAGGCCCAAGCGGGCCACCTGTTCGGTGACTTGGGCCTCGGCTTCGGCCAGCACCTGCTGCTCGATCTCTCGGCGTTCCCGGTTATAGCCATCCAGTTCCTCGGCCATTCGGTGGGCTTCATCGGCGTCGCTGCTGGTCAACAGCCGGGCACCGAGATCGGCGCGCCCGACGCGGCCGCCGGCGTTGACCCGCGGTCCGAGCAGGAATCCCGCATGATAGGTGCCGGGCGGCTCTGTCATTCCGGCGACATCGCCGAGTGCGGCGAGCCCGGTATTGGCGCGCCGGGCCATGACCTTCAAACCGCCGAACACCAGCGGCCGATTGAGCCCGACCAGAGGCACGACGTCGCAAATCGTGCCGAGCGCCACCAAATCGAGCCACTGCATCAAGTTGGGCTCGGCCCGGTCGCCGTACCAGCCCTGTTGGCGCAGCGCCCGATTGACGGCGACGATCACCAACAGGGTGACACCGACCGCGGCGAGCTGGCGGTGCGGCGTGGTTTCGTCCAGGCGGTTGGGGTTGACCACGGCAACGGCATCGGGCAACCGCGGTTCGGCCAGGTGATGGTCAACGACGATCACGTCCAGTCCATCGGCACGGGCGGCGGCCAACGGTTCGAAGGCGGATATACCGCAATCGACGGTTACGATCAGGCCGACGCCGTCGTCCTGCAGGCGCTGCATCGCCGGCCAGTTGGGGCCATAGCCTTCGGCCATGCGATCGGGAATGTAGATCCTGAGGCGGCCGCCGACGGCATCGAAAAACCGCTTCAACAGCGCCGATGAAGTCGCGCCATCGACATCGTAGTCGCCGAACACGGCGACATCCTCGGCAGTCATGATCGCCGTGGCAATGCGTTCTGCCGCAACATCCATGTCGCAGAGCGTCGAGGGATCCGGCAGGAGTGCCTTCAAGGTTGGGTTGAGATAAGCCTCGCCGTCTTCCAAGGCTATGCCGCGGCCGGCCATGACCCGCGCAACCATATCCGGCAGGTCGAGCTGCTGGGCGAAGGCCTGAGCCAGCCGGTCGTCGCATGACCGTGCCCGCCAAAGTCGATCAGTCAGTGACCGGGCGACGCCGAGGAACGGAGACGGATCTGCGCCTTCCGCCGGATGCATGTCGCCGCCGTCGCTCAATCGACCGTGCGATGCCGGGTCTTGATCCAGCGCACGGTGCCGGTGCTCGACCGCATGACCACGGATTCGGTCATGGTCGAGCCTGGCGAAACCTGCACGCCATGCAACATCGGCCCGTCGGTCACGCCGGTCGCCGCGAACACCACATCTCCGGCCGCCATCTCTTCCATGTTGTAGATGCGATCCAAATCCTTGATGCCGATCTTGTGTGCACGGCCTTTTTCGTCATCGTTGCGGAACACCAAACGGCCCTGCATCTGACCGCCGATACAACGCAATGCGGCAGCTGCCAGCACCCCTTCGGGCGCGCCGCCGGTACCCATATAGATGTCGATGCCGGTCGACGGGTCTGTGGTGAAGATCACGCCGGCGACGTCGCCATCGGTGATCAAACGGATACGGACGCCAGCATCGCGCACCGCGGCGATCAGCTCGGCATGGCGCGGCCGATCGAGGATGCAGGCCGTTAAGTCAGCCACATCACAGCCCTTGGCGGCCGCTAACGATTCCAGGTTTTCTATGGGCCCGCGATCCAGGCTGACGACACCGGCCGGCAGGCCGCCGCCGACGGCGATCTTGTCCATATAAACATCCGGCGAATACAACAGATTGCCGGCCTCGGCGATCGCCAGCACCGCCAACGCGCCGGGCTCGGCCTTGGCGGTAATCGTCGTGCCTTCCAACGGGTCCAAGGCAATGTCAATTTCCGGCCCTTCGCCGGTGCCGACCTCCTCGCCGATATAGAGCATCGGCGCCTCGTCGCGTTCGCCTTCGCCGATGACCACGCGGCCGCGGATCTGCATGTCGTTGAAAGCCTTGCGCATGGCATCGACAGCGGCTTGGTCGGCGGCTTTTTCATCGCCGCGCCCGACCAGCTTCGAGGCGGCAATCGCCGCCGCCTCCGTGGTGCGAACGACTTCAAGGGTTAAAATACGGTCTATTCTGGATGTCTCTGTCATGGCCAATCAACGATTCGATTTTTGCTGTGAAAACATATTACGTGAATTCTTGAATGCGGATAAAGCGCGGTGGTTCCAACGCGGTTTTCAAGCCGCCGATTTCGCCCATGGCGCGGCATATGCTGGCTTCCTGGGCATCATGGGTCAGCAATATCACCGGCACGGCGCCGTCCTTCGACCGGCCGCGTTGCAGCATGGAGCCAATGGAGATGTTCTCGTCACGCAACACCGCCGAAACATCGGCGATCACCCCCGGCCGGTCATAGACCATGAGCCGCACATAATAAGGACCGACATGGGCATCCATGGCGACTTTCGGCTTGGTAACCAAGCTGGCGACCGGTCGCCCGAATGTCGGCACCCGTCTGCCGGCGGCGATATCGACCAGATCGGCGACGACGGCGGATGCCGTCGGGCCGGCCCCGGCGCCGCGCCCTTGAAAGACCGTGCGGTCAACGAAATCGCCGTCGGCGACCACCGCGTTGAACACCCCTTCGACATGGGCGATCGGCGCGCTGAGCGGCACCAACGCCGGATGCACCCTTTGTTCGATGCCGGCCGCCGTCTGCTCGGCCAGCGCCAGCAGTTTGATGCTGTAGCCGAGTTCGCCGGCATAGGCGATGTCTAGGCTGGTGATGTGACGGATGCCTTCGACATGCACCGCGTCGAAATCGACCGGCGTGGCAAAAGCCAGGCTGGTCAGGATAGCCAGCTTGTGCGCCGCATCGACGCCATCGATGTCGAAGCTCGGGTCGGCCTCGGCATAGCCTAGTGCCTGCGCCTCATCGAGCACGTCTTCGAAATCCCGGCCGGTTTCGCGCATTTCGGTCAGGATGTAATTGCAGGTGCCGTTTAGGATGCCGTAGACCCGGCTGATTGCGTTGCCGGCCAGGCCTTCCCGCAACGCTTTGACGATCGGGATGCCGCCGGCCACGGCCGCCTCGAAACCGATGGCGACGCCGCCGGCCTCGACCGCCTCAGCGATGGTCGCGCCATGCAACGCCAACAACGCCTTATTTGCGGTAACGATTGATTTGCCGTTGGCCGCCGCCTCGAGGCAAAGCGCCTTGGCAACGCCGTCGCTACCGCCGATCAGTTCGACGACGACGTCGACTTCTGGGTCGTGGGCCAGCGCCACGGCATCGTCATGCCATCGATAGGCGTCGAGGGCGACGCCGCGATCACGACTCCGGTCGCGCGCCGACACTGCCGTCACCACAATCGGTCGACCGGCTTTCTCCGTCAGGTCCGGACCGTGTTGGTCGATCAGCTTCAAGACCCCGACGCCGACGGTGCCAAGCCCGGCGATGCCCAATTTCAATGGCGGTTCGGTCACGGTCTGGATTGCCCCTCGTCCGTTTAGGCGGCGCTTGCCGGTTGATTTTCGATGTTGATCTTGCCGGAGTCTACGTCATTGAAAAACCGGCGGACCGTGCGGCAGGCTTGGCGGATGCGTTGTTCGTTCTCGACCAAAGCAATACGAACATGGCCATCGCCATATTCGCCGAAGCCGAGGCCGGGCGAAACCGCGACTTTGGCTTCCGACAACAACAGCTTGGAGAATTCCAGGCTGCCCATGGCCCGGAACGGTTCCGGAATTGGCGCCCAGGCGAACATCGTCGCCTGCGGCGCCGGGATGTCCCAACCGGCCTGGGCCATGCCGTCGATCAACACGTCGCGGCGATTGCGATAGGTGTTCCGCAGGTCTTCGACGCAATCCTGCGGCCCGTTGAGCGCTGCCGTCGCCGCCACCTGCAGCGGCGTGAACGCGCCATAATCCAAATAGGACTTGATGCGTTTCAGCGCATCGACCAACCGTTTGTTGCCGGTCGCAAAACCGATACGCCAACCCGGCATGGAATAGGTCTTGCTGACCGAGGTGAATTCGATGGCCAGATCCCGCGCGCCGGGTACCTGCAATATCGACGGTGGCGGTTGGCCATCGAAATAGATTTCCGCATAGGCCAGGTCTGACAAAATCAATAGGTCGCGGCGGCGGGCAAAATCCACGACTTCGGCGTAAAAATCCAAATCCACGGTCATTGCCGTCGGGTTCGACGGAAAGTTCAAGACCAGCGCCACTGGCGTCGGCACGCAATGCTTCATCGCCTGCTCCAGGCTGGCGATGAAATCGCGGTCCGGCCCTACCGGGAAATGCCGGATCACCGCGCCGGCGATGATGAATCCGTACGGGTGAATGGGGTAACTCGGGTTCGGCGACAGAATGACGTCGCCCGGCGTGGTGATGGCCATTGCCAAATGCGCCAACCCTTCCTTCGATCCGAGCGTTACGATGGTTTCCCTGTCCGGGTCGATGTCGACACCGAAGCGCCGGCCATAATAGGCGGCTTGCGCTTTGCGCAGCCCGGGGATGCCGCGGCTCGCGGAGTAGCGATGGCTGCGCCCGTCGGCCACGGTCTCGACCAGTTTTTCGACGATATGCTGCGGCGTCGCACCGTCGGGATTGCCCATCCCGAAATCGATAATGTCGTCACCGGCAGCCCGCGCCGCCGCCTTCAACTGATTGACTTCGTCGAAAATGTACGGCGGCAGCCGCTTGATCAGGTGGAAATCGAGTTGCATGGCAAAATGACGGCGCCGGCCGCCACTCCTCGGTCGGTGTAGAAAGCGTCCGGTTGTAGCGCGCGCGGCGCGCCAACACAACATCGTCGAAGCGCGCGTGGCCGCGACGGTGCGGGCGCTTCTCCGGATCAGTTTTCGAGAAAAATTTCGACCCGGCGGTTCCGCGCCGCGCCGTTCGGCATGGCTTCGAAATAACGCGGTTCAGCGTCGCCTTTGGCCTCGACCACGATGGCCGACGGATCGACGCCCTGGCCGATGAGCGCTTCCGCCACGGACTGACCGCGCGCCAGCGAAATGGAAAAGTTGGTCAGCATATGCTGCTCGACGGTCATTTGCCGGGTGCGGCTGGAGGCATGGCCGACCACGCGAATATAGCCGCCGTTGGAGCGATACTGCTCCACCACGCCACGAACCACGCGGCCATCGGCAGCGGATAGTTTCGACGACCCGGTGCCAAACAGAATGATCACCGGTTCCAGGCGGCCGGCTGCCGGCGCGGCTGCACTTGCCGCCCCGGTTGCCGCAACCCGCGGCGATTGCGGCGTCGAGGCAGACTGTCCCGCCGCGCCGAATTGCGGCGATGCCGATGCCTGCATTTGGCGGTCAAACGTGTCTTGCACCACGTTACCGCTGGAAATAACGGTCGTTTCCGGCTGGCGAGCGGTCGGCTGGGCGTCGGTCGAGGTCGGCGTGGCTGCGGCAAGCGCGCCCAAGGTCGGCGCGCCCGTTGCCGCACGTGCGGCGACCGGTGCCGGCGCGGCGATCTGTGTCGGCGCGGCGGGCGGTGCCGGCGCCGCGGCGGCAGTCGGTGCCGTCGCGGCGGGTGCCGCAGCGCCCTTGGTCATTGCCGGATCCGGCGGCTTCGGCAAGCCGCTGCGGTCGACTGTCGGCGACGCATCGAGTGGTGTCGATGCCGGCAAATTCTTGCGCCTATCGGTATAACCCTGCCGATCGCGCGTCTTGTCCGCACCGCGCGTCATCGCCGCGATCATCGGCGTCGCCGTCGTCTGCGGCAACGGGTCGTCGGGCGAGGTCGCGCTCTTCAATTCGGCGCTGGAAACCGGCGCGGTCGGCGCCGTGGCACCCGCGGGCGGTGCTTGCGGTGGCGCCGGTGGTTTTGGCGGTTCGACAATTTGCGGCGCTTGCGGCGGCGCCACGGGTTTCGCCGCGCCGGCACTCACCGATGCGCTTGCCGTCTGCGACGGCGACGGCGTGGTATCCTTAGGCGCTGCCGGCACCGGCGTGGCGGTCGCAGCCGGTGGCGACGGCGGCGCCACCGGACGATCGCTGAGCGGCGCTCGCAATGTTTCATCGGTATATTGCGCTTTGTCGCGATCGGCGACCAGCCCTTCGCGGACATCCTTACGCGCTTCAGCCGACGTCGCCGGCGGCGGATTGTCGGGCACGTCCTGCAGGGTCGGAAAGCCTTCCTTAGGTTTCTCCTCGGCCTTGGCGACCGCCTCGGTGCTTTCCGCCTCGTCTTCAAACAGGTTGCCGAATTCCGAGAGCGACGAGCAACCGAGCAGCCCGAGCGACAGCACCGCCAACCCGGCCCATCGTGTCAGCCTGCGCCACACGCCAAAGGCGCCGTCGCCGGCCGGTGCCGGTATCCCGCGCCGGCCCGTCATCCCAGCCGCTCTCCGTCGTTCACATTCCGCATCAGGTTTGCACTGCCAAATAGTTCATCGGCCACCGGTTTCATGTTATACGCAATCCTGGAGAATAACAGAAGTCGGACGGTATCATCGATACCCGCACTCTTTGCGGGACTATGGTGGACGTTCTGCCGGAATACGGGCCGGCGTCAACAAGAACGGGGATTGCTACCATGACGGAACCCAGTGGCGAGGACCAGCAAGGCCCCAATGTGGCCGAGTTTAGCAAGAACATGGCGAAAATCGCCGAGCAGAGCCAGAAGTTGGTGGCCGACTTCCTGCAAAACCAGTCGAGCGCCAAGACCGGCCCCACCGACCCTTTGAACATCGGCAACGCGTTCATGGAAATGACCGCCAAGATGATGGCCGAACCGGCCAAGATGGTCGAAGCACAAATGAACCTTTGGCAGGATTATCTGGCCTTGTGGCAACAAAGCGCCGCCAAGATGATGGGCCAGGAAACCGAGCCGACGATCGCGCCGGAGCGCGGCGACCGCCGCTTCAAAGCGCCGGAATGGAACGAAAATCATGTCTTCGACTTCATCAAGCAGTCCTATCTTTTAACCGCGCGCTGGATGCAGGACACGGTCAACGACGTCGATGGCTTGGACGAAAAGACAGCGCAGAAAGTCGATTTCTATACCCGCCAATTCGTCGACGCCATGGCACCGACCAACTTCGTGATGACCAACCCCGAAGTGCTGCGCGCAACCGTCGAAAGCAACGGCGAAAACCTGGTCAACGGCCTCAACAACCTGCTCGGCGACATGGAGCGCGGCAAAGGCCAGCTGCAGATCAGCATGACCGACATGGACGCCTTTCAGGTCGGCGAGAACGTCGCCGTGAGCCCCGGCAAGGTGGTCTTTCAAAACGATCTCATCCAGCTCATCCAGTATGAGCCGACAACCGAGAAGGTCTACAAACGCCCTCTACTGATCACGCCGCCTTGGATCAACAAGTTCTATATCCTCGACCTCAGGCCGGAGAACTCCTTTATCAAATGGTCGGTCGACCAAGGCTACACGGTTTTCGTTATTTCCTGGGTCAATCCGGACGAGAAACTGTCGCACAAGACCTTCGAGGATTATTTAACCGACGGCATCCTGGCCGCCATGGATGCCGTCGAGCAGGCCACCGGCGTCAAGGAAATGAGCACGATCGGCTATTGCCTCGGCGGCACCCTGATGGCCTCGGCGCTCGCCTATCTCGCCGCCAAGAACGACAAGCGGATCAAAGCCTGCACCTTCTTCACCGCCCAGGTGGATTTTTCCGAGCCGGGCGAGCTCGAGATCTTCATCGACGAGGAACAGCTACAGCATCTGGAAAGCCAGATGGCGGAAAAGGGCTACATGGAAGGCTCGGCCATGTCGTCGACGTTCAACATGTTGCGCGCCAACGACCTGATCTGGTCGTTCGTGGTCAACAATTACCTGCTCGGCAAGGACCCCTTCCCGTTCGACCTGCTCTACTGGAATTCCGATGCGACGCGCATGCCGGCCGAGATGCATATGTATTATCTGCGCAATATGTATCAGAAAAATCTTCTGATCGAACCCGGCGCCCTGGTCATGGACGGCGTGCCGATCGATCTGACTAAGATCAAGACCCCGGTCTACATCCAGTCCGGCAAGGATGACCACATCGCGCCCTATGGCTCGGTCTACAAGGCGCTGCACCATTACCAAGGCCCGACCCGCTTCATGCTGGCCGGCTCCGGCCACATCGCCGGTGTCGTCAACCCGCCGGCCGCCAAGAAATATCAATACTGGGTCAACGAAACCGGCAAGAGCTATGACGACGTCGATGCCTGGATCGCCGACGCCGAACAGCATCCGGGATCGTGGTGGGGCGACTGGGACAGCTGGCTGAAGAAGCATTCCGGCGCCAAAGTCGCCGCCCGCAAACCCGGCAGCGGCAAACTGAAAGCCATCGAAGACGCGCCGGGTTCCTACGTGCTGGTCAAGTCGTGACGCGATCTTCACGCTAATACCAACCTGCGGTGATAGGGACCAGGCGATGGAAAGCTTCGACACCATCTGGCGGCGTGCCGCCGAACGCCAAGGTGGCGCCGACACGTTGGCGGCGCACATGCCGGAAACCAAATCGCCTGACGAACTACGCGCTATCCCCGACGACCGTTGGTTCGCCGCCATGACCAAGCGGGTCTTCCAGGCGGGCTTCGCCTGGAAAGTCATCGAAGCGAAGTGGGACGGCTTCGAGGCCGCCTTCGACGGCTTTGTGCCGGCCAAGGTCGCGCATTATTTCGACGCCGATATCGATCGCCTGCTCGCCGATCCGGGCATCGTCCGCAACGGCCAAAAGATCACCGCGACCTGTCAGAACGCGGTGTTTCTGACCGAGCTGGCCGCCGAACACGGCTCCGCCGCCGCCTTCTTCGCCGATTACCCCGACAGCGACTATATCGGCCTGCTGGAAACTTTAAAGAAACGCGGCAGCCGCTTGGGCGGCACCACCGGCGCGTTCTTCCTGCGCTTCATGGGTAAGCCGGCGTTCTTCTTGAACAAGGACGTGAACGCCGCCCTGATTCAGGCCGGTGTGGTCGACAAGGCCCCGACGTCGAAAAAAGCGTTAGCAGCCGTGCAATCGGCCTTCAATGACTGGCAAGCGGAAAGCGGCCGAAATCTCTCGGAAATCAGCCGGGTGCTGGCCCTCAGCATCGACGGGTGACCCCGCCAAAACGTTATGTTATAACAAAAAATAACTGATCCTTTTCCGACATCCGGAGGCGTCTTCGTGCCCCAAAGGCTGGGCCACACCCTATTGCTGGCGGTTGCCGCCTGCTTGATATTGGTGCGCCCGGCCGTGGCCGAGGCGCCGTCGGTGTTCGTCACCATCAAACCGATCCATGGGTTGGCCGCCGGCGTAATGGCCGGTGTGGCTAAGCCTTATCTATTGATTACCGGCGGCGGTTCGCCGCATCACAGGACGCTGAAACCGTCGGCGGCGCGGCAGCTCGCGCGGGCCGATCTGGTGGTTTGGATCGGCGATCGCCTTGAAACCTTCATGCAGCGGCCTATTGCCGCCCTTGCCTCGGCTAAGGCCGTGGTAGAACTCCAATCCTTGCCGGATTTGATCCGTTGGCCGGCCCGAGAACTCGATGATTGGCACCATACCGATAACGATGCGGACGTCGATCCGCATCTCTGGCTCGACCCGCGGAACGCGGAACGGATCGTGGCGCATTTGGCCGAACGCCTCGGCCGGATCGATCCGGCGAACGCGACGCGCTACCGGGCAAACGCTCAGGCGATGGGAATCCGGCTCAGAGACTTGGACCAATCGCTCCAGGCCCGCCTCGCCCCCTACAAAAATAAGCCGTTCATCTTGTTTCACGACGGCTACCAGTATTTCGAACGGCGCTACGGCCTGGCGTCGATCGGCGCGGTCGCGCTATCGCCGGAGCGGCCATCCGGCGCCCGCCATCTGACAGCCATCCGCCGCCGCATCGCCGAGACCGGCGCCACCTGCTTGTTCACGGAGCCGCAATTCCCGCCCGCCATGGCCCGCCGTTTGGCCGAGGACACCGCGCTCCAGATCGGCCAACTCGATCCGCTCGGCGCCGACCTCGTGCCGGGTCCCGACAGCTATTTCGCGCTCATGGACAATCTCGTCCGCGACCTCGTTACCTGTCTCGGCCGCTGAAGTGCCCTGTAGCCGCGCGATGGTCAACACATCCCGTATTAACTAGCCAAAGGGTGATGCCTTCCAATTGATCAATACCATTCGTCGGGCATTTCGGCCTTGCGCAATGCCACAAAGTCTTCCAATTCCGATTTTGCACGCGGATCCATTTCCGGCGGTTGATAGCTCCCCAGCATCTCCTGCCATCGCAGGCGGGCACGTTCCGCCGCCGTCTGGCTTCCGTTTTCCTGCCAGGTCTCAAACGGGCCTGCATCCGGCAACAAGGATTCGTAGTTTGCGTTCGCAAAATGCTTCAACGTGTGGCTGGTGGACAGGAAATTTTCTCCCGGCGCTGCTTCGAGGTAACTTTCCGCCGACAGGGATTCGTCATCAACGGCCATGCCCTGCATCATCCGCAAAAGCGCGCCGCAATTGTCCAAATCGAGAATGAACTTCTCGTACGACATGGTCAGACCGCCTTCAAGCCAGCCCGCCGCGTGCCAGACCTGATGGGCACCGGACAAAACCGTTGTCCACATTGCGTTTGCGCTGTCCAGCATGGCTTGACCATCCGGCGTGTTGGCCGCCGTGATGTGCCCACCGCCAGAGCGGACCGGCACGCCAAGCCTGCGGCCCAATTGCGAAAGGGCCATGGTTACCAGATTGGCTTCCGGCGTTCCAAACGTCAGCGACCCTGTCCGCAGGTTCATTGTCGAATGGAAACTACCCAGGATAACCGGGCAGCCCGGCCGGACAAGCTGCGCCAGCGCGATGCCGGCAATACCTTCGGCAAGTGTTTGTGCGGCGATCGCGGCCGGGGTCACCGGACCCATCGCTCCACCAAAAATCGCAGGGCTGATACAGACGCACTGATTGGCTGCCGCATATTCCCGCAGCGCGCCGGACATGGTTTCATCAAATACAAAAGGCGAATTGACGTTAATGTTGCCCTGCATCACGGCGTGGGAGTCCATGAATTCCGCGCCGAAAACGATACGCGCCATGTCGATTGAATCGCGCGCGCGTTCGGGCGACGTGACACCCCCCATAAATGGCTTGTCGGAAAGACACAGAAGCGCGAGCACCATATCCAGATGGCGCTTGTTCACGGGAACGTCGACAGGCTCAACGACAGTCCCACCCGAATGGTGCAGATAGGGCGTCTGATAGGTGAGCTTCACGAAGTTATGGAAGTCGTCGAGCGTGGCGTAGCGGCGCCCCCGGTCCAAATCGGTCACAAAGGGCGCCCCGTATCCGGGCATGAACACGATGCCGTCCGCACCAAGATGCACATTACGGGCCGAATTGCGTCCGTGCAGCTTGAAAGTCGAAGGGGCAGTGGCGCATAGATTGCGGGCAAGACCAACTTCGAACCTGACACGTTGCCCTTCGACTTTTGCCCCGGCCTGACGAAGCCGTTCAAGCGCCGCCTCGTCACCGCGAAATTCCATGCCGATCGTTTCAAGCAGCCAATCAGCCTGGACTTCGATCCGGGCAAGCGCGGCATCGTTGAGCAAGTTGTAGGCCGGTATGCTTCTCGATTGCATCACCGAATCTGGATCCCTATCGCCGCCGATCGAATGGCGATCCCGTCCGGTCCGGCGCCGGTTCCGCCGCGCGGTACCAGAACCCGAAGCGTGCCTTCGAATGGCGATATCAGTGTTCATTCCAGATTCTCGTCAATGGTTGCGAACCGGTGGACCGCGTCTCTAGACGATAATGTTATCGTACTTCAGGTGTTTGAATATCGAAATATTTTGCTCTCTTCGTATAAAAAAATTATACACCTACAGATGCGATTGAGACAGTATGACAGCCTGCGAAATTTTCTTATCGTGGCGCGGCACACAAGCCTTGCCTCCGCAGCGGAGGCGCTTGGCCTGACCAAGGGAGCTTTGAGCCACCAGATCCGTCGTCTTGAAGCGGAACTGGGGTTTGCCGTATTTGAGCGCCACTCTCGGGGCATTCGCCTCTCCCCGAAGGGAAAGGAATTGCTTGCCGCCGCCCAGCATGCATTCGGCCAGATCGAAGAAAAGACGTTGGAGCTGAGCGGACCGCAAGACCGCACGCTCACGATCGGTGTGACCACATATTTTGCTTCCCGCTGGCTTTCGCCACGCCTGATGGATTTCATGCGCAAGCACCCGGGCATTCGTTTGCGCATTCAACCGATGATCGATCTTCTTGATCTTCGTAAAGAAGGCGTTGATCTGGCGATCCGATGGGGCAATGGCCAGTGGTCCGATTGCCAGATCGAAAGATTGTTCCTTTGTCCGGCGTGGCCAACCGGCAATAAAGAGGCCATTGAACGGGTAGAAAAGGATGGCATGGACGCCGCGTTTGCCGACTTCACTTTGCTCCGTGACCATGAGGACAGCGACGCCTGGAGTGAATGGTACGAACGCGCCGGTCTGCTGCCAAAGCGACACACCGATACACTGATCATTCCGGACCCGAATGTGCGGGTGCAAGCGGTACTGGATGGCCAGGGGGTAGCGCTCAACGACGATCTGGTGGAACAGGAAATCAAGAATGGCACGCTCTTCAGACTGAGTCCGGTCGAACTCAGCGACTACGGCTACTTTCTTTCGTACGAACCTTCGGCCACCCAGAATCCAGACGTCACCGCATTCATGCAGTGGCTGAAGACCATCGGCTAACTGAAGTTGAAGGCCGTTATTGCGCCATCAATGCACTGCATTGGTGTCAAGGCCGGGTGTTTTTTGACTAAATTTTTGACCTGACCTTCCGCATGGTCAACAATCGATCAGACCAACGTGATGGCTGATCGTGGTTCATCACTCACACTCCAGCATCAACGCCGCTACTCAGGAGAACAACGATGAACGACCGCCTGCGATTTGGTGTATTCATGGCCCCCTTCCACAAACCCGGCATCAACCCAACGCTCGCGCTGGAAGGAGATTTGGAGTTGATCCAATGGCTTGACCGTTGCGGCTATGACGAGGCCTGGATCGGCGAACATCACTCCGCGGGCACCGAACTCATCGCCTCGCCGGAAATTTTCATGGGCATTGCTGCCGAACGGACACGGCATATCAAGCTCGGCACCGGCGTTACCAGCCTGTCCTATCATAACCCGCTCTGGGTGGCCGAACGCATTGTCATGCTCGACCATTTGACCCGCGGGCGCGTGATGCTTGGCGTCGGCCCTGGTGCGTTGCCGACCGACGCCCAGATGATCGGCCTGTCGCCGACCCAAACGCGCGGTTTGCTGGAAGACAGTCTGGGCGTAATCATGCGGCTGCTCACCAGTGAAGAGCCGGTCACTTTCAAGAACGATCGATGGGATTTGCGCGACGCGCGCTTGCATCTGCGGCCTTATTCCAACCCGCTTTTCGATGTTGCCGCCGCCGCCGTGGCCTCTCCCGCCGGCCCCCGTCTAGCCGGACGACATGGCATCGGCTTGTTATCTATCGGCGCCACGTCAGCGGCCGGCTTCGATGCCTTGGCGCTGCACTGGGACGTGATGGAGGAAGAGGCCAAAGTAAACGCCACCACCGTTGACCGCAACAAATGGCGACTGGTCGGCCTCTGCCACATCGCCGAAACCAAGGAACAAGCCTACAAGGATATGGAATATGGCATGGCCCATTGGTTCGATTACTTTCAGGCCGTCGCCGCCTTCCCGCAAATGGCGGTTCCCGGCGACAATGTCGAGGAAATGATCGATTTTGTAAACGACAGCGGTTTCGGTGCCATCGGCACACCTGATATGGCGGTGTCACAGATCAACCGTCTGATGGAACAATCAAATGGCGGCTTCGGCGCCTATCTGCTGCTGGCACACAATTGGGCCGACCCCGCAGCCACGCAGCGCAGCTACGAGCTTATTGCGCGGGAGGTCATGCCCCACTTCCAGGGCCATCATCTGCCGACAATGACCGCCCAGCAGCGGGCTCGCGAACAACGGCCTGACTTAGCCGACGTGCATATGAAGGCCGTCGAAGACATGACCCAGCAATATGAGGATGAAAAAGCAGCCCGCGGTTAAATCCGAAACGGTTTGCCCCAACCGGCACGGCCGGCTGGGCAATCCGGTTTAGCCTCCGGTGGGGTGCCCTCGATACAGCCAGATACGGCTCGCCTCGCGCTTTTTGAAGGTGCTGTTGACGACGGCAATTGCGCCCGCCCCGTTGACGGCCAGCTTCTTCATCAACAATCCTTGCAGACTACCATTGATGCCGAGGGTTGGGTCGATGCTGCCCGGAATTACCGAAGCGGGCGCAAATGTCGATCCCCGATCGTTCGAATACCCAAAACCTAGCCCCCGCGAATAAGTTTTTCGGTTGGTGAAGAGCTCCCAGACGACGTAAAGGTTGTCTTCATCATCCAAACTCAATGCGGGAAAACCCGCACTCTCAACCTGTTCCAATTGTGGGGTTGAAATCTCTCTCGGCATTTCGAACGTCTGCCCGCCATCGTTCGAGCGATTGTAACGTATGTGATATCGCTCAAAGGGGCCGGCGGGACTTTCCCCGTAAACAAGATGAAGTGTTCCCCGGCTATCCACAGCGATCTTCGGCGCATCGGAATGCCCGTCACTTTCATAAACGATCCGTGGTTCGCCGAACGAACGGCCATGATCGACTGATTTCGCAATACGAATGTCTGCGGCCCTATCTTCTCCAATAGTCCAGGCGAGATAGACAGCACCCGCGCTCCCTATGGCTAGGGAAGGTCCGCGTGCGGGCTCCATGTCGTTTCTACCTGCAATACGCAACGGATCGGAGAATTTTTCGCCCAAGTCCGTGGAACGGCTGAACCACAGCGCTCCATCATATTCGGTCCAGGCGGCGTAAAGGTCACCATGGGGTCCCAGTGCTAGGTCTAGACTGCCGTTGTCCCAATAGCGCGTCGTAAGGCGCCCTTTGCCATCGCCGGTGACGGAGTTCGAAAGATTAATGGGCGTGGCGAACGTCTTGCCGCCGTCGGTCGACCACGCGAAAAATATCTCGCCGCCATGCGATCCACCGGAAAAGACGATCTCTTGCCAAAGGATATACACTTTGCTGGCGTCGCCGGGGGCGATGCGCAGCCTAGGAAGCCAGGAAAAGACGTTTGGGCTCCCAGAGACGTTGACCGGCTCCGCGAGCCGTTTCTTGCCGCTGGGATCGTAAATCTGGAAAAAAATATCCTGCCGGGACTGATCGACCCAGGCGACCCCAACGAAACCCCCACCGTTGATGTCCACGGTGGGGTCGTCAACGTAATCATATTCCGACTCATTCATGCGCCAGGGGCCTTGGAAACCGCCACCTGCAGCGACCTCGATCTTCTCTCGCCATGTCACCGCGGACGAGGCCTCCTGCGCCGACGCGGGCGTCACGATTACGGCGAGCGCCATAAACAAATACATTCTACAAACTATGCATGGCATCCGTCGCTCAATCGCATCGAGAACCATGCGGGCCACTCCTTGGAAAAGCTCGAATGCCCAAAGCCGCGGGCCAAACCCCGACCAACGTGCGGCCGACGGCTTACGGATTGGCCGCGGCGACCTGTGGTTCCGTGAACGGTTCGGTGCGGTGCACGGCCCCGTCGTCATAGAGCGCGTCGATATCCGTCTTCGACAGGCCCAGCATGGTCGAGAGGACGTCGGTAGTGTCCTCGCCGATCGACGGCGCGCCGCGCCAGATCTGTCCCGGCGTCAGCGACATTTTCGGCACGACGCCGAAGACGCGGATCGGCACGCCCGATTGGCGGTCGAGCACCGGCACTGTCATGTCACGAGCCGCGTAGTGTTCGTCGTTATATTGGTCGCGGACGTTGAACACGCGCGCGCAACCGATCCGCGCCGCGTTCAGCTCGGTATCCACCTCAAGTGCTGTATGCGCGGCGCAGTAGTCGCGGAGCCGCCGGTCGAGCTCGCGGCCCTTTGCGGAGTTGACAGCCTCAGCGTCCTTGGAGCATTCGTCGTAGCTGTATTCCACTGGGTCGAGACCGAGAAATTTCGGCACGCGATCGTAAATCGCCCCGCCGAGCGCGCCGATATATACCCAGCCGTCGCTGCACTTAAAAGTGTCGTAAGGCTGGAAGCCTGGCGGCTGGTTGCCGGTATGGCCATAGACCGCCCCCTCCCCGGTAAACAACGGCAGCGTGTTGCCGTTGGTCTGCGCGACCGCCTCATATTGCGCCAGGTCGACCACCTGTCCGCGCCCGGTCTTCTTGACCTCCCACAACGCCATCATCGTTGCCGCCCAGCCGGTGAGCGCGGTGATATAGTCGCCGGTATAGGACTTGGCGCGCTGCGGCGGTCCGGCCGGGTCGCCGGTCAAATTCATCATGCCGCCATAGGCCTGCGCGATCGCGTCGTAGCCCGGTCGTCCGAGATACTCTTCCTTGCCGTACTGGCCGTAGGTGCTGACCCGCACGATCACCAGGCTCGGGTTGACCGCTAGCGCCAGCTCGTTGGTAATGCCGTTGCGCTCGAGCGTGCCCGGCGCCGACGATTCCATCCACACGTCGGAAATCTTCCACAAGGCCATCAGCAGCTCGACGCCGCGTGCGTTCTTGAAATCGAGCCCCATCGACAGCTTGCTCTTCGCGACATCGGCCTCGTCGCAGCCATGCGGGCGCGGCCCGCGCTCCAACTGCGGCGCGGTGAAACGGAACACGTCGCCGCCCGGCTTCTCGATATGGACGACCTCGGCGCCGAACTCGGCGAGCTTGGTGCCGATATAGGGCTGAGCGATCAGTTGCCCGGTGCCGACCGCGCGGATGCCTTCCAATGGGCCGAACGCCGGCATGACGCACGGCGTTTTTGGTCGCTTCAGGTTCTGGATCCAATCCGGGATGGTGCTGCGGAGTTCCTCAATCTTGCCCTCGTCTTTTACGAGCCTTGGATCGTGCGGCATGGCGCCCGCCTTCCTGTTGCTGATTTTCGACCCCCCATCGGCCGCGGCGGACGGGAGACAAGTGTCGCCTTGATGAGCATGGGTGGCAATAGGAAGCTTTGCCCCAGCGCGGACGAGACGCGCCTCTGGACGCTTGCGTCGGCCGCTAATGTGCCGCAACGCGGCAAGTAACTAGCCGTGTGAGTTACCCCAACTAACTCTGAAAACAGCATCCAGCATGCTAGAAATAATCGATTTCATGCGCGCACAAAAATTATCTGGTCAAAGCTTCATCGCCTCGCCCAGATGGTTAGGTCGCTTTGGAAGAGTGCCTTTGATCATGAAATTTGTATTGAACCGAAAGCTCAGCAACCAAAAGGGAAGCATCGCACAATGTCATCAATAAGGACGATTATCTTGAGCGTGACGACGGCTGTCGTTATGACCACTCTGGTCACTGAAGCGAATGCACGTGTAACGCGCGAGCAATATCAGCAAGGTACCGGCGCCTACAGCGACCAGCGGAGCTTTTCGACAAGGGGCACCGAACCGGAGACTGTCGTTGACGTGGATACTCCCCGTGACGTGGGGGTATGCAATGAGTCCGACGCGGCGATCGTTGTCACCTATGACGGCGAAAAGCAGACTCTCGATGCCGGTGATTGCATTGATGTCGAAGCCTCCAAAGTCGGCGCCGGCGCGGAAAAAGAAGGCGCGAACGGCCATGGTAGCTATCATGTAGGGCCGTCTCGGGATCCCGAAGCGCGTCGAGGGCGCACCGAATAGCGGCAGCTTATGTGCCGGCGGGGCCCCGTCGGCGCGTATCGGACGTTGGATGTTGGTTTTCCGTCGGCGTGTCGACAACGCGGCTCTGCGCCACCCTGATCGCGATCTCGGTTCTAAGCGCCAGCTGGCGTTGGCGCTTGCGCCGCAGCATTCGGACGGTCAGGGTGTCGCCGGTCTCGCGAGCGCGGGCCTCTTCGAAAATCGAATCGTTTGAGGCAAAGAATTGCATTGCGCTCTCCGTGACGTCGGCTGGAATCCGACCCGCGGTCGGGCCTGACGTCATCATCGGGATAGCGAACCAGAACAACGTTAATAAATCATGGACAAACGTTGACGCCCGAGGTCGAGAGCAATAATTACACCGCTTTCGCGCCGCCATAGTCGATGAGCCCGCCGTCGGCCATGCCGGGTCCGCGATGGCGGGCAAATACGCCGCGGGTCCAATCGGCACCCGGGTGATCTACCCACGGCTCGATCAGTTTCACCAGTGCGGCCGGCCGCGGCTTCGGCCGTTCCATCGGCGTGCCCGGCATGTCGATCAGGGTCGCCAGCATCGACGCAGCGGTGAGGTCGGCAACGCTGAATTTGTCGCCCACCAGATAACCGGTCGCGGCCGATTGTTCGACCACCATGGTGAGCGCGATCTCGACGGCGGCCAGTCCGTCTTCGACGCTTTCCGGGCCGGTGATGCCATTGCCGCGCGCGATCAACCCCTTGGCAAAGGGAAAAGTCAGCTGATACGGCAGGCGGATGTAAGCCGGCTTGTCACCGCCGAATACGCGAGTGATATAGCCGGCATCCTTGATCAACGTGGCCAGCAAGGCGCGGCGCATGCGGGGGCCGAGTTCTTCGTCGAATAATCGTTCGACCTCGATGGCTTCTTCGCGCAGCCGAGGATCGTCCGGATAGAGCGGCGGCGTCGGGTAGCGGGCGTCCAGAATATCGAGAATGAGAGATGAGCCAGCGATCCAACGATCCTCGACCCGCAAGATCGGTGTCGCGCTCTGCCCGGTCAGCGCCCTGACGGTGCGAAAATGCGGTCCCGGCAGCAATGACCGGCGCAGATGCGGCACCCGTTTCAGATCCAGCGCCCAGCGCACTTTCTCATTGTAAGGTGAATAGCGGAAATGCAGCAGTTCGATGTCCATTCGTCCTTGCCCCCTGCTTATACCAACCTGCGGCGATAGGAACCCATTTGATGGTAGAAAAAGAGTACAGTCCAGAAGGCACGGCGCGTAGCGCGATGCCGGCGCATCGGGCAAGCGTCGTAACCTACTGGCTGGGCTATTTTTCCCCACCGAAGGCCGGGTTCTTTTGCGCTGTGGCGGCGTCGCGCTGCTTATCCGATATCCCACATCGCATGGCGCAACGCGACGCCGCCACTGCGCAAAATAATCCCGGTCAAATGAGTCCCTATCACCGCAGGCTGGTATCAGGCCATGACATTGGCCACGCCGCATGGTAAGGGCTATATGGTATGAAGATCAACATATAATAATTGGAGCGCGTGATGCCGTCGTCGTTTCCGGGCTTTCCGAAAGAGCTGCCGGCCTTCCTCAAACGCCTTGCCGCCAATAACAGCAAGGATTGGTTCGAAAACCACCGAGACACTTACACGCAAGTCTATTTCGAGCCGGCCAAAGCCTTCGTCGCGGCAATCGCGCCATTGCTCGCGGAATGGGATGACGGCATTCGCGCGGACGCAAAACTGAACGGATCGATCCGCCGCATCCATCGCGATACCCGCTTCTCCAAGGACAAGCGGCCCTATCAAGCGCGCCTGCATTTGATCTTCTGGCAAGGCAAGAAGCCGACCGGCGCGCCGGGCTTTCATTTTCTGATCGGGCCGGACCATATGGGGCTCGGCGCCGGTTTCTGGGCTTTTGACAAGACCGAGCTCGAGCGCTACCGCCGGGCGATCACTGGAGATCAATCCCTGGCCGCGTTGAGATCCGCGCTTGAGGCCGCGACGGTGGGCGGCTACTGGCTCGATCCGCCAGCGCTGAAGCGGCTGCCGGCAGGATATGGGGACGCTGACCCGGACCTTATCCGTCAAAAAGGCCTGGTCGTGCGCCGCGACGTGCCGCTGCCCGCGGAGCTGTACGATGCCCGCGCCGTCGACTACGTCCGTGGTCGGTTCGAGGCGCTGGTACCCTTGCACCGTTGGATCGTCGAAAACGTCACCGGCTGACCGCATAGAACGGGAGTGCGCGCCCATGCCAAGGAGCACGGACCACAAAGACCGGAGCCGCCGGAAAATCCTGACGGCAGCAGGCCAGCTGTTTCGCCGTCACGGCTATGACGGGGTCGGCATCGACCGGCTGATGGCCGCCGCCGGCCTGACGCGCGGCGCCTTCTATGCCCATTTCACCTCTAAAGCGGCGCTGTTTACGGAAGTGATGCGGGTCGACCACGGGATCACCCGCCACTTGCAGGCGCGCCGGTCGACCGGCGGCTCGGCGCTCCGCACCGAAACCCTCGCCGTCCTCGGCAACTACCTCGATCCGGCCCATCTCGACGTTGTCCGCCAGGGCTGCACCTTCGCCGCGTTGACCGGAGACGCCGCCCGCGGCGACGCGGCAACCCGCGAGACCTACACCGCGGCGCTTCGCAGCTTCATGGCGGAATTGGAGAAAGCCGTCGACGGCCCCGAACATCGCGAACCCGTAGCGATCCTCACCGCCGTGCTCGCCATCGGCGGCATCACCATCGCCGGCGCCGTCAATGACCGGCGGCTCGCCGCCACCATCCTCGACACCTGCCGCGACGAGATCGAACAACGGTTAGGCTCAAAAAAATAGGCCGCCCCGAAGGGCGGCCTTTTCGTGTAGCTGAAGTCCGTTCTAACGCTTGGAGAACTGGAAGCTCCGCCGCGCCTTGCGCCGGCCGTATTTCTTGCGCTCCACGACCCGCGCGTCGCGGGTCAGGAAGCCGCCGGACTTCAACACCGGCCGCAAGGTCGGCTCGTAATAGGTCAGCGCCTTGGAGATGCCGTGGCGCACGGCGCCGGCTTGGCCCGACAGGCCGCCGCCCTTGACGGTGCACACCACGTCGTATTGCTTGTTGCGGTTGGCGGCAACAAATGGCTGGTCGATGATCATGCGGAGCACCGGCCGCGCGAAATAAGTTTCGACTTCCCGGCCATTCACCGAAATGCGCCCGGAGCCCGGCCGTATCCAGACCCGCGCCACCGCGTCCTTGCGCTTGCCGGTCGCATAGGATCGGCCCTGGGCGTCGATGACCGGCTCGGCCGGCGCATCCGACGCCGCCACCACTTCGCCGCCGACATCAGTGACGTCTTCGCCTTCCGCCATGGCCTTGCCGAGGTCCTGGAGGCTATCCAATGTTTTGGTTTCTTCGGCCATCGGTCTCACGCGCTCCTCATGTTCTTGGAATTCAGGCCGGCGAAGTCGAGCACTTCCGGCTGTTGTGCCTCATGCGGGTGCTCGCTGCCGGCATAGACGCGGAGATTCTTGAATTGTTTGCGGCCGAGCGGCCCACGCGGCAGCATGCGCTGGACGGCCTTGCTGACCACCCGATCCGGGTGCTTGCCGTCGAGGATCTGTGCCGCCGTCCGGTTCTTGATGCCGCCGGGATAACCGGTATGCCAGTAGTAAATCTTGTTTTCGCGCTTGCGGCCGGTTAGGACCACTTTGTCGGCGTTGATCACCACGACATGATCACCGTCGTCCATATGCGGCGTGAAAGTCGGCTTGTGCTTACCGCGCAACAGGCTGGCGGCGAACGCAGCAAGGCGGCCCAACACCGCGCCCTCGGCATCGATCAGCACCCACTTCTTCTCGATCTCGTGGGGTTTGGCGGAATAGGTCTTCATGCTTCCTCGCAAGGCTGGCTCGTTCATCGGTTGGCGGCTTTTGCCAGATAAAGATAGGCCCGTCAATGCCGATTTCCAGTTTATTTTCAGTTTCTTATCAATGTGGTAATATAATACCACAGACCGCAATTCGACCGACGCACATTCTACACATGGCTCATTAGGCAAGCGCAAAAAGGGCCGCTATACTCGCACCGTCGGCGCGCCGGATATTAACAGGCGCGGTCATGAACGGAAGAGACGGATCATGTCTGACCAGGAGATCTTGCTGCGCCAAGACAATACCGGTGTCGCCCGGTTGGTGTTGAACCGGCCCGACGCCCGCAACAGCCTATCGATGCCGCTGATGGCCGCCTTGCAAGAAACCTTGGATACGATCAAGGCCGATCCGAGAGTGCGGGTCGTGGTGATCGCGGCCAACGGCCCCGCCTTCTGTGCCGGCCACGATCTCAAAGAAATCCGTGCAGAGCCCCAAAAAGCGGCCTATGAGCGGTTGCTCGCGACCTGTTCGCGGCTGATGACGTCGATCGTGCGCCTGCCTCAGCCGGTCATCGCCGAAGTCCAAGGCGTCGCGACCGCTGCCGGCTGCCAGCTGGTCGCCACTGCTGATCTCGCCATCGCCGCCAACAATGTGCGGTTTGCCACGCCCGGCGTCAATATTGGGCTGTTCTGTTCGACACCGATGGTGGCGCTGTCGCGCAACGTCGCCCGCAAACACGCGATGGAAATGCTGCTGACCGGCGACATGATCGATTGTGAAACGGCGATCCGCTTCGGGCTGATCAACCGCGCCGTCGAAGCCGCCGACTTGACCGACACGGTCATGGCCTTGGCGCGCCAGATCGCCACCAAATCCAGGGTGCCGTTGACCATCGGCAAGGAAGCCTTCTACCGGCAATTGGAAGGCGGGCTCGACCAAGCCTATGCCTATGCCAGCGAAGCCATGACCCGAAATTTGATGGCCGGTGACGCGGCCGAGGGCATCGACGCCTTTATCGAAAAACGCGACCCGGTCTGGCAGGACGGCTAACGGCAATGAACGAAACGCAAGCGCCCGAGGCCCGACAGGCAGTCGATCACGACGCCTATTCCGACGACTACATTCGCGCGATATTAAGAGCGTCAAAGACCATCGCCATGGTCGGCGCCAGCGCCAATTGGAACAGGCCCAGCTTCTTCGCCATGAAGTACTTGCAGCGCAAAGGCTTTCGCGTGATCCCGGTCAATCCGCGCGAAGCCGGTAAGCAGATCTTGGGCGAGACCGTTTACGCAAGCCTCGGCGACATCCCCGAAAAGATCGACATGGTCGATTGTTTCCGCGCCGCCGACGCCATTCCCGCCATCACCGAAGAGGCAATCGCCATCGGCGCGCCGATCCTATGGATGCAGCTCGGGATCCGACATGACAGTGCCGCCGCCAAGGCCGAGGCGGCCGGCATGAAAGTCGTCATGAACCGTTGCCCGAAGATCGAATTCGGCCGGCTGTCGGGTGAGATCGGCTGGATGGGCGTCAAGACCAAGGTGATCAGCTCCAAGCGAACAAAAAGGGTATGACGCGATGAGCGACTATGGCTTCGAGACCCTCGCCATCCATGCTGGCGCGGCACCGGACGCGACGACCGGCGCCCGCGCCACGCCGATCTATCAGACCACGTCCTATGTCTTCGACGACGTCGATCACGCCGCCTCGCTATTCAACCTGCAGACTTTCGGCAACATCTATTCGCGGCTGACCAACCCGACCGTTTCTGTCCTGGAGGAACGCATCGCCAGCCTCGAAGACGGCACCGCGGGCCTGGGCGTCGCCTCGGGCCATGCCGCCCAGTTGGTGGCGTTCCATGCCTTGATGTCGCCCGGCGACCGCATCCTTGCTGCCAACAAACTATACGGCGGATCGATCACGCAGATGGGCCATTCGTTTTCGAAAATGGGCTGGCATACCGATTTCGTCGATCCCGACGATCCGGAGAATTTCCGCGCCGCGATGACCGACAAGACCAAGGTGGTGTTCATCGAAAGTCTGGCCAATCCGGGCGGCGTCGTCTGCGACCTGGAAGCCATCGCCGCCATCGCCCATGAGGCGCACGTGCCGTTGATGGTCGACAACACACTGGCTACGCCGTACCTCTGCCGGCCGTTCGAGTTCAGCGCCGACATCATCGTGCATTCGGCGACCAAATTCCTCGGCGGCCACGGCAACTCGCTGGGCGGGCTGATCGTCGATGGCGGCCATTTCGATTGGGCGGCGGTGCCCGGCAAGTATCCATCCCTGACCGAACCGAGCGAGTCCTATCACGGTTTGCGGTTCAACGAGACCTTCGGCGACTTCGGCTTCGCCGTCGCCTGCCGGGCGGTGGGGCTGCGTGATCTCGGGCCGACCTTGTCGCCGTTCAACGCCTTTCTGATCCTGACCGGCATCGAAACCCTCGGCCTGCGCATGGAGCGCCATTGCCAGAACGCGCTTGGCGTCGCCGAGTTTCTCGAGCACCACGACGCCGTCGAATGGGTGTCTTATGCCGGATTGAAAAACGACAAATATTACGACCTCGGCCAACGATACATGCCGAAAGGCGCCGGCGGCGTCTTTACGCTCGGCGTCAAAGGCGGCTTCGAAGCCGGCGTGCGGCTGGTCGAAAGCGTCGAAATCATTTCGCATCTCGCCAATGTCGGCGACACACGGAGCTTGATCCTGCATCCGGCGTCAACCACGCACCGGCAGCTGACCGAGGAGCAACTAATCGCCGCCGGCGCCGGACCGGATGTCGTCCGGCTTTCGATCGGCCTCGAATCCGTCGACGACATCATCGCCGATCTCGATCAGGCGCTCGGCGCCAGCTGAAATATTATTTGATCCAAACCGCGCCCTAATCCGTATCTCCTCATACCACGCGATGAATTTGAGGAGTTCGACCATGTCGCCATATTTCACCCCTGCCGCGCTCGCCAGCCGGCGTTTGTTCATGAGCGGTCTGGGCAAGGCCGCGCTGTCGGCCACCGCCGTCGGCCTGATCGTCGGCTGCGAGAGCATGGCCAGTCAGGACAAGATGGCCGCCAATCCAGCGGCCGACACCGATATTCTGAACATCGCCCTCGGCCTCGAACATCAGGCGATCGGCGCCTATCAGCTCGGCGCCGAAAGCGGCCTGCTGCAATCCGAAGTGTTGGCAGTGGCGGTCACCTTCCAAGGCCACCACAAAGGCCATCGCGACGCCCTGGCGCGCGCCATTGGCAAGTTGGGCGGCACGCCGGTCGACACCAAGAGCACCGCCGAATACGCCAAAGCGCTGAACGCCGGCAGCCTCAAGAACCAAACCGACGTGCTCGCCTTCGCCGCCGGTCTCGAGCTCGACGCGGTCAACGGCTACCTTGGGGTTATCCCGTCGTTCTCCGATGGTCGCTTCGCCAAGGTGGCCGGGCGTCTGGCGGCCGACGAATGCATGCATTGGACCGTGCTGTCCCAGGCTCTCGGCAAGACGCTGCCAAAAGAGGCCCTGACTTTCGGTGCCTGATAATCACCGACGGAACCGCCGGGCCTTAGGGCCCGGTGGTTTCCGCCTCGATCCAGGCGAGAAAATCGGCGTTGCCGGCGGCGATTGGCCAACTGACGACGCAGGGGCAGTCGTAGGAGTGCAGCGCTTTGACCCGCGCCGTGAGCCGCTCAACCAGCGCTTCTCGGGTCTTGAGGATCAGCACGACCTCTCGGTCCTCGGCGATGGCGCCCTGCCAACGGTAAATCGAAGCCATGCCATCAATAATGTTGGCACAGGCCGCGAGTTTTTCGGTAATGATGGCGCCGGCGATGCGCCGGGCCTCGTCGCCCGAACTGGCGGTGACATAGACGAAACAGGCCATCATGGTGTGACCTCGCTCTGCGGTTTCGCTGGCCGGACCAGCCACAGGAAACGTACTGCGGCGGTGAATAGCACCAGCGCGAAGGCTTGATGCAAGACACCCAGTCCGACCGGAACGCCGGCCAGCAACACGCCGACGCCCAAGCCGAACTGCAGCCATAGCGCGATCATCAGCAGGTAAGACGCATTCGACAACCCGGCAACGCCGCGTCCCCGCCACCACAAAAACAGAACCAGAAGCGTGACCAGGTAGGCACCGGCGCGATGATCGAATTGCACCGTCAGCGCGTTGTCGAACAGGTTGCGCCAAACCGGCTCGATGACCAGCAAGCCCGCCGGCAACCACTCACCGTTCATGTCGGGGAAAGTGTTGTAGGCCCGGCCGGCATCCAGGCCGGCCACCAAGCCTCCGAGCAACATCTGTATGAACAGCACGAACACCGTCAGCGTGGCCGGCCGCCACAGGCGCGCCGCGCCGGCACCGGTCTGCCGCGGGCCGAGCAGGTCGAAGGCCACCCATAACAGACAGCCATAGATGATCACGGCGAGGCCAAGATGCGCGGTCAGGCGGTAATGGCTGACATCCGGGTGATCGACCAAGCCACTTTTGACCATGAACCAGCCGAGAACGCCTTGCGAGCCGCCGAGGACGAGCAGGCCCAGCGTCCGCCACACCAAGCCGTCGGACAAATAGCCGCGTACCAAGAAAAACAGGAACGGCAGGAAAAACGCCAGGCCGATCAAGCGGCCCAACAGGCGATGCAGATACTCGGCCCAAAAAATACCCTTGAAGCCGGCGAGGTCCATGCCTTGGTTGATTTTCTGGTATTCGGGATATTGCTTGTAAGCATCGAAGGCCGATTGCCAGGCGGCGGCGTCGAGCGGCGGCAGCCAGCCGGTCACCGGCCGCCAGTCGACCATGGAAAGGCCGCTATGGGTGAGCCGCGTATAGCCGCCCAACATCACCATCGCGAACACCAGCCCGGCCACCACAAGCAGCCAAAGCCCGATCGCCCGCCGCGGTTTTGCGGTGGGCCTGACGGTTTCGTTGATCGATAGCTCTGCGCTTTCACTGGCCATGGCAGCGGCCCTTATAACGCGCGCCGCCGTTACAATCGAGAGCAATTGTCACACCTCCCGAGATGCGGCAGCGACACTGCGATTAGGATTTTGTTTACCCTGCCGGTTAGGGCCGGATTAAGCCCGCCAGCCGTAGACTAATCCGGCCAAGCGTTTCACTCGGCGAACGCCGTTTTGAAGGAAAACCGTACATGCTGACCGGGATTAGCGGGCTATTCGGCGGTGGTCAAACCACCTCCGGCCCGCAAATCTATCAACTGGATCAGAGCCTGTTGCTGGCCTATATGAGCAAGGACAGGTACGCATCCGCGTTGGCGGCGCAATCCGACACCCTAGGCTTTGGCCCGGCCGTGGCGCCATGGGAGGCCCAAATTGCGGCCCTGGAGGAAGGCGAAAGTAACGATCTTTCGTCTAAGCGCCTGCTCTCCCAAGCCGCCTTGATCGATCTCGACGACCCCGATATCAACCGCGACGGCATCGACGAGGCGACTAAGAACCTGTTCGCCATCAACAAGGCGCTTAACCGGATGCAGGATCTGGCCGAGTTCGCCGCCAATGACCCGAGCGCCAAACCGATTGCCGCGCTGTTGGACAAACAATGGCAGCGCTACGAGGCCGAACTGATCGCCTTCGTCGATAGCCTGGATATCGACGGCATCACCCTGTTGGGCGGCACCAAGACCGACACCACGGAATCGGAGGCCTTGAGCCCCAAGGAGCGGGCCGGTTTCAACGGCCTTTTCAAGTTCTCCAACGCCACGGCGGAAATCACCGACATCGATCCGAACGCGACCTTCACCATGAGCGCGGAGAAGACCGACGGTTCGATCGTCGACGTCGTCATCGACCTGTCCGGCATGGGCGCCGACACGCGCAACGTCGTCAACATTGTGAATTTCGTCAACGCGCAACTGGACGGTACTGAAATCTATTCCCGTCTCGACATAAGCCGCGAAGAAGACGGCCGCGCCGCCATCGCCGTGCAGCGGTCGCTGTCGGAAGAGCTTACCTTCGTGCCGACCACGACCGAAGGCGCGGTCTATGTCGCCGGCACCAGTGGCAGCGGCGACAACGCCAGCGCCGTTCTGCAGAAAGTCACCGGCATTGAAGGCACGCCGGAAACCGCCTATCACGAGCGCCAGGCGCCGGACGAAGACGGCGGCGCCGACGCCCAGGCCGTCGCCGTCGACAGCAAAGGCAACGTCTACGTGGTCGGCAAGACCACCGGCGACCTGGCTGGCCAAGTCAATCAGGGCGCCGAAGACCTGTATCTGACGAAATACGACGCCGCCGGCATCATGCTTTGGACCCGCATGTTGGGCGCCAACGAAAGCGCGGCCGGCTTTGCGCTCGCCATCGACGGCGACGACAACGCAATCGTCGCCGGCAAGGTGCAAGGCGAACTCTACGATACCGCGACGGGCGGCAGCACCGACAGTTTCGTCACCAAGTTCAACGAATCCGGCCAGGAACTCTGGACCCGACAGTCGGCCCCGGCAGCCAGCGACGGTGCCATCGCCTTGACCGTCGATGCCAGCAATAACATTTTCCTCGGCGGTTTCACCTCGGGCGCGCTGTCGGGCCAGACCCATGCCGGCGGTACCGATGCCTATGTCACCATGCTGGATGGCGACGGCGGTCATCTGGCGACGCAACAATTCGGTGGTGCCGGGAACGAAACCGCTACCGGCCTCGCCGTTCACGGCGGGCATGTCTATGTGACCGGCCATAACGGCGGGCAAGGCTTCGTCACACGGTTCGATGCCGCCACCCTGGCCCTGGATGCCGGATTCGCTGTCACCCTCGGGGCTGGTGGCGAAACCACGACGGCGTCGGCCATCACCATCAGCTCCGGCGGGCAGATCCTAGTAGCCGGCACGACCACCGATGCCGCGATGACCAACGCCGGCGGCGACGGCCGCGCCGCGCATCAAGGCGGCAGTGATGCCTTTGTTGCCAACATCGATGCGGCGACCGGCACGATCAGCTGGACCAGCTATCTCGGCACGACCGACAGCGACAGCGCCTCGGCAATTGCATTGAACGGATCCTACATATACGTCTCCGGTTCCAGCACCGGCGACTTGTTCGGCGAACCGGCGCTCGGCTCAAAAGACGGCTTCGTGCTGCAACTCGACAAACTCGGCGTTGCCCAATGGGTCAATAAATTCTCCGGCTACGGCGGCAGTGCCGTCGCCAATGGCCTTGCCGTCGATGCCGGCGGCGCATCGATTATTACCCAACTCGGTCTGCCCCACGGTGAATTGCCAGTGCCTAACGCGAAAAGCGTAACCGCCAACTCTTCGGTCCGCGAAGGGCAGTCGTTCTCGATATCAATAGACGGCGGCCTGAATAAGAAAATCACCGTCCGCGAGGGCGACAGCTTCCGCTGGCTTGCATTTCAGTTGAATTCGAAGCTCGAAGGCTTAGGCCAAGCCCGCCTCGCCTACCATTCCTCGACCGGCGAAATACTCGAAATCCAGGCCTTTAACGGAGCCAGGATCAGCATTATCGCCGGACCGGAAGGCTCCGACGCCTTGACCGGACTCGGCATCAAGCCCATGACGCTCTATGGCGAACCGCCGAAAGGCAGCGAAGACGAACAGACCGAGGATTCTATCTTCACGCTTGGTTTTATCGGCAACCTGTCACTCGCCAATAGCGAAAGCGCGATCTCGGCGACCGAGCATCTCCAATCCGCGCTGTTGAAAATCACCAATGCCTGGAAATTCCTGAATGTCGGCGAAGAAGACGAACTGCAGAAAAAACGCAATGCCGCCCTGTTGGCGCCGCCGCCGGAATATCTCGCAAAAAAAATCGCCGCCTACGAAGAAGCGCTGAAATCCATGCAGCGCGGCTTCTGATCGAGATTTCTGCAAAATCTAATAGATCAAAACAATCAAAAAGATAGCGATAGTTGTTCGCTTAAAATGACAGCTGTGAAAGAATGGTCGGAGCGGCGGGAATCGAACCCACGACCTCCAGCTCCCCATGCTGGCGCGCTACCAGGCTGCGCTACGCTCCGTCCAGATATGGCGTCATTGATCAACAAACGGGGACATGGCACCAAAGTGCGCGCACCTTAACGTTCGTTCCCGGCCAATGCAATGCGATTGCCGAAGGGTCAGGAATCGCCGGCGAGTTTTTTCAGGTCATCGCTGATCGACGACAATTCGGTCAATAAGCCGCGCAGTTTGGTTTTTCCATCGCCGTCGACAGGTGTTGCCGCCGATTGAGCCTTTGCGGCGACCGGCGGCGGAGTCGTGCTTTTCGCGGCATTGTCGCGTAAAACCTTCTGCACGCCCTTGATCGTGTAGCCTTCGTGGTAAAGCAAGCGCCTGATTTGGCGCAATAAATCGACATCTTCGGGTCGATAGTAGCGGCGGCCACCGCCGCGCTTCATCGGCTTGACCTGCGAGAATTTGGTTTCCCAGAATCGCAGAACGTGCTGAGGCACCTCCAAGGCATCGGCGACTTCGCTGATGGTGCGGAACGCTTCGGGAGATTTTGCCACGGCGTTTCGATCCCCTGCCGGTCTCACCTTGCGGCGCAGCACGTGCTAATCATCGTTGCCGCTCAAAAGCGAGCGATTGATCCGTTCCTTCAGCACATGGCTGGCGCGGAACACTAAGACCCGGCGCGGCTGAATAGGTACTTCCTCGCCGGTCTTCGGATTTCGGCCGATACGCCCGCCTTTTTGGCGCACTTGAAACGTGCCAAAGGATGAAATTTTGACGGGATCGCCTTCGACTAGGCTGGTACCGAGTTCGTCCAACACACTCTCGACCAGTTCCGCCGATTCATTGCGCGACAGCCCCACCGCTTGGTAGACCGCTTCGCTCAAATGCGCTCGGGTGACCGTATTCTCAGCCATAACATCCCTCAATCCCAGCCCGTTCGGATTACGAAACGTAGCCCAGCCTGAGAAATGCGTCAATATCAACGGGATAGAATTCGGTCTTTAAGTGTAACGCGTAGCCGTTTTCATAAGTAGGCGTGGCCGAGGAGATTGGCCGCCGGTTACCATCGAACGATCGCCGAACCCCAGGTAAATCCGCCGCCCATCGCCTCAATAAGCACCAATTGCCCGGGCTGAATTCTGCCGTCTTTCACCGCCTCACAGAGCGCCAAGGGCACGGACGCGGCGGATGTGTTGCCGTGGCGGTCGACCGTTACGACGACTTTGTTCGGGTCGATACCGACTTTGCGAGAGGTGCCGTTCAAAATACGCAGGTTGGCCTGATGCGGCACGATCCAATCAAGATCGCTCGCCGCAAGGCCCGTCGCCTGCAAGGCCTCGTGAATGACCGCGGACAGGTTCACCACGGCATGCCGGAAAACCTCTTTTCCCGACATCCGTAAGTGCCCCGTCGATTGCGTCGACGACGGGCCGCCATCGACATAAAGCAAATCATGCTGGCGGCCGTCGGAATGCAAATGACTGGTCAAAATCCCACGGTCGGAATTGTCGCCTTGTCCCTCTTCGGGCGACAAAAATACTGCACCCGCGCCGTCGCCGAACAACACGCAGGTCGTGCGATCTTGCCAATCCAGGATCCGTGAAAAGGTCTCCGCACCGATCACCAAGGCGCCTTTCGATTGTCCGGCCTTGATAAAATTATCGGCAGTCGCCAGCGCGTAGATGAATCCGGTGCACACCGCCTGTATGTCGAACGCCGCGCCTTTGGTAATGCCCAACCGCGCCTGCACCTTAGCGGCGGTCGCCGGAAAGGTTTGGTCCGGTGTTGCCGTCGCCAGAACGATGAGATCGACGTCTGAGGGCTCGACATCGGCCGCCTGCAACGCCGCGGCCGCCGCCTTGGTCGCCAGATCCGATGTCATTTCTCCATCGGTGGCGATACGCCGTTCGCGAATGCCGGTTCGTGCCACAATCCACTCATCGGAAGTATCGACCAAGCGCGACATTTCCTCATTATCGACAATGCGCTCAGGCAAATAGGAGCCGCAGCCGCGAATTGCCGATCGGATCATGCGCTGCCTCCGACCGCGGCCTTGCGGCCGGCAACCGCTGAACGTTGAACGACATCTTCGAAGTCGGCTCTGATCTGATCGATCATGCCGTCGCCCACCATGTTGAAGGCAATGCCGATCGCGTTGGCAAACCCAGGCGCGTCCGTGCCGCCGTGGCTCTTCACTGCGATTCCATTGAGACCCAAGAAAATAGCGCCATTATAATTATTTGGATCCATTTTCTTTCGTAACGCTTTAAGAGCTGGCCGCGAGAGGAGATAGCCAAGTTTGGTCTGCCAGCTGGATTGGTAGGCATTGCGCAGGGTCGATTCCATTAGCCGCGCCGTGCCTTCCATGGACTTCAATGCAATATTGCCGGTAAAGCCGTCGGTGACCACCACGTCGACCGTGCCTTTGGTGATGTCGTTGCCTTCGACGAAGCCAAAATATTCAAACCCGGGCACATCGAGTCCACGCAACATGTCATGCGCTGAGCGCACCGTATCGTTGCCTTTCAGCTCTTCCTCGCCAACATTCAACAACCCGACGGTCGGCCGTGGCAGCCCAAGAAAATAATGCGCATAATCGGCGCCCATGATCGCGAATTGCACCAATGTGTCGGCGTCGCATCGAATATTGGCGCCGAGATCGAGCATCACCATCTCGCCGCGCATGGTCGGAATTTTCGAGGCGATGGCGGGGCGATAGATGCCGGGAAGGGTTCTAAGTGAAAACTTAGACATCGCCATCAGTGCGCCGGTATTGCCGGCGGAAACGACCCCCGACGCCAAGCCGTCGCGGACGGCATCGATGGCAAGCCGCATGCTGGTCTTGCTGCCTTTGCGCAACGCCTGGCTGGGCTTGGCGTCCGCGGAGACCACTTTGTCGGTATGACGAATGTCCCACGAGCCAGCGACGTCCGGCCCCAAATGCGGCCGAATACGTCGCTCGTCGCCATACAGCAAAAATCGAACGCCTGGACAGCGCGCTTGCGCGAGTCGCGCACCCTCAATCACCATTTCGGGCGCATTGTCGCCGCCCATCGCATCGAGCGAAATGGTGATTTGTTCTGTCATGAATTACGGGCCGGGCCGTTCTGCCAGCGGCTCAAAGACGATCGTCGATTTCAACGACCTCGCGATCGCCGTAGTGACCACACGCCCCGCAAATATGATGCGACAATTTCAACTCGCCGCAGTTTGAACATTCGACGGCTCCAGTCACGCGAAGGCTGTCATGCGATCGCCGCTGGTCGCGCCGGGATTTAGAGATTTTCTTTTTTGGTACTGCCATGTGTCCTAGCTCTCGCTCATAGAATCAGCGATCCAACACCTTAGAATAAATCCAGGGTCGTATCAGCCTTTTTCCTTTAAACCTTCCAGCACGGCGAACGGATTGATCTTGCCGCCGCTATTCATTTTCGCCACCAATGCCTCGGGCAATGCCGCATCGTCCAATCGCGGATATGGATCCAGAGCCAAGGCGACTTGCTCAACAACAACCGCCGCTGCGTCTATTCGGTTGTCGACCAGCAATTCCGGATCATCTTCCTCGTCAGGGTCGACGAGGACTTCTTTGGGACGCTGCGGTTCGCAGTCAGGCGTGGATGGCATGTAAACCAGTGCGAAGGATTCGTCAATATGAGCCTGAACCGGTTCCAGGCTCACAATGCAAGTTTGCGTGATTTCCGCGCAAATAGACGCTTGCAGCCGCACGGCTTTGCCGTCGCCCAGTCGTTCGATCCGGCCGGTGAAATCAAGCTGGTCGATTCCGGCGATGCCGAGATAATCCGACAGCGCCGAGCACTCCTCAGCGCCGGCCTGCCATTTAACGGACATCGCTTCGCGGCCGAGTTGATCCAGCGCGATGACAAATGTAAACGGCAGCGGCCGATCGTCGATATCCAAGGTCATGGCTGGCTCCCACTCCGAACACGGTGGCCAGGCTCGGCCGATCACGATAGGCCGCGCAACATAAGGAGAACACCTATAGAGGTCAACCGCTCTAGGGTCGCCGGGATCACGCCCAGAATACCGGTTCTAAGAGCGAGCCGGTCCTGAAAAAGCAATCAGGCCCTGCAATATATCCGACGATGTCGTGGTCTCCAGCGCCACCGTCTGGGCCATGACGTAGTCAGCCATGCGGCGCAAGATTTCGGGAACTGGGTCGCCACGGCCATAGACGTTGCGGCGTAGCGCATCAATCAAGGCCTCTTCACCGGCATCGGCGGCGTCCAAGGCGACTTCGTAGGCCAGCAATCGGCCGAAAAACGCCTTCGACAACCGATTGACCTTGTGCCCGATGCCAAAATCTCCGACCCCGGAAGCGCGCAAATTCTGGTCGATATCGGCAAATAGCACGTCATGCAGTTCCTGCGACGCCTCGCGCCCGCCATTGCCTGCCGCATTCAACCGGCGCATGACAAGAAACGTGTGCAAGGCGACCATGTCAAACCGACCCTCCAGCGTGTCAGGCACGGCGAATTCGGTGAAAAACAAAGGATTTCGCGCCTGTTCGCAGATCCCTAAATAGAGTCCGTGCACAACATCGCGGCGCTGACGCTTGGCCGCACGAGCGGCGATAATCCGTGCCAAAGCCATGACCGTGCCTTTGCTATTTGACAGCAGCGAGAAGGAATGGGATTTTGCGCCATGAGCGACAAGGATTCGACCGCTCCGGCCATGCAATGAAATGCCCCTGATTCCGTCGTTGCCCCCTACTAGCATGGCTTTGCACGACCGGCAACGTGGCGGCGTCTGGGGAACGGGCTTAATAGCAAACTGATGATAGCGATGAACCAGCATCCCACGATCTCAACCGGCTATCGCCCGCTGGCCGCTGCTCTAATCGCGGTCGGCCTGATGACATTGGCCGCCTGTTCCGGCAACTTGGAGACCAGCGGTTTCGTCCGCGACGAAAAATCCATCGAGCAAATCAAGGCCGGCATTCAATCCAAGGACGAGGTCACCGAGTTGTTGGGATCGCCTTCATCCATCGCGACGTTCACGGAGCGCGGCGAGACCTGGTATTATATTTCACAGAAAACCGAGCATCTCGCCTTCTTTGAACCGAAAGTCACCGACCAACAGGTGTTGGCCGTCAACTTTGACGACGACGGCTTCGTCGCCGCGATCCAAAACTACAATTTGGGCGATCGCAAGATCATCACTCCGGTCTCGCGCACGACACCGACACGCGGCCGGGAGCTTGGCTTCTTCGAGCAATTGTTCGGCAATATCGGGCGCTTCAACGGCCAGGCGCAGGCACAAGGCGCACCCGGCCGACGCCCCTGAAAACAACGGCCCGGATCAACAAAAAAACCCGTCGGACCGAGCGGTCCGACGGGTCTTTTTGTGCGATCGACGCGAAATCAGTGCGCCAACAACGATAACAACAGCAACGCAACGATGTTGGTGATCTTGATCATCGGGTTGACGGCCGGTCCGGCGGTATCCTTGTAGGGATCGCCAACCGTATCGCCGGTCACCGCGGCCATATGCGCCTCGGAGCCTTTGCCACCGTGATTGCCGTCTTCGATGTATTTCTTGGCATTGTCCCAAGCGCCGCCGCCGACGGTCATCGAAATGGCAACATAGAGCCCGGTCGCGATCACCCCCAAGAGCATGGCGCCGAGGGTGGCGAAAGCCTCCGACTTAGTGCCGATGCCATAGATAACGAAGTACACGACGATCGGTGCCAGCACCGGCAGCAGTGACGGCACGATCATTTCCTTGATGGCCGATCGCGTCAGCAAATCCACGGCGCGGGTATAATCCGGCTTGCCGGTGCCTTCCATGATACCCTCGACCTCACGGAACTGGCGCCGCACTTCCTCGACCACCGAGCCGGCGGCGCGGCCGACGGCGGTCATGCTCATGGCGCCAAACAGGAACGGCAACAGGCCGCCAAAGATGAGGCCGACCACCACGAATGGATTGCTCAAGGAGAAATCCACGGTAACCCCTTCGAAATACGGGAACTGGTCGGGATTGGCGACGAAGTATTTGAGGTCCTCGGTATAAGCGGCGAACAGCACCAGCGCGCCGAGGCCGGCCGAGCCGATAGCATAGCCTTTGGTCACCGCTTTGGTGGTGTTGCCAACCGCGTCGAGGGCATCCGTGGTTTTGCGCACCGATTCCTCAAGCTCCGCCATCTCCGCGATGCCGCCGGCATTGTCCGTGACCGGACCGTAGGCATCGAGCGCTACCACCATGCCGGCTAGCGCCAACATGGTCGTCACCGAAATGGCGATGCCGAACAGGCCGGCGATCTTGAAGGTAATGATAATACCGGCGCAAATTATGATCGCTGGCACGGCCGTCGATTCCATGCCGATCGCGATGCCCTGAATAATGTTGGTGGCGTGACCGGTGTTCGACGACTGCGCCACCGAGCGCACCGGCCGGTATTCGGTCGAGGTGTAGTATTCCGTGATCCAGACCAACAAGCCGGTGATGACCAAGCCGACGACACCGCAGTAAAACAGGCTGCTGCCCGAATAGCCGGTGTCGCCAATCGGCCCCCAGCCGATCACCGCATAGGTGACCGGCACCAGCACGATCGCCGAGAGCACGGCAGAGGCGATAAGGCCTTTGTAAAGTGCGCCCATGATGCTTTGGCTGGAGCCGAGCTTGACGAAATAGGTACCGATTACCGTGGTGATGATGCAGGCCGCACCGATGGCGAGCGGATAAAGCATCATGCTTTGCTGGAGAGCGGCGTCGGCGGCGAAAAAGATCGAAGCCAGCACCATGGTCGCGACCACGGTCACCGCATAGGTCTCGAACAAATCGGCTGCCATGCCGGCGCAATCACCGACATTGTCGCCGACATTATCGGCGATTACCGCGGGATTGCGCGGGTCGTCTTCCGGGATACCAGCTTCCACCTTGCCGACCAAATCAGCGCCGACATCGGCGCCCTTGGTGAAGATGCCGCCGCCGAGACGCGCGAAAATCGAAATTAGCGAGGCACCGAAACCGAGCGCCACAAGTGGATTGATCAGCTCACGCCCGCTCATGCCCATGCCGAGCAGCACGGCGTAATAAACCGACACGGCAAGCAAGGCCAGGCCAACCACCAGCATGCCGGTGATCGCGCCAGACTTAAACGCAATGTCCAAGGCATGTTGCAGGCCTTGGCGTGCGCCTTCGGTGGTGCGGACATTGGCGCGAACGGAAACGTTCATGCCGATATAGCCGGCCGCACCGGACAAGATGGAACCGATCAAGAAACCGACGGCTGATTCCCAACCGAGCAACAACCAACCGACAATACAAATCACAATACCGACGCCGCCAATGGTCAAGTATTGGCGATTGAGATAGGCGGACGCGCCTTCTTGGATGGCCGCGGCAATCTCTTGCATGCGTGGCGTGCCGGTCGGCGCAGACATCACTTGTTTCGTGGTATAGGCACCGTAAAGCAGCGCCAACACCCCGCAGGCGATGACCGGCCAGAGATACATCGTCATGATCGAAAACCTCTCATCATGTCCGGAAAACAGGGAATTTTCTGATGCCGGGACTCGTGCGACTCACCCCGCTTTGCATGAGCCCCAGCGGAAGTGCCGGCTATATGCCAGAACTCTACCCCGAACGCAACATGTCTCCGCACCGTTACAGGAACCGAAATCCTGCGCGAAGCCCTTTGAATTCGGGTGCTTAGAGTAGAGCTTGTGCATCAGGAATCGACGGGTTGATATCTGTTTTAGATCTCGTAGGCTTGCGTCAGGAGAATGGCGCGCACGTTGGCTCTGCCCAGGATCGCTTCCGCCCGCGCCTTCAGCCGCCGTTTGATGCTCACCAAATCGATGACCCGCGCGCCCTCGTCACGTCGCAATGACCCGCCGTTCAGGTCTTTCAGGAATGCGTCTTTGAACAAGGTAAGGCGCTGATAGGCTTTGCGGCGCGTCTGCTCGTCATTGACTTGTATGCTCACGCGCAAACGAATGGTCGACACAATGCGCGACTTGCCATATTGCGGTACAGCGATTTCGTTCAAGTCGACATAGACCGGCGGCCGCTCTGGTTCTGCTTCAGCGACATCCAGTTCGCCGTCGTGGAGCAGAAAAAAATAGCCGGCGGCGCCGCCGCCACCCAGCAACACCAACAGCCCGACGACGATGATGATCAGCTTCATCCTAGATCCGCCTTGAATTCGATCGGACCAAAATGCCACCAAGAAGCTTAATGAATTCCTTACCTGGAAATCATCGTTACCGATGTCGCCAGCCCGGCCGATCGACGGTGATCGGCTGGCCCGCGTCGTCCAAAACACGCACGCCGCCGCCTTCGACCATTCGGCCGATTTCGGTGACCGTTAGCCCTACGTCTTGGGCGCAATCCAGAATTTCCTGGCGCCGGCTGTCCGCGGCCGTGAACAGCAATTCATAATCATCGCCGCCGGTGAGTGCCAAGGCCGCGTCGGCACCCAGTACCGCCAGGGCTCGGCGTCCGGCCGGCGACAAGGGTAAGGCGCCTAGCTTGATCTCCGCGCCGCAGCCCGATCGCCGGACAATATGGCCGAGATCCTGGGCGACGCCGTCGGACACGTCCAGGGCGCTGTGTATGCGCTGGCGGAGCGCCACACCGAGGTCGATGCGTGGCGACGGCAATCTGTAACGATCGACTAAGAATTCCCGGTCGGCAGAAGCGAGCGGCGCGATGTCGCCGGTTAACGCCCGCAATCCCAGCGCTGCGTCGCCAACCGTGCCGGAAACAAAAATGCAATCGCCGGGACGCGCCTGGTCGCGGCGGAGCGCCTGGCCTGCGGGCACGCTGCCGAACGCCGTCAGGGAAAGTGTCAACGGTCCAGCGGTGGCGACCGTATCACCACCCAGCAACCCACAGCCGTACAAGGCCTGATCGCGCGCCAGGCCGGACGCGAAGGCACCGATCCAATCATCGGCCGTGTCACGCGGCCAGGCCGCGACCAAGAGGTAGCCGATCGGTTGCGCGCCCATGGCCGCCAAATCCGACAAATTGACCCGCAACAATTTCCGAGCCACGTCTTGCGGCGGATCGTCGGCCAAAAAATGGACACCCGCCACCATGGCATCGGCCGTCACCACGCCGCTGTGGCCCGGCGGCAGGTCGAGCAAGGCAGCGTCGTCGCCGAGCCCCAAGGCGCCGGGCTGTCCTTTTGCCAGTGGCGCAAAGAAATCGTCGATCAAGCCGAACTCGTCACGCCGATCATCGGCCATGACGTTACACTTTCATTTCGCCGGACCGTTCAAGCCGACCAACGGCATCCAGTACGCCGTTCACAAAGCCCGGCTCCGGGCCGGAGAAAAACGCATGCGCAATGTCGACATATTCGTTGACGATGACACGCGCCGGCACGTCCAAGCGCACCAACAGTTCGTATGCCGCCGCGCGCAGGATCGCGCGCATGATAAGCTCCAGGCGCTCGAGCGGCCGCCGCTCGGTCAGCGCGTCGCTGAGCCGGGCGTCGATATCGGCTTGGCGCTCGACCGCACCACTGACGATATCGGCGAACAGCGTCTGGTCCGGTTCCAATAGATGCTCGCCGTCGATTTCGCGGCCGAGCCGATGGCGGGTGAACTCGATGATCACGGTCTCGGCCGCGGCGCCGCTTTGGTCCATCTGATAAAGTGCCTGCACCGCATGCAGACGGGCGGCACTTCGGCTTGCATGGTTCGATCCGTCCAGTTGCTCCGGCGGCTCGGCATTCATCGCGGATAGAACCCGAACTGCTGTTTCACTTTGATCATCTCCAGGGCTGCCGACGCGGCACCACCGCCTTTGTTCATCTGGTCGACGGACGCCCGCGCCCACGCCTGATCCCGGTTTTCGACGGTCAGGATGCCATTGCCGACGGCAATCGAGAAATTCAGCGCCAGATCCATGAGCCCGCGGGCACTCTCGCCGGAGACCAACTCATAATGGGTGGTCTCGCCGCGGATGACGCAGCCGAGCGCGACGTAGCCGTCATAGCGCCGCCGCCCGCCGACTAATTCCATGGCTTTGAGCGCGAACCGTATGGCGGCGGGGATTTCCAGCGCGCCCGGCACGTTGATCAGGTCATAGGTGCCGTTGGCCTGGTCAATCGCTTGGGTCGCACCCTTTTTCATTTCCGCAGCCAAATCCTGGTAAAAGTCGGCGGTAACGATGAGGAGATGCGGTGCGTCCATGCTTGTGTCACCTTATGCTCTGGTCGGCCGATCAATCCAACGGCGGTATGGGCCGCTGCTCGGTAATGGTCAAGCCATAGCCTTGGCGGCCGACGATGGTGCGGCTGGAATTGGAAAGCAAGATCAAGTCTTTGACACCTATATCCAGCAGGATCTGGGCGCCGATGCCATAATCTTTGAGTTCACTGCCGGCTTCGACCGGGTGACCAAGCTTGCGGCGGATCCGATCGGACAAATTGGTGGCTCGCGGCTCGCGGATCAGCACTACGATGCCGCGGCCTTCTTCGGCGATGACTTGCATCGCCGACTTCAGCAGGTTCGCCGGATTGTCGCCATCGCCCAACACGTCGTTCAAGATATTGAGGGCGTGCATCCGCACCAGAACCGGTTCGGCAGTGGTAACGTCGCCCTTGATCAGCGCGACATGCTCGGAATATTCCAACTTGTTGCGATAGAGATAGAGTTTGAAATCACCGCCATGGTGACTTTGGAACTCGGTTTCCAAGGTCCGCTCGATCAAATTGTCGAAGTGCCGGCGATAGGCGATCAGGTCGGCGATCGTAGCGATTTTGATGCCGTGAAACTGCGCAAACTTGATGAGGTCGGGCATCCGCGCCATGGTGCCGTCGTCATTCATGATTTCGCAAATCACGCCGGCCGGCTGCATGCCGGCCAAGCGGGCAATATCGATCGACGCCTCGGTATGGCCGGCGCGGCGCAAAACGCCGCCGTCTCGCGCGACCAAGGGAAAGATGTGGCCGGGCGTGGCGATATCGGCGGCGCCTTTCTCGCTGTCGATGGCAACTTGAACGGTCCGGGCCCGGTCATAGGCGGAAATGCCGGTGCTGATCCCTTCGCGCGCTTCGATCGATACGGTGAAGGCAGTCTCGTGGCGCGACTGATTGTCTTGGGTCATCATGCGCAGGCCGAGCCCCTGGACGCGCTCCTCGGTCAACGACAGACAAATGAGCCCGCGCCCGTGCTTGGCCATGAAATTGATCGTCTCGGGCGAGGCCAGCTGCGCCGGGATGACTAAGTCGCCTTCGTTTTCCCGTTCTTCGTCATCGACAAGAATGATCAGCTTGCCGTTGCGGGCATCCTCGATGACCTCGTCGATATTCGATAGATAGCTCCGATCGGTCATCCGCCTTGGCCCTCCCGCAAGCGCGCCACATAGCGGGCGAGCACGTCGATTTCCATGTTGACGCGTTCGCCGACGGCAGCCGTGCCGAACGTCGTTCGCTCTTGAGTGTGGGGAATGATGTTGATCCCGAAGCGATTGCCGTCAACCCCATTGACCGTGAGCGACGCCCCATTCAAGGCAACCGATCCTTTCGGCGCCACGAACAGCGCCAAGGCTTCCGGCAGTTCGAATTCAATGCGCACGGAATCGCCCTCGGCGCGAAGGTCGACGATCGTAGCCACGCCGTCGACGTGGCCGGAGACGATGTGCCCGCCCAATTCATCGCCGACCCGCAAGGATCGCTCTAAATTCACCGGCGTACCGACTTGCCAGTCGCTTAGACAAGAACAGCTCAGCGTTTCCGCCGAAACGTCGACGGCAAACCAATCCGCACCTTTGTCGACCGCCGTCAGGCAGACGCCATGGCAGGCAATCGAAGCGCCCATGTCGATGTTGCCGGTGTCGTAGTGGGTCGCGATCTGCAGGCGGACGTCACCACGCCGCTCAATCGCGCGAATTTCCCCGATATCGGTAATGATGCCTGTAAACATAGATGCATTAATAGGCGGGACCGGCCGCGGTTTCCAGGGGGTCGTGACAAAGAACTTGTTCCGCGCACCGTGGCGGCGCGGATCTCGACAGGGGCGCCGATCGGTTATTCAGGTTTCTTGGCGCCGGTTCGCTCGACGATCAGGCCGTAATGTTCGGTGCGGCGGTGCTTGGCGAAGTTGAAGACCGTGTCCCTGATGTGATCGCCGAGGCCCATGTCGCAATTGTGGATGATGACTTCGTCGTCCTCTGACACCGCCTGGGCAACGATTTCTCCGGTCGGCGCGACGATACAGGAGCCGCCGTACAGGCCAAAGCCGTCCTCGGCGCCGGCTTTCGCCGTGGCAACGATCCACATGCCGTTCTGGTAGGCCGCCGACTGCAGCGAAATGCGATGGTGGAACATGCGCAGATGCACGGGTTCGTCATGGTAGATGTTGGTGGTCGGCGTGTTGTAGCCAAGCACCACCATATCGGCGCCTTGCAGTCCCATGACCCGAAAGGTCTCGGGCCAGCGGCGGTCATTGCAGATGCACATGCCCAATACGCTGTCGAAGCAGCGCCAGACCGGGAACCCCAAGTCACCGACTTCGAAATATTTCTTCTCGAGATGTTGGAACGGCACGTTGGGCCGGTGATCGGCATGACCCGGCAAATGAATTTTCCGGTACTTGCCGATGATCTTCGCGTCCGGGCCGACCAAAATTGCGGTATTGAACCGCCGTTCGACACCGTCGACCTCGGTCAATTCCGCGTAGCCAAGATGAAAGCCGACACCGAGCCTCGCCGCCTCGTCGAACAGCGGCTGGACAGCCTCATTGGGCATCGACGATTCAAAGAACCGATCGCTGTCCGCCAAATCATCATACCAATAGCGCGGGAAGAACGTCGTCAACGCGAGTTCTGTAAACACTACAAGCTTGGCGCCGCCGGCATGCGCTTCCTGCAGCATCGCCACCAGCCGTTTGACGACGCGGTCGCGGTCGTCCGCCAAATGGATGGGGCCCATCTGTGCCGCCGCGACCCGCAAATGACGCTCCATGATGCGCTCCTTGTCCGTTAATTCGTCCGTTGCCAAATTTCCAGGATGTCGCCATCCAATTGTTCAATGCCCAGGCGTTGGAACCGCGGCGCCTGGTTCAGCGTCTTGAGCCCAAAGCCATCCACCGCCGGCCGGCCGTCGCCGCCGATCACCATGCCGGCGCGAAAACAATAGACCTTGTCGATCAGCCCTGCAGCCATCAATGACGCCGATAGGTTGGCGCCGCCTTCGACCAGCAGCCGGGTCACGCCGCGCCGACCGAGTGCTGCCATGACCGCGCTCGGGTCCGGTCGCCCGTCGCCGCCGGCATCGACCTCGATCACGTCGACGCCAGCCGTCGTCAAGGCCTGGCGGCGGTCCGCATCGGCGCCCTTGGCGGTAACCACCCAACTCGGTTGGGCGCGGGCGCCGGCCACCAATCGGCTCGCGGTCGGCAGCCGCAAACGGCTATCAACAACCACACGCACCGGCGACCGGTCCTCGAGGCCAGGCAGCCGAACGTTAAGCGATGGGTCATCGGCTAACGCCGTTTCAACGCCAACCATGATCGCATCATATGTGGCGCGCAGAAGATGGCCGCGGGCGCGCGAGCGGTCGTTGGTAATCCACTGGCTTTCACCCGCCGCCGTGGCGATGCGGCCATCCAAACTGGTGGCGGTCTTCAACGCCACCATGGGCCGCCCCGTGCCAAGGCGCATAAGGAATCCGGCGTTGACCCGTTTCGCAGTCTCGGCGCCGACGTTGTGTATCACGTCGATGCCAGCCGCCCGAAGCCTGTCGTGCCCGTTGCCGCTGACGCGCGGGTCGGGATCCTCCATCGCCGAAACGACGCGGCCGACACCAGCGGCAATCAAGGCCTCGGCGCAAGGCGGCGTCCGGCCGCTATGCGAACAGGGTTCTAGCGTGACATAGGCGTCGGCGCCCTTCGCGGCATCGCCGGCACGCGCCAGAGCCTCGGTTTCAGCATGCGGCCGGCCACCCGGTTGGGTCCAGCCGCGCCCGACCACACGATAATCCCGGACGAGCACGCAGCCGACCGCCGGGTTTGGCCAAACCCGCCCGAGGCCGCGCCGCGCCAACGACAACGCGATTGCCATGTAGTGATCGTCGGACGATTCAGTCGCCTGTTTCAACACCAAACTGCTGGCCCACGAAGTCCTCGAAATCACGCGCTTCCCGGAAATTCTTGTAGACCGAAGCAAAGCGCACATAGGCCACCGGATCCAGGTTGGCGAGGGCTTGCATGACCACCTCGCCAATCGCTTTGGACGGTATTTCCGATTCGCCCGAGCTTTCCAATTGGCGGACGATGCCGTTCAACATGCGCTCGACCCGCGCCGGATCGACGTTACGCTTCCTGATCGCGATCATGACGGATCGTTCAAGCTTATCGCGATCAAACGGCGATCGTGAGCCGCTCTTCTTGACGACCGTCAGTTCACGCAATTGAATGCGTTCGAACGTCGTGAAGCGGGCGCCGCAGCCGGAGCAGTAGCGCCGCCGTCGAATCGCCGTGTTGTCCTCGGTCGGCCGAGAATCCTTAACTTGCGTGTCGTCATTCGTGCAGAACGGACAGCGCATACCCCCTCCCCTGTATCTGGCGGATTAATGGCCCGCCGGATAAACCGGAAACCGCCGGCATAATTCCAGCACTTGATCCCGGGTCGATTTTTCCACGTCTTCATTGCCGTCCGGGTTCGCGGCATGCGCGTCCAGGACATCGGCGATCAAAAGGCCGACCTTGCGGAATTCCGCCTGACCGAATCCGCGCGACGTCGCTGCCGGCGTTCCAAGCCGCACACCGGACGTCACCATTGGTTTTTCCGGGTCGAAAGGAATGCCGTTCTTATTACAGGTTATATGGGAACGCTCCAAAACCTGTTCGGCGATATTGCCGGTGAGGCCCTTCGGGCGCAAGTCGACTAACATGAGATGCGTATCGGTCCCGCCCGACACGATGTCGAAACCGCGTTCGATTAACGTCGCCGAAAGCATCTGGGCATTGTCGACCACATCGCGCGCATAGTGCGTGAACTCCGGCCGCAAGGCTTCTCCAAAGGCCACGGCCTTGGCCGCGATTACATGCATCAACGGCCCGCCTTGCAGGCCCGGGAATACGGCGGAATTGATCTTCTTGGCGATCGCCGGATCGTTGCAAAGGACCATTCCGCCACGCGGCCCGCGCAGGGTCTTGTGGGTGGTGGTCGTCACCACATCGGCGAACTCAACGGGATTCGGATGCACGCCACCCGCCACCAGTCCGGCGAAGTGGGCCATGTCGACCATGAAATAAGCACCGACCGAGTCGGCAACTTCACCGAAGCCGGCAAAATCGATGATCCGTGGATAGGCCGAACCGCCGGCAATGATCAATTTCGGCCGGTGCTCTTTTGCCAGCCGCGCGACCTCGTCCATGTCGATCAAATTATCGTCGCGGCCGACGCCGTACGACACCGCCTTGAACCACTTGCCCGACATGTTGGGCTTGGCGCCGTGGGTCAGGTGACCGCCGGCGGCGAGCCCGAGCCCGAGAAAGCAATCGCCAGGCTGCAACAGCGCCATGAACGCTGCTTGGTTTGCCTGGGCTCCGGAATGCGGCTGCACATTGGCGTGGGCGGAGCCGAACAATTCCATCGCACGAGCAATCGCCAGATCCTCGGCGACGTCGACGTGCCGGCAACCGCCGTAGTAGCGCCGGCCGGGATAGCCTTCGGCGTATTTGTTGGTGAGCACCGATCCTTGGGCCTGCAACACCGCCGTTGAGACAATGTTCTCCGAGGCGATCAGTTCGATTTCGTCGCGCTGTCGGTTCAATTCGCCTTCAATGGCGGCAAACACCGCCGGATCGCCGTCCTCGAGGTTCGAGGAAAACAGTGTCCCGTTCGGGACGGCCATGGCCTGACTTCCGCTACGTGACATGGTCCGGCTACTCCTTTGTGCCTGTGCAAGTTGGCGAATGCCGCAACTTTGCGACCCGCGCATCGTGACGACCGCCACCGAACGGCGTCGTCCGAAAAGCGGTCAAACAATCCTTGGCGGTATCGACATCGAGGATCCGGGCGCCGAGCGCCAGGATATTTGCGTCATTGTGCTCACGGCCCAGACGCGCGGTCTCCGCGTCATGGCAAAGCGCCGCGCGCGCGCCGGGATACCGGTTGGCGGCAATGCTGATGCCGATGCCGGTGCCGCAAACCGCGACACCCCAACCGGCTCGGCCCTCTTCGATCGCACAGGCTATGGCCTGGCCAAAGTCCGGATAATCGACCGAATCGACGCTATGGGTTCCCAAGTCAATCACACAATAACCTTCAGCTTCGAGTTCGGCCTTCAAGATGGTCTTCAACTCGAATCCTGCATGGTCGGCGGCGACAGCCACACTCTCACTGTGTACAGCACCGCTCATCAAATTTTCCAATGCGGTTAGCCAGAGGATAAGGCGCCGCTTAATACCATATGTCGCGGATCGTTGCCAATGGCATACCAGACATATGTTGCAAAGTGGTTACCCGTTGCCAAGGCCAGTGATCGCCAACGAAACAACCGGGCATTGCCAAGAACCTAATGAATAGAAACTCGTGACGCCGTAATGAATTCGAATCCTTGAGATAATTGTTTGACAATTTCGGTTGTACATGCCAGATGTTGCCGAACTAAAAATAAGTAATAGTATGGTTATACAATAAGGGGCCCAACACTATGACCAACCAGCGGCGCAATGACACAACTGGCGAAGAAATGCTCCAAATCACGTCGCGAATTGTCTCGGCTTATGTTGGCAACAACAGCGTGCCTTCCCATCAAATTCGAGACCTGATACAGACGGTGCACAAGTCCCTCAACGGCCTGACCGCGGAAGCATCCGGCGTTGCCGCGACCAAAGAAAAACCCGCGGTTCCCATCAAAAAATCGATTACGCCGGATTACATCATCTGCCTGGAAGACGGCAAGAAATTGAAGATGCTAAAGCGCTATCTGCGATCAAACTACAATCTTTCACCCGACGACTACAAAGCCAAATGGAGCTTGCCGGGCGATTACCCCATGGTCGCACCGAATTACGCCAAACGCCGTTCGGAGTTCGCCAAACAAATCGGTTTGGGCCGAAAAGGCCGCGGCGCCAAGGGCTAGATTAGGCTTCGACCATCGCGGTCAGACCCAATGGCCCCTGCGTCGCCGTGTAGCGCTCGGTTTGTCTGCGTCCCTTGCCAGTACGTATTTGAGTTTGCGAACGGCGTTGCGTTTTAGCTCTGTTCGCCCGGCGGTCACCGGACCGACAATCGATACCTCGGTCAACGTCACCGGGTCGACGGCGGACACCTTCACCGACTGACCGACTACGTGATACTCGATAAGGAACTCCGCTTCACCTGGTTTGATCATTGTCCTCGATCGCTCGCCCGCTGGCTCCGGTCCGGATGCGCCTGTTGCCGCCCCTCTACTTTAGGTCTAAAAACCTCGAACAGTAAGGTTCATACTGGGAAAAGGCTGGCCAAAAACCGGCTTGCCGGCGCCCAGGGTGCAATTACGGGAGATACGCTATGAGCGCGCCAGAGACCGAAAACAAAGGCCGGACGTCGGACCGCCGCGCCGCATTTGATTGGCAGGATCCGTTTCGCCTGGACGCGGATCTGAGCGAAGAAGAACGCTTGGTCCGCGATAGTGCGCGCGACTACTGCCAAGACAAACTCATGCCGCGGGTCATGAGCGCCTTCCGCGACGAGCGCACCGACCGGGAGATCTTCAACGAAATGGGCGCATTGGGTCTGCTTGGCCCCACCATCGACGGTTACGGCTGCGCCGGCGCGAATTATGTGACCTATGGCGTTGTGGCGCGCGAGGTGGAGCGGGTGGATTCGGGCTACCGCTCGATGATGAGTGTGCAGTCCTCGCTGGTTATGCACCCGATCCATGCCTATGGCACGGAGGAACAACGCCAAAAATACCTACCGAAATTGGCGACCGGCGAGTGGGTTGGCTGCTTTGGGTTGACCGAGCCGGATCACGGATCCGACCCGGGCGGCATGCGAACCCGCGCCGTCGCGACCGATGGCGGCTGGCATCTGACCGGCACGAAGATGTGGATCACCAATGCGCCGTTCGCCGATGTGTTCGTGGTCTGGGCCAAGACCGAGGACGCGGTCATCCGCGGCTTTGTGCTGGAACGCGGCATGGCCGGCCTGTCGTCGCCGAAGATCGACGGCAAGTTATCGTTGCGCGCCTCGACCACCGGCGAAATCGTCATGGACAATGTGTTTGTGCCGACGGAAAACCTGCTGCCAAACGTCAAGGGATTGAAGGGGCCGTTCGGCTGCCTGAACAACGCCCGTTACGGCATCGCCTGGGGCGCCCTTGGTGCCGCCGAGTTCTGTTGGCACGCGGCGCGGCAATATACCCTCGACCGCAAGCAATTCAACCGGCCGCTGGCGGCCAACCAACTGATCCAAAAAAAGCTTGCCGATATGCAGACGGAAATCGCGATCGGCCTGCAAAGCTGTCTCGCGGTCGGCCGATTGAAAGACCAGGGCCGCGCCGCACCGGAGGCGATCAGCCTGATCAAACGCAATTCTTGTGGCAAGGCCTTGGACATTGCCCGGGTCGCCCGCGACATGCATGGCGCCAATGGCATTCACGAAGAATTCCACGTCATGCGCCATGTCATGAACCTGGAAACGGTGAATACCTACGAAGGCACCCACGACGTGCATGCCTTGATTCTGGGCCGCGCACAGACCGGGCTGCAGGCGTTTTCCGGCTAAGGTCACTCTGTAAAAAAGGCGACGCGCACGGTTTCCCAGCAGGCTTCGCTGCCGGCGGCAATGAACGGCACCGCAAGCGCGTGGTCGGTCGCCCGGTACGGCGAGCCGTCAATTCGCCTTAAGTGGCCGCCGGCCTCTTCGACCAGCAACAGGCCTGGCAAATGATCCCAGGCGTAACCGCGATGATAAATCGAAAACGTAATGCGGCCATGCAGCATGGCGAGGTACTCGAAACCGGCGCAGTGCAGCACCAGGACCGAGGCGAGCTTGCCGCTGGCCCGCGCCAAAGTCGCGGCCAAATCGCGGTCGCCGAAACGGGTATGGACGACTCCGGTCATGCGGGCCAAATCGGTTGGCGGATCGAACCGGATTCGCTTGTCGTCGAGATAGCTGCCGCCGCCCGCCTGAGCCCGTGCCATGCGGTCATGCACGGGGTCGTAAATCCATGACGCGACCGGCCGGCCACCGATCAAACACGCCACCATCACCGCGAAGATCGGTAGGCCGCCGGCAAAGTTGAGCGTGCCGTCCAAGGGATCGATGACCCAGACCGGCCCGTCCTCGGCCAAGGCACGAAGACCGCCGGCATCGCGGTCGACGGCCTCCTCGCCAACCACCAGACTGCCCGGCAGCAACGCGCTCAAGCGCTCAGTCAACGCCGCCTCCGCGCGCTCATCGGCAATGGTGACGACATCGCCGACGGTTTTCTCGGAAATCTCGGGATCGCTCAAATTGTTGAACCGCGGCAGAATTTCGGATCGCGCAACGTCCCGGATGATGTCGGGCACGACGCTGTCTATGAGTGAATCGGGAAGGACCATGAAACGTTGCTTAGCACGTCGAACGGTCGGCGTCATCGTGACCAAAAAGTAAAAGGGCCGCGCCTTTGGCGCGGCCCTGAATTCCGCAATGGTCTCGCGGTAAAGGACGACGGCTCCGGTCCGGCCCAAGGGCGAACCGGAACCTGTCGGGCATGTGTTTACATGCCCATACCACCCATGCCGCCCATGCCACCCATATCGGGCATGGCCGGCGCGCCATCCTTTTTCTCCGGCTTCTCAGCGATCATGGCTTCGGTCGTGATCAGCAGGCCGGCGACCGAGGCCGCATCCTGCAGCGCGGTACGCACGACTTTGGTCGGGTCGATGATACCGGCTTTGATCAAATTGCCATATTTTTCTGCCTGTGCGTCGAAGCCAAAGTTAGCATCGTTCTTTTCAAGCAATTTTCCAGCAACCACGGCGCCGTCGACACCGGCGTTTTCGGCAATCTGGCGAACCGGATATTGCAGCGCACGGCGAACAATTTCGACGCCGACTTGTTGGTCGCTGTTATCCAGCTTGAGCTTCTTGAGGGCGATGGTCGCGTAGAGCAGCGCCGATCCGCCACCCGGGACGATGCCTTCCTCGACCGCGGCGCGGGTAGAATGCAACGCGTCTTCGACACGATCCTTCTTTTCCTTCACCTCGACTTCGGTCGCACCGCCGACACGCACCACGGCAACACCGCCGGCGAGCTTTGCCAAACGCTCTTGCAGCTTTTCGCGGTCGTAATCCGACGTCGTCTCTTCGACTTGGGCGCGGATTTGATTGCACCGGCCGGCAATGTCTTTTTTCTTGCCGGAGCCGTCGACGATCGTGGTCTCTTCCTTGCTGATGGCGACGTTCTTGGCGCTGCCCAGCATGTCGAGAGCCACGTTCTCCAGCTTGATGCCGAGGTCTTCGGAAATGACCTGGCCGCCGGTCAGGATAGCAATGTCTTCCAGCATCGCCTTGCGGCGATCGCCAAAGCCCGGCGCTTTCACGGCCGCAACCTTGAGGCCGCCGCGCAGCTTGTTGACCACCAGGGTAGCCAGCGCTTCGCCTTCAACGTCCTCGGCAATGATCAGCAACGGACGGCTGCTCTGCACGACGGCCTCGAGAACCGGCAGCATAGCCTGCAGGTTGCCGAGCTTTTTTTCGTGCAACAGAATGTAAGGGTTCTCCAACTCGACGCTCATTTTGTCGGCGTTGGTGATGAAATACGGCGACAGATAACCGCGATCGAACTGCATGCCTTCGACGACATCGAGCTCGGTGTCGAGGCCCTTCGCTTCTTCCACGGTGATCACGCCTTCTTTGCCGACTTTCTGCATGGCGTCGGCAATGATGTTACCGATCTCGGCTTCACCGTTGGCGGAAATCGTCCCGACCTGAGCGATTTGATCGGAAGAGGTAACGGCCTTGGAGCGTTTCTGAATGTCGGCGACGACGGATTCCACCGCGGCCTCGATGCCGCGCTTCAGATCCATTGGGTTCATGCCGGCAGCGACGGATTTGCAGCCCTCGCGCACGATCGCCTGAGCCAAAACCGTCGCGGTCGTGGTGCCGTCACCGGCTTCGTCGTTGGTCTTTGATGCGACTTCGCGCACCATTTGGGCGCCCATGTTCTCGAATTTGTCGACCAGCTCGATTTCCTTGGCCACGGTGACGCCGTCCTTGGTAATGCGCGGCGCGCCGAAGGCTTTATCGAGAACGACATTACGACCCTTCGGGCCGAGCGTAATCTTGACCGCATTGGCCAAGACATCGACGCCGCGCAACATGCGGTCGCGCGCGTCAGATTCGAATTTTACTTCCTTAGCAGGCATGTTTTCCTACTCCTTCAATTTCCTTGGATCGAGATAAAACGGCTTGAATGCTGCGCGTTTTAGCCTTCGATCACACCCATGATGTCGGACTCCTTCATGATCAACAGCTCGTCGCCGCCGATCTTGACCTCTGTACCCGACCACTTACCGAACAAAATCCGGTCTCCAGCGCCAACATCCATGGCCGTCACTTCGCCATTTTCGTTGCGGGCACCGGGGCCGACGGCGATGATCTCGCCCTCTGAAGGCTTTTCCTGGGCGGTGTCCGGAATGATGATGCCGCCACTGGTTTTTTCTTCGCCGTCGATGCGCCGCACCAGAACGCGGTCATGGAGCGGACGGAGATTCGTCATGAGGATCCTCCCTCTGAGGTTGAAATTTCAAAATGTGCCGGAGATCTCGATCTTCTGGCAAGTTTTGTTAGCACTCGACGTAAGTGAGTGCTAACCGACTGTTGGCTCATTTAGTTGTCCGGCGCAAAACTGTCAAGCGATCGTGATGGAGAAATTTCGAGCGTCTGGCAGCAGTCATGAGTGCCCGCTGCTAATCCGTTGGAAATGCACCATTTTTTCATTGCCAACGCGACCCGGGATCGGCACCATCGAGTGGGTTCGTAGCGAACGTGTCGGAGGAGGCCCATATGAGCGGATTGCATGAACGTCTGCGCGGCTATCGCCTAACCACCGCGGAGATCACCTATTACTTGCCCGACCACCCCGACCTCTTGCAAATCTATGTCTGGCAACTGATGGACCGGATACCCGATTATCCGCGCTTGAAAGCGTTTCTCGATTATTGGCACCAGCATTTGGACGCACCGTTGCATTCGGTCCGGCTGGCCTCATCGGACACCATCGAACCCGCCCGGTTTCGCCATGCGGAAGGCTCGTTCTTGCTTCACTAATTGGCCGATTGCTGCCGCAGTTTTTCGAGACGGCCGACATTGGCCGCATCCAGGCCGACGCGGATATGCACCGCCGCCCCGTCGTCTTCGCGTGTCACCACCGTGCCGTGGCGATAGAGCCAAGCCAAGACGGCGCCATCCGCCACTGCGTCCAGCGTCAGATCCATGACCAGTTGGGAGGCGTTGAGACGCGCCTCAATAAGCCCAAACAGCGCCGATAGCCCTTCGCCGGTGGTCGCGGAAACGGCGACACGGTCATCGTCACGAGACACCAGGTCCGCAATCACTTCCCGCCCCGCCTGATCCAGAAGATCGATTTTGTTGAACACCTCAATGGTCGGCTTGTCGTGCCGGTCGATGCCAAGTTCATCCAACACCGCGGCGACGTCCGTCGCCTGGGCTTGAGAATCCTCGTGGGCCGCGTCGCGCACATGAACGATCAGATCGGCTTCCAACACTTCTTCCAATGTCGCCAGGAAGGCGGCAATCAGCGTGGTCGGTAAATCCGAAATGAAGCCGACCGTGTCCGACAGAATAATCCGCCCGCCCGTTGCCAACGGAACCGCCCGCATGGTCGGGTCCAGCGTCGCAAACAACAGATCCTCCGCCAGAACCTCCGCCCTGGTGGCGCGGTTGAACAACGTCGACTTGCCGGCGTTCGTGTAACCGACTAAGGCGACGATCGGAAACGGTACTTTGCGGCGGCTCTTGCGGTGCAATTGCCGCGTCCGGGTTACTGTCGTCAGTTCCTTTTTGAGCTTAGCGATGCGCTCGTCGATCAAGCGGCGATCGATTTCGATCTGCCGCTCACCCGGTCCGCCCATGAAGCCGGCACCGCCGCGCTGGCGTTCCAAATGCGTCCAAGACCGTACGAGACGGCTGCGTTGATACGTCAGATGCGCCAAATCGACCTGTAGGCGGCCTTCGCGCGTGCGGGCGCGCGCCCCGAAAATCTCCAAAATCAAGCCTGTTCGATCGATCACCTTAGCGCGCAAAGCGCGTTCGAGATTGCGCTGCTGCACTGGACTAAGGGGATTGTCGATGACCACCAAATCGATCTCGGACTCTTCGATGCGCTCGGCCAAGGCGTCAAGCTTGCCGGGGCCGAGCAAGGTCGCCGGCCGCATGTCGCGCAAAGCCACCAACTCGGTCCAAACAACCGTCAGCCCGATCGCCTGAGCGAGGCTGGCGGCTTCTTGCAACCGCGCTTCCGGTGCGCGCTGCCAGCTCGCGCGATTGCTGGCGTGGCTGGCGAGCAGCACCAGCGCCCGCGCCACCGGCGTTTCATCCGCGCCGTTGAAGAGATGAATGGTCTTGTTTTTACCGTTGATCAAATTGGCCAATTCCGCCGTTCGGAATCTGACTCAGGATTCCGCTGGAGCAGCCGGCGCAGCCGGTGCGGCCGGTGCAGCCGGTGCCGATTCACGCTGCTGGGTCGGATCGAACAATTGAATGGGCCCGGCCGGCATCACGGTAGAAATAGCATGCTTATAAACCAGTTGAACATGGTGATCACGACGCAATAATACGCAAAAATTGTCAAACCAACTTATGATACCCTGCAGTTTCACGCCATTGACCAAAAATACGGTTACCGGTGTTTTGTTCTTGCGGACATGATTCAGAAACACGTCCTGCACATTTTGTGGCTTTTCTCCGGCCATCTGATAATTCCTTTTAGTTGTTTTTTCAGGGTTTTATCGACCATTCTTGCAGGTTGCTCTGAGGTTCCCAAACGGAGTCACGCCTTCTCCGCGTCGTCACGCCACGGCAATCACAGATATAGGAACCACTGGATCAATGAACAAGATGGCACAAATTGCCGCAGCTGGCAAAGCAGATCACAGTCGCCACGCCGTGCCGTACAAGCTTAAGGTGGCCACCGGCGGCGTCGGTCAATCAAGCCGTGGCCGCCGCATCGCGGCTCGTGCCGCCCATATATTCCTCGTAAATTTCACGCAGGCGCACAGTCCGGGAACCGGGACGACCATTGCCGATCACCGCTTCATCCACTTGCACCACGGGCATCACATAAGAAGATGAACTGGTAATAAAAACCTCACGGGCGGTCTTAAGCTCCGCCACGTCGAATGCGCGCTCGACCAAAGTCAGACCCTCGTCGGCAACGAGCTGCTGTAGTGCCAGCCGCGTAACGCCGTTCAAAATTTCGTTGCTCGCAGGACGGGTGATCAAATTGCCCTCTTGATCGATGATCCAGGCGTTAGTCGAGCTCCCCTCCGTAACCATTCCGTCTTTGTCGACCAATAGGGCTTCGAAACTGCCGGCTTCCCGGGCAGCTTGCTTGGCCAGGCAATTGGGCAACAAGGCAATGGTTTTGATATCGCAGCGCGCCCAGCGGATGTCCGGCATGGTCGTAACCGCCACGCCGTTCTCGACTTGCGCCTGGTGGCGGTCATGGGACAGTGACTTGGCCGTCATGACCGTGCCGGGCCGGGTCGGGCGGATTGGAAAGGCATGGTCGCGGGGCGCCACACCGCGGCTGATTTGCATATAGAGTGTGCCATCGCGGACTTTGTTGCGGCGCACCACCTCGCGCATGACAAATTGCATCGCCGCCCGCGCCATCGGCGCTGCCATTTTCAATTCCGACAGGGATCGATCCAAGCGTTGCAGATGCCCAATCTCGTCGATGAATTGTCCGCCGGAAACGGCCACGACCTCATAGATGCCGTCGGCAAACTGGTAACCACGATCCTCGATATGCACGGCGGCATTGCCATGCGGCAGATAGCGACCATTGACATAGGCAATCCGCGACATCCGTCTCTCCCATCAAATGCCTCCGTATTCTCCGAATCTGCTCTAGCGTCGCCAAAAGGCGGGGCTAAGCAAGCTCAGTACGGCAAACAATTCTACGCGGCCGAGCAGCATGCCGGCCATGACAAACAGCCGCGGCCCGCCGGACAACGCATCGAAATCCGGCGCCGAGTTGGCGGCGATCAGTTGCAGCGTCGGCCCGGCGTTGCTGACTGCTGCGGCCGCCATGGCGACGGCGGTCCTAAAATCAACGCCACCGGCCGCCACGCCGAGCGCGACGACCCCGAAGCAAAGCATGAATACGGCGAAAAATGCCCATGCCCCCTGCATGGTTTCCGATCGCAATCGGGCGTCGCCATAGCGCACGGTGAGCACGCCGCGCGGAAACGATAGCCGCGCCAGCTCGCGATTGCCCTGCTTCAACAGGACCGCCAGCCGGAGGATCTTGAGTCCGCCCGCCGTCGAGCCGGCACAGCCGCCAACCAGGACCAACACCAGCACCAGCATCGACACCGAGATCGGCACCGGCGCATCCAAGCCGAACAAGCCATGGCCGGTAAAGCCCGTGGTCGTCACCACCGAGACTGCGGTGAATAAACCTTGCCACGACGAATCGGACCATGCCCGTCCGCCGATGGCCGCCAAGCCAAACGTCAGCAGCAGCGTCGCCGCCAGGATCATCGACAGCAGATAACGCGGTTCGGGATCTTCGCGATAGACTCGGAACCGGCCATGCACCGCCGCCCAATGCAAAGTAAAGTTCATCGCGCCGAGCACCATGAAGATCATCAGCACCAGTTCCGCCGGTCGGCTTTCGAAAGCCGCGACCGACGCGCCGCGCGTGCTGAAGCCGCCGGTGGATAGAGCACTGAAGGCGTGACAAACGGCGTCGAACGGCGGCAAGCCGGTGGCCCACAACAAGACGGCGCATATTGCCGTCAACAATGCATAAATCCACCAAATGGCATCGATCGCGTGGCGCACCGCCGCTATCAGGCTTTGACGTTCGCCGCCAGGGATGGCGCTGCGATAGATTCCCGAACCACCGACATTGGTCAGCGCCAAAAAAGCGATGGCCAGGACCAAGGTGCCGAGGCCACCCAGCCATTGCAGCAAGGCCCGCCAAAACAGGATCGCGCGCGGCGCCTTTTCGATTTCCGCCAACAAGGTCGCGCCCGTCGTCGTCAAGCCGGACAGTGCTTCAAAATAGGCTGCCGACACCGTCGGCATGGCGCCGGAAAAGAACAACGGCATGGCGCCGAACAAGGGCAACACGCCCCACACCAAGGCGGCCAAGACAAAACCGTCTCGGCGTGACGGCGGTCTCTCACTGCCGCGGGTCGCCATCACGGCGCCGCCGCCGATGAACACCGCGAATAAGGCGGACGCAAAAAACGCTACGGCGACGTCGGTTTCACCGTAACCGACCGCCACCAGCACCGGCAGCAACATGGCGCCGGCGAACAAGACCATGGCCCATCCCATGACGGAAAGGACGGAAGCCAGTGCCATCAATCGAACCGGTATCGCCGATCGCCGAACGCGGCGCCGGGCTCAGAAGAACTCGAGACGAACGGACAGCATTTTTTCAACGGTCTTCACCATGTCCCGGTTGGCAAAAATGATAACCCTATCGTGGCCTTGAATAACCGTGTCGCCGCGCGGCGCCAAGACTGCGTCGCCCCGGACGATCGCGCCGACCAAGATGCCATCGGGAAAATGCAGCTCGCGCAAGTTGGCGCCGACCAAGCTCGAGGTCTCCAAGGCTTCTGCCTCGATCACTTCGGCGGCGCCATCGAGCAGCGAATGCACGCGGCGAATGCGGCCGCGGCGCACATGCTGCAAAATGCTCGAAACCGTGGTCGCCCGCGGATTGACGACCACATCAATGCCGATTGAACTGACCAACGACCCATAGGCTTGATTGTTGACCAAGGTGATGGCCTTGCCGCCGCCTTCTTGTTTCGCCATCAGCGACGCCAATATGTTCACTTCGTCATCGTTGGTCAGCGCAATCACCGCTTCGGCGTCACGCACATTGGCTTCCCGCAACACATCGGCGTCCAGAGCGTCACCATGCAGCACGACGGTCTTGTTCAGCTGATCGGCGATCAGTTCGGCGCGGTCGCGGTTCGATTCGATAACCTTGAGCTTCACGGAACTGTTCTCGGCCTCAAGCTGGCGGGCAAAGAACAGGCCGATATTGCCGCCACCGATGACGATGACCCGGCGGGCTTCCATTTCCTCATGGCCGAACAGCGGCATGGCGCGTGCGACTTGCTTTGTATCGACGACAAAATAGACGTCGTCGCCGGCTAAAATCTGGTCATCGCCGGATGGCACCAAAACCCGGCCACCGCGCACGATGCCGGTGACCGATAGTGCCAAGTCGGGAAACAATTCCGTCAATTGTCGAAGCGGCGTGTCGATGATCGGGCATTCTTCCGGAATATGGACGCCGATCAGACGGACTTTGTCTTCGGCGAACGGAATCATTTCGATCGCGCCCGGCACGTGCAACGCCCGGCCGACCGCCCGCGCCACCTCGATTTCCGGCGATATGATCACGTCGATCGGCATATTGTCGCGGCTGAACAGATTGGCCCAGCCCGGCTTCAAATAGCCTTGCGCGCGCACCCGGGCGATTTTCGTCGGCACGTTGAACAGCGAATGCGCGACTTGGCAGGCGACCATGTTGACTTCGTCATGGAAGGTCACGGCGATCAGCATGTCGCAGTTGGCGGCGCCGGCATTTTCGAGCATGTCGGGATGCGAGCCGAAACCGACCATGCCTTGGATGTCATAGGAATTGCTGAGTTTGCGCACCAATTCGGCGGATTGATCGATGACGGTGACGTCGTTGCCTTCGGTCGCCAAATGCCGCGCGATGTTGGACCCGACCTGCCCGGCACCGCAAACAATGACTTTCATGGCATGCCGTCCTTAAAACACATTAGTCGATCGTTAAAAAGTCCTTCGGCTCCGCCTCAGTGTACTTTTTACCGAGTAGTAATGCCAAATCAGGCCTTGGGGCGGCCCGGCGGCCTGATTTGATCATTTCGCTAGTTGATCATGACCATAGGTCATGATCAGAGTCCGCAACAAATTGCGCCTTTCAGGCGCAATTTGTTGCAAACAAAAAGGCTGTTAGCGCATCGCCGAGCCGCCTCAAGATGCGCTAACGCATTATTACAACTGAAGCAAAGTACACTGAGCGTAGCGAAGGACTTTGCTTCACGGGGAAAACAGTATCGGCCAACCGGCGACGGATGCGGGTCATGCGCTGACGGACTGCACCCGCTCGGCACCGTGCACGCCAAGCGACTTCAATTTGCGATGCAGAGCCGATCGTTCCATGCCGACGAAACTTGCCGTCCGGGAAATGTTGCCGCCAAACCGGGTGATCTGGGCCAAGAGGTATTCCCGCTCGAAGGTTTCCCGCGCCTCCCGCAGGGGCATGGCCATGATTTCTTGGGTGCCTTCCGGCCGCAACACCACCGGCGTCGCCGCACTCACTTCCGGCGGAATCATATCAACGGCGATACGCGCCCGCGAATCCCCCGGCGCCATGATCAACAATTGTTCCACGACATTGCGCAATTGCCGGACGTTGCCCGGCCATTCGTAGGCTTGCAGGGCGGCCATGGCGTCCTCGGCCAATTCGCGCAACGCCAGCCCGGCCGCCTCGGCCGATCGCTGCATGAAGTATTTGACCAGGATGGGAATGTCCTCCCGGCGTTCCGACAAAGACGGCACCTTGAGCGGCACCACGTTTAGGCGGTGATACAGGTCTTCGCGAAAATTGCCCTCTTCGATCTCGCTGGCAAGGTCGCGGCACGACGCGCTAACGACACGGACATCGACCTCGACCCGGCGGCTGCCGCCGACCCGCTCAAAGGTTTGATCGACCAGCACACGCAAGATCTTACTTTGGGTCTGCAGCGGCATGTCGGCCACTTCATCAAGGAACAGCGTGCCGCCATGGGCCAATTCGAACAAACCCACCTTGCGTGGCTCGTCTTGGCGGCGGCTGTTTGATTCGACCCCGAACAGCTCGATTTCCATGCGATCGGGTTCGATCGTCGCCGCATTGACCACCACGAACGGACCATCCGCGTAACGCGACATCGCATGCAATCGTCTGGCGACGACTTCCTTGCCCGCGCCGGCGGCGCCGGTAACCAATACGCGGCTGCCGGTCGGCGCGACCTTGGCGATGGCGTTGCGCAAACCGGTTATGGCGGCGGATGTGCCGAGCACCTCGGTCTCCGGACCGGCGCGCTGGCGCAATTCATGATTTTCGCGCCGCAACCGAGCCGCCTCGATCGCCCGCTCGACGATTACCAACAGGCGATCGGCCTTGAACGGCTTTTCAATAAAATCGTAAGCGCCGCGCCTGATCGCATTAACGGCGGTTTCGATATTGCCGTGACCGCTGATCATCACCACGGGCAGAAACGGATGGTCCTGTTTGGCGCGGATCAACAGCTCTATGCCGTCGACGCGGCTGCCTTCCAGCCAAATGTCGAGAATCAGCAACGATGGCCGCCGGGTCTGCAACTCGGCCAGGGCCTCGTCGGCGCTGCCGGCCACCCGCGTGCGATAGCCCTCGTCGCTCAGGATTCCCGATATCAATTCTCGGATGTCCGCCTCGTCGTCAACAATTAGAATATCATGTGCCATGCGACACCACCCTCTCACTCATCAGGGTTTCCCCACTCTCGCCCGTCTCGGCGTCCAAATGACCGGCGCCGACCGGCAAAATCAGGCGCACGATGGCTCCGCCATCCGGAGCGTCGGCCAAGATCAACTCGCCGCGATGTTCTTCCATCACCTTGTTGACAATGGCGAGACCAAGTCCCGTTCCCTTGGTTCGGGTCGTCACGTAGGGCTCGATCAAGCGATGCCGATCGGTTGCCGGCAAGCCGACGCCATTATCGGTGACGACGATTTCGACCTGCTCGCCGGCCACCCCGACCTTAGTGGTAATCAACCCCGACGCGGCACCACCCGCGGCCCGGCCCTCTCCGTCATCGGCGTGCAAGCGCGCCTCGACCGCCTCAGTGGCGTTTTTTAGAATGTTCGTAAGAACACGCGATATCTGACGCCGATCGCACGACACCGGTGGTAGATTTTCCGTGATCGACAGTTGATAGGTGATTTCGCTGCCGCCGATCTGCTGCATGAACACCGCCTGGCGCACCAACTCGCCGAGGTCCTCCGCCTTGAAGACAGGCGCCGGCATGCGCGCAAACGACGAAAATTCGTCCACCATCCGGCCGATTTCGGCGACTTGGCGAACGATCGTGTCGGTGCATTGGACAAAGACGTCCGGATCCGACGTCACTTCGCGCAGGTATTTACGTTTCAGTCGCTCCGCCGAGAGTTGGATCGGCGTCAGCGGATTCTTGATCTCATGCGCGATCCGGCGCGCGACATCCGCCCAGGCAGCGGTTCGTTGCGCCGATACCAGATCCGTCATGTTATCGAACGTGACCACATAGCCAATAATTTCGCCTCCATCCTTTTCGACGGCGATGCGGACCATCAAATTTCGACCGCCGCCGTCACGCACAATATCAACTTGGCCGCGGGCGATCCTCGTCGGCCGCCTGGCGGCCTCTTCGAACAGCGCCGCGAATTCCGGCACAGCGTCCGGCAAACGGTTGCCGACCAAGGATTCTCGGGTCGCGTCAAGCAGCCGCATTGCCGAACGATTGGGTAGTTCGATTCGGCCCTGGTCGTCGAGGCCTATGACGCCTGCCGTCACTCCCGACAGCACGGTTTCCATGAACCGGCGCCGTTCTTCGAGCTGCAGGTTGGCTTGCAGCAGTTCAGAGCGCTGGCTTTGCAATTGATTGGTCATGCGGTTGAAGGTGCGCGCTAAGGTGCCGAGATCGTCGTCGGATCCGGGCGGCACCCGGACCGTGAGGTCGCCGTCACGAACCCGTTCGGCCGCCTGAACGATGCCGCCGATTTTTCGGGCAAGCTGCGTGGCTATGCCGAGGCCCAACCAAACCGCCGCCAGCAGCAGCAAAATGGTGACAACGGCAAAAATGAGCGCCACAGTAACCTCGATGCTGAAGCGCTGCTTTTTCAACTGCTCGTATTCGTCCCGGGCCCGGCGGGCGCCTTGCAGGTGAGCGATCACGCGTGGTTCGACGAACCGGCCAACAAACAAAAAGGCGTCGGCGAAAGCATCCAGGCGGACCAGGGCTCGGACCCGGTCGGCCGAGGCGCCGGTCAACAGCACGACCTCGCCCTCGCGGGCTCTTTCCAAAGCCAGTTTCGGCGGCTGTTCGATGCCCATGACAAAACTGAGCGACGATTGCGCCACCAGCTGGCCGGCGGAATCGAACACCGCCGCCTCCGACAGCGCCCGGAGCCGCGCCTGGGTGGTCACCAGGCCATCGAAGCGCCGGCGATTGCCCTGGACGCCGCGCACCGCCCGGTTGAGATCGATAGCCATTGCCAAGACGTCGGCCCGAATGGTTTGCCGGTGCTCGGCGATATAGGCCTCGGCCACCGCCACTGACGCGCTGACCGCGGTCTGCACGCGCTTGCTGAACCAGCCCTGCAAACCGACATCGAAAAACAACACGGCGAAGGCGGCGACGACGATCGCCGGGGCGACCGCGACGATGCTGAACAGGGTCACCATCCGGATATGCAGCCGAGAGCCCGCCAGTCCGCGCCGGCGTTCCATCCAAACCACGGCCAATCGGCCGCCGACGATGGCGCCGAGGCTGAGCAGCAAGACCAGATCAATCAGCAACAGCGCCCGCACCGTGGTCGGGTCCGGGGTCAGCACACTGCCGGTCAAGGTCGCATAGGTGGCGATCCCTGCGGCCACGGAAAGCGTGGCGACGACGACTGCGACGCGGCGGCCAAGATTGGCTGGACGGAGCCAGTCAATCGCCTTTATCGATGACGAGATTTCCGGATTTTGCGTGATATTAGTCATCCGGCCAATGATTGATTGCGCACTGCCGCTCCACGAATCTGTGGCTATTATACAAACTTGTTGCAGTTATGCATCACTTGAGGCCACGCACCACCGGAATATCCAAATCCCTGATTTTCTTGCGCAAGGTATTTCGGTTCACGCCCAGCAACTCGGCCGCCCTAATCTGATTGCCGCCGGTCGCATTCAAACTCAACTCGATCAACGGCCGCTCGATTTCCCGCAGCACTCGACCGTATAGACCAGCCGGCGGCAAGCCGCCGCCATGGGCTTCGAAGTATCGCAACAGATGATGCTCGACCGACGAACCGAGATTGTCCTGTTCGACCGGCGCCGCCGCCGGCGCGCTCATGTCGGCTTCCGCCAACTCGCGATCGATGACGTCGGCGGCGATATGATCCTCGGCGTAAAGCGCCGCCAGGCGATGTACCAAATTCTCCAATTCACGCACATTGCCCGGCCAGGCGTGCGCCTTCAAACGTGCCAGCGCGGAGTCATCTAGGCTTTTCGCAGGCAGCCCGTTTTCGTGGGCCCGCGTCAAAAAATGGTGGGCCAAGTCGGCGATGTCGTCGCGGCGCTCCCTGAGCGGCGGCAAGCGCAGTGGCACTACGTTCAAGCGATAGAACAAATCTTCTCGAAACAGGCCCTGGTGAATCTGCTGGCGCAAATCCCGGTTGGTCGCGGCAACGATGCGCACGTTCGTCGGTTTCGGCGTGCGGCCGCCGACGGAGGTGAATTCGCCTTGCTGAAGGACACGCAACAGCCTGGTTTGCGCATCCAACGGCATGTCGCCGATTTCATCGAGGAACAGGGTGCCGCCTTCCGCCTGTTCAAAGCGCCCGGCGCTGCGGCTATTGGCACCCGTGAAAGATCCCTTTTCGTGGCCGAACAGCTCGCTTTCGACAAGCTCCCGCGGTACCGCCGCCATATTAATGGCGACAAACGGACCGTTGCGGCGCTTGCCGTAATCGTGCAAGGCACGGGCGACCAATTCCTTGCCGGTGCCCGATTCACCCGAAATCATGACCGTCAGGTCGGTTGCCATCAACCGCGCCATCACCCGGTAGATTTCCTGCATGGCCGTCGACCGGCCGATCAGCGGCAAGGATTCTTCGGCCGGGCCGGCGGCAACGCTCGGCGCGGGCACCGGTTCGGGCTGCGACAAAGCCCGGTCGACGACGGTCAGCAGTTCTTTTAGATCGAACGGTTTCGGCAGGTAGTCATAGGCGCCACGTTCGGCCGCTTGGATGGCTGTCAACAAAGTATTGCGCGCACTCATGACAATTATCGGCAGATCCGGCCGGCGCTGTTTGATACGCGGCAGCAAATCGAGGCCGCTTTCGTCGGGCATGACCACGTCGGTGATGACCAAATCGCCCTGGCCGTTCTCCACCCAATGCCAAAGCGTCGCGGCATTGCCGGTGCCGCGCACGCGATAGCCGGCGCGCCCCAATGCTTGATCCAGCACCGTGCGAATACTCGTGTCGTCGTCGGCGACGAGAACCATGCCGCTTGGCATTATACTTCAGCCCTTTCGTCATGGATCGGCAGGACCACGCGGATCCGGCTGCCACGGCCCAACACGTCGGCTTCGATCAGGCCGCTATGATCGCCGACGATTTTGGCCGCGAGCGCCAAGCCGAGTCCGCTGCCATGGGTCTTGGTGGTCACGAACGGATCGAAAATAACCGGCAACAAGTCCTCGGGAATGCCGCCGCCATTATCGCTGACCGCGACTTCCAACGCCAAGCGAATACGATCGCTGCTGCCCGGCATGGCCAAGCGGACGCCGTGCCGGTAGCTGGTCTGGAGGCGAATCTCGCCCTGCCGTTGCGGCACCGCTTCCGCGGCGTTCTTGAGCAGATTCAGGAACACTTGGATCAGCTGGTCCCAATTGCCGTACACCGGCGGCAACGACGGATCGTAGTCTTCGGAAATCTTGGCATGGCTGCCGAACCCGGCTTCGGCGACACGCCTGACATGGTCCAACACTTCGTGGATGTTGACCTGCCCACGCTCCAGCGGGCGGTCATCGGCGAAGGAATCCATACGGTCGACCAGGCCGCAAATACGGTCGGTTTCGGTGCATATCAGTTGGGTCAGCTCGCGATCCTGCTCGTCGCAATTGGCCTCCAGCAACTGCGCCGCGCCGCGAATGCCGGATAACGGATTCTTGACTTCATGGGCCAGCATCGCGGCCATGCCGGCGACGGAGCGCGCCGCCCCGGCGTGCGCAACTTGCCGATCCATGCGGCTGGCGATACCGGGCACGTCAAGCCGCAGCACGACAGCGTCATCCAGTTCCGGCAGCGGCACAGCGTGGGCGTTGATCAACCGCCGCCCGAGCCGTGGCGTCACGAGCTCGATGGCGAACTCCGACACCGCCGACTGCCGGCGCCGGACCTGGTCGGTGAGCGCCGTGATCGGGCTGCCGAACGGCACCAGGTCAGCGAGCCGGCTCCGCCGCAGCAGGCCGACGCCGACGTCGAAAAACGCCTCGCTCGCCGGGTTAGCGGCGCGGATTTGGCCCGTACCGTCGACCACCAGGACCGGATCCGGCAAGGCATCCACGACCGCCGCCATGTCGATGGGCGGCGGTGCCGGTCGGCGCACGGCGACGGATGTCACGCTGCCGCCGGGTCGGACACGAAAGCCGCCCGGATTGCGCCAAGCACCCGATCGGCATCCGCTTCGGTCAGCACTTGTTTGCGAAATCCATCCGGGTCCGGCAGCGCATCGGCATAACGCGCCAGATGTTTGCGGGCGACGCGCACGCCCTGATCGGTGCCGTAATGCACCAGCATCGCCCGATAGTGATCCTCGATAATCGCCGCCTGACGGTCGAGACCCGGCGGCAACGTGCGCCGCCCGGTTTTGAGAAACGCGCTGACGGCGCCAGGAAACCAGGGTCGGCCGAGTGCCGCCCGGCCGATCATGACGCCGTCGGCGCCGGAGCGCGCCAAAACCGCCGACGCGTCGTCCAACGTGGCTATATCGCCGTTGGCGATTACCGGAATGGTGACACTATCTTTGACCCGCGCGATAAATTCCCAATCCGCCCGTCCTTTAAAGAATTGGCAGCGGGTCCGGCCATGGACGGCAATCAAGCGGACGCCGATATCGGCCGCGATCCGGGCCAATTCCGGCGCGTTCCGGGACTCGTCATCCCAGCCGGTCCGCATCTTCAGTGTGACGGGAATTGACACAGATTTTACTGTTGATTCAATGATTTTCGCAGCATGTCTAAGATCACGCATGAGGGCCGATCCAGCCGAACCATGGACCACCTTCTTGACCGGACAGCCCATATTGATATCGATCAGATCGACGCCGCGGTCGACGGCGAGCCGTGCCGCCTCGGCCATAATCGTCGGATCGGCACCGGCGATCTGCATAGCCCAGGGCCGCGCTTCACCGGAAAAATCCAGCATGCGGCGCGTGCGGCGGTTTTCGAAGACGGCGGACCGGCTGGCGATCATTTCCGAAAATACGACCTGACACCCGAGCGCGCGGGTCATCCGCCGAAACGGTGGATCGCTGATACCAGTCATGGGCGCTAAAAACACCCGATCCAGCTCTAATCCGCCTACGTTGATGCACATTTATTAGGCATTCTCAGATTTGCACAAGTTTCGGGCACACTATAGCCAGTTTGTCCGCAGACACCAGAGTTTGCTTGTACCCGGCGCACCAAATCCCTAGCTTTCGGTCATGTCGACCACCGCCCTCATTGTCGCGGCCGGCCGGGGCGAACGCCTCGGCGCGACGACGCCGAAGCAGTATCTAGATCTCGACGGGCGCAGTCTGCTGGCACGGGTGATTGATGAATTCGCGGATCATTCCGATATTTCCGCCATCGCCGTCGTCATCGATCCAAGCCATGTCGACCTCTACGATGCCACCGTTGCGACCGTGAAGCCGTCCGCGCGGCTGTTGCCACCGGTCAGCGGGGCCGGTAGCCGACAGGCTTCCGTTCTTGCCGGATTGGAGGCATTGGCAGAGGCCGGCGGCACCGACCGGGTGCTGATCCATGACGCCGCCCGACCGTTCATTGACGGCGCCCTGATCGATCGTGTGCTCGCGGCACTGCAGTCCGTCGCCGCAGTCATCCCGTCGTTGCCGGTGACCGACAGCCTGCATCGGGCCCGTGCCGACGGCGCCCTGGACCAACCGGTCGATCGGGCCGATCTCTACCGTGCCCAGACCCCACAAGGTTTTCATTTCGCTGCGATTTTGGATGCTCATCGCCGCTTCCGCGAGGTCGAAGCGACCGATGATGGCGCCCTCGCCCATCTGGCCGGTCTGCCGGTCAAACTGGTGGCCGGCGACGCGCGCAACGTCAAGATCACAACCCAAGCGGACCTCGATGCCGCCAAACGCCGGGCGCGGCCGCGACCAGCCGCCGTGGTTCGGGTCGGTACCGGGTTCGATGTCCATCGCTTCGGCGACGCACCGGGCCCGCTTCGCCTCGGCGGCATCACCATCGATCATCCGGTTCGCTTGCGCGGCCATTCCGACGCCGACGTGGCCCTGCACGCGATTACCGATGCCCTGCTCGGCGCCATCGCCGCCGGCGATATCGGCGAGCACTTCCCACCAAGCGACAGCACCTGGAAAGACGCCGATTCCGCGCAATTTCTGCGCCATGCCGCGGATTTGATCCAAGGCCGGGACGGTATCATCACCCACGTCGATCTCACCATTATATGCGAGGCGCCGAAAATCGGCCCGTATCGCGATACCATGCGCCGACGCATCGCCGAAATCCTCGACCTTGATGAAACCTCGGTCAGCGTCAAGGCAACCACCACCGAAAGGCTCGGCTTCACCGGCCGCGGCGAAGGCATCGCCGCCCAAGCGACCGCGACAGTCAGCCTATGAAGGATTTTTCGGAAAACATCGTACCCGGCTTCTGGCACCCTGCGCACCTTATCGCGACGGTTGGCGGCATCGGCCATCTGCGTCCGGCGCCCGGAACCTGGGGATCGCTGGCTGCCCTGCCGATCGCGTGGTTCGCCTGGCAGGTCGGCGGCGCGGCTTTGCTGTTGGCGGCCGCCGTGGCCGCCTTCGTCCTGGGTCTGTGGGCCAGCGCCGTCGTGATCCGCGATTCCGCCAATAAGGATCCCGGCTTCGTTGTCATCGACGAGGTCGCCGGCCAGCTGTTGGCGGCACTGCCCATTGCGCTCTTGCCCGGCCGATCGGTCGGACCCGAGCCGCTCGTGGCGTTGGCGCTTGCCTTCGGTTTGTTCCGGGCCTTGGACATCGCCAAGCCCTGGCCGATCGGCTGGATCGACCGCCGGGCACCCGGCACTTGGGGTGTCATGCTCGACGATATTGCGGCGGGCCTAATCGCGGCGCTGCTGCTCGCCGCCATCCTTGCAACGGGAGTGATCGCATGACTTATTCACCGGCGCTAATGCAATCGGCGGAAGCGTTGCTGGCGGCCTGCCGGGCGCGCGGCTGGAGCTTGACCGCCGCGGAATCTTGCACCGGCGGGCTGATCAGCGGTTTGCTGACGGAAATACCCGGGTCGTCCGACGTGGTTGACCGCGGTTTCGTCACCTATTCGAACCAGGCCAAGGAAGACCTGCTCGGCGTGCCCGCCGCCACCTTGGCCAGCGTCGGCGCGGTGTCCAAGGAGACCGCGCTCGCCATGGCCAAAGGCGCCTGCCGCGCCGCCGATGCTGACGTCGCCGTCGCGGTCACCGGTGTCGCCGGTCCGGGTGGCGGCAGCGACACCAAACCGGTGGGATTGGTGCATATTGCCGCCGCGCGGCGCGGCGCAGATCCGATTCACGAGGAACACCGCTTCGGCGATATCGGCCGCGGTCCAATCCGCATCGCGACCGTTGCCGCGGCCATGGCCTTGCTGAACACGCTGGTGTCGGATACCTAGCGGAGGCGATCTCGTGAAAGCGGTCGCCATCTTGCTGCTCATTGCCGCTATTGTCGGCGGGATCTTGATCGCTTGCGCGACGACACAGCCGGTGCCCGGCGCACCGCGCCATCACACCACTTCCGGCTTTCAAAATCCCCCGGATAGCCCGACCCGCAATCCCTGGTATGAACGCATCGGATGGGTCCTGGCCGCGCCCTTCCGGCTGTCCGGGCAGCCGGAATTGCCTGAATCGCTGTCCCATGTCCGGCCGAAAGCGGCAACGCTCGACACCGTCCGCGACGACCGCACGCCCTACAAGATCACCTGGATCGGCCATATGACCGTGCTCTTGCAGCTCGGCGACATTACGATTTTGACCGATCCTTGGCTGAGCGAATACGCCTCCCCGGTGGCGCCGATCGGACCGAAACGGTTCGTCGAACCGGCCCTCGATTTCACCGATCTGCCGCCGATCGACGTCGTCGTGCTGTCGCACAATCACTACGACCACATGGACCTGGACACACTCGCCAATTTGCCCGACCGAGACCGGATCACAGCCATCGCGCCGCTGAAACTCGGGCGCTATTTTCGCGACTACGGCTATGACCAGGTGATTGAGTTGGATTGGTATCAGTCAACAGACCTGGGCGCATTGACGGTGACCGCGTTGCCGGCGATCCATTGGTCGAAACGCTCGCTGCTCGCCAGCAACGATACCCTATGGGCATCCTACGCTTTGACGGTGAAAGACGGGCCGCGGATCTATTTCGGCGGCGACGCGGACTACGGTCCGATCTACAGCCAGCTCGCCGCCCGGCACGGTGGCTTCGATTTGGCGATCCTGGCGATCGGTGCCTATTTGCCGCGCCGTGTCATGCAAGGCTCCCACTGCGAACCCCGCAATTGCCTTCGGATCGGCCTCGATCTGGAAGCGACAAACATCCTCGGCATCCACTGGGGCACCGTCAAACTTGGCGATGATCACCCCCTCGACGCGCCGAAATTGTTGCGCCAGGCGGCGGTGCAGCGCGGGCTCGGCGAAGACCGGGTCTGGGTCATGGACATCGGTGAAACCCGCGCCATCCCCGCGGCAATCGGCCAAGCCCGCCCCTTGCAAACCTTGCGGCCACCGGCCAACCTACGGTCGGACCTGAAGATGAAGGAATAGCCACCATGAGCACGGCTCGGTTTCGTTATCCCGATCAGTTGGTGACCGGCGACTGGCTGGCGGCGCATTTGGCGGATCCTGACCTCAGGATCTTCGACTGCACCACCTACCTCGTCTATGCGACGGGCGACGACGCGCCCTATGACGTGGTGAGCGGTCGCGCCGATTATGATGCGGGACATATTGCGGGCTCCGGATTCCTCGACCTGCAAGGCGAGCTGTCAGATCGCTCCAGCCCGTTTCGCTTCACCATGCCCGCCGCCGATAGGCTGGCCGAGGCGTTTGGCCGCCGCGGCATCGGCGATGACACGCGGGTCATTCTCTACAGCCGCAAGACCATGCAATGGGCGACCCGAATATGGTGGATGCTGCGCGCGATCGGCTTCGATAACGCGGCGATTTTGGATGGCGGATGGGACAAATGGCAGGCCGACGGCAGGCCGCAATCGACCGCGCCCGACGACTATCAGCCAGCCCGGTTGACGGCGAAGCCACGCCCCGAGCTGTTCGTCGACAAGGAAGAAGTATTAGCGGCGATCGACGATGAAGGAAGCGCCATCATCAATGCGCTGGCACCCGATTTGCACAGCGGCGAGAACCCGCGCTATGGCCGACCCGGGCACATTCCAAACAGCGTCAACGTGCCGGCTGCCGCCTTGCTCAATCCCGAAACCATGGAACTGCCGACACCGGAGGCCACCGCCGCGGCGTTTACCGCGGTCGATGTCGTGCCCGAACAACGCGCCCTAGTCTATTGCGGCGGCGGCATCGCCGCGACCCTGGATGCCTACCTGCTGCATCAACTGGGCCACGACGCCATCGCCGTCTACGACAACTCCATGAGCGAATGGGCGAACGACGCCAGCCTGCCGATCGAAACAGACTGAGGATTCTGCCTCTGGCCGCCCGCCTCCGGCGGAGCGTTCCAAGCCGGCCCACTGGGTGGCCGGAGGGGGAGCGGGATGGCCGTGATCCGTCGGCCGGAGGCCGAGGGCCAACGGCAAAGTCTAATTCAGTTCCGAATGTGACTGAGTGGCAACGGTGGCGTCTCACCGGTCACCGGGTCGGGTCGGCCATAGAGCGCTTCGGCGCGGTGTTCGAAGGCCTGGACCATGCGTCGCACAGCCTCGTTGAACAGCACGGTGATGGCTTTTTGCAGGATCGCCGACTTGAACTCGAAGTCGACGAAGAAATCGATCACGCAGCCGCCGTCGGGCAAAGGTTCGAAGACCCAGTGATTGTTGAGATAGCGGAACGGTCCGTCTTTATACGTGACGTCGATACGCCGCCCGGGTCGGTCCATTTGGACATGGGACGTAAAGCGTTCGCGAAACACCTTGAAGCCGATGATCAGATCGGCGACCAGCAAGGTTTCCTCGCGCGTGCGAATGCGCGCCGCGACACACCAGGGCAGAAATTCAGGATAGCGCTCGACACCGGCGACCAGGTCGAACAATTGATCGGCGGAGAACCGCAGCTCGCGACGTTCGGCGTGGGTCGGCACCGGCCTAGGCCCCGCGCTCGTATTGCGCCCGGCGGGCCGCCTGGAGTTCGGCAAACTCGGCGCCGGCATGATGCGACGATCGGGTCAGCGGCGAGCTTGCGACCCTGAGGAAGCCCTTGCCGTAGCCGACCTGGGCGTAAGCATCGAATTCATCGGGCGTGATGAAATCGGCCACCCGATGATGCTTCGGCGTCGGCTGCAGATATTGGCCGATGGTCATGAAGTCGACATCCGCGCTACGGAAATCATCCATGACTTGATGGACTTCCTCCCGGCCCTCGCCGAGCCCGACCATGATGCCGGATTTGGTGAACATCGCCATGCTCGCGCCGCCGGATAGCTCCGACGCGATCCGCCGTAAACCGATCAGTTCAGCGACCTGTTTCAGATCTTGGATTAACCGAACTGGCTGGAGTGGTGACTACCCTGCGTGCCGCAGCTGCCAAAAGGCGGCGTCCGGCCAGCGCTTCTCGAGCCGATAGTACTTTACTCGTGTTCGCAAGTAATCGGCAAACGACTCTTCGACCTGCTGCGCATAGCGTGGCAACGCCTTGCGATCGCCCGCCAAGTGTCGGCGGATGGCGTCCGCCGCGTTGATGCCGGCATCGATGCCGTTGTAGATGCCGGACGAGGAGAGCGGGTCCCAACTCATGGCCGCGTCGCCTACGGCGAGCCAACCTTGACCGGCGATGCGATCGAGGCGCCGGCTGGAAGCGGGTCGAACGTGGAACTCGCCTAGCGGACCAAAAACGGCGACCCGCTGCCGCGTATGCTCGGTTTGTCGCAACCGCTGGAGCAGATACGCGCCTGGCGGGCCGGTTAACCGGTCGGCGTCGGTCATGTACGTGGTTACCAAGCGCCCGTCGCGCAAACGAGATGAATACCACCAGCCGTCGGGCGCCGCTTCGACCAGCACTTCATGCCGTGCGGGCTCTGCCGCTCGGCGCGCTTGGCCATATCCGATGATGCCGATCAGCCGATCCCACGCCAGACTGCGGGCCCCCAACCGTCGCCCGACCGCCGCCCGCCTGCCGGTCGCATCGACCAACAGACGGCTTCGCAGCGAGATCGTCGTGCCCTTGTGGTTCAGCGCGAGATCGAAGCCGCCATCCGCCTCGGCCATCGATTGCGGGCGAGTCGTTTGCCACAGCGCGACACCTTGCGATCGGGCCGCCGCAGCCAAATAGCGGTCAAAGTCGGGCCTGGTCAACAACATGTCCTCGCCGTAAGCGTTGAAGATCGCATCCCGCCCCTGCAGCTTTGCATCGCCCCATGCGGATTGCACGAGCGGGCACGCAGCGCACAGGCTTTGCTGCCAAAGATCGCTGCCGATTCCAAGCTGCTCAAGCAGCGGCTTCGCTGCCGCAATCAGGTGCTCGCCGGCGCGCACATCCTGGTACGACGAGCCTTCGATCAGCGCGACTTTCAAGCTGGCGCGTCGAAGTGCAATTGCCGTTGCCGCGCCCGCAGGCCCGCCGCCGACAACGGCGACGTCAAACATCGCATCGCTTGATAACTGGCTCATTGTTTCGCGCGACAATCGACTACTGTTATCAGCATCTATATGCACGACGCGCAAGCGAATGCGCGCGAGCGCAAAGCGCACACGCGCTTGTGGTTCGTGTTCATATGGACTCTAGACCTGCGCGGTCCCGGCAGCGATCCTAAAAAAAACAATTTCGTAATTCGTCGACCGTAAAAGAACATTCCTTCATTGGGCAATGGACGACTCGGTTTACTGACCTTCGTCAATGGAAACTCGGACTGTTGGGCATAGCCGGATCGCGTTCGTCTTCGAGATAAACGATTTGATCGCCGGTAGCCGTCGCGATTGTCTTTTCCACGATGAATCCAAGCCGCTCAAAATTGTCGACCATGTCTTTCCGGGCCTCCTCGTATGGATTGGCTAGCCCGCGGGCCCAACGTTCGAAGGTTGCAGGATCCGATTGCTGGTGACCCTTGTCCGGTCGCTGAGTCGGCCACCAAGTTTTTTGGCAGTCGAGGAAGTCGGCTTGCCAAGGCACTGCCATCAAGGCGGTCAAGTCACCTGCCGTCAGATTCGCATGCGAAATTCGGAAGTCGAAAGCCGGCAAGCTCGTATCGTAGAGCGTTCGATCGGTGACGATCACGCCCGCCTCGATGCCGGGGTAGAAGCCTTGGCCGACGCAAGCCTCCAAAGCGGTGCGCGTCAGCCCTTGCGCCGTAATCTTGTTGCTAGGCTGAGGAATCCCAGTCCAGTCGGAATTGAAATTCCCCTGCTCCCACTGAGACAGCTGATTGCGTTGAAATGCCTGCAAGCGCACGCGGCCCAGTACGGCTGGCACCAGTTCGACACCTTCGGCGGTATCTTCACGCAGTGTCTGAGCCGTAGCGGAATCATCCGCCAGTTCCTGCCAATCCGTACTGATCTTGGCCCACTCTTCGTCGCCCGGATTGGCTGGATTACCGTCTTCCTGGACCCACTGCAAATGACTGGCGCGTTGGATCAGCGGGAAAATATGTTGCGTGAATGATGGTTGCGCCGGCAATTGAACTCCGAAATGACTGATCCCTACCTGCAACAAGACATCATACAGGCTTATAACGCCTTTGATTGGAGGAGCAAAATCTGGCGGCGCGATCACCACCCAAGCCGGCACGATATCGGTGATTTCATTGCCGTCGGGCAATTTGATCTTTGCTTCCACGGTCCCATCGGCCGCATCATCAAACCAGTCGGGGTTGTTATAAAAATCTCCGAGCTCGGCGGCGGGTGTTACGACAGATTTCGACACGCCGTCGGCGCCAAGTACCATCAGGTTCTGGCTGTAATCGGTTCTCAGTTCGCCCAACGGCACTGGAATGTTGAGACACGCGCCATCATCAAACATGACGCCGTTTTGATCCGCGCCCTCAATGGTCTTCGGGGACGGGTTGATGTGCCTGTTCGCGCGACCGGCAAGGATCTGCGGACGAGTCCCCGGCACCCACGCCGACTCAGGCCATGTTGGACGGCCAGGACGGCTGACAGCCGACTTCTTGTTGGCGAGTCCCACCTTCCATTCGATCGTAGCGTCAGCCGGCAATTCGACCGGCGCACCGTCCCCAGTGCCATCGTCGTTGAATTCGAAGATGCGGAACCGTGCCGCCTGCTTTTTGATACGGTTGTCCGCGCCCTTATAGCTGGCGACTGTCGTCTCGTTGCCTTGGGAATCGATGTCAACGCCCGGATGCCTGGGAATCTCCGGCCCGACGAAAAATTCCGAACTTCCACCCAGCCGTGCGACTCCGATGGTCGGATAGATTCTGTATTTCATCGTAACGTCTCCTTATGCGAGTTTATTTGAAAAAATACATGCTCTACGGGTCGGTAATATCCAAAAACTCTTGGACGCGCGCGATCTCCGCAGGTTGCCAGCGATCGATCGTCGATTGGTTTTGTTTGTAAATCATATTGCGAATTTTGAATTTCGAAAGGGCCCCTCGCCTGTGCCCGTTGGGATCTGCCAGTTCGCCGACAAACGCATCGGGATCGAGAAACAGCAGCCGCGTCGAATTGCTGTGCTCGCTGGCGCCTCCACTGGGATCGGGGATCAAGGCCCGCGGCAGACCTTTCGTCACGATCAGCTCTCGCATCTCCCAAACGACTCGGTCCGGGTAACTCCACGCAACTGACAACACGCGCGGCGTCGAATCAATCATCCTGATGAAATAAGCCGCCATCCCGGCCGCCGAAAAATCGATGATTCGCCACCGGTCTGTCGGGCGGATGACCACGACACGCGCTTCGTCCGACAACATGGTCCCATTGTCGGAGAATTCCGTTCGCAATCCGTCGGGCAGATGGCCCGCATCCAGATCGGTGACAAAGCCGGCGGAAATCGGAAAGAGTTCGTTGTTTTGGTCGCGGACTATGATACCGCGGGAAGCATGGCTCGGGCCGAGCCGCCTAGGCACTCCTGGTAATCGCGGTGACTGGTAATTCTCGCCGGTCTTCTTCACCACCGCACGCGCGTACTTCAAAGCCGCAATCGGGTTGATGCCGTCCGCATAGCCGTCAGTGATGTTGTTCGCATAGCCCTGGAAGTTGAAAGCCAGCTGGCCCGCCTGGTGCTGGCGGGCTGGATAAGAGAACATGGCAAACGCGCCTCCCTCGGGAACAGAATCCTGCAGCGAAGCAACCGCGCGGAAACTGTGTCCGCCGCTTCCGACGTCCACGATATCGTCCGTTCGGATTTGCCGTGCGTCCGCCCAAGCCCTATTGATTTCGAGAATTGTGCCCGGCAGATCTTCAGGGTATCGCTCGCTGGTGTAATCGTTGCGCAAGTGGTGGAACATGTTATTCCACAGGTGATTAAAGCGGCCGTTGGTAACGAACACTTCGTCCGGATCAACGCCTTGCTGGTTGACCCGCTGGAAATCGCTTTCGATCTCGGACCACGGCGCCTTGACGAAATATAGCGGCTTACGATGCGGAACGCTGAGCGTCCCCTGAATGCGTTTCACTTTTCCGTCCCGGTCGTCGCCCGTCTCCGGGATTGGCTCGCCGTTTTCGTCTTTGCCGACGGCAGGAAGCATGATGCCGTTGGTGGCGATACCGTTGCCGTAGACCGGGTCTTTGCCGTCGCCGACGGTGTACCCGTCGCGAAGCAAAAACGCGCTCATGCCGTCGTGCCGTTCACTGCCAACTTTCTTGCCCAGCACGCGATGGAAGACCTCACTGTCGATCCGGGCTGATTTGCCGTAAAGATATATATCGCCCAGCATGTTCCCACCGGCGAGCCCGCGGTGAGACAGCCGCGCCATCTCGTCGGCCACGTCAGAAGAATTGACCCAGGGGAACGCTGCTACCAACTTCTGTGCAAATGGGCCGCGGTCAGCCGGCTTAGGGCGCTTCTTGGCACCGTCCAGCCGCCAGCCGATCGCCCGCGCCACATCGCGAATAATCATCCAGTCGGGTTTCGGGGAATGAGCCAGTTTGTCGATCCGCAACGCCGGTTCGCCGTCGCGGGTGATCTTCTTCATCGGATCTCGATTCTGCAGTTCGATTAACTTAGCTCGATCCTTCTTGTGCAGCGGCATGTCTTGAAACCGGTCGTACAGTTTCAGCCGCCTCTCTGCGTTATAACGACAGAATGTATCTTCGCCCCAGCCCGCGGCGGGAATTACGAGATCGGCTTCGTTGGTTGTGGGCTGCGGGAAGATGTCTTGATGCACCATGACCAGCCCGCCGTCGAGCATCCGCCGGGTCAGAGTCTGCACGATGTCCCTAACCGAGGCGGTTGCCGGATAGCGGACGTGGTCCGCGCCGGCGGTACGGCGATCGTGCAGCACGCCGCGTTTGCGATGACAGTCGTTGGTCTGTCCGAGGTAGTTGCCGCCAATGATCCACAACAGGAGAACGTCCGGATTGGCCACGGTGGTGACGCCGTTGTCCAGCCGCACCACCCCCGCACCTGTGCTGCTCGGAATCGGCTGCGGGTTCAACTCAGGTGGTGGCCCAAACACATGCGTGTCAAGATTGTGGTGGACGTAAAGAAAACGTTCCGCCGCCGGAATGCTGGAGGTTACCTTGAGAGCCTTGTCCTCGTATTGGTCGACCACGTTACGAAATGGATAGCCTTCATTGTACGCATCAAGCTTGTCGGAGTTATCGAAGACCTCTTTCAGATCGGCCTTTGATTCGGCCCACCCCTTCTGATGTCCGCCCACGCGGCCGACGAGCCGCCCCGGCATGCTGTAGCTGCCGAGCAACAGACCGAGCGAACCGATCGCGGCGATGTTGTGAAAATTGAAACCCCAGATGGCGCCTTTTTCATAAATTAGTGCGACTTTCGGGCGGCGCAGTGGGCCGGTTTCGAACTGGCGCCGGGCGGCCAGCCGCCAAACGGCTTCCTCCAACAGCGCCCGGTCGATGCCGGAGATCGTCGCGGCGTTGGCCAGCGTGTATGTTGTACTGGTGTCATCGCCAACACTCAAAAACTGTTTCAGCCCGTCAAAGTTGGTCGCTCGCGAAGCACGGCGTTTCTCCGACTGCGTCTTCTTGTTTTGCTGACCAGCGCTTAAATCGGGTGGGTGCTCATGGCCCCCCAAAGCGTTCGATCCCTCAAAGCCGATAGGCTCGGCAAGCCCCTCCCGCTCGATGATCGCGCGCGCCAATGCATAAATGACCAGCGAGTCCGCTCCCAGTGCCGTCGGCGGCAGGTGCAGTCCGCCGGTGGCCAGCGCGTATTGGGCGGTCGCGGTTTCGCGAGGATCGAGCACGATCATCTCTTTGCCGACGCAACTCTGCATGAAGCAAACCGATTGGTTCTCGTAGGGGTTCGTGCCGATGAATAAGATTACGTCGGCAGCACGGAGGTCATCGTACGAGAAGTCATGCGGCCGAAAGCCGACATCTTCCAGTGCGGGGCTGCTGCCGGCCACGCTAGGCCGGTCGTGATAGGCGACATTCGGCGTGCCGATGGCGCTGTAAATGAGTTTCGTCGCGGCATAGGTGTTCTCAAGGTATTGGTACTCGTAGAGCTTCACGCCCAGCCCGCCAGGACGCCCGACCTTTGCCTTCTCGCCACTGACCTTGATGTCGGCCGCATGCATCACCAATTGAGCCATGACGTCATTCAGCTTGTCCCACGTGAGGTCGACCAGGCCATCGGGTCCGTCCTGCAAGCGGACCTGCGGCGACTTCAGACGCTGTGCGGTGCTGCGATCACGGCCCGTGCTGGTCACCAGATTCTTGCCTTGGCTGCCGCCACGCACCGAGTGATTTCCCTTGTTCAGATCGCAGCGCAAGTCGGGCACGACGGCCGCGCGGACCCTGCGGCCTTTGTAATTCGCGACGTTGGTCATGGCCGGCGTGATGAACCGTGAGATGCCCTGCAGCGTTTCCGTGGGGACTCCGTCGTCGAAAACGAGAAACGCGTTGTAGCCACACCCCACGGCACAGTACTGGCATCCTGTGGTGATTCGCTTCACGTCGACGGGCGGATCTCGCTGCGGGAATTGACGTTCGAAAACTTCTGCCATGAGTCATTCCAAATTATGCGCCGGCCGGCCAGATTTCCTCGCGCGGATCTTCGTGCTGGTAGGGCCGTTCTTGCCACCATTTGTAGGCAATTAACTGATCGCCTTCGATGCGGAGTTTGAGTTGCGGCAGGTTTTGCGTTGCCGGCCCGAGCACGACCACCCCGCCGCGGCTAAGGTCAAAGATCGTTCCGTGACAAGGGCAAGGTCCGCATACCAATTCGTCTGGATAGCCGGACAACGGAGGTTGATTGGCGGGATCATCCGCAGGTTGCACGAGCAGGCAACCCATGTGCGTGCAGACAGAACTGAAGGCAATCAAAAAACCGCCGGCGGGATGCGCGATCGCGCCTGAACCGCCAGGAACATCCGGCTCCTTGTTGATGCGAACGACAAACGAATTCCTAAACCTGTCACCGTCGCGAAAGAAATAGAACACCCCGTACTTCGCAATTCCTGCGACGGTCAGAGTCGAGTCTGCCAATTCAACTTCCTCCAATCCAATTGTCATGGGCAGCTGCGATGCCGTGTGAAGCTTCCACCTGCACGATTCCTGCTCGGGGAACTTGTTCTCACCCCGTGGAAACTATCCGATGATAACCCATGTTCTACGAATTCGGGAATAAAAATCAAGTCACATGCATGAGTTTTCTTGAACCGATCCCAATCTTGAACAGCACCTGTCCGAAACGCGGAATGCCACGATAACCGGTGTCGGACTTCGCCAATCGAGGAGTCTTGTTGGGGCATGATGCCTCGGTTTCGCGGGGCCGGTCTCATGCCAGCCCGGGCCGACACCGGCAACAACCTGGGCTACCCAGTGAGCAGGCTTGGAGGCGCGCTGCGAGAGGAGCACGGCCACGCTGCTTCGGCGGCCGCACGGGATGGCCGTGAACCTTCGGCCGGAGGCCGAGAGCCAAACGCAGAGTCTATGTCAGTTCCGAATGTGACCGAGCGGCAGCGGCGCTGGCTTACCGGTCACCGGTTCGGGCCGGCCATAGAGCGCTTCGGCGCGGTGTTCGAAGGCCTGGACCATGCGCCGCACCGCCTCGTTGAACAGGACGGTGATCGCTTTCTGCATGATCACCGACCTGAACTCGAAATCGACGAAGAAATCGATCACGCAGCCGCCGTCGGGCAAAGGTTCGAAGACCCAGTGATTGTTGAGATAGCGGAACGGTCCGTCTTTATACGTGACGTCGATGCGTCGCCCGGCGCGGTCCATTTGAACATGGGACGTAAAACGTTCGCGGAACAGTTTGAAGCCGATGATCAGATCGGCGATCAGCAAGGTCTCTTCGCGCTTGCGAATACGCGCGGCCACGCACCAGGGCAGAAATTCAGGATAGCGCTCGACACCGGCGACCAGGTCGAACAATTGATCGGCGGAGAACCGCAGCTCGCGACGTTCGGCGTGGGTCGGCACCGGCCTAGGCCCCGCGCTCGTATTGCGCCCGGCGGGCCGCCTGGAGTTCGGCAAACTCGGCGCCGGCATGATGCGACGATCGGGTCAGCGGCGAGCTTGCGACCCTGAGGAAGCCCTTGCCGTAGCCGACCTGGGCGTAAGCATCGAATTCATCGGGCGTGATGAAATCGGCCACCCGATGATGCTTCGGCGTCGGCTGCAGATATTGGCCGATGGTCATGAAGTCGACATCCGCGCTACGGAAATCATCCATGACTTGATGGACTTCCTCCCGGCCCTCGCCGAGCCCGACCATGATGCCGGATTTGGTGAACATCGCCGGGTCAAGCTGTTTGACCGTGGCAAGCAACTGCAAGGAGGCAAAATACCGCGCCCCCGGCCGCACCGAGGGATAGAGCCGCGGCACGGTCTCCAGATTATGATTGAAGACATCCGGCTTGGCCCCAACCACGACTTCCACGGCGCTGTCCTTGCGCAGAAAGTCGGGGGTTAAGACTTCGATCGTGGTGTCCGGACTGGTCTGGCGGATCGCGCCGATGACGCGGGCGAAATGTTCGGCACCGCCATCGTCCAGATCATCGCGATCGACGGAGGTAATCACCACATGGCTGAGACCGAGCCGCTTCACCGCCTGACCGACATTTTCCGGCTCGAACGGATCCAGCGCCCCGGGTTTACCGGTCCGCACATTGCAAAACGCGCAGGCGCGGGTGCAGATCTCCCCCATAATCATCATGGTGGCGTGGCCTTGGGCCCAGCATTCGCCGATATTCGGGCAAGCGGCTTCCTCGCACACGGTATGCAAGTTGTGCTCGCGAACGATCTTTCGGGTGGCGGCATAGCCGGCCGAAACCGGCGCCTTGACCCGCAACCACGGCGGTTTGCGCCGCGCCACCGGTTGATCCGGGCGGTGCGCCTTTTCGGGATGGCGCAGAATTTGGTCGTCTGGCCGCACTGTCATCGTCGCAACACTTTCTTGATCCATTAGAAATGGATGGCGCGTCCGTAAGCGTCAAGCACTGATTCGTGCATCATCTCCGACAAGGTCGGATGGGCGAAGACAGTATGCATCAATTCTTTCTCGGTGGTTTCCAGGGTTTTGGCGATGCCATAGCCTTGAATCAACTCGGTAACTTCGGCCCCGATCATGTGGGCGCCGATCAATTCTCCGGTATCGGCGTCAAATATTGTCTTCACCATGCCTTCCGGCTCACCCAGCGCGATGGCCTTGCCGTTGCCGATGAAGGGAAAGCGGCCGACCTTGATTTTGCGGCCGGCGGCGGTCGCCGCCTCTTCGGTCATGCCGATTGAAGCGACCTGCGGCCGGCAATAGGTGCAGCCGGGAATGTTCGACCAGTCAAGCGGATGCACGTCGGCGACGCCAGCCAGTTTTTCGACGCAAACCACGCCTTCGTGGCTCGCTTTGTGCGCCAGCCAGGGCGGGCCGCAGAGATCGCCGAGCGCGTAGACGCCCGGTTCCCCGGTCCTACAGAACGCGTCGATCACCACATGGCCACGGTCGACCACGACACCGGTGCCTTCGAGACCAATATCCTCGACATTGCCGGCGATGCCGATAGCGAGAATGGCGCGATCGACGGCCAGGGTTTCGACTTCACCATCGTCGCGGCGCACCGTCGCCTTGACGCCGTCACCGTCCGCCACCAAACCCTCGACCCCGGCGGAGGTGAGAATTCGAATGCCTTGGGCTTCGAAAGACTTGCGCGCAAAGGCGGAAATCTCGGCATCTTCGACCGGCAACACCCGGTCCAGCATCTCGACCACGGTAACCTCGGCGCCGAACGTCCGGTAGAAGCTCGCAAATTCGATGCCGATGGCGCCAGATCCGACGACCAACAAGGAGTCCGGCATCCGGTCCGGAACCATGGCCTCGCGATAGGTCCAGATTACCTTGCCGTCGGGTTCCAGGCCCGGCGCCGTGCGCGCCCGGGCGCCGGTCGCTAGGATGATGTGCGGCGCCGTCAGCTCGGCGACCCCCTTGCCGTCTTTGGTGACACTGACGCCACCGCCGCCGGCGAGTCGGCCGGTGCCGTCGAATGCCGTCACTTTGTTTTTGCGCAACAGGCCTTTAACGCCGCCGTTCAGCTGTTTCGCCACTTGCCGGGAGCGTTTCACGACTTTGTCGAGATCGAAGCCGACGTTGTCGGCACTGAGGCCGAACGCCGCCGCGTTCTGCATCGAATGATAGACTTCAGCGCTGCGCAGCAACGCCTTGGTCGGGATGCAGCCCCAATTCAGGCAGATGCCGCCGAAATGCTCGCGCTCGACCACGGCAGCCTTAAGGCCCAATTGCGCAGCGCGAATGGCCGCGACGTAGCCGCCGGGACCGGTGCCGATGACGATGACGTCGAATGCGGTGTCGGCCATGGCTTAAAGCAACATGGTCAGCGGATCTTCGATCAGCTGCCGAAAGGTATCGAGAAATTCCGCACCCTCTGCACCACCAAAGACCCGATGGTCGGCCGACAGCGTCGCCGTCATCACCGTCGCCACGGCAACGGCGCCATCCGTGACCACCGGCCGCTGCTTGCCGGTGCCGACCGCCAGGATCGCCGCCTGCGGCGGATTGATCACCGCCACGAATTCATCGATGCCAAACATGCCGAGATTAGATATCGAGAACGTACCGCCTTGATAGTCTTCCGGCATCAGCTTGCCGTCGCGGGCACGCCCGGCGAGGTCCTTCATCTCGCCCGCGATCTCCGCCAGCCCCTTGCGATCCGCGTCGCGGACAACAGGGGTGATCAGTCCGGCGTTGGGCAGCGCCACCGCAACCGCGACATGAACCCGGCGATGACGAAGCAACGCCGTCTCCGCCCACTGGCTGTTGATGTCGGGATGCCGCTTGAGCGCCAGCGCAGCGGCGCGGATCACAAAGTCATTGACCGATATCTTGTATGCATCGGAGCGTGAATTCAGGTCCTTGCGCAGGTCCAAAAGACGGTCGAGGGTGCAATCGATCGACAGGTAGAAATGCGGCACGGTTTGCTTTGATTCGGTGAGCCGCCGGGCGATGGTTTTGCGCATGGCGTTGAGCGGGATTTCTTCGTAATCCGCCGTCACTGGCTCTGCCGGTGTCGGTGCTGCCGGCGCCCGCGCCGCCGGAGCGGCGGTTGGGACCGCGACGCCGGCGCTCAATGCGGCTTCGATGTCGCGCTTGACGATGCGCCCGTTTGGCCCGCTGCCTTGCAAGGCGGCAAGGTCAAGGTTGGCCTGTTCGGCCATGCGCCGGGCCAACGGACTGGCGAATACCCGGTCGCCTGTGGCGGCTGCCGGCGCGGCCGGTGCAGCGGCAACCGGCGCAGCTGCCGGCGCGACGGCCGGTGCCGCAGCGGCTGCCGGCACGGCACCGCCATTGGTTGGCGCGGCGGCAAAAGAAGCCAATGCGGCTTCGTCTTCATCCTCTTCGAGAATGACGGCGATGACTTCGTTTACCGGCACATTTTCGGTGCCCTCGGCGATCAGCAATCGACCGATGCGGCCATCGTCGATGGTTTCGACCTCCATCGTCGCCTTGTCGGTTTCGATTTCGGCGATGACGTCGCCGGCGCTGATCGTGTCGCCTTCCTTGACCAGCCAACGCGCCAACGTGCCCTCGGTCATGGTCGGCGACAAGGCCGGCATGGTAACCGTGATCGGCATTCCTTGATCCCCTCTCGCTAGATCAAACTGCATTTAAATGGAGTCATTTTGATGCAGATAATTTGATCTATTTTAACGTGGTAGAGCAACTTATCTGCGTTCGAAGAACGCAGGTTGCTCTATTTCAATGTGGTAGAGCAACTTATCTGCGTTCGAAGAACGCAGGTTGCTCTAACGGTAGCAGACCGCTTTCGCGGCCTCGACGATGTCATCGACTTGCGGCAAGGCCAAGCGCTCAAGATTGGCGGCATAAGGCATCGGCACATCCTTGCCGGTCACCCGTGCCACCGGTGCGTCGAGATAATCAAACGCCGCCTCCATGATCGACGCGGCGATTTCCGCGCCGATACCGGAGCTCGGCCAGCCCTCTTCGATTGAAACGCAGCGGTTGGTTTTCTGCACCGAGGCGACCACCGCCGCCCGATCGAGCGGCCGCAAGGTCCTGAGGTCGATGACTTCGGCATCGATGCCGAGTTCGGCCAATTTCTCGGCCGCCTCCAACGCCTTCAGCACGGTGATCGAGAACCCGACCAGGGTCACGTCGCTGCCCGCGCGGACCACCTTTGCGGCACCGATCGGCAACACGTAATCTTCCAGATCGGGAACATCGCTGCTGTGGCCATAGAGGATTTCGTTTTCCAGGAAGACCACCGGATTGGGATCACGGATCGCCGCCTTCAACAGACCCTTGGCATCGGCCGCCATCGACGGTGCCACGACCTTCAATCCCGGCACTTGCGAATACCAAGCGCCGTAGCATTGCGAATGCTGGGCGCCGACCCGCGCGGCGGCACCGTTGGGTCCGCGGAACACGATGGGACAGCCCATTTGCCCGCCTGACATATAGAGCGTCTTGGCCGCCGAATTGATGATGTGGTCGATCGCCTGCATGGCAAAATTGAAAGTCATGAATTCGACGATCGGCCGCAAGCCGTAAAAGCCGGCACCGACGCCCAATCCACCGAAGCCATGTTCGGTGATCGGCGTGTCGATCACGCGCCTGGCGCCGAATTCGTCCAACAGGCCTTGGCTAATCTTGTAAGCACCTTGATATTCGGCAACCTCTTCGCCCATCAGGAATACCGTCTCGTCGCGACGCATTTCTTCGGCCATGGCGTCGCGCAAGGCCTCACGCACGGTCAGGCTGAGCATTTTGGTGCCGGCCGGCAGTGCTGGATCGGCTGCCGCCGTGGCAGCCGCACTGGCTGGCGCCGACGCGGCTTGCGGTGTCGCGGGAACGGATGGTGCCGGCGCCGGAGTGGCATTCGCCGCGACATCCAAAGCGGCACTGTCCTCGCCCTCGGTCAAGATCAGGGCGAGCAAAGAATTGACGGCGACGTTTTCGGTGCCTTCGGCGACCAGAATTCGACCGATCACGCCTTCGTCGATGGTTTCGACTTCCATGGTCGCCTTGTCGGTCTCGATCTCGGCAAGGACGTCACCCGAGGTCACCGCCTCGCCCTCCTTAACCAACCAGCGCGCGAGCGTGCCCTCGGTCATGGTCGGCGACAACGCCGGCATCAAAATTTCAATCGGCATGCCTCAAGTCCCTGACGCTTCGAGAAGGATGTCGGTGTATAACTCGCTCGGGTCGGGCTCTGGCGAGTTCGTGGCAAATTCGGCCGCCTCGGATACGATGGCCTTGACCCTGGCGTCGATGGCCTTCAAGGCATCGCCGTCGGCAATACCTTGCTCCGACAGCCGCGCCCGCGCCTGATCGATCGGATCATGCTCGGCGCGCATGCGGTTGACCTCTTCCTTTGACCGGTATTTGGACGGATCAGACATGGAATGGCCGCGGTAGCGATAGGTTTGCATTTCCAGGATGATCGGGCCGTTGCCGGAGCGCACGAAATCAACGGCTTCCAGTGCCGCCGCGCGCACCGCCAGCACATCCATGCCATCGACCTGGCGACCGGGCACGGCCATGCTCTCGCCGCGCTTGGACAGTTCGATCTGCGCCGACGCACGCCCGACCGAGGTACCCATGCCGTACTGGTTGTTTTCGATCACATAGATGATCGGCAATTCCCACAGCGCCGCCATGTTGAAGGATTCGTAGACCTGGCCTTGATTGACCGCGCCATCGCCGAAGTAACAGAGCGTCAACGCACCGTTATTGAGATATTTTTGGGCGAAGGCGAGCCCGGAACCAATCGGCACGCTGGCGCCGACGATGCCGTGGCCACCGTAGAAATTCTTCTCGCGGCTGAACATATGCATCGAGCCGCCCTTGCCCCGGGAATAACCGCCGCGCCGGCCGGTGAGTTCAGCCATCACGCCTTTCGGATCCATGCCACAGGCGAGCATGTGGCCGTGATCGCGGTAAGTGGTAATCGACGCATCTTCGGCCGTTACCGCCGATTGCATGCCGACCACCACCGCTTCCTGGCCAATATAGAGGTGGCAGAAGCCGCCAATCAGGCCCATGCCGTACATTTGGCCGGCTTTTTCCTCGAAACGGCGAATCAACAGCATCTGTTCGAAATAGCCGAGGAGATCGGCGTCACTGACCGCCACTACCGCCGGTTCATCGGCTTTCTTCTTGCGGCCGCCGGCGCGCGTGCGTTTCGCTGCTGATTTTGCCATGGATCCTCCGTGCGACCGTTCAAGCGTGCTCGGGAAAGGCCGGAATGCGGACGCGCACAGGCCCAATACTCCGCCCCGATCGAACCGCCATTCAGGCGGCTCCTTGCCAGTAGAATTGGTCAAAAAGCCCTTGTAAAACAAGAACAAATTATACATTAACCAAATCTTGGTTAATGCACGCTTAACCGGGCTCTCCGGACAATCCGTTAGTGCGTTGAAATCACAGGCAGCCAGCCGTCGCCGTCACTCGCCATCACTCGCCGTCATAGAGGATGACGTCGTCCGGATGGGCAAGACCGAGCACATCACGCGCCCGCTCTTCCAAGATGTCGCCGTCAATTTGATTGCGGCCAAACAGGGCAACGCGATGCTCAAGGCGCCGCCGTTCAACCCGCACCGCGTCGGTTCCGGTCTGCACGCGGCCGATTTCTTCGGCCAACCGCTTGTAGGCGAGGAAGCCGCGATCGCCTTCTATCGCATGATAGATGAAATAGCCGGCCAGGCAGAGTAAGAGTATCGGGAGGAATGATCCGCCGGCGCGCCGCCTGATTTGTTGGAACTGCCGCATCACCCCATCGAATCAGAAGAGATTCCGTCGGTCAACGGAAATATTCATTTCGCTTCAAAATCTTACTCCCCGTCGTTTACAGCATGTCTGATCAATCGGCAATAAACGATTATCCGAGGAGGACGGCCGTGCCGGCATAACCGGCGGCGGGACCCAAATCTTCCTCAATACGGATCAACTGATTGTATTTGGCCAACCGGTCGGAACGGGCAAGCGACCCGGTTTTGATCTGACCGCAGTTGGTCGCGACGGCGAGATCGGCAATGGTAACGTCCTCGGTCTCACCGGACCGATGCGACATCACCGCCCGGTAGGCCGCCTTATGGGCCATCTCGACCGCCTCGAGCGTCTCCGTCAACGTACCAATTTGATTGACCTTTACCAGGATGGCATTGGCGACGCCGGCCTTGATGCCTTCGGCCAGGCGAACCGGGTTGGTAACGAACAGATCGTCGCCGACCAGCTGGACCCGATGGCCGATCGCATCGGTCAGCAGGTGCCAGCCTTGCCAATCGTCCTCGGCCATACCGTCTTCGATGGAAATGATCGGATAGCGATCAACCAAGTCCTGGTAATACGCGACCATGCCGGCCGCGTCCAAGGTCTTGCCCTCGCCGGCCAAGACATACTGGCCATCGGCATAAAACTCCGTCGACGCGGCGTCGAGCGCCAGATAGACCTGCTCGCCCGGCCGGTAACCGGCCGCCTCGATTGCCTGCACGATGAAGTCAAGCGCCTCGGTGGTGCCAGCCAGCGACGGCGCGAAGCCGCCCTCGTCGCCGACATTGGTGTTGTGTCCGGCATCGGTCAGTTTTTTCCTCAAGGCCTGGAAGACCTCGGCGCCGACACGCACCGCTTCGGCAATGGAGCCGGCGGTCACCGGCATGATCATGAATTCCTGAATGTCGATCGGATTGTCGGCGTGGGCGCCGCCATTGACGATGTTCATCATCGGCACCGGCAAGGTGCGCGCGGCGGTACCGCCGACGTAGCGATAGAGCGGCAGGCCGGATTCCGCCGCCGCCGCTTTCGCCAACGCCAGGCTGACACCGAGAATGGCATTGGCGCCGAGACGGCTTTTGTTGGCGGTGCCGTCGAGCGCGATCATCGCCTGATCGACGGCGAGCTGGCGATCGGCGTCCAGGCCCGACAGTGCATCGAACAACTCGCCGTTGATCGTATTGACCGCGTCCTGCACGCCCTTGCCGCCATAGCGGGCGCCACCATCGCGGCGTTCGACGGCTTCATGGGCACCGGTCGACGCGCCGGAGGGGACGGCTGCCCGCCCGAACGCGCCGGAATCGAGGGTTACGTCAACTTCGACCGTCGGATTGCCCCGGCTGTCTAGGATCTCGCGCCCTGTTATGTCGACAATCGCACTCATCGTCAGTCCTTTCGCTTGCGGCCGCGGCTCCGCTCAGGCCGCTTGCTTGGCCAATCGATCGAAGGCGAGAAGCCGCTGCAACAAGGCCTCCATTTGCGCCAAAGGCACCATGTTGGGTCCATCGGACGGGGCATTGTCCGGGTCTTGATGGGTTTCCATGAATACCGCCGCCACGCCGACCGCGATCGCCGCGCGCGCCAGGACGGCCACAAATTCACGCTGGCCGCCGGTGCTGGCGCCTTGGCCTCCCGGCTGCTGAACGGAATGCGTTGCATCGAAGACGACGGGAAAGCCGGTTTCCGCCAGGATCGGCAGGCTGCGCATGTCGCTGACCAGGGTGTTGTAGCCGAAACTGGCGCCGCGTTCGCAGACCATAACGTTTTCGTTGCCGGACTCCACGACCTTGTCGACAACGTTTTTCATGTCCCAAGGGGCCAGGAACTGACCTTTCTTGATGTTGATGGCGCGGCCGGTTTGTGCGGCCGCGACCAAAAGATCGGTTTGCCGGCATAGATAGGCCGGGATCTGCAGCACATCGACGACCGTGGCCACGGTGGCGCAGTGCTGCGGCTCGTGGACGTCGGTCAGCACCGGACAGCCGAATTTGCTGCGCACTTCCTCGAACACCGCCAGCGCATCATCGAGGCCAACCCCGCGCTTCCCAGACAGGCTGGTGCGGTTCGCTTTGTCGAACGACGTCTTGTAGATCAGACCTATGCCGAGGCGGCCGGTCATCTCATAGAGCGCGCCGGCCATGTCCATGGCGTGCTGCCGGCTTTCCATCGCACAAGGACCGGCGATGAGAGTAAACGGTCGATCATTGGCAATTTCAATGTTTCCGACGCGAACGGTGCGCGACGTTGTCATGGGTATGATCCTTTCAGACGAGCCGCGACTGGCGAACGGCCGCAGCAATGAAGGAGGCAAAGATCGGGTGCGGCTCGAACGGCTTCGATTTCAGCTCGGGATGGAACTGCACGCCGACATACCAGGGATGGCCGGCGAGTTCCACGATTTCCGGCAGGCTGCCATCCGGCGACATGCCGGAGAAGACCAGTCCGTTTTCTTCCAACGGCTGGCGGTAATTCACGTTGACTTCATAGCGGTGACGGTGGCGCTCATCGATCCTGGCGCTGTCGTAAATTTCGGCGATCTTGCTGCCGGGCTTGACCAGGCAGGGATAGGCGCCGAGGCGCATGGTGCCGCCCTTGTCGCTGTCGCTGGTACGCTGTTCGGTGACATTGCCGTGCAGCCATTCGGTCAGCAATCCGACCACCGGATGGTCGCAGGGCCCGAACTCGGTGCTGTTGGCGCCCTCGAAGCCGGCGAGGTTTCGTGCCGCCTCTATGACCGCCATTTGCATTCCGAAACAGATCCCGAAATACGGCACATTGCGCGTCCGGGCGAAGTTTGCGGCCTGGATCTTGCCTTCGGCGCCGCGCGCGCCGAAGCCGCCGGGCACCAGAATACCGTCGACCGGCTCCAAATGCTGGACCGCCTGGTCGCCGCACTCGAAGACTTCCGAATCGACCCATTTCATGACGACCCTGACATTGTTGGCGAAACCGCCATGGGTCAGCGCCTCGGCTAATGATTTGTACGCGTCCTTGAGTTCGATGTATTTGCCGACGACGGCGATCGTCACCTCGCCTTCGGGTGCGGCGACCTTGTCGACAATGGTCTGCCAGCGCTGAAGATCGATATCGCCGTCTTCCAAGGCGAAATGCCGAAGCACGCTCCGGTCCAGGTCCTCTTGATGGTAATCCAGCGGCACTTGATAAATGGAATCGACGTCGCTGGCCGTGATCACGGAATCGTTTCCGACGTTGCAAAACAAGGCGATCTTGCGGCGCTCGGTTTCCGGAATCGGCCGATCGCAGCGGCACAGCAAGATGTCCGGCTGAATGCCGATGGAGCGCAGCTCCTTGACCGAATGCTGGGTCGGTTTGGTCTTGATCTCGCCGGCCGCCTGCAAGTAGGGCACCAATGTCAAATGAATATAGAGACTGCGCGCGCGTCCCAAATCGTTGCCGAGCTGGCGGATGGCTTCCAGGAACGGCAAGCCTTCGATATCACCGACGGTGCCGCCGATCTCGACCAGCACGAAATCCGTGTCCGCCGGATCGGTCAGGACGAAGGCTTTGATGGCATCGGTGACATGCGGGATGACCTGAACCGTCGCGCCGAGATAATCGCCGCGCCGTTCGCGGGCAATCACTTGCTGATAGATCCGGCCGGTGGTGATGTTGTCGCCGCGCGAGGCCGGAACCCCGGTGAACCGTTCATAATGGCCGAGGTCCAAGTCGGTCTCCGCGCCATCGTCGGTGACGTAGACTTCGCCATGCTGATAGGGGCTCATGGTGCCGGGGTCGACGTTGATATAAGGATCCAGCTTACGCAATCGGACCTTGTATCCGCGCGCCTGCAACAGCGCTCCCAGCGCCGCGCTCGCCAAACCTTTTCCAAGGGAAGAAACCACGCCGCCGGTGATGAAGATATACCGCGTCATGGACCTCCCGTTTAATGTATTTTGTTGAATAACTAAAGCAGGATCCTGACGAATTTGTCAGAATCAAACTCGTTCCTATTGAATTCAATGGGTTACTTGGTGATCGGCACCGAGGGCTCAGCCGGTTTCGGGGCCTCGTCGGAGGCTGCGCCGGCCGGTTGGTCGAGAATCGATCGCTGCTCGCGGTGCGCGCCGGACAGGAACGCGAGTGCAATAGAGGTTACAAAAAATAGTGCTGCGAGAACGGCCGTCGCCCGGGTCAACAGATTGGCCGCGCCGCGGCCACTCATCAATCCGCCGCCGCCACCGCCGCCGCCGATGCCAAGCGCGCCGCCTTCGGACCGCTGCAGCAAGACCATGCCGATCATCGCCACCGCGATCAGCACGTGGATCACCAAAACGATCGTTATCATGTCGCGTTACTCCTGCCGCGCGCGCGGTTTACAAGGCCGCGCCGCTTGTAGCGCATCCGCCGGCATTTTGCCAGCGCCAACGCGCGCGCCCGCGAACCGCAAATTAGCGCTCACAAGACGGCTTCAATGATCGGCCAAAAATCCGCCGCCGTAAGACTGGCACCGCCGACCAAGGCGCCGTCAACATTGTCGATCGCCATCAGCGTTTCGGCGTTTTCGCCCTTGACGGAGCCACCATAAAGAACGCGAACGCGACCGGCATCGGCCATCGTCGCGGCCAGGCGCTTGCGAATATGGCGGTGCGCCGCCTTTACGTCGGCCGGCGTCGGCGTTAGGCCGGTGCCGATGGCCCAAACCGGCTCGTAGGCAATCACTGTGTTTTTGGCCGTGGCGCCGGCCGGCAGCGAGCCTTTAATTTGCCTGGTCAGCACGCGAAGGGTTTCACCGCCGTCGCGTTCGACCCGAGTCTCGCCGATACAAATGATGGCGATGAGGCCGGCCTGCTGCGCCGCCGCCGCCTTGGCGGCAACGTCGGCATCGCTTTCGCCATGATCGCCGCGGCGCTCCGAATGGCCAACGATCACGTATCGGCAGCCCAAGTCCTTCAACATCTCGGCGCTGATGTCACCGGTGTGGGCGCCGCTCGCCTTGGCGTGGCAATCTTGGCCGCCGACGGCGATCCGCCGGGCCAGTTTCTCCGCTCGAACCGCGCCGACCAAGCCGGCAATGCCGGTGGCCGGCGGGCAAATCAATATATCGCAGCCGAACGGCCCGCTTCGTCCGGCAATGTGTTTGCCGAGCGCCTTCAGCTCTTTTTGAGCCGGACGTGACAAGCCGTTCATTTTCCAGTTTCCGGCGATCAAGGGACGCGGAGATGCCGCCATGCCATAGCCTCGCGATTGTGTGATGGTGTTAGAGCAAATTTCGACCATACAGAACCGTTTGACCGGGATTATTTTGCGTCGTGGCCAGGAGCGCGTCGCCATGCGATGTGGGACATCGGATAAGACGCGCGACACCGCCACGGCGCAAAAGAACCCGGCCTTCGGTGGGGCAAATCAGCTTTTCGGGTGCGTTGCGATGCTTGCCCGATGTCCCACATCGCGCTGCGCAGCGCGCCTGCCCGAAAAGCTGATTTGCACCCATCAAACGATTCCGTATGGTCGAAACTTGCTCTAGTTGTCGGCGCTGGTCATAACAGGTCGCGCCCGATCTGTCATGCCGACCGGTGACAATCGGTTGCGGCTTGCCTACATGCTTTCCAGAGCAAATTTCGATCATACGGAAACGTTTGATGGGGGCAAATCGGCTTTTCGAGTGCGTTGCGGTGCTTGCCCGATGTCCCACATCGCGCTGCGCACCGCGCCTTCTCGAAAAGCCGATTTGCCCCCATCAAACGATTTCGTATGATCGAAATTTGCTCTAGTATGCCCGCCCACGCCATTATCCGATGGCCCGAAGACCAAGTAGCCAAAGAGGTCGAAATGCTGAATTCCATGCGCAAAGGCGCCGGATCCTGGGTCGCCAAGATATTCCTAGGGTTGCTTGTCCTCAGCTTCGGCATGTGGGGCGTTGCCGATTATGTCGTCGGCGGCGGCGATCAGACCATCGCCGAAATCGGCGACAGCGAAATCACCGGCTACGACTATCGCCAGCAAATCCAGCGCGACATGCAGATCCTGGGGCGCCGCATCGGCCGGGTGCTGACGCCGGAACAGGCCCAGGCGTTCGGCCTATACGAGGCAGCGCTGCAATCGCTTATTCGCGAACGCCTGGTCGACCAGGCCAGCGCCGAATTCGGCCTGGCCGTCGGCGACGATCAAGTCACCAGCAGCATCCGCACCAACCCCGCCTTCCGCAACAGCCTGGGCGACTTCGACCGGTTTCGGTTCGAGCAATTGCTGGCCTCCAACGGCCTCGACGAAGCCAGCTACGTCCAGCTGATGCGCCGTGATTTGGCACGCTCGCAATTGATCGGCTCGGTCGGTGTCGGTGTCGAGAAAGCGCCGGACGTCCTGGTCGATGCCATATACAGCTATCGCCGCGAACAGCGCCTGGCGCGCTTCATCGCGCTGCCCAACAGCCGCATCGGCGACATCGGCATGCCCGACGACGCGGCGCTGGAGGCCTTCCACAAGGATAACGAAGACCGCTACACCGTCCCGGCACTCCGCGACATCGCCTATATCAGCGTCAGTCCGGCCGACCTGGCCGATCCGACCCAAGTGAATGCCGAGGATTTGCAGGCCGAATATGACGCCCGGCTCGAGGAATTCACCACGCTGGAACGTCGGACCGTCGATCAGATGGTGTTTGGCGATCAGGCGGAGGCGCAAACCGCCTTCGACCGGCTGCAAGCCGGTGAAGCCTTCGCTGCGGTGGCCAAAGACATGCTGCAGATGGAAGCCGACGACATCGCCTTGGGTGCGCTGGTCGAACAAGACCTGCCCGAAAGCCTCGGCAAGGTTGCCTTCGGCGCCGGCGAAGACGAAGTTACAGCACCCCATCAGACCGATTTCGGCTGGCATGTACTGCATGTCAGCAAGATCGCCACCGGCGGCACCAAGAGCCTGGAAGAGGTGACGGAAAGCCTGCGCGGCGACATCGCCTTGCGGCTTGCCGCCGACGAATTGGTCGAATTGATGGAACGCCTGGAGGATGAGGTGGCCGGCACCGGGTCGATCGAGCAGGCGGCTGCCACCGTTGGCCTGACGGTGAAGTCGACCGGTGATATCGACGCCCAAGGCCGCCGCGCCGATGGCAAGACCCTCGCCGACCTGCCGACCATGCCGGGCTTCGTACAGACCGTGTTCAACGCCGACCCCGGCGCCGACCCGGAGCGCATCGACGGCGACGACGGCGGCTATCTGATGTTCAAAGTCACATCGACCAAGGACCCGGCGATCCAGCCCTTGGCCGATGTCCGCGCCAAAGTCATCGCCGATTGGCAGGCCGCCGAGCGCGACCGCCTGAATGGCGAGGACGCGGCCAAGCTGGTCGAACGCCTCGACAACGGAACAACCTTGGAGGAGATCGCCAAAGAATTCCGCGTGGATGTCGTCGAGTCCGGCGCATTGACGCGCACCGGCCCGGTCGGCCAGGAAACGCCGCTGCCGGTTGCTTTGCAGGCCGCCTTGTTCGAGATCGACCGCGGCGCGGCAACGGCGGCGGCCGATACCGCGAAGCAATCCCACTACGTCGCGCGATTGACGGAAATCCGGCCCGCCGACGCCAAGGCCGACGAACAGGTACGCGACCGCCTGGCCGGGCAGTTGGCCGATGCCTTCGGCAACGACCTGATCAGCCAGTACCGCGAACGCCTGCAAGACCAGATCGGCGTGAGCATCGACAATGCCGCTTTCGCCGCGGCCACGGAAGGCAACATCTGAGGCATGTTCACACCGGTTTTCGAAGACTTCGCCGGGCGCTACGATTTCGGCGAAGCGCAGGTCGTTTGGTCAACCATCGTCGCGGATCTGGAAACCCCGGTTTCGGCGATGCTCAAGCTTGCCGACGATCGGCCGAATTCGTTCCTACTGGAATCGGTCGAAGGCGGCGCGGTGCGCGGCCGCTATTCGATCATCGGCTTGAAACCGGACCTGATCTGGCGCTGCCGCGGCGACCGGGCCGAGGTCAACCGCCAGGCGCGCTATGACCCGGATGCCTTCGAACCGACCGACGGCAGCGCGCTGGACAGCCTGCGCGCCTTGATCGCCGAGACCCGGATCGACCTGCCGGCGGAACTGCCGCCCATGGCAGCGGGGCTGGTCGGCTACATGTCCTACGACATGGTCCGGCTGATGGAACGACTGCCGGAAGAAAACCCGGATGTGCTCGGCCTGCCGGACGGTATGTTCGTGCGGCCGACGGTCATGGCGATTTTCGATTCCGTGCGCGACGTGGTCACCATCATCACTCCGGTATGGCCGAAGGAAGGCCTGTCGGCTCGCGCCGCCTATGCCCAGGCGAATGAGCGCCTGGCCGACGTCATTCATGATTTCGAGCGCGCCCTGCCCTACGCCCCGGGCCACGGCGAGGACATCGCCGAATTGCCCGAGCCGACGTCCAACACCACCCAGGCCGACTATTACGCCATGGTCGAACGGGCCAAACGCTACATTCGCCAAGGCGACGTCTTTCAAGTCGTGCCCTCGCAGCGTTTCGAGGTGCCGTTCGCCTTGCCGGCCTTCTCGCTCTACCGCGCGCTTCGCCGGACCAACCCCTCGCCGTTCCTGTTTTTCCTCAACTTCCCCGAATTCTCCGTGGTTGGGTCGAGCCCGGAAATCTTGGTTCGCCTGCGCGATGGACAGGTGACGCTCAGGCCCGTCGCCGGCACCCGGCCGCGCGGCGCCGATGCCAACGAAGACCAGGCCTATGCCGACGACATGTTGTCGGACCCGAAAGAATTGGCCGAGCATCTGATGCTGCTCGATCTCGGCCGCAACGACGTCGGCCGGGTCGCCAAGATCGGCACGGTCGAAGTGACCGAACGCATGATCGTCGAGAAATACTCCCACGTCATGCATATGACATCCAACGTGATCGGTGAGATTCAGGACGATTTGGACGCGGTCGATGCCTTGGTCGCCGGCTTTCCCGCCGGCACCGTGTCCGGTGCGCCGAAAGTCCGGGCCATGGAAATCATCGAAGAATTGGAGCACGAGCGCCGCGGCATCTATGCCGGCGCCATCGGCTACTTCTCGGCCAACGGCGCCATGGATACCTGCATCGCGCTCAGGACCGCGCTGGTCAAGGACGGCAAGATGTACGTCCAAGCCGGCGGCGGTGTGGTCGCCGACAGCGAGCCGGAAGCGGAATACCAAGAGACGGTGAACAAGGCCCGGGCGCTGATCCGCGCGGCCGAAGAAGCGGTTCGTTTTGCTTCACGGCCGGGGCGGAACGTTTAGGGCTGCGGTATTAGGGAGCCGCTTTCAGCGGCAGATCCCGAGTTCGCTGGATTGAGGGCAGCGAACGGTCGACTAAAGACTGCTTTGGCCGGGCCTGAGCCTGGCCGCGCCGGATTTTACAAAGGACTGACACGCTAAGAAGGCGTGCAGCAATGTGGGTAGTAACGCCGACGCCCCCATGACCACACCAAAGAATATGTTGCGCAAATTATTAGGGTCGAACGGGTTGAACAACGCGCTCTCGACGCGCTGCTCATAAAGCCAGACCCGCGAGCCCATGGTTTCCGGGTTGGCCAGTATATGGCTTACGATCCAGCCCGACGCCGTGAATACAAACAGAACCCAGAGACTGGCGACCAGCGCGATCAACAGGTCAATGCTCAAATACAAAACATAAGACGAATTGTTTTGTGAGTTAAGCGCTCGTTCTACGATCCATATTGTGACCAGCAGCGAAGCGCAATCGAATACGGCACCCAGTATTCCAACGGGAAAGCCCATAAGGACGTACTCTACGGCTTTGGCACCGATTACATGCCCCGGATACGCCGTAAGCAGAGCCAACCAATAACAAGAGAGATTCAGCACCACAAAAGCCACAAAGGCTTTTACGTAAAAATAACGGGTGGTATTTCGAAGATTTTCAAACCAGCCGAGAAAAAACAAAAGTGATTTTCGCCAATGATAAAACGCCGTCGGCTTCACCTTCATTATTTTTGTACCCTACTTTTGTAACACATACCCCGGACATAATAACCGATCCACCGCCGAAACACTAGCTGCGCCGTCCGGCGCGGCCACCGACAGCGAACCGGAAGCCGAGCACCAGGAGACGGTGAGCTGTTGAGAGACAGAAGGGGATTATATACTCCGGCGGAGACAAACCGACGCTTGGTAATCTCGGCGTATGATGAACGATACGCTTTAAAATTGGGATAATGTGCTAACATTGACGGCCGTTCCGCTCGTAGCTTTGGGGATAAGGCATGAATTCGACGATTGACCACAAAGCGGCAGGGACCATTCCGGTTGCTTTGGTCGAGCAGTCGGTGTGGCAGGCGCTGCAGGAACCCTTTTCGCGCTTTGCCGATCGTGTCGCCATTTCGGACCAAACCGGCAGCCTAACGTTTCGCGAACTAGAGGCCCGGGTTGAGCGGATCGCCGCAACAATTCAGGCGCAGGGCTTGGGCGAGAAGCGTGCCATAGCCCTTCTGCTGGCGCACGGCGCACCGTTTATCGCAGCCCTGCTGGCAGTGCTGAAGACCGGCCACTATTACGTGCCGCTAAATCCGTCCAACTCTGTCGACGCGAACAGACAGATTCTACGTGATGCCGAGGCCTGCTTGATTTTGACGGACAGCGAAAATGCGGACGTTGCCAAGAATACCGGCGAATCCATCTGTCACGTTGTCGATATCGACCGCCTTGATGGCTCCGTTTCCAATATGGCTGACAGTCCCAATATCCGTCCCGGCGATCTGGCAGGCCTGTTCTACACCTCCGGCACGACGGGCAAGCCAAAAGGCGCGATGCAGTCGCAGCGCAACTTCCTGCATAGTACGCACAGCTTCATAAATTCTCTCGAAATCCGATCGGACGATCGCTTGGCTTTTGGCTATCATGGCAGCACCAGCGCGTCGATAAAGAATATCTTTGCCGGCTTGCTGACCGGGGCGACACTCTGCCCGTGGAATATCGCCACGGACGGCGTGTCGACCATGGCCGACTGGCTGAACAATCAGGAAATCACGATCTTGTACATATTTCGCAGCGCATTCAGCCAATGCATGAGTGCTGCCGCACCGGATCTGCGGTTTCCCCGGATTCGCAAGCTGATGCTGTCGAGCGAGCCGGTCTTCGACACCGACGTCGCGATTTGGCGCGAACGATTTCCGGCAGCGGGTGTTTTCATAAATCACCTTGCCTCCACGGAAGCCGGCACATTTCGATGTTATACGATTGATCGCACCGCCAAGGTCAGGCCGGGCATCTTGCCACTGGGATACCCCGTGGAAGACAAAGAAATCCTGCTGTGTGACGCGCACGGCAAACCGGTTGGACCGGGGGAGATTGGCGAGATCGTCGTGAAAAGCCGCTATGTGGCACTTGGCTATTGGAAACAACCGGCGTTGAGCGACACTGTGTTCTCAACCCCCAACGGACCCGATGGGGAGCGTTTGTTCCACACCGGCGATTTGGGCCGTATGGATGCTGACGGCTGTCTGCATTCGTTGGGCCGCAAGGACGACCAGGTAAAGATCCACGGCCGCCGTGTCGAGATTGCCAACGTGGAAGCGTCATTGGCGGCCCTGGAACACATTGATCAGGCCGCGGTGGTGGCGCGCAATGACGGAAATGGCCAGGCTCAACTGGTGGCGTTCTTCGTCAGCGCGATGGCTAGTCTGTCCGCCGACAGTTTGCGACGGCAGTTAGCGGCAGTCCTGCCCACCGCGGAAGTGCCGGCGTTTTTTGAGCACCTGCCCGAGCTGCCGCGCCTGCCGAACGGCAAAATCGATCGCAAGGCCCTTGCGGCGCATGAGATCGTCCCGACGGCAACGGCTTATGCCGGCCCACGCGATGCCGTTGAAAAGCGGCTGACGGCGTTGTTGCAGCGCGTGTTGCAGATTGAGCAACTCGGCATCAATGACAACATGTTTGAGCACGGCGCCGATTCTTTGACCGCTGTCGAAATTGTGGCGGCAATCGAGCGGGAATTCGGCGTCGACGTTCCGACAGAAACTTTGTGGGCCGGGGCGTCCTCGGTCGATGCCTTGGTTCGGCTCATTCGATCGGACGGTGACTGCCCGCCGTCACACGCTATGCCCTCTGCGATGTCGACGCGCGATGCCGCGCCCATTAGCGCCCGTCCGTCCGGTTACGTACATCCAAGTCGGTTCATTGCGCCCAACGATATCGCCAAAATAGCTTTGCTTGCCGCCGCATTACTCATTGCCAAAATGGTACCGGAATCAAACTGGCGACAAGTATCGGGCCTGTTCGGCCGGCTACGCGGCCAATTTCGGCGGCGGCAAACGCGCGCTCTCGGGCAGGAAATCGCGCGTCATTGCGACGGCTTTACCTATTCCACCGACGGCCGCTCGGTCTTGCGCGACATTTACGCCGGCAGATTTGAGATCTGGTTGCGTAAACTGAAATCGCCGGCCAAATGGCGAACGCCTGTGCAACTGCGTGGGCAAAACCATATCGAACAGGCGCTAAGCCGCGGCCGTGGCGTGATCCTGTGGCTCGCACCTGATCATTTCACTGGCGTCGTTGGTCATCAGGCGATCCATCAGGCCGGCTATGCGGTAAACATGCTGTCACGGCCAGAGCACGGCTTTTCAACATCTGTATTCGGCAAGCGCTTTCTCAACCGTTTGGCACATGGTGGTGGCGACACGGCCCACGTGAAGCACATCATTATGATCGACGACGGGCAAGCGGCGATCGAAACGGTGCGACGGTTATTACGTGAGAAGAGAATTGTTGCCATCCTGGCGGCGGCCTATACCGACCGGCCTATCCGCTGTCGATTCCTCGATCGCGAAATCGCGTTGGCGAGCGGGCCACCACGGCTGGCGCTGGCAACAGGCGCGGCGCTGTTACCCGTATTCGCGCATCGGCATGCCGACGGTTACCAAGTGGTGGTAAATCCGGCTTTGGAGCCAGGTGATAGTGCCAAAAACACGGCGATCGAGTCATTGTTGGCCCAGTTCATCAATCAACTCGAAAATTTCGTCCGGCAATACCCAGCAGAATCGGACGATTGGCTGGCGCTGCGGTAGCGAAAATATTGCGTTCCGAATTCCGTTGGGGACCAGACCCGTCGACGAAGCTGCGAACGCGCAGCACCATTGCTATGGTATGCTCGCCCTGTTTTAAAAGTGCGATGATGACTGCCTCAATCACCGATGGCCCGGCGGTATAGAGCGGTTCTCGATCACAATAGGAGCATGGCCGTCGGTATCGTCGGATCCGGCAACCTGGCGAACCTGTCGAGGATTTCGCCATCGCGATCCTTGATCCGGCGCGGATCAAATCCGATGAGCTGTTGAAAGACCCAAGGGCGAATAAATTCAGGGGGAGACAAACCGACGCTTGGCAATCGCGGCGTATGAGGAACGGTACGTTTTAGAATTGGGAAAATGTGCTAACATTGACTGCCGTTCCGCTCGTAGCTTTGGGGATAGGACATGAATGCGACGATGGACCACAAGGCGGCAGGGACCATTCCTGTTGCTTTGGTCGAGCAGTCAGTATGGCAGGCATTGCAGGAACCCTTTTTACGCTTTGCCGATCGTGTCGCCATTTCGGACCAAACCGGTAGCCAAACGTTTCGCGAACTAGGAGCCTGGGTTGACCGGCTCGCCGCAACAATTCAGGCGCAAGGCTTCGGCGAAAAGCGTGCCATTGCGCTTTTGCTGGCGCATGGGGCACCGTTCATCGCGGGCCTGCTAGCAGTGCTGAAGACCGGCCACTACTATGTGCCGCTCAATCCGGCTAACCCTGTCGAAGCGAACAGACAGATTCTGCTCGATGCCGAGGCCTGCCTGATGTTGACAGACGGCGATTATGGCAATGTCGCGAAGGATGTAGGCAATTCCATTTGTCACGTTGTGGACGTCGACCGCCTTGATGGTGCCACCCCCAATGTTACGGGCAATCCCGATATCCGTGCCGGCGATCTCGCCGGCCTGTTCTACACCTCCGGCACGACGGGGAAGCCGAAAGGCGCGATGCAGACACAGTGCAACTTTCTGCATGGCGCACACAGCTTCATCAACGTTCTGCAAATCGGATCGAACGATCGCTTGCTGCTAGGATATCACGGCAGCACCTGTGCCGCAGTAAAGAATATCTTCGCCGGCTTGCTAGCCGGGGCGACACTCTGCCCATGGAATGTCGCCCGAGATGGTGCAGCAGCCATGGCAGACTGGCTGATCAGCCAGCATATTACCGTCTTATACATCTTTCGCAGTGCGTTCAGTCAATGCATGAACGCAACCGCGCCGGACGTGCGGTTCCCCAAGGTTCGCGCGCTGATGCTGTCGAGCGAACCGGTCTTTGAAAGTGACGTAACGAATTGGCGCGACCGCTTTCCCGCGGCTGGTTTATTCATTAATCAACTTGCTTCCACGGAGGCCGACGCTTTTCGACGCTATGCGATCGATCGTGCTGACACTGTCGAACCGGGCCTCTTGCCTTTGGGTTACCCCGTGGAAGACAAGGAAATTCTTCTCTGTGACAAGCACGGCGAACCGGTCGGACCGGGCGAAGTTGGCGAGATCGTCGTGAAAAGCCGATACGTCGCGCTTGGCTACTGGAAACGGCCGGGTCTGAGCGATTCTGTATTTTTGGCCCCGGACGGACCCGATGGCGAGCGCTTGTTCCGCACCGGTGACATGGGCCGTATGGATGCCGACGGCTGTCTCTATTCATGCGGCCGCAAGGACGACCAGGTAAAGATCCGCGGCCGCCGTGTTGAGATTTCGAACGTGGAAGCAGCGTTGGCGGGCCTCGACCACATTGACCAAGCCGCTGTGGTGGCACGCGAGGGCAGCGACGGCCAGGTCCAACTGGCGGCGTTCTTCGTCAGTGCTGCGGCCACGCTGTCCGCCGACAGCTTGAGGCGGCAGTTGGCGGAAGTCCTGCCCACTGCGGAAGTCCCGGCGTCTTTCGAGCACCTGCCCGAGCTGCCGCGCCTGCCGAACGGCAAAATCGATCGCAAGGCTCTTGTGGCGCACGAAATCGTCCCGGCGGCAACAGCTTATGCCGGCCCGCGCGATGCCGTTGAAAAGCGGCTGACGGCGTTGTTGCAGCGCGTGTTGCAGATTGAGCAACTCGGCATCAATGACAACATATTTGAGCACGGCGCCGATTCTTTGACCGCCGTCGAAATAGTGGCGGCAATCGAGCAGGAATTCGGCGTCGACGTTCCGACAGAAACTTTGTGGGCCGGGGCGTCCTCGGTCGATGCCTTGGTTCGGCTCATTCGATCGGACGGTGACTGCCCGCCGTCACACGCTATGCCCTCTGCGATGTCGACGCGCGATGCCGCGCCCATTAGCGCCCGTCCGTCCGGTTACGTACATCCAAGTCGGTTCATTGCGCCCAACGATATCGCCAAAATAGCTTTGCTTGCCGCCGCATTACTCATTGCCAAAATGGTACCGGAATCAAACTGGCGACAAGTATCGGGCCTGTTCGGCCGGCTACGCGGCCAATTTCGGCGGCGGCAAACGCGCGCTCTCGGGCAGGAAATCGCGCGTCATTGCGACGGCTTTACCTATTCCACCGACGGCCGCTCGGTCTTGCGCGACATTTACGCCGGCAGATTTGAGATCTGGTTGCGTAAACTGAAATCGCCGGCCAAATGGCGAACGCCTGTGCAGCTGCATGGGCAAAACCATATCGAACAGGCGCTAAGCCGCGGCCGTGGCGTGATCCTGTGGCTCGCACCTGATCATTTCACTGGCGTCGTTGGTCATCAGGCGATCCATCAGGCCGGCTATGCGGTAAACATACTGTCACGGCCAGAACACGGCTTTTCATCATCCGTATTCGGGAAGCGCTTTCTCAACCGTTTTTCACATGGTGGTGGCGACACGGCCCACGTGAAGCACATCATTATGATCGACGACGGGCAAGCGGCGATCGAAACGGTGCGACGGTTATTACGTGAGAAGAGAATCGTTGCCATCCTGGCGGCGGCCTATACCGACCGGCCTATCCGCTGTCGATTCCTCGATCGCGAGATCGCGTTGGCGAGCGGGCCGCCAAGGCTGGCGCTGGCAACAGGCGCGGCACTGTTACCCGTATTCGCACATCGGCATGCCGACGGTTACCAAGTGGTGGTAAATCCGGCTTTGGAGCCAGGTGATACCGCCAAAAACACGGCGATCGAGTCATTGTTGGCCCAGTTCATCAATCAACTCGAAAATTTCGTCCGGCAATACCCAGCAGAATCGGACGATTGGCTGGCGCTGCGGTAGCGCAAATATTGCGTTCCGAGTTCCGTTGGGGACCAAACCCGTCGTCGAAGCTGCGAACGCACAGCACCATTGCTATGGTATGCTAGCCCTGTTTTGAAAATGCGATGATGACCGCCTTAATCGCCGATGGCCCGTATGGTCTAGAGCGGTTTTCGACCATACGGGAAGCCCATGCCGAACCGAATTACCGAGCGCGCAGCGCTCAGACGCAATGCCGTGCTCGTTGCATCCGTGCTGTTTATGATCGTTGGCACGGGCAGTATCTATTTCCTTGTTGTCGCGCTGAAATTAATCAGCGCCGAATTCGAATGGCCGCGGGCCGTGCCGTCCGTCGCCTATTCGCTGCAATATTTCGGGGCCGGGTTTGGCGGCATTTTGATGGGCTATATCTTGGACCGGGCGGGCCTCGGGATCCCGGCCCTGATCGGCGCCAGCATGATCGGCACCGGGGCTCTGCTGACCAGTATCCTTTCAAGCCAATGGCAGCTCTATGTCATTTACGGCGTCATGATGGGGTTTTTTGGCCGTTCTACCCTGTTTTCCCCATTGACCGCCAATATCACGCGTTGGTTCGATCACAATAGGAGCATGGCCGTCGGCATCGTCGGATCCGGCCAAGCGCTTGCCGGCGCTTTGTGGCCGCCCGTCTTTCAGTATTTCTTCAATGCAATCGGTTGGCGTCAAACATCTTTCTGGTACGGCGTGTTTGCGCTCGCAACGATGCTGCCTTTGGTCCTCGTTCTCCGGCAAAGGCCGCCACGGCCGGACGCCATCGCGCGGACCATTCCCGCCAAACCGCCGGGCCGGAAAACTACGGTGGCATCACAGCCGGCCCTGTCGCCGCTGAAAATGCAAGCGATCCTTTCGGTCGCCTCAATCGGCTGTTGCGTGGCCATGTCGCTACCGCTGGCGCATCTCGTCTCCTACGTCAGCGATATCGGCTACGAACCGGCACGCGGCGCCGAAATTCTGTCGATCATGCTGGCCTGTGCGGCGCTAAGCAGCCTGTTCGGCGTCGGATTCTTAGGCATGCGGTTCGGGGGATTGCGGGCGCTTTTCGTGTTTTCCTCCGCCCAGGCACTGTTCCTTGCCGCCCTGGCTTTCATCGATAATCTAACCGGCCTTTATGTTGTGGCGGCCTTGTTCGGGCTTGGCTATGGCGGCATTCTGCCGTGCTACCCCGTCATTGTGCGCGAACATCTACCGGCGTCGGAGGTCGGCCGTCGCACCGCCATCGTCATTTTATGCGCCGGAAGCGGCATGGCGTTGGGCGCTTGGCTCGGCGGCGCCATTTTCGACGCGACAGGGTCCTACAAGACGGCGTTCCTGATCGGCGCCGGATTCAACCTCGCCAATCTCGCCATTATTGCAAGCTTGATCGTGCGCATAGGGCGCGGATTACCACGTGACCATGCGTAGGTCACCGGCGCTGATCCGCGCCGCCGAAATAGCCGAGCCTTGACAAAAAGCGCCAGAAGTTGTATATGCAACAAGATGGCGAAACCGGATAAATCGCAGGCCGACTATGAAGCGAGCGTGAAACGGATCGCTGAACAATGCATTGTGGTTCGGATGCGCATGCTCAATCGCGTAATCACGGGTGTCTATGACGATGCGATCCGCCCACTGGGATTGACCGCAGGGCAGTCGAATATTTTGGTAATGGTCGAGCGGCTGGGTAATCCTCGTCAGGGCGACGTCGCCAAGTTGCTTTATATGGAGAAATCGACATTGAGCCGGAACATTGAGCGGCTTCGCCATAGCGGCTGGCTCGACGTCACCGAAGATGCCGGTGACAGAGCGCGATATCTCAATGTGACGCCCAGCGGTCGCAAAGTGATTGAGCAATCGCTGCCGCTTTGGGAAAGCGCACAGATACGGGCACGGGAAATTCTAGGTGTGGCCGGTGAACAAGGCGTGCGTGACGCCGCTGATGCCCTATGGGGTGCCGGCTCGCTGAAATAGGGCGCAATTTTTTTGCGATGATGGTTGTATCTACAACTATCTCAAGAAAGAGGAACGACCGATGGGTGAGATGATTGATGCACCAAGCGTTGCGCGGGACGAAATGAGTACGGCCATCGCGCCGGTCTTTGATGCGGCAGCACTGCGATCGCTTGCCCTTGAGGCCGGCGCCGATGATGTGGCGTTTGTCGAAGTCGATCGGCCGGAACTTGCCGGCGAACGCCCCCACATCGGAAATGCGGCTCCGTGGACCCGAACGCTGATGAGTTTTGTCGTCCGTATGAACCGGGAGCCCATTCGTTCCCCTGCCCGCTCCATCGCCAACCTGGAATTTCATCACGGCACCGACGGCCTCAACGGGATCGCGCGGGAAATCGTCCGGGCGCTCGAGAAAAAAGGCGTGCGGGCGCTCAATCCGGCAGCGGGGTTTCCCATGGAAGCACAGAATTTCCCCGATCGCCTCTGGGTCGTGTCCCATAAAGAAGTCGCGGTGGCGGCGGGCCTTGGCCAAATGGGCATTCACCGCAATGTCATTCATCCAAAGTTCGGCAATTTCATTTTGCTCGGCACCATCCTCATGGATGTCGAGGTCGATGAATTGGGCGCGCCGATCGACTATAACCCGTGTCTGGAATGCAAATTATGCGTCGCGGCTTGCCCGGTCGGCGCCATCGGCCCGGACGGTCATTTCAATTTCGGTTCCTGTTACACGCACAATTATCGCGAGTTCATGGGCGGCTTCACCGATTGGGTGGAAACCGTCGTCGATGCCAAGAATGGCCAGGACTACCGCCACAAAGTATCGGATGGGGAAACCGTCTCCCTATGGCAGAGCCTGTCCTTCGGCGCCAACTACAAGGCTGCCTATTGCATGGCTGTTTGCCCGGCTGGCGATGACGTAATCGGCCCTTACCTGGCGGACAAAGGCAAATTCAAACGCGACGTCGTCAAGCCGTTGCAGGCGCGTGAGGAAGAGGTCTATGTCGTGCCCCATTCCGATGCCGCCGCCCACGCCGCAAAACGGTTCCCCCACAAAACCGCACGCCTGGTCAATTCCGGCCTGCGTCCCTGGACCATCGCCGGCATGCTGCGCAGCCTTAATCTCGTGTTCAGTCGCCACAATGCGAAGGATCTAAACGCGCGCTACCACTTCACCTTCACCGGCAGCGAACACATTCGGTCGACGATAACCATTGACCAAGGCAAACTCGACGTCGCCGACGGTCACGTCGGCCAACCGGATATCAGCGTCAGCGCCGACGCCGACACCTGGCTCGCTTTCTTACGCAAGGAACGCGGCATTTTGCGTGCGCTCCTGACACGCAAGATCCGCCTCAAAGGCAATCCGAAACTGCTGCAGGCTTTTGGCCGTTGCTTCCCGAGTTGAGCCGGCGGACCGTATAGGGCGGGCCTGACTGGACAGGACGCCTGCTGCTGGCTAAGTATGCCGGCGTTTGACCCAACCACGACTGAGAGCACCGGCATGTCCCAATTGTTGAGCGATGCGGAAGTTATCGACCGCATCTTCCACCACATGGATAACAAGAGCACTGACAGAGGTGGTGAGGTTTGGCGGGAACCGGTGGAAAACTATCTATCGGAAGACCGTTTCCAGGCGGAAATCCGGCTGCTTCGTCGACTGCCCGTGCCGTTTTGTCCGTCCGCCGCCTTGCCGGACGCGGGCTCCTATGTTGCCCGAACAGCGGCTCTGACGCCCATATTGGTGGTGCGTGGCGATGACGGTGTGGTACGCGCCTTCCGCAATGCCTGCCGCCATCGCGGTATGCCGGTCGCCCAAGGGAGCGGTTGCGCCCGTGCTTTCAACTGTCCCTATCATGCCTGGAGCTACGGCCTGGACGGCGGATTGAAACACATACCCAGCGCCGACGGATTTCCCGATATTGACAAAGCGAGCCGCGGCCTGGTGCCGGTAAAGGCGGTGGAGAAAAATGGCGTTGTCTTTGTCACCCAGGACGAGGAAATCTCGACCGAGGCCATGGACTGGATGCCGCAAATCATTTACCCGCAACAGCACCTGTTCGATACCGCCGAAATTTCCGACAATGCGAACTGGAAGCTGCTGTGCGAAACCTCCATGGAGGGATACCACATCAAGGCGCTGCACAACCGCTCTTTCTACCCTTATGGGTTCGACAATCTAAATGTGGTTGAAACCCACGGCCCCAACTCCAGGATTACCTTCCCGTTCCGGCGCATCGAAAAGCTACGCAAAGTCCCGCCCGCCGAACGACGCATCGACGGCATGGTGACCTATGTCTATCAGTTGTTTCCCAATGCGCATATTTCGGTTCTTTCAAGCCACAGCCTGTTCATCGTCGTGGAACCCGTAAGTCCGAGCGAGAGCAAATGGATCATCTACCGGCTGAGCAACCGCCATGGCAAAGGCGACGGCGCGGCGGAAAAAGTAGACGAAGCTAAGCGCGATGCGCAGTTCGTCAAGGATACGGGACTCGACGAAGACCGTCATGCGGCCCGCGCCATTCAATCCGGCCTAACAAGCAAGGCCAACATCGAATTCACCTTTGGCCATTTCGAGGAAGCGATCGTGCACTTTCATACAAATCTGCGAGCCTTGCTGCCAAAAGTCGACTGACGCACACGGCGCGTGCCGGAAGGCAAAAGCATTTGGGCGCTGGTACCGTTGACTACCCATGACGCGACGAACGCCTTAAGCTTTGTTCATGAATATTCTACGCGCCGCCGATCCGCGTGTCTTCCGTGACCGAAATTGAGGCCGACCATGGGTGTGACCCAATGGCACGGTAATGCCGGTTCGGGCCTCGGCGTTTCATTCCAGGGTAACGAACCGGCAGCCGCATTGCCCGGCCGCCGCGCTTCTGGGAGATCCTGACGACCTATGCCTGGCTCGCCTCGAAAACCCATAGCCTACGTCTCGGTAGCGGTTTCGCCACGTCGAGCTCTATCCCAAACCCCTGCAAGTCAACCTGCCGATCTATTTCGGCGACAACAACGCCAATCAGTTGCGCAGGACCGAGACATTGGGCAGTGGCTGGCTGACGGCCGGTCTGCCGCTGGAGTGCGGCATTTTGCGCGCCCTGCTGACACGCAAGATCCGCCTCAAAGGTAATCCGAAACTGCTGCAGGCTTTTGGCCGTTGCTTCCCGAGGTGGGCCGGCCTGAAATCGAGCACACGCAGGCCCCGGCTTCACTCGGGGAGGCCGGCCTGACGCAGGCCTTTGGCCAACCGGGCGTTGTCTGCCGGATCAACGTAAATGAATGTTTGTTCTACGCCCGCGACTGATAAATCCGGCACAAGGGCCGTCAAGGTCGCCGCCGTCGTCTGTCCCCGGTCGGCGGCACCTGCCAGGCCGTGGCTGGCTGTTGCCATGATGTACAGCACTGGATGGGCAGGACGGAGCTCAATGGCCTGTTCGGCGGCCACTGCCGCCTCCGTATAGCGGCCAGCCTGAAAATGCGTGAACGCGTAGTAGAGATGATACTCCTCTCCGAAGATGTCGCGTGGCGAAAGCCGCATGGCGCGATCGATGCATTCCAGCGCGATATCCGGTCGCCCGCCGAGCGCATGGCTCGCCCCGAGTAAACCGTGCGCGTAGGCGACATTCGGGCTGATATCGATGGCATTCTGAAACGCGGCGACGCTCTTGGCGTTCTGCCGACCGGCGACGTTGACGAACCCGTTTGCCATATAGGCCCAGGGCTCTTGCGGATCGCACAATATCGCTTGTTGGGCTGCCCGCGTCGCGGCGGCAAACGCCGTTTCGGGATCTTCCCAACCCTGGAACGCGCGCCACGCCAGATTGACCGCGCCTAGTCCGTAGGCTTGTGCGTAGTTTGAATCCAGTTGAACCGCCCGAGCAAGCAAATCGGCCGCCTCCTTTGTGCTCTCGTTGGTATGCTTGCTGTACTCGAAGACGCCGCGTATGAAGCATTCCCAGGCATCAAGGTTCTGCGGCGGCTTTTGCCGCACCCGCGCATGTTCGGCCGCATAAAGTTCCGGCTCTATGTTGCCGACGACGGCTTGGGTAATCTCGTCCTGAATGGCAAAGACGTCGTCCATCGCCCGATCGTAACGATCCGCCCACAACTCGGTTCCGTTAAGCGCGTCGGTTAGCTGGCTGGCGACCCGTACTCGATTTCCGGCGGCTCGTACGCTGCCGTGCAGTACGTATCTCACACCAAGATCCCTAGCCAGATCGCGCGGGTTAATCGCCTCGCCTTTGTAGGCCATCGTCGTGTTGCGGGCGATCACAAAGAATCCGCGCAGTTTGGAGAGCGCGGTGACGATATCATCGGTCACGCCGTCGGCGAAGAACTCTTGATCCGGATCGCTCGACCGGTTGGCAAACGGAAGCACGGCGATCGAGGGGGTATCTGGTAATGCCGGCACACCGGGCGCTGCCGCCTTTTCTACCGACGGGTTTTTGTGCGTCGACCAATGCCAGACCTGAATCGAGCGCGCGATGTTCTTCAGCGCATGCTCTCCGGCGTCTTGCCACGCCATATCGAGCCGGTCGCGCACATGACGATAGGCATCGTCGGAGAGTGCAATGCCGCCGGGCTCGGCAAGATTTTCCAATCGCGCGGCGACGTTGACCCCGTCGCCCAGCAGGTCGTCGCCGTCGGCCACGACGTCGCCGACGTTGATGCCCACGCGAAACTTGATCTGCCGATCTTCCGGCACGCCGGCGTGGTGCTCCGCCATTGCCTGCTGGACCGCCAACGCACATCGAACGGCATCCACCACGCTCGGAAACTCAAGCAGCAGGCTGTCTCCGGCAGTGTTGGCAATGCGGCCACCATGGGTGGCCAGGGCCGGGCCGACGATGTCTCGACGCACCGCGCGCAAGGCATTAAGTGTGCCTTCCTCATCGATGCCGATCAGGCGCGAATAGCCGACGACATCGGCGGCGACGATGGCGGCGAGGCGACGCTGGGTGCGTTCAGTCATGACGGAAGTCTAACGGGCTCCACGCCCATTCGAAACCACAATCCGACGGGACTGAACGGCAATGCCGCGGATCGCCCGCCGTTGACTACCCTTTGCGCGACGAACGCCTTAAGCTTTGTTCATGACTATTCCGCGCGCCGCCGATCGGCATATCTTCCAGGATCGGGATGGAGGCCGCCCATGGGCCTGACCGAATGGCACGGAAATGCCGGTTCGGGCCTCGGCGTTTCATTCCAGGGCAACGAACCGGCGGCCGCATTGCCCGGCCTGGCCTGCCAGGCCGACGCCGCCGGTGCCGATACCCTGTGGTTGGCCTGCCATCTGTTCCAGCGCGACGCTGTGGTGCAAGCCGCTATGGCCCTGTCGGCAACCGAGAAAATCGGTGCCGCGCTGATGGCGACCAGCCCCTACGTGGTCCATCCCGTGCAGGCGGCCATGGCGGCGGCAAGCCTAAACGAATACTTTCCCGGTCGAGCGGTACTCTGCCTTGGTGCCGGCGCGCCGGGTGATCTGGACGCCGCCGGCATCGCCCGACCCCAGCCGCTGGCGACGTTGGACGAAAGCATCGGCATCGCGCGGGCCTTGCTGGCCGGCGAAACCGTGCAACACCGGGGCGCGCGCTTCCGGGTCAGCGGCCGCGCCCTGGAAACCGGTCGCCAAGACCTGCCCATCGTTTTGGCCGCCACCGGGCCGCGTATGCTGCAACTGGCCGGACGCCGTGCCGATGGCGTGCTGCTGTCGGCGGCGACCTCTGTCGAATTCGTGCGCTGGTCGTTGGCCCGGGTGGATGCGGCTCGCAACGGCAACAAGGTCCGTCGCATCGGCCTGGTCTTCGCCTCGGTCGATACTGACGAGGGCCGGGCCTACGCGCCGTTGAAACGGCTGCTGGCCTTTGTCCTGCGTGGCGCCCATCATCGACCGAACCTGGAGATGGCCGGCACCGACCTGGATCAAGCGGCGTTGAATGACGCCGTCGCCGCCGGCGATTGGGTCCGGGCCACGTCGCTCATCAGTGACGAGGTCGTGGTCCGCCACAGCGTCAGCGGCACACCTGCCCAGGTACGCGCGCGCCTTCGCGACTACCGCCAGGCGGGGCTGGATGAAGTGGTCATCGCCGGCGTGCAGGACCAAACCAAGCTGGCCGAAATTCTGGCGGCGGCGCTCGGCGACGGCTCGGACGATTAACATTGGAGAAATTGCGATGATCGTCAGCGTCGGCTTTCCCACCGGCATGGAGGGCCTTACCTACCCGATCCCGTTTTCGGAACCCGAAGCCCTGCTGGCGATCGCCCAGCATGCCGAAGCCCTCGGTTATCATTCGATCTGGGGCAACGACCATATGACGACGCAGCACTATGTGCGCGAGGAGTTCGGTCGGCCGCCTCGGTTCTGGGAGATCCTGACGACCTATGCCTGGCTCGCCTCGCAAACCCGGAGGCTCCGCTTCGGCACAGGGATTCTGGTGCTGCCCATGCGGCGCGACATCGTGGTCACCGCGAAACAATTGATCACCCTGGATCACCTGAGCGGCGGCCGGCTCGAACTGGGCGTCGGCGTCGGTGCCTATCGCGAGGAATTCGAGGCGCTGCAGCCGGATGACAAGAGCCACCGCGGCAGCATCGTCGAGGAAGGCGTACGCGCTCTGCGGCTATTATTCACCGACGACAGGGCGACCTTCGACGGCGAATTCTACCGCTTTCGCGACGTCGAGCTCTATCCCAAACCCTTGCAAGACAAACTGCCGATCTACTTCGGCGGCAACAACGTCAATCAGTTGCACAGGACCGCGACGCTGGGTGATGGGTGGCTGCCGGCCGGCCTGCCGCTTGAGCGCATCGCCGCCGACATCCGCCTGCTGCGCGAGCTATGCGAAGCCGAGGGCCGCGACTTCTCCAAGATCGCCGTGGCGCCACAGTATATTGCCCTGGTCGATCCCGACCACGACCGCGCGGTCGAGCGCTTCGGCCACAGTCAGATGCACAAGCATCTCGCGTCACTGACCGCTTCGACATTGAAGGAGCAGGCCGGCATCTCGATGGCCGACACCAACCTGATCGGCACCCCGAGCGAAGTGGTGGAGAAGTGCCTGGCCTTGAAGGCAGCCGGCGTCACCCACCTGCTCGGCCTCTATTTCGCCGTCAACACCGTGCCGGAGCTGCTGGACCAGATGTCCCTGTTTGCAGACGAGGTGGTGCCACACCTTGATGCGTAGGCGGTGTTCTCTGTTCACGCGTTGCGGTCCGAACGCCGAACACCAGGAGACGGTGAAAAAGGCCCGCGCCCTGATCCGCGCCGCCGAAGAAGCCGTTCGCTTCGCCTCGCGACCGGGGCGCAATGTATAGACCGGCGGTTCTCGGCGCCTACCTTTGCGAGAATTTCACGATTTCACAGGATCGAAGGCAACGCAAATTACTGGCAGGGGTCGGCGTTTCAGATGCCGAGTTGGATAGGCCGAGTTTGACCCACTCCGGTCATTCAGGCAGGCCGGTCCGGCGCAGGGCGTCGAGAAAAAGTGTAGAGCTTTTGGTCCTTGCCGCGACTGCCAACGAATAATTAGGGTTTAGTCGCAGCAGCTCGGCGATTTCGGCACGCGCCGCCTCCGTCTCGCCCAATAACTCGTGACAGACGGCGAGCTGAGCACGGGCGGTAGCAAACTCGGGATTGCGGTCGAGCAATCGGATCAGGGGAGCAATCGCCTCTCGGTACTGGCGTCTCGCGATATACGCACTGGCGATGGGTTGCAGATACCAACCCGGATAGTGGGGATTGAGGCGCATCGCAGTCTCAACCGCGGCTAGGCCATCGTCTGCCCGGCCCAATTCGATCAGGACCCTGGCGTAATGGACGTAAGTATCGGCGAAGTTGGGATTGAGATTGAGTGACCGCTCTAACTCCTCCAGCGCGCGCTCTTGCTGGCCAGAAAATTGATAGACGGCGCCCAAGATTAAGTGTCCTGAAAATGCGGTCTGGTCGAGCGCAACGGCCCTGCGCGCCGACTCTGAGGCGCTCTTGAATGCCTGGCTGGGGTCTTCGCACCAGCCGAACACACCATCCGTGAGGCTAAACCAAGCCAAATACACGTGGCCACCCGGATAGTTGGGATCTAGCTCGACTGCGCGCAGGGCCATCCGCCGCCCCTCCGCGTTGCTTTCCCTAGAGAAGCGCACTAGGAGCGCCCATGAGCGCAGCATGCAATCGTAGGCATCGAGATTTTCCGGCAGCTTGCGAAGCGCACGTTCCTTTAATGTATCGAACAGCTTCACGCCCAGCGCTCCGGCGATGTTTTGCGTGATCTCGTCTTGAACGGCGAAGATGTCTTCAAGCTCGCGATCGTATCGCTCGGCCCAGATGTGCCGATCTTCGACCGCATCGATGAGCTGGGCCGAGATGCGCACCCGATTGCCGGACTTGCGAATGCTGCCTTCGAGCACGTAATGGACACCCAATTCGACAGCGATCTGCTGCGCCTTTACTGCCCGCCCTTTGTAGGTGAAGCTAGAGTTCCGAGCGCTTACGAACAGTTCGGTGGAACGGCTCAACTCGGTGATGATGTCTTCTGTGATGCCGTCGGAAAAATACTCCTGCTCCAGATCGCCGGACATATTGTCGAAAGGAAGGACAGCTATTGATGGCTTGTCGGGCAGAGCAAGGGGAGCCTCTGTAAATGCTGTGGCCGATGTTACATTTCCAGCAGTCGACCATTGCCAGATACGTATCGGACGGGCAATATTCTTCAAGCTCTGTTCGCCCGTGTCGGTGAATCTTAAGTCAAGCCGGTCTCGCACATCATCGTACACTCGGCCTGAAATCGCCACACCACCGGGTTTGGCAAATTCCTGCAAGCGCGCGGCAACATTAACGCCGTCGCCAAAAATATCGTCTCCCTCAATGATCACGTCGCCCTGATTGATGCCAATACGGAAAGTGATGCGTCTGTCTTCATCAACACCTTGGTTTCTTTCGGCCATACCCGATTGGATTTCGACCGTGCATAGGGTCGCTTCGACGACAGAGGGGAATTCCAGCAACAGACCATCACCCATTGTCTTGACGATGCGTCCGCCATGTTCGGCGATTTTGGCGTCGATTAACTCCTTTCTATGGGCGCGCAAGGTTTTCAGCGTGCCAGCTTCGTCCACGCCCATGAGGCGCGAATAGCCAACAACGTCAGCAGATACGATGGCAGCGAGCCTACGTTGAGTTCTCTCCGACATGGGCTGAGTTTAGCCGTCTGTGGTCTGCGAATCCATGAGCGATCCCGGATCGTCGAACGGCGGTTATTGGCACATAAGAGAACTGCCATTACGCGGCCACGGGGGCTGTTGCAGACAGCACAGGCGGGTTTTGCCCGCAAGTTCCACGAGAATAGTCTTGGCTCGAATGGCCTGGGCCGACCATGGTTCTAATAATTTCTTGAAAGCTAACGCAAACCGCGACTCACGGCCGAGCAACCCTGGCCCGGTCCGATGGCGCCGCCGCGACCGACCGTTTCGGGTTGGCCAGGTCGGGGTGGCGCCGGGTGACCACCGCCGACAAGGGCGCCAGCCGGAAGCCGCGTTCGGCCAAGGTGTCGATCCACTCGGCCAGCAAGCCGAGGGTGCGTTCGTAAGGGTGGGCGATGGCGATGGCTTCGCCGCGCCGCCGCGCGGTCCGCTCGACCACCGCCAATTGCGCGTGGACGTTGGAATTGTCCGGCCCGTCCGGATCGACGAAGACGT